>Ga0256407_10011021_pt1 | contig 12592 bp, 10 predicted proteins | sample RumenRJG_04DNA_FD_193489 | JGI IMG/M metagenome (GOLD analysis project Ga0256407, IMG submission 193489) | Bovine rumen microbial communities from Lethbridge, Alberta, Canada - RJG_04 | ecosystem: Host-associated > Mammals > Digestive system > Stomach > Rumen | place: Canada: Alberta... | reverse complement strand
GCGCGAGCAGTAGTAATTCTATGTGTTAGTGCTTAAGGAGCTAGTTTTCGGACAGTCTCCCCCGATATGCCAAATGGGCTGTCCTATGGCAGCCCACTGCATAATTCATTTGTTTTTGCATTGCTCCAGAAGGAAATCAATTATGTCTTTCGCCACTGTCAGACGATAATCCGAGAAAAAGTGGTCGGTAGGATAACTGATGTGCCTGAGCCTGGTTCCTCCATGTTTTATAATAACATTTCTCATTGGTCTGCAACATATTTCATCAGGAGTTATTTCATCAAGAGTTCCTGTAAAACATAGGAGCGGCACATCTGTCAGCAGCGGGGCTACGGTCTCAAGTGCGAAGTTGTCTGCATTTTCTTCGGCCTCTTTACGCAGGGCCTCTCCGCTTGTCCCATGAAGCCAGTCAGCACTCTCATCAAGAAGCGCTATCAGATCATCATATAGTTTTGGATTCTCCTTCTTTATGGCCGGAAGTCTCCCGATATCACACGGCATCAGCAGTGCTCCGGCCTTGATTTCTCTGCGGTGTGCAATCAGCTGTCCGCATACGAAACCACCGAGGCTGTGTCCGACAGCGAATATTCTGTCCTTATCGAAAGAATACTGTTCATTCTCAATTATGTAGTCAAGGACTGTATCAGCATCTTCAAGATTGTTCTTCAGTGAGTAATCTCCATCACTTCCCCAGCTTCCGCTGTAGTGGAATACAAGTACATGAAAGCCCTGTCGTCTGAAATACTGTGCAAGGTCAATGTTCTGCTCGGTCCCCGGTATTCCATGGAGAAGCAGGATCACAGGATGCTTTTCCCTTCCGGCTGTAAGATACAGTTTAGTAAGAAGCTTGCCCCTTGCTCCCGGAATCAGGATTCCCGTCAGGTCTGGCCGAGCAATGAATCTGCCATAGTGGTTTTCTGTCTCATGGCTGTAAAAGATTGCTGTATCGCTCATATGACCATCTCCCTTTCTAAGCCACATTCTGCTCATGTTCTCCTGTAAGATGCTTCCTGAACCAGTCTTTTCCGTACAGGAAGCGTGTAACAAGCATTGATGCTACAGTATCTCCGCAGGAGTTTACAAGAGTACATCCTGCATCAAACAGCTGTGTCATCATAATCAGAACAGGCAGTACGTTAGTAGGGAATCCGAAAGATGATATAATCATGGTCTCCATGGCAGCTCCGCCGCCTGGTACTGATGAAACAGCAACGGATCCTGCTACAGCTACTACCAGTGCGAAGAAGAAGTCCCCGATGCTGTGCAGTGGATGTCCAAACATTACGCAGCAGAATACAATCTCATATATAGTCGCTATGCAGGCACCATCCATGTGGCATGTAGCACCTACAGGAACAACTACAGAGCTTACTTCTCTAGGTACTCCCAGCTTGTCGCAAGCTTCGAGCTGAAGTGGGATAGTCGCTGCGGATGAGCGTGTTCCAAGAGCTGTTACAGCCGGTACAAATATTACTTTGAAGAAGTTCTTAACTCCCCATGATCCCCCGGCTACAAAAGCATAAAGTGCAAGGAACACGAAGAAATATACTATAGTTGCAGGATAGTAGATTAGCAGTCCCTTGCCGTAGCTCTTGAGAAGATCCGCGCCATAGGTTCCGGTCAGATTAGCAAAATATGCCATAAGTCCGAGTGGAGCTACCTTCATGAGCAGGTCTACCATTTTGTAGAAAATCGCAGACATGTTGCTGAGCCATTCTGCAATCGCCTTGCCCTTCTCACCTAGCTGTGAGACTGTAATTCCAAAAAATACTGTGAATACGATCAGAGCAAGTATGTGTGAGCGTGAGATCACCAGTGGAAAGTCATTCACAGTGAAAGTATCAACTATCTGTTGTCCGACTGATGATTCAGCAGCATCTATCGCAGCCTCTTCAGCAGACATCTGTACTGAAGTGTCTACTCCAAATATCCCGGTCACGATTAACATGAATATTCCGGCTATAGCTGCTGTAACAATAAATATAAGAATTGTCAGTCCCAGAAGCTTACCTACTTTTCTAGTGTTCGCAATATTAGAGATTGAGCTTGAGATTGAGAAGAAAATCAGCGGCACAAGCAGTACGAACAGCAGGTTGAGCCATATCTGGCCAATCGGGAAGAGGAATGATGCTTTATCCCCCAGTACAATTCCCAGTACTGCACCGATAAGTACAAAAGCTATCAATATGATAGGGTACCGGTACGCTGCAAAAGCACTTTGCTTATTCTCAGTCATATGTACCTCCTTATGTAATATATGTGAAATATTGTTTACTGAAAGAATAAAACTAAGTCCGGAAAAAGTAACTGTATTTTGTTTAGTTGCCAGATGTAATTATTTTCGAATTCCGCCAAATAGAATCACATCGGATTGAGCTTTGTGGTAGTGAAGGCTGGACTTGAACCAGCGACTGACACGGCTTATAAGGCCGCCGCTCTAACCTTCTGAGCTACTTCACCATATTGGTGGTAACGGCTGGCCTCGAACCAGCGACCTTCCGGGCTTCAATGGGAGTGAATCACCATTCTGCCACTTGTAAATCGCCTGTGGGTTGGTGAATCCGAGTACTGCCTGGAGATCTCTTACAGAGATACCTGCAGACTTACGGAGTGTCTTGATGTTCTGTCCTGTTGCCTTGAAGTCGATCACCGGGACAGTCCAGGTGACGACCGTTCTCACGTTCATTGCATTGTCCATCCTTTCCGGCCCTGCACAGGCCGGAAAGATGTGCCGGCCTAGCTTGCCTTATAGTTAAAAATTGGTCTTAATACTTCAATAACGTCTACTGACTCCTCGATGACATCGATGATGTCTTCGGATGACTTGTAAGCCATCGGTGCTTCGTCCAGAGTAGCTGTGCTTACCGATGTGGTGTAGATTCCCTCCATCGACTTTCTGTAGTCCTCCATCTCGATGACATCTCTTGCTTTGCTTCTTGACATGATCCTGCCTGCACCATGCGGTGCTGAGTAGTTCCAGTCAGAGTTGCCCTTTCCTGTTGCCAGGACTGAACCGTCTCTCATGTTGATAGGGATCAGCACGAGCTCGCCCTCATGAGCTGAGATTGCTCCCTTACGCAAGATCATTTCATCCGTGTCGATATAGTTGTGGATGGTATGGAATGCCTCGATTGCCTCGAGTCCTGTGCGCTCTAGGATGACCTCAGCCATGTGCTCTCTGTTTTCACGTGCAAAACGCTGGCAGATCACTACATCATGCAGATAGTCATCGAGATATGTGCCGTACAGGTAGCAAAGGTCGTCAGGTACATATGCATCCTTCTTCTCCCACCTGAGAGCCTTGAGTGCAGCCTGGATCTCCTTCTTGCGACCTGCGACCTTGTACTCCTCGATGATCTGATCACGCTTTGCGAAGTACTCTTCCTTGCCGTGATTCAGGTCGATGGCCAGCTGCTGATAGAACTCTGCGACCTGCTTTCCAAGGTTCCTTGAGCCTGAGTGGATGACGAGATATTTCGTTCCATCCTCTGCTGCATCTATCTCGATGAAGTGGTTGCCGCCTCCGAGAGTTCCTAGGGACTTGTTCAGTCTCTTAGCTCTCTCAAGTTCTCTGTAGCATCTCAACTCTGTCACGTCGAACGGCCACATCACTCTTTCCCATGTGTCGAAACCTGATGGGATGATATGGCAAGCCTCGTCTACCTTCTCAAAGTCGATATCCACTTTGCCGAGCTTGACAGTGTACATGCCGCAGCCGATATCCACACCTACTACATTAGGTACAGCCTTATCTGTGATCGTCATTGTCGTACCTATAGTGCATCCCTTGCCGGCGTGCACGTCAGGCATGATCCTGATCTGGCTTCCCCTCGTCATCTCGGTATCGCACATCCTGCGGATCTGCTCTATCGCCTCATCTTCCACTACTCTGGCAAAGCAGACAGCTGTATTCACTTTGCCTTTGATCTGTAACATTTCTTTTTCCTAAATCCTTTCTTCTATAAAAGATCCGCTCATCTCGTTTTGAGACAAGCGGATCTGAATTTCTGTATCCTTCAAAACATGCACGGCTAACTTATATCATGCCGTACCCAGGTCTTTCTTGTCTCATATTTGCACGCAAAGCAACTTCCCATCAGGTGGTCAATACCCTGCGGTTTTCTTTCTGTATTTATGCGCTTTGATGCAAATACTAGATATAACATTTGTTTTGTGTTCCTCTTTCTATGTTTAAATACTGGTTGGATAAGGCGTATTATCTCGCCCTTTTCTTTCCTCTGTGAATATAACACAGCTGTCAAGGATTTGTAAATTCAACCTGTAGTTTAATTATGAATAATATCATATGCTATAAGGCTTCAGTGCATAGCCATATGATATATCGGCGAGTAATTATCGCCCTCTTCTTCATATTTATAATACCATCGATATGCAGCATCGATATTATCCATATCGTCGTTATATGGAATATCGTTTTGTCTGCACCACCATTTTAATACTACAGCTGCTTCATCATCGGTCATTCCCGGACATTCTGGCATCAATACATAGTCGTCAGAATCATTAAATTCTTTTAAGCGCGCTTCATTGAAGCATATATCATCAGGTGAATTTGCTGTTCCGCAGAAATATCTTCTGCTTTTGCAAAAGTACCAATTGTAAGACGGTATATACTGCTTACAATTCACTACAAGGATACTTAGATTTACCGGTTCCATTTTGGTCCTCCTTATACCATACAGTTCATAATTACATTTACCATCATCTCTTTTTCTTCAGGCTTGGACTCTGCAATCATAATCGTCAGAGCGACAAGCGTGAAATCTGTTATTCGCTTAGAGCCTTCAACAAACAACGCTTTATTCTTATCCAGAAAGTACAGAAACATCGTAGCCGCAATTCTCTTGTTGCCGTCTGCAAAGCTGTGATTTTTAGTGACAAAATACAGTAGATTGGCAGCCTTCTCTTCCAGTGAAGGGTACAAGTCTTTCCCTCCAAAGCTCTGATATATTGCTCCTATTGAACCTTTGAACGATTCATCTTTCTCATTTCCAAAAAGATCGCTGCGTGATGCGTATTTCATTTTGTCTATGACTTCCCGGCACTCATCATAAGAAAGTACATACGTCGCCTTATTTCCTTTAGGTTTGGACATCGTCTGGTGGTCATAATCATCCAGCATATCCAGCGCAGCTGAATAACTTTCTACAACAGAAAGCACCTGCTGAGCATCCAGCTGATTCTCTGCCCTCTTCATGATCTGTACAATCTGTCCAAGCTGGTTAATACGCTTGTCGTTTACTGCATAGCCCTTCAAAATATATTCCTTGAGAACTGAGTTCGCCCAACGGCGAAACTCCACGCCTCGCTGTGACTTGACGCGGTATCCGACAGAAATAATCATGTCTAAGTTGTAGTATTCTATCTCGCGCGTTACTTCCCTGTTGCCTTCAGTTTGAACTGTCGCAAATTTTGCGACAGTTGATCCATCCAGCTCTTCTTTCAACGCATTGCTAATGTGCTTACCTATTGTTTTGACATCTCTATCAAACAATTCAGCCATCTGATTACGAGTCAACCACACAGTCTCATCTTTCATCTGCACCTGCAGCGACACTTCATTGTCGGCAGTTTCAAATAATATGATTTCATTCTTGTTCATAATGCGCCTCCTTTTCGCAGTAAATGAAAAACGCCCCGGTTTCCCGAGGCATAAAAAAAATCGGAGAGCCCTGTCTCCGATTTACGCATATCGATGGGTCGATTATATCAAAGAAATCACTTTTTTCAACCACATTACTGTGAAGATTTCAACGCCTTGTCATGAGGGTGACACATTCCGTGTGTGTAGATGCATCTACGACAAATACAATTCTCCTTTTGTGAAAAAGATGGCATCATTACGATAAATACAATAAAAGTCTCGCTTCTTACAACACATAATGGATGCATTCATAGTTGCTGCATCGGCAGGTTAGTTCTGCTCGTGAATCTGCTCGTTTGTAATCAGAGGATATCGTATCAGAGTGCACCCTTCGAGATTCTCTTTACGCATATCAACCTTTGATATCTGGTGGTTATCATAGCAATTGTAGTACTGCACTCCAGTCCTTGTGTTATAGCAGGACGTGTAGATGGTTATTTCATATTTGTTATCTCCCAAATCACAAAGTCCACGCTGTTGAGCAACGGATCCAAGGATATGGAAAAACTGACTAACACTAGACATCTCATCTTCTGCTGACAGAGAATTCACTTTTGTGAACGCAACTCTGGCAAACCTGGACTGTGACGACAGGTCTCCCGGAAGGCCCATTCCGCCCATTCCCCTGCTGTATACATCAAGCTCAAGGCCTGGACAGAAAGTATTATCAGGGGTGCCGGTTCTCAGATGCCTGTAATTGTTTAGGCTGAAAAGTTGCTTATCAAAAGGCGGATTGTTAGTCATAACTCCAACAGGGTTATCATACACTTTGAGTCCTTCATTAACGGATTCAACTGTGATCACAGCATCTTTATCCGCTATCATCCAGTGCAGAGGAGAGAGTGGAAGCTGCTCGCTGAACGAAATGTCTGCTAAATTGATCCTCTCTAAAAGCGAACGGGCATCGCCAACGTTTTCGCATTGACCGAGTATCCAAGGGATGAACTCGAAAGGGGCGATGTTGTCTTTATCCGGAACAGTCTCAAAGTAGTGGGCGTTTCCCTCGAAATTAAGGCCTGCCATCCCAAGTCCTTTTTCGTTTACTGCTTCATAGTAAAGCGGATAGTCCTGCATAACATAAGCTGTTCCTATCATCGCCAGATGGCTTTCCATTTTTCCTTTCGTTCTGAATTCGAAGGGATATTTCCTAGGTGTAATTACGACCTCTTCTCCATACGAAAACTCGTAGTCAAAAGTTCTGCCAAAATAAAAGTCTTTTGTCTTATAAGTAGCTGCTGTACACATGTCTCACCCTCCATTTTTCATTATAGAGTCATCTCGATAATCAGTTTTTCATTTTTTGGCTTACAGCCTCTTCAGAAGAGCTGTCACCTCACAATGCAAAGATGTTCAGGTTAAGGATACCATTTACTTATGTTGATGTTAAGATGACGGATACAGATCCTGTCCATCAAAACACAATAAATGTCCCGGAGTTATTTCACCAATGATTTATCTCTCGTGTTATAATGTTATCCACTGTATCGTCAGGAGGTGTTTTTATGGGTGCGGTCGACTATGAGAAATTATATCCATTCTGGAGAAATCTTGATGCAAATGAGCAGGATATGTTTGCGTCCGCGACAAGACGTCTTTCATATAGATCCAACACCCTCATCCACCAGCCCGGCCGCAAGTGCGAGGGTATGTTCTACATGCTAAAAGGCGTCCTGCGGATTTACATCCTTTCTGACGAAGGGCGCGAGATCACCCTGTACAGGCTGCATGAAGGCGAGCATTGTGTACTGTCGGCTTCATGCGTGATCGATGCTATCAGTTTCAGCGTGTTCATAGAAGCGGAGACTGACTGCGAGCTATTGCTGACTGACGCAGGCACACTCAGACAGCTGGTAGAAAACAACGTTCATATAAAGGTTTTTGCGCAGGAGATCGCGCTGCACAGATTTTCAGATATCATGTGGACACTCCAGCAGGTGCTGTTCTTCAGCGTAGACAGGCGGCTGGCGATCTATATCCTCAATAGTTCTGAAAAGCAAGGTTCCGGGACGATCCGCACTACTCACGAGCAGATAGCTTCCTCAATAGGAAGCGCGCGCGAAGTAGTGAGCAGGATGCTCAAAAGGTTTGCCGATGACGGACTGATAAGGCTCTCCCGTGGCACGATCGAAATAAATAACCGAAAAGGACTCAAAGAAGCGGCAGGTTTGTAAGCCTGCCGCTTCTTCGTTTGGTTTTATCTCATTATTTATATGAAGAGATTTACATTCGATTCCTCTGCATCACCCAGATAGTATCCCACTCCTCCGAGTTCAACTCCGTCAATCAGCTCCTCCGGCTTGATGCCCATGACATCCATGCTCATCGTACAGGCAACGATCTTGACACCATTGTCCATTGCGCTCTTTATGAGCTCTTCGAGAGTATTGACATTTTTGTCCTTCATGATTTTCTTCATCATGAGCGTTCCCATACCGCCCATATTCATCTTAGATATCTTGAGTTTCTCTGCTCCGCGAGGCAGCATCGCTCCGAACATCTTCTCCATCGGCGACTTGTCGACCTTCATTTTATCCGGTTTACGGAGCACCGACAGGCCCCAGAACGTGAAGAACATCGTGACCTTTTTTCCAAGTGCCGCCGCTCCGTTCGCGATGATAAAGCTGGCCATGACTTTGTCCATGTCTCCCGAAAAGACGATTATCGTTTTGCCATCGTTACCGCTGTTTACGACCAACGGCGACTGATCCGCCGGAACATTCCGCACATTTGGCGCGGAGATATCGCAGCCTGCAGCACCTTTACGGATCCTCGCGACATAATCAAAGCCCTCTTTGCTGTTGTAAATCAGGCTGTTTCCTGTACGCCTGCACCACGCAGCGACGTCCTTCGCGAAACCGGGATCGGACGCTCTCACTTCGAGCGTCTGCCCATCCTCGAGTTTCTGAATCCCTTCATATACCTTCAGTATCGGCCCTGGGCACTGCATACCGCTACAGTCGAGCCTCATGCTGATATCTGCACTCGCCGTGTTTTTCATCGTATTATTATCTGTGGCCATGTCCGGACCTCCATTCTCCGTAGTCTCAGGAATTTGCGCAAAATCTTCATAGTGCGAGGACCTGTAGAATCTGGTTCCCGCCGGATAGACTCTCACATCTTCAAATCCATTCTGCATCAACACTCTTGCCGCTGAATATGATCTGACTCCTATAGAGCACAGCACCACTACCGGTTTGCCAGGATCCAACTCCTTCATGCGGTCTCTGAGTGTGCCCAGCGGTATATTGATCGAACCAGGCAGTTCGAACGCCATTCTTTCAGCGTCTTCACGGATATCCAGCACCTGCACTGTCTCGCCCGATTCCAGTACATCCCACTCTGCGAATTTCACAAGTCCGTCGAGCACATTCCTGATGACAAAGCCCGCCATGTTCACCGGGTCTTTGGCTGATGAATACGGAGGAGCGTAGGTAAGCTCGAGTTTTGCCAGATCAGTTGCCTTCGCGCCGAGTCTTGCAGCAGTGGAGATGACGTCGATCCTCTTGTCGACGCCTTCCGCACCGACTATCTGTGCTCCAAGTATCCTGCTCCCATCCGGTGTGAATATCACCTTGATAGTAAGAGGCTGCGCGCCCGGATAGTAACCTGCATGATGGTTCTGAGTGATGATTATGGTGTCGTAATCCTTGCCCTTTACTTTGCCGGCTGCGATCAAAGCCTTCTCGCTTTTTCCTGTCATGCCGACCGCAAGATCCCAGACCTTTGCAATGGATGTTCCCTGAGTTCCTTCGTATTCTTCAGAAGCACCGCAGATGTTGTTTGCTGCTATGCGGCCTTCCTTATTAGCCGGACCTGCCAGCTGGTACTGCATCCTGTCTCCGGTCGTAAAGTCCTCGATCTCAGCTATGTCTCCGACCGCGAAAATATTCTCGTCCGATGTACGCATGAGTCTGTCGACTCGAACGCCGCCTCTCTCATTCAGTTCAAGACCGGCATCCTTTGCAAGCTGACTGTTAGGGAGCAGCCCGATAGAAAGAACCACAAACTCAGTGACAACTGTCTTGCCGCTTGCGAGCGTGATACGGACTTTCTTCTTTCCGTCTTCCGTGATCTCCTCGAATGATGCTACTCCGTCTCCGAGGTGAAGTTCCACCCCCTGGTCGATTATATGCTCATGAAGAAGCTGAGCCAGTTCTCTGTCGACCGGAGGCATTACCTGATCAGCCGCTTCGACCAGCACCGTTCTAAGGCCTGCCCTGTGAAGATTCTCCGCTACCTCAAGTCCGATAAAGCCGCCGCCTATGACTGCAGCCGTCCCGATATTGCCTTTGAGCGCCATCCCGCGGATCCTGTCGGTATCCGGCACTGTCCAGAGTGTCTGTATGAGCTCCGATTCGATACCGGGTATCCCGGGTTTGAGCGGGGATGATCCTGTTGAGAGCACCAGCTCATCATAAGGTTCATCGTACTCCTGCCCGTCTCTTGCCTTTACCCTGACGGACTTACCTTTGCGGTCTATTGCAATGACCTCATTGCCTGTGCGGACATCTATCCTGAATCGGTTTTTCATCATCTCAGGTGTGGAGACCAGCAAAGAATCCCGGGACTTGATCACATCTCCGATATGATACGGCAACCCGCAGTTTGCGTACGAAATGTATTCTCCCCGTTCCAGAAGAACGATATGCGCTTCTTCATCGAGTCGTCTCAGTCTTGCAGCACAGCTTGCACCACCGGCAACGCCGCCTACTATCACTATCTTTTTCATGGCTTATCCTTTCCGGAGACAGGGTACGGTTCTCTGTCTCCTCTATAGCTGATTCATTCCCTGTTTATAAAATGGCTCTTATTTGCTCCCATTTTACACATCCACACGCAACCATACCGTGACAAAGTCACAAAAGCCCCGGGGTTTTCGAGGCATAAAAAAATCGGAGAGCCGTGTCTCCGATTTGCTTATGTCGTGCTCAGATCAGCGTTTTTTCCTCTCCGGAAGCTCTTCCCACATATTCTCAATCAGAGTACACAAAAAGTCCCGGTCATCCGCGATAGTACAAAATGTACTCTCCCATCATCGCCCTATAGCTTACATCATCCAGACCTGTTAACTGTTCCAGTATAAATTCCAGATACTCTTTTGTTGATGCCATGCTACTCCTCCATTGCTTTTATCAGCTTCAGGAACTTCTTATCGTTCATCTGCTCATTCACGGATTGATTCGTTCCCAACATTTCTGAAAATATGAAACGACTTTCTCTTAAATATCATTTCATAAAAAATATCGTTCAATGAAAATCACCTCCGCAATTCCCTGAATTTCAAGGCTTTTCAGGATTTTTTCTTTTGTATCCTTGCCACTACCTCGATGTGTGTCGTCCTTGATAGAAAAAACTTTTTTGACCGGGCAGAGGTATATGGAAAAAATACACGTTATTATGCATATTTTTGCGCCAATGTATATTGATGAATAAATATGCAAAGGGCTGAAAATCAGTCGTTTTTTGTCCTTCCTGTGAATAATTGCCTGCAGTTTGAGCGTCTTCCAAAAGTACTTACTGTACAAGCCCAAATGAGCAATTTATTTCAAATACAGATACTTTTCATCAAAGATAAGTTCAAAAGGTTTGTTATATAAAGTGTCAATCCTTGTACTTATCGGTACCTTTAATAGCAACATTTGTAACTGCACGTTCCTTTGTACGCAAGGACTTCTCTTGACTTCTGATCATCTCAATATCATAGAATCCAAAATCAGTAAGCTCTTTCTCTACCGCTTCGAAGTCCCTTCCAAGGAAATGTTTCTCTGTCCATGCAATTGGAAGATCCTTAATGTGTTTCGCCTCCGACTGCTACGATGTCGTAGTCATTGGCTGCAACAGCTTCGATGCCGGCCTCAAGCGCCTCTGCGATAGAAGCTGCAGACATACTTGGTGTGCCGTCCGGAAGTTCAAGTACCTGCTCTGGCAGATATGGTACATGAACGAATCCTCCACGCATGTCAGGATATTTCTTGTCGATCAGATACAGCAGTCTGTACATGATGTCATTGCATACATAAGTACCTGCTGAATATGACAGTCTTGCCGGAATTCCCTTGTCCTTCATGGCTTTGACCATTGCTTTGACAGGAAGCTTTGCAAAGTACGCATTCTCCCCGTCCCTGCAGATCAGCTCATCAAGTGGCTGCTGTCCCTTGTTGTCAGGGATCCTGGCATCCATCAGATTTACAGCTACCTTCTCAATTGTCATGCCGGAGCGGCCACCTGCCTGTCCGACGCAGATGACAACATCAGGATGATTCTCTTCGATTGCCTTTGAGAGAACGAGCCCATCATCAACGAATACTGTTGGTACTTCCAGCTTGATGATATCAAAACCTGCGATATGATCCGGAAGCAGCTTGACTGCTTCGTATGCCGGATTGATCACCGCACCGCCAAAGGGATCGAATCCTGTGATCAGTAATTTCATGATAATTCTCCTTTCAATAGACCTGAGGCTCAGGGATAATGACCCGGCCTTCTTCTATGATCTTGCGATTATCAACAAATATGTCTGGTTTGAAAGTAACCAGATCAAAGTGGCTGCATGCTTCCTGCACTCCGCCAAGTGCGACATTACGGCCAAATCCTATATGGAATGACCCATAGGACGATTCATCTTCAATATAGCAGTTTCCCTCACATTTGGACAGATAGTTGAGTCCTATGCCGAGCTCTGCAGCTATATACATACGCTCATCCTCAAAGCTCTCAAGGTACTCCTTGAGACGCTTGCCATCCGGAGTCTGCTCTATTTCAGTGATTTGTCCATTCCTAATCTCTATACGGAAAGGTTGCTCGACCTTGCCGATATACCCCAGCGATCCGTCGAGGATCAGTGTTCCCGTTGTTTCGGTTTCTTCTATTGCGACATATATCTCGATCGAAGCGGAAGAGAATCCTCTGCCTGCTTTGACATCGCCG
>Ga0256407_10011019_pt1 | contig 12593 bp, 7 predicted proteins | sample RumenRJG_04DNA_FD_193489 | JGI IMG/M metagenome (GOLD analysis project Ga0256407, IMG submission 193489) | Bovine rumen microbial communities from Lethbridge, Alberta, Canada - RJG_04 | ecosystem: Host-associated > Mammals > Digestive system > Stomach > Rumen | place: Canada: Alberta | collected... | reverse complement strand
AATATTCTTAATTGAATAATTTAAAATTTTTAAAAATAAATTTTTAAAATTTCTAAAATAAAAAACATTATGACTAAATTATTTAAAATATTTAAAAAAATTCAAAAAAAACTCAAAAAAAAAAAATTAAAAAAATGGAATCAAAAGAAACTTCAATAAAACCAATATCAAACAAAGACCCCAAATTTCTATTAAACGAAATAAATTCCCAAAACGAAAATGAAATATCTCGAAAATCACGTTACCTAATATTTTTTTTATTACTATCATTAAATTTCACAATAGCAATAGATCAAGGAACATTATCAAGTTCAACAACAGAAATTCAAAAATATTATAATTTAAATACTTATTTTTTAGGTTTATTAGGAAGTTTTATTTTTTTAGGAACATCATTTGGTTGTTTAACTTCATTTATTTTAATAAATAAAATGAATAGAAAATTATATTTAATTATTATGATTATTATTTATTCTTTAAGTTTATTTATTTTATTAATTACAAAAAATAATTTTATTTTACTTTTTACAAGATTTATTGTTGGATTTTGTGGTAGTTTTTTATCTATTTATACACCAGTTTGGAGTGATCAATATGGTATTTATTATCAAAGAACTTTACTTATGTCTGTTATTCATATAGGAAGTCCTATTGGAAATTTGGTTGGTTATTCTTTGGGTAAAATTATTTTATGGAAAATTGTTTTTTATATTGAAATTTTTTTATTAATATTTCAATGTGTTTTTGTCTTTTTTGTAAGTGATATTTTTTTTTCAAAAACTCTTTTTTCGAAAAAAAGAAATAAAAATTTAACACAAGAAGAAAAAGAAAATGATAAATCAATATTTGAAAATATAAAAAACCCAATAAATGAAAATAAAGAAAATATAATTTCAGATTTAAAAATATTATTTTCTTCAAAATTATTTATAATATATAACATAGCTTTAATAATAATATTTATAATAGTATCAGCATTACAATTTTGGATAAATGATTATATGGAAAATGTACTTTTAATATCAAAAAAATCAAATTTAACAATATTTTTAATTGTAATGATAACAAGTCCATCAATAGGAATTTTTAGTGGTGGAATAATAGGAGATAAAATAGGAGGTTATCAATCAATAAATTCACTTTATTTTGTTTTATATTGTAGTATTTTTGCAGAAATTATTTCTTTAATTTATCCTTTTACAAATAATATTATTTTTTTTATTATTTTTTTTTGGGTTTTTTTATTTATTGGTAGTTGTATCTTACCTATTATTAATGGGATTGTTATTTGTTCTGTTGATAAAAAATATAATGGAACTTCAAATGCTGCTTCAACTTTTTTATATAATGTTTTTGGAAGGTTTATTGGACCTTTTTTATATGGTGTTTTTAGAGGTTTATATGGGAAAAATTCGAAAATACCTATGGTTATTATTTTAAATTTAATTATTTTACCTTTAATTTTATTTTATTTTGCTACTAAAACTGGAATTAAGGAAAATTATGGGATTTTTGCTGATGAGAATGATATTATGGATAATGAAATGGGTGAAAAAGAATAATAATTTTTATATATTTATTTTTATTTAATTTAATTTTTATTATTTTATCATTTATATTTTTTGAGATAATAATATCCAAAATAAATAATTTAATGATTATTCCTATATATACTTAAAAAACGTTAAATCAATAGAATAAAAAAAATGGTTGTAACAATAAAAGTAAAAGATACAGACACAGGTGGCAATTACACAATTAAAATAAATAACATAGCAACATTTGACGATGTAATAAATGCCTTATTAGACAATAATATAGATGTTCCTGATGAAATAAAAATCCTAAAAAATAAAATGAGTATGGAAATAGATAAACAATACACATTCACAGATAATGAATCAATTTCAATGGTAAACAGAGCAAATTTACAAGGTTTTAGTCTTAATTTTACAGACGTAACAAAAAAACGTACTCAAGAATTAAAAGTTAGAAAAACTAATAATGGATGTGGATATAGATATGTTACTCCTGGAATTAATTTATATGGTATTTGTAATTGTAAAACTTGTAAAGCTTATGATAAAGAAGTTATTGAAAGAATTTATAAAGATGAATTAGATTTAACAAAAAATAAAGGAAGAATGCATTGTCCTATTTGTAATACTGATATTGAATGTATTACTGTGGGATTTTATAAATGTTATTATAATATTTATGGAATGAAATATAATGAAGATACTGATGAAAATGAAAAATTTGGAAAAAAAATTGATAATTTTAGTTCTATTTATGTTAATACTGATGATACTGTTCTTGTTAATGGAGTAAAATATAAAGTTGATAAAACAAACGGAGAAATGCTTTCTAAATTTGACCAAAGTAATGGTAATGCAACTTTTATTAAATTAATATTTCAAGTTAAAAAATATTAAATTTATTTTATTCTTTTGAAAAAATTTTATAATACATTATATAATTTTAATTACAAAATATATGAAATTTATAATTATTATAAAAGATTACCTATATTTAACAATAATAACAAAAATTAAAAGATATAAAAAAAAACCATAAATTGAATAAAAACACAAAAAAATAAAAAAAGATTAAAAAAAAATATTTTGATAAAAAATAAAAAATAATAAAACGATATCCATAAAATAAAAATATATATTGATAAAAAAAATGTCAGAAGAAACAATAAATTGTAAAATAGTACTCGTAGGTGAATCAACAGTAGGAAAAACATGTATTTTACGTAATTTCCTAGGAGAAGAATTTCAAGAAGAACATTTATTAACAATGTCAGCAGAAACAGAAAGAAAAGATTTAATAGTAGATAATCAAAAAGTAAAAATATCAATATCTGATACAGCAGGACAAGAAGTTTTTAGAGCAATAACAAAAATGTATTATAAAGGAGCTGATATTGTAATAATTGTTTATGATATTACAAATGAAGATACTTTTACTGCAATTAAAAATTATTGGATTAATGAAGTAATTAATAATTCAACTGATTTAAAAGGTAAAAAATTTTTTTAAAAATTGAAAAATTTTTCTATTTTTTTTTTAGTTATTGGAATTTTTGGAAATAAAGCTGATTTAGTTGATGAAGAAAAAGTTGATGAAGCTCTTGTTAGAGAATTTGCTAAAGAAAAAAAAGCTTTTTTTTCTAGAACTTCTGCAAAAACTGGTTCTGGAGTTGAACAATCTATTATAAAATTAGTTAGTGAATTTTTAAAGGTTAGAAAAAATAAAGAAAGTCCTTTTGGTCCTGTTAGAGAAGAAAGTGATAAAGGTAATATTGATATTAATAATTCTGTAAAAAAAAAAGGAGGCAAATGTTGTTTTTAAAATTTTTCAATTTGTTTTGAAATTTTATTGATTTGTGGTTGTTATATTGGTTTTTTATTAGATTATTTTTTGGATATTTTTTTATTGTTTTTATGATTAATAAAATAAAATTTAATTTTTTATAAAATAATATTAAAAAATTTAATATATTTAAAAACTATATTTTAAAATATAAATTTAATGTTAGAACCAAATATGGATCAACAACCATTAAATCATAATAATAATATTCAAAATCTACAACCACAAATATTAAATAATAATAATAATAATAACAATAATAATAATATCAATAATCAAAATCATTTAATTATAAATAAAGACTTTTTTATGCCATTTTTTTCTTTAGGTACATCTTTTGGTATATATAATGAATATTATACAATTTATAGAAATAATCCAAGAAAAAAGACTTTATTTTATTTTTTCCAATCATTTTTTTTCCCAAATTTAACATTACATCAAATTACTTTTTATATATCAATAATAAATATATCAATTTACATAATAACTCTTTTTTTTGGCATTGAAAAAACAAGTAAGGAAGATTTATTAACAATAAAACATACAACTTTAAATAATTTTGGTTCATTTAAAGCAAATTTAATAAAAGAAAATAAATTAAATTTCATAAGAGCCTTTACTGCAAATTTACTTCATTTAAATTTAAAACATTTAATATTTAATACAATGACTTTATATACTTTTCCTTCATTATTTGAAATTTTTGTAAAAAAACACGAATATTTAATTGTTTATATTTTAAGTGGATTTTTTTCATACATTGATATAGGAAAAAATAATAATAAAACTAATTTTTTTGTTGGACCAAATCCTGCAATTTTTTCTATTATTGGTTCCTTATTATCTTATTTATTTTTTAATTGGAATGAATTAAATAGAAGTTTTGGTTTTTTAGGAAAAATTTATCTTATTTATTTTATTATTATTTATTTTATTATTTATTCTCTTTTTTTTATTAATAATTCTTTTATGGATCCTGTTATTCATTCTTGTGGTTTTACTTTTGGATTTTTCATTTTTTCTGTTTTTAATAAACCCATTAATAATACTAAAATTAAAATGTTTTTTAGAATAATATTTTTTATTTTATTGTGTTTTATTCTTTATGTTGATTTTTACAGTTATTTTAAATAATTAATTTATTAAAATTGAAAAAAAATAGTATATTAATTAATAAATATTTTTAAATCTAAAATTATAAAAATATAAAGATAATTAATTTATATCACTTAATTAAAATATATTTATTTTAATGATTGAAAATTTTATTAAAAAAAATCAATTAATAATATTTTTATTACTTGATATTTTATATCTTGGTATATTAATATGTTTTATGTTTTTTAAAAAAGAATATAATGACCCAACATATAATTATTTAGTTAATAATTGGTTAATGAAGCCAATAATGGATATTAAAATAAAAAATGAGAAAAAAATAACAAAAATAAATAAATTAGATAATCAAAATAATTTAGGATATTTTAAATTTTCAAATGATTTATCAAAAGATATTAATTCATGGGAAGGAAAAACTTTAGAAATAATTCTTCATAATTCATATTATTATCCAAATTTTTTTAATTTTGCAAAGTTAGAAAATAAAAAATTATGTGGTAAAGATAGTCAAAATAATGAAATATATATTCCTTCAAATGAAAATTGTCCAATAAATTATATAGAAATAACAAATGAGACATATAGTAAAATAAATTGTGAATTATATAAATGTAAATCATATATGCTAAATAATGGAAAAAAAATATATTTTTCAAATAATTATATTTCAGGCTATATTTTAGTACAATTAAGAGTAAGTTATGAAAATGGAATTTGTGATGATTTTAATTCAGAAATTGGATTTAATTTAATAAATATTGATAATTCAAATTCAATTAAATGTAAAGAAGGAATTGATAATTCATATAATAAAATTGATACAGAAAAATTAATTAATTTTATTCAAGATAATAATATTAATGATATAAATATTAAAAATAATAATTCAAACATTTATCTTTATTATAGAAGTTATGTTGGTGTTAATAATTTAAGTTTATTTACTGAACATTCTATTGATCATATTACTTATTCTAAAAAAATTTCTGAAGTTAAAAATACTATTTTATTTATATCATGGATTTTATATTTATTCTTATCACTATTTTTATATTTAAAAAAAATAAATGTTAAAAGAAAATGGATAAATTATACTTTAATAATCTTTTTTGTTATAACTATAATTTTTAATTTTCTTTTTTGTGTTCATGTATGTGGTGTATTTTTAAGAGTTAAAGGAATTATTAAAACTGTTGATCTTGAAGGTTTAAAATATTATAAAACTGGTTTTAAATGGTTTATTTATTTAAATTGTTTGATTGAAATTGGACTAATTTTAGATTTCATATTTAAATTTAATCAATATAAAATAGGTAAAAATGATATAAATATAATAATTAATAACAATTTAAGCTTAATTAAATAAACAAAATGAAAACTTAAACTTATTATATTTGATTATTTATTATCAATTTTATTATATATTTTTAATATAACAAATATATTTTAATTAATAAAAATAATTAGAAAGTTTTTTAAATGTCATAATGATTATTATTCATGAAATAATAATTTTTATCAAATTACTTATTATATTTATACTTAATTATTAAAAATGTTAAATTATTAATATTTGATATATTAATTAATTTCATTTTCAGTTATTTGAACTTTATTAAAATTATCAATAACAGGAATTAATATCTCAATACTTAATAATCTTCTTATATTATCATAAAATAAAAATAACAATTCATATTTTTTGGAAAATTTCAAAAACCAAAAAGGAAAAATATATTCAAATATATAAAAATTAGATTTTTGTTTTTGATTCAAATCAATATTTAAATTCAATTTTTTATCCATTCCAATATAATTATTAATATAAATTTTAGAACCTTGAATAGTTTGAACAAAATAATTAGAACTTTTTTCTAGATGAAGATTATTTTTCTGAATATTAATTTTACTTAAAATATCACACTTGCCAGTAATTTTTTTAAGAATTTTACTTTTTTGAAACTTCCCATTTTTAACATATTCAGTATTAACAATTGTATTCATTAAATCACAAATGAAAGATTTTTCAGATAAGTAAACAGATAAATATTGAAAAAACAATAAAGTAATATCTAAAAATCCTCCAATATTACCTAAAACATCTTGTAAAGTTACATATTTTCTAACATAATGTTTTTCTCTACAATAAAAAGTAATAAATATTTCAAGCATTGAAGGATTATTTTTAGTATAATCAATATTAACATCTTTATCAATTATATCAGGATAAATTAATTCAAATTCAAAAAATTTATGGTATTTAATTTTATTAAAAAATAATCTTTTATAACTTTCATAAATTGAAGGTGAAAAATAATAAAAATATCTTCTTAAAAAATTAAAAGATAAAGAAAAACCATCATTTCTATAAATTTCAATAATAGGATAAGTTACATTATAATGATTAACTGAATATGAAAGATAAATTAAATTCAAATATGAATTATGAAAATATTTATTTATTTCTTCTTCACTTTTACAAATAATATTTGAACCATTTTGACATTTATTTAAAGTAATTTGTAAGAAACTAAAACCAAATTTAGAATCACCGAATCTTCCATTAATATATAAATTTTGTCCTTTTTTAACACACATATAATTATTAATATTATATCCTTCTTCAATTAATTTTGAATTTATATTATTTATTTTATATTCTTCTAATTCAATTTCATTTAATGATAAATTTATATAATTTTTACCATTAATTAATTCTGGTTTATTTATTTGATGAATAAATTTTAAATTTACTAAAGTTGGATCTAATTCTTTACTTGTTCCATTTAAATCTGAAAATGACAATAAAATTGGTAAATTTGAAAAATTTAAATAGTATTCTCCATCTATTTGATTTGTATTTGTTGTTAATGAAAATGATGATTTGTTAAATAATTCTAAAGAATAAAATAATGAAACCAAAATTATTATTATATATGAAAGAATACTTAATAATACTCCTAATGTAGTATTGAATATTTCATCTTTTTTATATAATAAGGGAATATTTACTCCATATATATTTATAGATTTAAATATTTTTGTTATTTTTGATAATATTGATTTTGACATTTAATTTATATTACTATAATTATTTAAATAAAAAATATTTTTTTACATAATTAGTATTATATAAAATACTATTATTGAATGAAAATAATTTCATTTGATAAAATTTATAAATTTATATTTATATTAAATTATTAAAGAAATTAGCATATAATCAATAATAAAATATTGAGTTTAATATATAAATCTTCATTTAAAGTGAATTATTATATTCAAATGTGCATTTCAAAATATAAAACATCTGTGATTTAATTTAATATTTATAAATAAAAGTAAATATAATATAAAATATTTTTTATAAAGACACATTTTTTTACATTCAATTGATCCCCAGAAATTCATTATAATAAAAATTAAAATTTGAAAAAAAATACTTGAAATTTAATCAAATTTATTTTTAAATAAATTTTTATTTTGATCTTTCATACTTCTAATATTTTGTATTTTTTTATTTAATTCATCTCGATGTTGTAAAATTTCTTTATGATTTCCATAACTTGAATTATTAATAAAATTCTCAATTAATTGAGTAGAAGTTGGAGGTTCATTTTTATAAATTATACTATTACTATTATCTTGACTATTTTTTCCATTAATTAAATCTAAAAAATTAAATTTTGGATTTTTTAATGATGCAAATGATATAATATTATCAGATGATTTTTTACTTTCTCCTTGATTTTTTATTTTCTTTTTTTTTAATTCTGAAGAATATCTTTTTTTAATATTTGAATTTTTTTTTGTTAATAATTGATTATGATTTGAAATATTTGAAATTTCTGATTTTTTAGTTTTATTTGATTTAAATTTTACAAATTCATTTTCAAAATCAATATCTTTTAAAATTGATTTAATTTTCTTTCTTAATTTTGGTGTTTTAGAATAACGATAATCACTTAATTCATCAATATTTTCATATTTACTGCTTATTGAAAAAGAAATTTCAGTAGAACAAATAGAAATATTATTATTATTATTATTATTATTATTATTATTATTATTATTATTTTTATTATTATTATTATTATTATTATTATTGTTGCTATTATAATTATTATTTAAAATAAAATTACTTTTATAATCATTATAAATAGAAATTATTTTATTCCTATTATCTAATTTTTTTTTTTCTGTATTATCATAACTATCACTAAAAATATTAAATTTCATAAAATTTTGATTTTCATTAGGATAAATTTCCTTATTAATTTCATCAGGTTTATATGGAGTTAAATCACTTTTAATAGAATTATCATCATTATTAGTTAAAATATCTGAAAATTCAATATTCCTATTAGATAAATGTTCCATTTTAATAGTCATATTATCTTTATTATCTTTATTAGTTCTATTTGATTTTTTAAAATTACTAGAACACTCACTTCCACTTTCAAATTTTTTAGTAGCTGCATATTCCAATTCCTTTCCAGAAACTTCTGATTTAACAAAAACACTATTTGTAATTGATTTTGAATTTGAATTTGAATTTGAATTTTCATTTTCAGAATCTTCAATAATAGTTCCTTCTTCAATAGTTTTTAAATTTTTAATTTTACTATTAGAAAATACTTTACTATTTCCATATTTATAATTATCATTATATTCAGATATTGTTGGAATTGGTTGTAATTCATAATCATTTGAATCATTATCATTTGATTCATCTTCATCTTCATTTTTTCTACTTGAAATCCCATTTGAATTATAAAAAATTCTAATTACTTTTGTCATTAATCTTTTTATTTGTTTCATATTAAAAATTGATTTTTTTTGTATTTTTGACCAAATTTGAGGAAAACTTTGTGAAATTTCAAGAGCATCTTTTTTATTTAAATAAAACATTTCTGCCTTTCTAGATTTTACAATTGCCATTAATGGACTTCTCTCATTAGATAACATTAAAACATCACCAAAATGTTCATTTTTTCTAATATCTAATAATTTTAAATTTTGAAATTCTTCAATTTCTTCTTCTTCATAATCTTCTGTTAAATTTGTCCCAATGTTATTAAATTGAAATTTAGTACTTGATGTTTTCATTATATTTAAATTTTGATTTGTATTTGATTGTGTTATAGAGTTTATTCTATAATTATTATTTATATTCCTTTGACTTTCATATTCTTGATTTTGATTTATTTTTATTGGTAATTCTAAACTTAATCTTCCTTTTTTTACAAAAATTATATCTTCAATGAAATCACCATCTTTTATTAATATGTCATTTCTTATTGCTAATATTGGTTTGAAACAAAATATTACTTTTACTATAAAATCTTTATTGTCATAGTTTTTAAAAAATACAAAATTTTGAATTATTGGTTCATACATATTATAAACAAGAGTATTTTTTAAACTAATTGGAAGTTCGTCTATTAAATTTTTTTCTTGTTCTTCATTATTTTGTTTATTTTTTAAATATCTATCAATTCTTTCAAATAAATCATCAGAAAGGTCTTTATAAGTTCTTTTTATTTTATCTAAAATTTGATATTTTTTAAAATATTCATCTTCAGCATCATTTTGACTTTTAACATAATTACTAATAGAACTAAGAACCCAAGAATAGCCAAAAATACCAACAATTTCAACTAAAATTCCAAATATTTTTTCTTTTGGTGTAATACAAGTTAAATCACCATATCCTACTGTAGTAACAGTAGTAATAATATAATAAATACCAATAAAATATAATTTACCAAAACTATATTCTGTAAAATTAAAATGAATTATCCAACTTGGATAATCATTTCTACCTATAAATATTAATATACATGTTACTATATGAATTGTTATACAAAAAATATAAAAATCTAAATAGAAACTAAAATAATTATTATAATGTACATATTTATCTAAAATTTCATCACAATATTGTAAAAATTTATTATTATATAATCTAAATGTTTTTAATAATCGTAAACATATTAATAAATAATGAAATTGATTTTGATATTTATATGAACTTAAAAAACTTATATCTTTACATTTTGTATCATAAAAAGAAAAAATAGTTTTGAAAGGTATAGCAGATAATAAATCAAGAATAAACCATCCTTTTAAATTATTAATAATAATAGATAATAAATCAGTTTGTAAAATATCTTCATCATTATAAAATCCAACAAAAAAATGAATAAAAAAATCTAAAACACAAATAAAATCAATAATTAATTCAATTATATTAGTAAAAGTATAAAAAGTTCCAATTCTACAATAAATTTCATTAAAACCTAAAAATAAAGGAATATAAATTAAATTATAAAAAACACAAATTGTAACAATACAATCTATAATTTTTAAAAATTTTGATTCAGGATGAATAAAAAAAGTTGAAATATCTTCATCATTATATTCATCTAATGAATCATATACTATTGTTGTTCTTTGTAATTCTCTATATTTTTCTTTTTCTCTTTTTGTTTTTTCTTCTTCTTCTTTTTTTTTTTCTTTATCACTTTCATTTGAACTAAAATCACTTTTTGATTCATCATTATCATATAAATATTTTTTTTTATCTAAATCACTTAATTTAAAATTTGGTAATTTTTTATCACCAGTTAATAAAATACTTTTTCTTACATTTCTTGCAATTTGATTTATTTCTAAAATATTTTTATTTGATAATTGACTAACTTTATATAATTCTTCATTATTATCATTTAAATTAATAACTTTATTTGAAATATCAGTTCTTATTTTTTGATCTTCTTCAAAATATTCTGGTCTTTGAAAAAAAGAAAATAAACTATTTTCTTTATTACTTTTTCTTCTATCTTTAACTTCACTCCATCTTCTAACTGGATTATTATAATTTTTTTTTGGTTTATTTAATAAAGTATTTGTTCTTGTTGATAAATTGAATTTTACACTTTTTGTATTTTTTCTATTTAAAGTTGTAGTTCTATTTTGAAGAAAATTTGAATTTGTATTATTAAAACAACTAAATCTTCTTATATCTTTTGGTTTAAATGAACTTTTTTTTGTTAAAACATTTATTGAATTCATATGACGAACTCCAACTTGTGATAATGATAAATTATCATTTTGATTTTCATTATTATCATTTATTTTATTAATTTTTTCTTTTTCTTTTTTTAATAAAAAATCTTTTGCTATTGTTAAATTTCTTTTTAATCCTTTATTTTCGTAATTAATATGTAAAAGATTATTTTTTTTTTGATTTTTACCACTTCGATTTGATAAAGAACCATTTTTATCTTTTTTATTACTTCTACTTGAATTATTTCCTTTATTACTTCTATTTGATTTTGGATTATGTGTTTTTCTACTTTTTTTACTTTTTCCACTTTTATTTGATAAAATTGTTAACTTTTTAACAAAAGATGTTTGTTTTTTTAATTTATTATTACTTGTTTCAATATTTGTTTTTTTTTTTGGTTCTTCAAAAATATTATTAATATCATCTAAAATTGAATCTTTCATTTCATTTACTAATCCTGTTAAATATAAGTTTGCTTCTGTTATTTTTGAATCTTCTATATGAATATAAGAACCATAGTCATCCTTTGCGTCACTTTTTCTTTTGTTATTATCTTCAATTATTGTTTTTTGTAAGAAATCAAATGTTGAATCTTCTTTATATATTGATAATGTTTTTCTCATTTTTTATAGAAACAAATTAGGAAATTATTTTAAAAAAAATATTTGTTTTTAAAGGATATATTTCAATTTTTTTTGTTATTTATATTTTTAAATTAAATTGTTTGATTCATATTTAATGTTATATTGGATTAAATTTTAATTTATTTTATTTGATATGAAATTTCTTTAGAATTTTTTTAATGATATATTTAAAATTTATGATAGTTTATTTTTAAATATCAAATATTTAATTATTTAATTGACTTATTTATAATATATATTGGAGTAAAAAATTAATATAGTTCTCTTTTTTTTTATAAAAATATTTCATTGAATTTTATAATATTTAAAGTATAATTAAATTTGTTAAAAAAATAGAATAACAAATAAAACTAATTTATACATTAAATAAAATA
>Ga0256407_10011018_pt1 | contig 12594 bp, 9 predicted proteins | sample RumenRJG_04DNA_FD_193489 | JGI IMG/M metagenome (GOLD analysis project Ga0256407, IMG submission 193489) | Bovine rumen microbial communities from Lethbridge, Alberta, Canada - RJG_04 | ecosystem: Host-associated > Mammals > Digestive system > Stomach > Rumen | place: Canada: Alberta | collected... | reverse complement strand
ATCTGGATTAGAGTGCAACAAAGAAACGACTTTGGCCGAAGAATATACGACCAAGTTTATCCTTGATTGAAATAACAAGTCCCATAAATGGGTTATGTTCAACGTCAATAACCTCACCATCAATCCAGTCTGCCTGATCTGTCAGCTGCGGACTAACTTTCATTCTATCCCCAATTTTTGGTTCCATACATCCGATGTTTAAAATTCTGCTGCAAAGATAGGGATTATTTTCTTATCTTCCAAATTTTCGAGCAGCGAACGCAATAAATGCCTTGCATTATTATTGCTGAGTCGTGAGAAACCAATATGACAGGCACCTGGTGCGTGTCATACCTAATATTTGTATTTTTTACGTCAAAACAGAAAAAAGTGAGAAAAAGTTTGGAAGATAACCGAAAAATCCCTATCTTTGCATCGTCAGAACATTAGTTTTGGCTATCCGGTAAGTTTCCGCGTGGGAGCAAGACTTGATCGACACTACTCCATTTACAAACAAAGAGTCACTTCATGTGGCTCTTTTGTTATTTAATATAGCGGCGGATAAAGGTGCGGAAGAAATTAACATCATCCAAGCTCTTTCTCATAACGGATAGCTCTTTTTTCCCCTTATATACAAGCACTTCTCGCGCATAGGGATTCAGTTCAAAAAACCGTTTGATGCTTCGAGCCAATGTCCCTGGATTGTAATCAGCTGTCATGTGCAGAAGCACACGGTTGGTTTGACCTATTGATTCTGACAAACGATTGTCAACAGAATTCTTCCCAATAATGGTTTTAAGGTCAAACATTTTATAAACACCTTTTCGCTCGAAAATGAAATCTGCTGTCCTAATTCCTTTCGGATTAGGCAATATATAGACACGATAGCCATGCTCTACAGCCTTGCGTGCCGCATTAATCAGATTGTCGAAATCATCACTTTGTTCGCTAATCGCACTATAAATATCAGTTTCACCCTCTACAAGACGAAATTCACCATAATAGACAATCAACTTCAGTTGCTTAATAAATCGGGCGCCCTTTAGATAATGCAACTCTTGCAATTCTTCAGCCATACCTCTCCATGAGGCCTCGGCTGCCATCAGCTCAGAGCCATCTTCTTCAAACGGTTCGAATTCAAATATTTCGTCTTCGATGATAGTCGGTTTCATATTAAGTGCAAAGGTAGTCATAAAACTTGTAATTATAGACTGTTTTTGTTTTTTTCAAAGAAAAACAGAAAAAAGATAATCATTATCGAAATCTTTTTGTACTTTTGCAATCAAGTATCGCCGATATGCCGTAAACGGTGTAAGCTAAGGCTGATTCTCTGAGTGCAGGGTGGCGGTATGATTTTCGAGGGTAAAATATAGCGTTAGTGCTATATTCGGTGATGTCCCTGAACCTAGGAAATTCAATCGACATTGTATAATCGAATAAGTGCCAGCGTCTGCGCGATAGCGTGGACTGGACTTATCTATACAATGGGTTTTCCTAGGACCTTGGGACATCGATAAGCGCCAATCTGCGCTTTTTCATGTCCTGAGGTTCTTAGTTGAGAACCCATTATCATCCGAGATAGTCCTTTCGCTCCTAAAACTATAGCGTAGATATGGCAGACATACCTATTTCCTCCCATTTCTTCACTAACAGGGATGGGAACACATTAATGAAAGAGTTCGAGGGCATTCTGACAAATAACCCTCAAGTGAAGAACCTTGATGCTGTTGTGGGCTTCCTCCGTGCATCGGGCTATTTCTCTTTGCGTCCTTTTCTTGATGGCATCAACAAAGTGCGCATCCTGATTGGTATTGATGTTGACAAGTACATTGCTAAAGCCAATCAGAAAGGCGAGCTCTTCTTTGGTGCAGAAGAGGAAGTAAAAGAGGAATGTCTGCGTCTGCTGAAAGAGGATATCGAACAGTCGCACTATACCAAGAAGGTGGAAGACGGTATGGTCCAGATGGTGCAGGACTTGATTGACGGCAAACTGGAACTGCGTGCCCATCCCTCGAAGAAGATTCACGCCAAGCTTTACATCCTCTATCCTGACAATTACAACCAGCATTGCTTTGGTGCTGCCATTACTGGCAGTAGCAACCTGAGTGGCAACGGCTTGGGTATTGGTGAAGAGAAACAATATGAGTTCAACGTCAAACTGACGCAGTTCGACGATGTGCAGTTTGCTAAAAACGAGTTTGAACTGTTGTGGGAAGAGGCGAAGAATGTACCCATCAATGCTGAGGACTATCAATCCACACTTGACAAGACCTACCTGAAAGGCGATGTTACGCCCTACGAACTATATATCAAGATGCTGATGGAATACTTCAGCGATCGCGTTCTTGCCATCGACCAGGAAGACCCCTTCGATATGCCTGAGGGTTATAGCAAATTTGACTATCAAGCAGATGCCGTAGTAGAAGGCTATCAGAAACTGATACGCTACGATGGTTTCTTCTTGGCTGATGTGGTAGGTCTTGGCAAGACGGTCATCGCTACGATGATTGCCAAGAAGTTCCTGATAGAGAACGGCCCGGAGCACACCAAGATTCTCGTGGTTTATCCGCCAGCCGTTGAACAGAACTGGAAGACTACGTTTAAGGATTTCGGTATCGACAAATATACCCGTTTTGTGAGTAACGGCAGTCTGGCAAAGGTGCTTGACGAAGACAACTACGACTACTGGAATGCTGATGAATATGACTTGGTACTGGTTGACGAAGCCCACAAGTTCCGCAATCACACCACTGGTGCCTTCAATCAGTTGCAGGAAATCTGCAAGATGCCTCGTCTTGAAACAGGCTATATTCCGGGCTATAAGAAAAAGGTGATGCTGATTTCAGCAACGCCTATGAACAACACGCCTGCGGATATCTACTACCAGATACTAATGTTCCAAGATCCGCGCCATTGCACCATCGATGGTGTGCCCAACCTGACAGCCTTCTTCTCGCCTTTGGTGGTGGAGTTCCGTAAGTTCCGCAAGCAGGAGAACTTCGACCTGAAGGAGTTTAAGAAGCTGGCTGAGAAAGTACGCGACAGGGTCATCAAGCCTCTGACTGTTCGCCGCACCAGAACCGATATTGAGAACATCGCGCGATATAATAAAGATGTGAAAGGATTCCCCAAAGTGGAAAAACCTATCAAGAAGGAATATGAATTGAACGACCACTTGGCCAACCTCTTTGAGAAGGCGATGCACATCCTCGACAAAGAACTGACCTATGCCCGCTATCAGGCCATCGCCTATCTGAAGCCCGATGCTGCCCCAGGACTTTACGACAATGCGGAGGTTATCAGCCGCAGTTTGGCAGGCATCCGCAAAAACGGCTTGGTAAAGCGTCTGGAAAGTAGCTTCTATGCTTTCTGCAAGTCGCTGAAAGCATTCCGTCAGGCTAACGAAAACATGATTGATATGTGGGAGAATGACAAGATATTCATTGCTCCCGACTTGGATATCAATGCGCTGATAGAGGCTGGCTATAGTGAGGAGGAGATTGAGCAGAAGATGAACGAGAAGGCAGAAACGAATCCTAAGAATGCCTCCTTCAAGCGCGAACACTTCGATGAGGATTACATCGAGCAGCTGAGACACGACCAAACGCTTCTTGACGATATGTGGCTGGAGTGGGAATATATCGATGACGATGATGATTCCAAGTTTGCCAAGTTCGAAGACCTGCTGAAGCATGAACTATTCAAGAAGGATCGCAACCCGGAAGGAAAGATTGTTGTGTTCTCTGAGTCTGTCGATACGGTAGAATACTTGCAGCGTCGTATCAATCGCCCAGATATATTGGTGATATCCTCCCAGAATCGTAGTCAATTGTTCAAGACCATCCGCGAGAACTTCGACGCCAACTGGAAACAGAAGAAGGACGAGTATAATATCATCTTGACAACAGATGTGTTGGCAGAAGGTGTTAACCTGCATCGCTCAAACATCATCATCAACTACGATACGCCTTGGAATGCTACCCGTCTGATGCAGCGCATAGGCCGTGTGAATCGTATTGGCTCTACGGCAGGCATCATCTACAACTACGTATTCTATCCATCACGACAAGGCAACAAGGAAATCAAACTCAATCAGATCGCGTTGAGTAAGATTCAGACCTTCCATACCACGTTTGGCGAGGACAATCAGATATATTCGACAGAAGAAATCATCGACCGCGACCTTGACAAACTCTTTAAAGAAAGCATCAAGCGCGAACAGGAAGACCGCAACCTGGAACTGCCTTTCTATGAAGAATTGCGAGCACTCTATCAGCAGAACCGCAAGGAATATAAGCGCATTGAAAGGCTATCGCTGAGAAGCCGAACAGGTCGTGAACCTCGAGAATTTGATGGGGTCACTTTGTCTGGCGACTCATTAGTATTTCTCAAAACCAACTTCCGCAAACTGTTCTATCTGGTGAACGACCAGCAGACACGCGAACTTTCCGTGCTCGATGCGCTGAACTATTTCAAGGCCAAGCCGGAAGAAAAAGCCGTACCTCGATTAGACCAGCATCATGAGCATGTTGACAAAGCCCTGAAGGAATTCAATAAAACAAAGGAACAGGAACTGCACGAGGAAGAATCGAATCAAAGCCAACGTAGCAATCTTGGTGCTCAGGTCACGACGGCTGTCAGCCTGCTAAACAGCATGTTGCCCCATATAGATGATGGCGATACCCGACTGAAAATTATCCAACTGAAAGAGTTGACTGAGCGAGGCACAATCACCTATATCGCTAAGCGTCTGCAACGTATTCAAAAGGACTTGCAGCGTCAAGGTGGCAGCAAAGCAAAGTTGACCTTTGAGGATGCACTAAAACAAGTGCTTGATATGGCAAACAAATACAATACTTATTATCGCGAGAGTCAGCATGCAGAAGAGGAATCGGCTGCTGTCATCATATTATCAGAATCATTTCAAAACAACTAAGCCCTATGAACTATAAAGAAGTCATTGAATCGAGATATAATCGCCAGAACTGGCAGTTGCTGTTGCACGACATTTTTGGCAAAAAGATAAAATTTTGGAATACGCCATCAGCAATTCCAACCAGTAGCCAGTTTGCCAAACAGGCCCTTTGGCTGGGTACTATCACATTGAGCGACAACCAGACCATCAGCATCTACGAAGTTGAACTCTCTGATAGCGTTGATATAGAGCGCAACCGAAGAGGCATCCGTGATATGCTGCTGACCGACTGGCGAAACAACGGCAATGCTGGAGCCTTCATGTTCTGCTATCGCAAGAACGAGAGTGTGCTCCGGTTCTCATACGTTAGTGAAGCCTGGACGTTTGCCGATGATGGTAGCTACCAGAAAGAATCGACTGATGCCAAACGCTTTACTTATCTGCTGGGAGAAGGGCATCGTAGTCGTACCGCCATTCAGCAGTTCGAGAAACTGCGTGACAGTAGTCTCACGCTGAAAGACCTGACCAAAGCGTTCTCTGTGGATGCTGTCAGCGATATGTTCTTCGATGGCTACAAGAAGCAGTACGAGGACATCATCCAGTACATCACAGGTAAGCGAATGGTGAAGGTTGCCAACAAGTGGGAAGAACAAATCAAAAACGACCCCTGCGAGGAAATCATGCAGGAGTTTGCCCACTTCCCTAACCCTGAGAAAGCAGTCCGTGACTATGTAAAGAAACTAATGGGCCGTTTGGTTTTCCTCCAGTTCCTACAGAAGAAAGGTTGGCTGGGCGTGCCTGCTGGTAAACCTTGGGGTACTGGCGACAGAGAGTTCATCCAAAATCTTTTTGCCAATTGTCAAGACAAAGACCACTTTATAGACAACGTACTTGAAGTCTTGTTTAACGACCTCAACACGGAGCGTAAAGGTGATTTGGCAACCCCCTCTTTGGGAGGGGGCAGGGGGAGGCTTATTCCTTATCTTAACGGAGGTTTGTTCGAGCGTGATGCTACAGACGAGACAGAGTTTCCTCTGCCAGCCAAGTATATGCAGAGCCTACTCGACTTCTTTGCCTCCTATAACTTCACCATCGACGAGAACGATCCTGACGATGCAGAGGTAGGTGTTGACCCAGAGATGTTAGGTCGCATCTTCGAGAACCTGCTGGAAGACAACAAAGATAAGGGCGCCTTCTACACACCAAAGGAAATCGTCAGTTATATGTGTCGCGAAAGCCTCATTGCTTATCTCCAGACAGACATTGAAGACGAGGCTACCAAAGAAGCTATCCGTCAGTTCGTAACCTCGCACGATATAAATACTCTTGGCGCTAACGACAAGTTCCGTCAACAGGTGGATGAGGCTTTGAAGAACGTCAAAATCTGCGACCCAGCCATTGGCTCAGGAGCTTTCCCAATGGGCTTGCTTAAAGAACTCTTCCAATGTCGCACAGCCCTTGAAGGAATAGACCAGAGCAAAGCCGCAGAAATCAAGAAGCACATCATCCAACAAAACATCTATGGTGTAGATATCGAGCGTGGTGCCGTTGACATTGCCCGCCTCCGCTTCTGGCTTTCTCTGATTGTTGACGAAGAAACACCACAAGCCTTGCCAAATCTCGACTTCAAGATTATGCAAGGCAACTCGCTGTTGGAGCAGTATAAAGGCGTGGACCTCTCAACGATAACGGAATTAAAGACGGAAAAACATGGAACATACCAAACAACGATGTTTGATGACATGATAGATGTATTACGTCTTGACTTGCGAAAGAAACTTGACGAATACTACAACTGCACAGACCACAAGCGCAAAGCAATCCTAAAGCAAGACATTATAAATAATGTAAAGCAGCAACTTGCAGAACAAAGCATCAATGTTGACTTTGGTGACATCGACCTCTCAGGTAACAACCAATTCATGCTTTGGCATACTTGGTTCTATGATGTATTCTCACAAGGTGGGTTTGATATTGTGATAGCTAATCCGCCTTATATAGGCGAAAAAGGGCACAAAGAAATATTTCAACCAGTAAAGTTAGATGCCTATTTAGGGAAATTCTATTTAGGGAAAATGGATTACTTCTATTTCTTCTTTCATTTTGCATTTAACGTCCTTAAAAATAGTGGCATTGGCACATTTATAACAACAAATTATTACTTGACTGCATTAGGCGCAAAGAAACTTCGACAGGATATTAATGAAAGAATGGTTATTAATATCTTGTTAAACTTGGGAGAATTAAAGTTATTTGAGAATGCGCCAGGTCAACATAATATGATTAGTTCTTTTGCGAAAGGATGTAATGGTAATAAATGTCACGTTATAGACGTTCATAAAAAAGGCTCATTGAATCCAAGAATGTTTGAAACCATTCTTTCGTCTATTGATAAAGACACTTCTTATGACATAGTTGAACAGGAGAATTTGTATGATGGCGATGAGTGCTATATAAGGTTACATAATGATAATGGTGATAGCCCTTTGGCTTCAATATTACAGAAAATTAGCCAAGGAAATGAAGTGTTAGGAAATATTGCAGAAGTAAATGCTGGAATAATGGGAGGGTGCGATAATATCACTAATCATAATTTGGAGTATGCAGATGAGGAATATGTAATTAAAAATGATATAAGAAAAGGAGATGGAGTGTTTGTTTTAGATAGGAATAACTCAAGAGATAGCCTAAAAATTTCGGTATTAGAAAAATCAAATCTTTGCAAAGATTTCTATAAGAATTCAGACATCAAGAAGTATTGTACTAATACTTCAACTTCAAAAATTATCATCTTTTCATCATCTGATACTCCAACCGATGTTCAAACGAATATTAAGTCGATTTTACAGATATACAAACCTATATTAGTTCGAATTAGAGAGATAAATAAAGAAAACACGGATTATTGGCATCAATTAAGAAGAGGTACTGCACATCCACATATTTTTACTTGCAATAAAATAGTATGTCCTCAAAGAAGCAAATTAAATACATTTGGTTACAATGAATGTGACTGGTATGCAGCATCCGATGTTTTTTATCTCACAAATCCTAAACCTGGTTATAAAATCAAATATATCTTGGCTTTGCTTAATTCAAAACTTTACTATGTATGGTTATATAATCGCGGTAAGCGAAAAGGGGAGTCATTGGAATTGACGGCAACACCATTATCTGAGATACCTATCGCTTTAGCGGATGAGAGTACTCAAAATAAGTTGATTACGCAGATTGATAAAATCCTATCAAAACTAAGAAAAAATACTTCAGCAGATATAACTGCAGAGAGAAAGGAGATTGATTCCTATATATATAAGATTTATGATTTAACAGAGGATGAAATTAATATTGTAGAAGGATATAAATGATGTTCTAATATAAATTAATTATGAAACTAACTGACAAACAAGTCTCTTTGATATCTTCTTTGATTCATGAAGGATTATCCGTTCAGAAGGATTCTAATATAACAAAAAAGAAATACTTGGAAAAAGCGGTATCTAAACTCATATCTATATATGATGAGAATAATGAGGAAGTGCCTCCCTATATTATGCTGATGAATGTCCCTAAAATATTACTTGGAAATGGTGATGACCAAATTGATTCTTCTTTTCCAGATTATTTTGTTGTAGTTATGGTTCAAAAACTAAAAGATCTCAGGTCAGAATACTATTTAGATCAACAACTTTGTGAGTCTCGCAATCAAACATGTTGGACACGTTGGGCCTTCATTATTTCTTTGCTAACCCTTATAGCAACCATAATCGGTTCATGCATTGGTAAATAATAAAATTAATTGAAGAATATGACAAAACTCGAAAAATTATACAGCATAATTGAGAACTCTCGCGAAGTGGGAGTGAAGTTGAGCAAGGACGTTCTTCAGCAAGTGGAGGAACTGGAGGAGGGTATCATCAAGGAAGAGATATTGCCTGCTTTGGGCAATGATATCGCACCACGCTTGGAACCTATCAAGCGCGATTTGGTGCTCGTAGTGGAGTATCATCCTGGTGAACCTATCAGCGTTGCGCTAAGTCGTAAGACAAAGATTAGTGAGATTATGGGTGCCAAGACGCTGACACCTCGTAGCAGTACGCCTGTAAAAAGCGAAGAGGAACCAACGGAGGTGAAACCACATGAACCAACAAAACACATAGAGAACACCACGAAGGGTATGCGGGTCACCTTCCCTGACGGCACCGTCATCTGGCATCGTCAGGCTATCGACACCTTCATTGATGCTCTGCGAAAAATCGGCTTAGAGCGTATCCCCAAAGTGGGCATCGAGCATGGTAATGGCTATAACCTTGTGAGCAGAGAAAAGCGCCCTACCGTTCCTGGTCGAATCTGGCAGCACGAATGTGATGGCTGGTACGTCTACTCGAACATCAGCAACGGAACGAAAAAAGAAGATTTAATACGTATCTCAAACTATTATCATCTGGGGCTGCAGATAGAAGAAGGCAAGCCAGAATAATATAAGCATAATCAATCAGGAAGAAAACTTTTGAGGTATGACAGGTACCTGGTACGTGTCATACAAAAAATGAAGAAAAGTTAAAAGGAGGCGATTGGTCTATCTCACGCCATGAGAACATGCATAGTTTTCGCGTTCTATGCAACGGGGCGAAAAATAGCAGGATAACGTTGGCACACGGAGCGTCAGACTGCAAAATAGCGAGATATGCAAGCATTTTAAGGATTATTTTCATTCTCTTTGCGTTTTGTTTTGCTTTTCTTTTGCATTTGCCGGGAGACGGGAAAGCGCGCGTTAGCAGTTTTTAACACTATTTTCGGACGCAAATTATTGGCAGGAAAGATATTTATTACTATCTTTGCAGAAAATTTATACAACATGGCAATTACCATATTAAGCGCAAAGCAATTCGCAACAAAATTGAAAGCGACCATCCAGGCTTCAGGAAGGCTTGGGTTTACTGCCGATACTGCCACGGCTCTCGGTTTAGAGTCCGGAAAATTTGCAAGGTTTGCACAAGACGACGAAAACGGTTCCTTATACCTTATTATAAATAGTGAGCGTAGTGAGGATGCCTTTGAGATAAGAGTTTCGAGTGGATACTACTATGTACCCACCAAAGTGATGTTCGACACGCTGGGATACAACTACGAGGACGGCAACATCATGTTCGACCTCATTCGCCAGCCCTCTCTTGACAACGACCTTCAAGGTCTGGTGTATTTCATGAAACAACGTCAAACCAAAAACAAGGAAAAGAAAAATGATATAACGTCTGAACCATGAAAAAAGTCCCGCACATCAGAGGGTGTAGCGGGACCACACGTCGCTGGTCTCTGAGAGTTTCCTAGGCTAAAAGAGGCCGGCGGCACTTTAAACCCAAAGGAATGGGTCATCAAGCGGTTGCAAATATACAGTTTTTTTTGTTATCCGCCAAATATTGCCCTTCCTTGACGGAAATATTTATTTATTTTTAATTGTGGATAACACAAAACACACTATCATGCCTATAGACAATAACAAGTTCTCGATATTCCCCAAAGGATACCGAAATCAGAAAGGGCAGGCCGTTTTGGCCACCCGACCACAGCAGGCACAGGACATAGCCTGGGCTTACGACTACATAACCTCCGTTCGTGCACAGTGGGCTACCGAGACCCTGCGTTCCATGCTGGAGACGGCAACGAAGGACGAGCTCAGCGACTTCAAGAAGCTGAACTTCGAATGCGCCACCTTCAATGGCATCTTCTCCTATCGCAATGCACGCAGTCTCGTGACTCCTTCGCCTTTTATGGTCATAGACATTGACGACCTGAGTTCGACGGAAGAGGCACGTAAGGTGCAGCAGGCTCTCATCAGCAACGACAAGGTGGAGACCGCCCTATGCTTCGTGTCGCCAAAAGGACGTGGCGTGAAGTGGGTGGTCAGGTTGCCTGAATGGGCACAGCACGATGACTTCAAGCAGTCGTTTCAGACCATACAGCAGCATGTGGCTTTCCACTATGGCATAGCCATCGACAAGAGCGGAAGCGACATCTGTCGCGCCTGTTTTCTGCCCTGCGACCCCGAATGTTATATTAACCCAATCTATTTTTTAAGATGATGAACAACAACTATACCGATATTGAGCACCTGAAACTGGTGGCTCAGCGCCTTGCCGAGGCTGGCAGGGACATCACGGCAGACTATGCCGACTGGATTAACGTGACCTTTGCCTGTGCCTCCTTGGGCGAACAGGCTCGCGAGGCTTATCACACCATCTGCTCGCTCTACTCGGGCTACAAGCGCGAGGAGTGTGACGAGAAGTTTACCAACTGTCTGAAGGCCGGCAACGGCAGCGTCACACTGGGCACGCTGATGAAGATGGCCCAGGATGCAGGCATCGACACCAGCCTGCCCCGTGGTCGCCGACAGAAGTCTGCTCAACAGAAGAAGAAGGAGCAGGAGAACCGCATCAGACTGATGCGTGAGGCACTGACCGCAAAGGCCCAGTGGCGCTACAACACATGGCGCCAGCGCCCTGAGGTCTGTGAGCCAGGACAGCCGTGGCGCCCCGTCCAGGACCGCGACCTCGACACCTACTACTGCCGGCTGAAGGAACAGGGGCTGAATGTCAGCAGCCAGGATGTCAAGTCCCTCATCTTCAGCCGCGATTTCTGCCAGGACTACGATGCCTTCAGCTCGTGGCTCAACAGCCTCAAGCCGTGGAATCCGGACACCGACCCCGACTATCTGCGCGACTTCTACATAGGCCACCTGGAGTTCAATGACCCAGAGAGTGAGGACTTCTACGACCAGATGCTGAAGAAATGGCATGTCGGCATGGTGGCACTGATGCTGGGACGCATCAGCGAGAATCCGCAGATGCCCATCTTCAAGGGCTTGCAGCACATCGGTAAGACCTACTTCGTGCGCCACATCCTGCCTCCCGAACTCCGTGACTACCGACTGGAGGTCGGGCCCTCGGAACGCATCGACAAGGACTTCATCATCTCGCTCTCAGAGACACCGCTCATCCTCTTCGACGAAATCTCCTTTGGCAGCAATCAGAAGAGCGAAGCCTTCAAGTACATCGTCACCTCCAGCCGCTCGAACGTACGCGACTCCTATGCCCGATTCCGCGAACTGCGTGAGCGCCGTGCATCGCTCATTGCCACCACCAACGAGGACAACTTCATCCGCAACACGGAGGGCACGCGCCGCTATCTGGTCATCGACCTCAAGGGCACCGTAGATCTTGAAAACTTCCCGCTGCCCTACGAAGGTGCCTATGCCCAGGCGCTATACCTGCTCGACCACGGTTTCAACCCGCAACCCGCCCATGAGGAGAGCCAGCTCATCACCGACCACAACAGGCGGTTCGAGGAACCCAACGACTGCGAAGAGGCCATCCGCACGTTCCTGAAAGTACCCGACACCCTGGACAACACTGAAGCCATGTCTGCCGGCGACATCATGCACGAATTAAATATCCACGGATTTCGCGGACGTGAATATAACTCCATAGCCATAGGCAAAACCATGAAACGGCTGGGATTTGAAAAGAAAAAGATTAATGGTATTAACAAATACCTGGTGATCAAAATCGACTACGACCTGCATAGCCGTGAAAACAAGCTGGAAACAAGGGAATTTATCCCGGAAATATTCTGAATCGTGCCATTTGGGGGAAGATGGGGAAGATGATTTCTATAGAATACAAAAAATAAATCCCGATTAA
>Ga0256407_10011016_pt1 | contig 12595 bp, 7 predicted proteins | sample RumenRJG_04DNA_FD_193489 | JGI IMG/M metagenome (GOLD analysis project Ga0256407, IMG submission 193489) | Bovine rumen microbial communities from Lethbridge, Alberta, Canada - RJG_04 | ecosystem: Host-associated > Mammals > Digestive system > Stomach > Rumen | place: Canada: Alberta | collected... | reverse complement strand
TTATAATTTATAAAATTTCATTCTGTAAAAATTTACTATAGAAATTATAATTTTTATAAATGAATTTTTCAAAACTAAGTTATTTTATCTTTATTTATATTTGAAAATAAATATTTAGTATTCTCAAAAAATTTTTTATAAGCAAAATATTTTTTTTTCAAAATTTTATGGATTTTAAATTGTATTTTTTGAAATTTATTATTAAATTTAAAAATATTTTTTCAAAAGAGACATTTTTATTTTTTTTATAAAATTTTATCATAAATATTTTTCATTTCTTTTATCATTTTTTCCAAATAAATAATTAAACCTTCAATTTTTAATAAATTCATTTTTTCATTTTATTATTTTTTTATTTTTATTGTATTTTTCATTTATAAAATTTTAATCAAATATATTAAAAAATTAAATATACTTTAAAAGATTTAATGAAAAAATATTATATTTATTATTAATATGAAGATATTGAAATAATTTTTTGAAAGTATATAATTTTTCTAATTTTATATTCATTTTGATTAAAATTTATATTTTTATTTCTTTTTTTATAATTATTATCTTTTGAAAACAAATTATTGATATATGAATCATTTTAGATAATTCAAAATTTTTATCCTTATTCTATTAATTTTTAAGACTATTTTTCAAAATTATGAATAATTGGAATTATAAAATAAGTATAAAAAATTGAATTAAACATTTATTCATTTATCTAAGTTAATAAAGATTAATATAAATATTAGTTATAATAATTTTGTAATTATTGAAAATGTAGATTTTATAAAAATAATTATTCATTTAATTCCAAAAAATGAACTTTTTTATTTTTCACAAATATTAATTATTATTTAATATAATCATCAAGATGTTAAAAATATATAATTATTGAGTTTAAAAATATTAAAAAATCATATATATTATGAAATCAATATTAAAATGTTTTATTTTAAATCATTTATAAGATGTTTTTAATAATTTTCCCATTCCTACCTATATTTAATACATACATTTAATTTATTTTTATTTAAAATTTTTGATAAAAAAATTTAATAATTAATTATCTAAATTCCATTAAAATCATTAATTTTAAAATTATAAAATACATTTTTTAAATAAAATTTTATTAAAAAAATAAAAAATTTTTATTTATTTAATGTACATATGTATATGGAAATAAAAAGAAATATGAAAAATATTGAATTTTTAAAATAAAAGATATTAATTTTTTATATTATTAAATATTTTTAATTTAAAATCATCATATCCCTAAGGTTTTAATATTTTATTTTTATTTAAATTTTTTCAATATCATTCTTTATTTTATTATTTTAATCCATTTTTGAATCATGAAAAATAAGGAAATTATTAATTGAAAAAGTAACAAATAACAAATTTTTAATTCTAAAAAATCAAAAAATTTTTTAAATATTTTTTTTACATTTATTAAAAAATTAATGATATTATTATTCAAAAAAATTTACATCAATAAATTTTTAAAAAAATAAAAATGGAATAATAATATAAAAATGATATTATTCTAATTATATTATTTTTTTTTCATTTCCATAATTAATTAAAAATTTTAGAGTTAAAATATATAATAATCCATCTTCAATAATTTGAATAATCTCAAAAGTAATTAAATTAAAAACATAGAAAAAATTATAATCACATATATTAAAAAATATTTTTCATTAATAATTTTTAAATTGTGAAAATATAATTTTATTGTTATTGTAAATTGTTAATTAAGATTAATTAAAAATAATTTTTTATTTACAAATATACAAAAAATTTTATTTATTTTTTTAAATTTATAAAATTAAAAGTTGATTGAATTTTATTATTTTTAAAATTAATTAAAAATTGTTTATAAGTTTCTTCATTATGAGTAAAAATTAAGTTAACATTTATTAAAATTCTTTAACAATAAATTTTTTGATTTTTATCTTTAAAAAGTTTTATAATATAATTATTGTTATAATCAAAAATAAAATTTTTAGAATAAAAAAAATTGAAATTATTAGAAAAATTCAAATTAAATGAATTAATTTCATTAAAATTATTGTTTTTTATTAATAAATTTTGGTTTTCTGTTAAAAAATTATAATCACATTTTTTTCAATTTCTAATACTTTTTCTCTATTATTTTTTAATTTTAAAAAATTAATTTGATTTAAATCATTATCATATTCCTAAAAATTTATAAAATTATAATTTATAAAATTTCATTCTGTAAAAATTTACTATAGAAATTATAATTTTTATAAATGAATTTTTCAAAACTAAGTTATTTTATCTTTATTTATATTTGAAAATAAATATTTAGTATTCTCAACAATATTTAATCAAATTATCATCTGATTTAGATTTAATCAATATAATAATAGAAAAAGAGAATACAATTTATGAATCTAATTTTAATTTACAATCTTTACATCAACATCAATTATTAATGAAAAGTTTAACAACTCAAGAAATTATAAAATTTATTATTGAATTAATTGATATGAATAAAATAGAAATTAAAGAAGAAAATATGAATTTAAAATTAATTTTAATTTCTACTTTACCAAATCATTCTAATATTGAATTAAATTTACAAAAAAAAAATATAATATCAAATGAAATGAAATTAAAAGGATTCCATTTTATAAAAGATAAACATAAAATTGAATTAAAAAGTTGTAATTTAAAAATATTACTTCAATTCATTGTCATAATGATTGTATTACTTCAATATCTACTTTTCCTTCAGGAAATATTATTTCTACTTCTTATGATAAATCAATTATAATTTATGATATTCTTTTTAATATTTTACAATATCTTCAAAATGCACATGACGATTGGATAACTTATGTTGAAATTAAAGATGAAAATAATTTTATTACTTGTTCTTTTGATAAAAGTATAAAATTATGGAATAAAAATAATAATGAATTTAAAATTAATAAAATTATTAAAAATGCTCATGATAATATAATAACTAAAGTAATATATTGTTCAAATAATAATTTAATTTCATGTTCATATGATAAAACAATTAAAATATGGAAAGAAAATAATAATTATGAAAATATTAAAATATTAAAACATTCTAATTATATAACTTCATTATTATTATTAGAAGATAAAAATATTTTTATATCTTCTGGATGGGATGGAACTAAATAATGGAATTATAATGAAATAAATAATATTAATTTAATTAAAGAATTTAAAGAAACAAGTTGTGGATGGAATCAAGGATTATGTAGACTTAATGATGATATAATTATTGTTAATGGAAAAGGAACTAATTCATTAAAATTAATTTCAATATTTAAAAAAAAAAATAATTAAAACAATTGATAATCCATTTGAGTGTTTGGGAATAAGTTTAATTGAAGATAAAGGAATATTTTTAGTTGGAGGAGTAAGTAATGATATAAGAATATATAGAAATGATAATTATGAAAGTATTCAAGAAATTAAAGATGCTCATAATCAGAGTATTAGAGGTTTTATGGAATTAAAAGATGGATCAATTGCATCATTTTCTAATGATGAAAAATAAAAATATGGAGTTTTTAATTTTATTATTGGATTAAAGGATTAAAATGAAACATTCTTATTATGAATAATAGTTTTTATAAACTTTAATAAAAACTTTTATATTCTTTTTTAAATTTAAACAAAGAAAATCTTATTAATTTATTTTTTAAATTATTAAAAATTGAAGATATTAATATAATTCTATTTTTAAATAATAACATTAATCTTTCTTAACTTATCAAATTTACATTCAAAGATTATTTTTTGATTAATATTTTAAGAATATATAATTTATAATTCAAATTCATCATAATCAGATGAATGTTCTGTTGAATAACTATATTGATTATCTAATGAAGTTTTAGAAGTATTTCTTCTTCTTTTTCATTATAGAAGATAATTTCTTTTAAATATTTTTCCATAATAAAAAAGAATTAGTATCTATAAGAGTAATAGCTAAAAGTAATTTAAATGGATTACAATTTTTTGTAATTTATTATTGTTATTTGATTGAAGGTTTTTCATAATTTAATTAATTTTTGTTTGAGATTTGATAAAATGATTAATTTTAAAAATGAAATGAAAATTAATTTTATTATACTCATTAATAAATTAAATTTTAAGAATTATAAGTTTTATTTAGTTATGGGGATTGGGGATTGGGCCCAATCCCCAATTTCACCTTCAATTTGTTCATTTTTTATATTATTTATAATATTAAGTTATTAAATAAATATAATAAATTTAAAAATAATAAAATAAAAGAATATGGAATAAAAAAAAATAAAAAAATAAAAAATAATATTATAGAAAAGGATATAAAAAATATGTGATTAATTAAGTAATTTATTATTCCTTTTTTATTATTATATATACAAATAATTAAGAAATCTTTATTATTTTAAAATGTCTTTTAGGATATTTTTGAACTTTTTTTTTCAATTAGTTTTTATGTTTTGTGAGAAGATATCACCAGATTTTAAATTGATGAATAAGTTATTATTCATTAATGAAAATATTAGAACATTTAATATATCATTAATATTTAATAATTTTGAGTCTGCAAAATTTTACTCAAATAAAATTTATATTAATGATATTTTGGTTAATACAGAAAAATGTAATATTAAAATGAATAAAGTTATTTGTTTCATTGAAGAAAATTTTATGAATGAAAAAGAAGATATTTTTGTAACTGTAGATAAAAACAAAAAAGTTGAAAAAGGGAAAAAAATTTATTATATTTTAAATCATATGAAAAATAAATTATATCTTCATTTTTTATTAAAGGAAAAATATTATATCAAAATATTAAATCAACAAATAGAGCCATTTGATAATTTATCAAAATTTGAAATAGAAAATATAGAAAATCCAATTAAAATTAATATATATAATTATAAAACCAAAAAAAAAATAGGGAAAATTAAAGAAACAATAAATTTAAATTATATAAGATTTTTAGAGAATACAATTGGATGTGGAATAATTGGAGAATCTATTCAAATTAAATTACCAAATAAAATATTAACAAATAATATTAATAATGTAATATTAATAAATTCAAACGAGACATCCTATTCATTATTATATAAATTATATAAAAATATTTTAACTTTATTTATTCCAAATAATATAAATAAAGGGCTTTATAGATTAGAAATAAAATTTAATAATGAAATATTATATTCTCAAGATTTTAAATTACATTTAAAACTTTTAGTAAAAGAAAAATCATTACATATTTCAAATTTTAATACAAATGAAAAATTAATTTTGAGTTATTTAAATGAAGTAGATGAAGCACAAGAATTTTATTTTGGCAAAAAATATGAAAAACCAGTACAAATTTCAACAGTATTAAATATTAATGATAGTACAATAATATTTTCAAATTCTGAAATCCTTTTAAATAATATTTTAATTACTGAGCCTCTTTCTTTATATTATATTTATGCAAAAAATATATGCAATGATGATTTATATAAATTAGTTCCAATATATATTAATTCTGAAATAATTAAGTCTTCAAATCAAGGATTAAGATTTAATAAATCTACAATAATTCAATATATTCTTAATGGAACATATGATTTAAATTCAATTGAAGGAGGATTATTAAGAAAAAAAAAAGATAAATCAATAATATATAAATTTGATTCAAATAATATTAAATATATTGATAAATCAAATAATAATTATACAATAAATATTACTTTTGATTTAACAGGTATTACTAATTTGGATGAAGGAATTTATGAATTATATTTTTTAAATTTTGGAAAATATATTTTACAAAAAGAAATAATTTATATAATAAAATGTATTCTTCCTTTGATTTTAAATAATAATCTTACAAAATATATTTCTTGTAAAGAACAAAATAAATATTATTCATATTCAAATAAAAATTGTATTAATAAATGTAATAATAATGAATATTATTATGATTCAATATGTTATATTAATTGCCCTGCTAATACATATAAATATGGAAAAGAGTGTATTGATAATTGTGAATATTATGAAAAAGATGATTTAAAAGAAAATAATGGAGAATGTATAAATAAAAATTTTATTTTAAATAATATATCACCTAATATATTATCGGCAAAAACAGGTCAAATATTTAATTTAACTTTTGAAGAAAATATCTCTGATAATCAATTATTTAATGTTAAATTAAATAATATTCTTGTGGAATGTAAAAAAATTAATGAAAAAACATTTACTTGTAATATAGATTTAATTTCAATGATTAGTGATTCTGTCCAATATAAAGTTTATTATTCAATAAAAAAAAAGAATAATTATAATATAAATTTAAATTCAGGTAATATTTTAATAACAATAAACCCAAATTCTGATATATGCGATAAATTTAATCAAATTTATAATAGAAAATTAAGAAAATGTGAAGATTGTAGTAAAGGAACATATTATTATAATAAGAGTTGCATTAATAATTGTAAAGATATTAATTATTATGTTTATAAAAATAATTCAAAGTTAATATGTATTAAGAATTGTGATTATAAAATAGAACATCGTAATTTTAATAATTATTGTGTTAAATCATGTAATTATTTCCAAGGATATGGTTATTTAAATAATTCAGATGATTATAATTGTTATAAATGTAAAGCATCCCCTGGAAATTTAACAATAAAAAATGGAATTTGTGTTTTTGGAGTTTCAACATTTAAACATCAACATTTACGTAATTTGCGCCATGTTTGTGAAGGTGATCTTAATAATAAACAAGAAGTCTGTGAATGTCGGGACGAGCGTTATCTTTTTAATAAAACAAGTAAAAAATGCATATATTGTCCTGATATAGGTAAGAATTTCATGAGAATTAATAATACTTGTGGATGTGATACTTCTAAATATGGATATAGTTTTTGTGGGAAAAAAGAGTGTACTAATTGTTCTAGTCTAGGTATAGGAATGATTTTGGAAAACCGAAAATGTATATGTAATTCTTCAGAATATGTTATGAATTGTTCTTCTAAAAAATGTATTAAATGTTCTTCAATAAGTGAAGGAATGATTCCATATAATAGAAAATGTATTTGTAACAGTTCAGAATATATTTATAATAATACATTAAACAAATGTATTAAATGTTCTTCAATAAGTGAAGGAATGATTCCATATAATGGAGAATGTATTTGTAATAGTTCAGAATATATTTATAATAGTACATTAAACAAATGTATTAAATGTTCTTCAATAAGTGAAGGAATGATTCTATACAATGGAGAATGTATTTGTAATAGTTCAGAATATATTTATAATAATACATTAAACAAATGTATTAAATGTTCTTCAATAAGTGAAGGAATGATTCCATATAATGGAGAATGTATTTGTGTTAAAGGTTATGAAAAAGATAAAAGTTCAAAATATATTAAATGTATTAAATGTTCAAATCTAAGTCCTCATATGTTTGAAATAAATGGTATTTGTAAATGTGAAAATGGAACATATGAAATAAATTTTAATGGAAAGAAAACATGTTCAAGTGAACCTTGTAAAACTTATAATCCTTGTAATAATGGTATTTGTGATTTTATCAATAATTCATATGTTTGTATTTGTAATGAACAATATTTTGGAAAATATTGTAATTCATCTTTTGAAGATACTGTGTTTTATTTTTATTATAATTTAAAATCAATTATTAATTATGAGAAAATAATTTCAAATCATACTTTTGTAAATTTAATTAAACAAATATCATTACATATTTTATCTAATAGATATAATTCAAATTATTTAGATGAATCATTTTCTAATATTAGAGAATTAACTATATCTCTTATAAATGATTTTAATAATAATAATTATTTAGTGGATGATGATTTTAAAACTAATATTATTGAATATATTGGATTTACATTATTTTATCAAAACATTTCTTCAACTGGATTAAATGAAAAAGAAAAATTAACTGCACAAAAAATACATTTATTTTATAAAAAACTTTTTTCAGAAGATTATTCATCAAATTTAGTTAAAAATAAAATTATATCATCTGTAAATAATATGTTTTCTTATATTTTATGGGATTTTAAGAATAATAGTTATGAAGAATATATTTCAATTATGGAAAAGTTTAATTTATCATATATAAATAAAATTGAAAATAATAATGTTGATATTGTTTTACATACAATAGTAAATTCAAGTTTGGATAAATTATCAAATGAAATAACAACCAGTTTATATGATAATAATAAAAATGAAATAAATGATAATATAATTTTAATTGTTAGTTATAATTTACTTTCAAAAATGAATAATAAATATTATTTTGATTATTTATCAAAAGGAATAAATATTTATAATTTTAATGATCAAGCTTTTACAGATAAATGTTATAGAAATAAAGAATTTAAATATGATTTAACTAATAATTATAGAAAAAACTTTATATATCATCATATAGATTCTTCATGTATAAGACTAAAAAAAGATGATAATATGAATTTATATTTTTTATGTAATAATGATATTCCTTTTTCATATAAAATATCAAATGATTCATCAAATATAATATTAAAAGATAATACAAGAATTCTTCCTTTTAAATGTTTATCAAAAATAAATGAAATAATGGAAAATTTAGCTTTTTGGATTTATTCTTCTTTAACATTAATTATAATAATTGTAAGTGTATTATTATTAATATTAAAATGTGATTATACAAAAGGTGAAGATATAGAAATAAATGATGAATTTAATAATATGATTTGTATTACTCAAACAGTAAAAATTGCAGATGAGAAATCAAATATAATTACTCCTATTTATAGTTCAAAAAGTTTATTTAAGTCTTTTAAATTTAATATTTCCCATTTTCATCCTATAATATGCTTATTTTATAGATCTCTTTTAAGTCCTTTATTTTTTAATATTTGCATTTTGATTTTTAATATTTCAAATTTATTTGGTTTAAATGCTTTATTTTATAATGAAAAATTAATAGAAAAAAAAATATTTAATGAAAATAGAAATGGTTTTTTATATCCAATATTAAATGATTATATTATAATAATTTTATCAGTTGTGACCTCAATGATTTTAACTTTTTTAATTAAATTAATAAATTTAATTTCTTTTAATACAAAAATTCAAATTGCTCAAAGTTTCAATAAACAAAATGAAAAAATAAAAATATTTGAAAGAAGTCAATTTAAAAAGAGAATCGTGGCTGAAATAATTATAATGCTATTTTCTATTATAATGTTTATTTATTCATTTGGATTTTGTTATATTTATTATCATACTCAAAGAACTTGGTTCTATGCAGGAATTTGGTCATTAATTTTTATTTGGATATTTATTGCTCCATTATTCATTTTTATTTTATCAATATTTGAAGTAATTTCAAACAATGAAAAAATTATTTATTATATGAAAAGACTATTATGCTTTTGATTTAATATTTCTTAAATATTTAATGAATTATTTAATACAATAATATTTAAAATTTATTTGAAAAAATTAAAAAATCAATAATTATTTTAAACTTTCATATAATATAATAAATTATTTTGATGTATTTTGTGTTTGTGAAGATTTATTAACGGAGAGAATAAGTCATAAATGTAAAAAGAAATTAAAAAATATAAAAAGAAGACCTCATTCTTCAAGAACGATGGGATATTTATTTGAACAATTAAATGGTAATGTTAATAATGACAATGAAATTTTAAATAAAAAAAATAATACTAATCATGTTAATAGTGTTATAGAAGTTAAATGTGAAAGGAAAAATAGTTTGAATGTTATAGAATTATTGATTTAAGTGAAAGTAATGATGATATTAGATAAAAAAGAAATAGATGAACTGTTGATAAAAGAGAAAAAAAGAAGAAGAAAAAAAAGAAGAAGAATGAAAGAAAAAAGAATAAAATTTTATTATTTTAATCGTTAAATTAAATATTTCCATATAAAAAAATTTATACTAAAATATTATTAAATTCATAAACCCAACCTAAGATCAATATTAAATTTTTATTTACTTTTATATATTTCAAAATAATATATATTTTGTTCTTGTTTTTTAATTCTTCTAATGTTGTGTTATCAATTTTATATTTTTTATTCAATATTGTTTTTTCATATTCTCCTTTTTCTTTTTTAAACAAAGCAAATAAATTTATTTTTTTTTCTTTCTATCTTACCACAATTATTGAATTAATTTCAGTATCAATCATATATTAGTTGTTTTTATTTTCATGTTTTTAAATATTCTTTTGTTAAATCTTTTTTATATAATGTCTTAATAATATGATTAGGAAGCTTATTATTGTTTATTTCATTATAACTAGAATATCATTTATTATATATATCATTATTATCATCAATTTTACTTTTTCTTTTAAGAAATTCATAAGAAAATGATTTATTCTTTTTAAATGAATAATTTTTTCTTCATCATTATAAATTAAATTTTTCCAATATAAAAATAAATTAATTGAAAGACAAAAATAAAAATTGAAATATAAAAACAATACAACCTCAACCGAGGAACTTCCATAAAAACTTCCTCTATTATTATTATCAATATAATTAGTTTTAATAACAGAATAAATAGGATAAAATAAACCAATACTCATTTCATAAAAAAGAAAACCCTGTATCTTATTATCATAAGTAAATTCAAAAGTAAATAAATAAAATCCTAAACAAGAAAAAAACTTGATTTTGGTATTTTTAATATCACTTTTACAATATGAATATAATACTCTGAAAAGTGTTCCTCCTACCATAAAAGTAATAATAAATAATGTAAATATCTTTCCAACCACATACTATGTTTTGAGCTGCTTTTTATAATAATTCTATACATCCCAACCATTTATTTTGTCTCTTGTGTCTGTTGGATTATTTGCATCTTCTAGGAAACTGAGGTTTGTTGTTAATGATAAGGTTATTAAGATTAAGATTATTTTGTCATTTTTTTTTTTTTAATTTTTTTTTATTTATAAAAGAAGTGTTTTTGTTTTTTATAAAAGAAGTTTTTTATTTAGTTTTTTTAAGTGTTTTATAATAAAATTATTTAAAAAATATAAATTTTTTAATTTTATTGTTTTTATAAATTTTAAAGAAGATTATTATAATTAAAAAAAATAAATTTACCTTTCCAATTCATCTTTATATTGAATATTTTTTAATATTTCATTTTTATTTTTAATTATAAAAGCAAATCTATTTACCCACATTTTAAAATATAAGAACATAATAAAATTTCAATTCTATAATTATTCTTTATAAATAAAGAAAAATTAAAAGTTTTATTTAAAGCACATTGAGATATTTCTTTTTTAGATAATTTATCATATTTCAAATATTCTTTCTCAATAAAATCATCTAAATTTCCATTTTTATAATTTACTTAATCTCTTCTATAATTTCTATGTATTTCAATATAATTTTAATTATTGGATTTACAATAGTATTTTGTATATTTTCATTTTTTAAAATTAAATATCTAATTGTGTTGAAGGAACTATTTTAATAATTTTTCTGAAAAATTATTCCAATTAATTCAAGATATAAGAATTTTAAGAGAACATTATAATAAAATTAATAGAGAATTAATGTAAGTTAATAATAAAGGTAAAAAAATATTAAAAGATGCAATTAGTTTGAAACAAAAGATAATTTTTTTAATATATTAAGGTCATAAGTTATTCCAAGTCAAAAACAAAAGTTAGTAAAATATACTAAAGAACTTGAAATGAATTTATCAATTGCAACAAAAAAATTTAAAAGTATTATGGGATTAAAATGGAAGCTATTTTAATATTAAAAGAAAGATGAAAAGATATAATTAATAAAATAATAAATAATAATGATAATTGATTAATGAAGATGGTGAAAGTAATGAATGTTTCAATATTTATTATTTTATTTTAATTGGTGAAAAAATTCAAAATTTTTTTTTCAAATAAAAATAAAATCAATTGTTTTAACATTTATAATTGGGGATTGGGGATTGGGCCCAATCCCAATCCCCAATCCCCATATAATTATTTTTATTTAATAAAATTAATATTATTATTTATTATAATTCATTAGGAAATATATGTTTATATTTCATAATTATAAACAATAAGATTAAAAAGAAACTTAAAATAGTTAATGGGTAGAAAAATTGTTTATATTAAAAATTATTATATTTATAATAAATTTATAAAAATTGTTGAAATGGGTCATTTGATATATTCATTTTTATATTATTTTTATTAAAATTAAATGGGGATGGGGATTGGGGATTGGGGATTAGGCCCAATCCCCAATCCCCATTATTATAATAAATTGATACTAAAAAATAAATTAATTATGATAATTTATTATATTTTATATAATTTAAATTATAAATTTTATGAAAATACTAAATTGTATTTGAATTAATTAATTATTTATTTATATTTTTTTTTCATAAAAATCTTTAAAAATTTCAGTTTGAATTTCTGGAAGATCTAAATTGCCATCTTCAATTTTTGATTCTAATTGTTTTTCTTCATTTAATTCTTCATAA
>Ga0256407_10011015_pt1 | contig 12598 bp, 9 predicted proteins | sample RumenRJG_04DNA_FD_193489 | JGI IMG/M metagenome (GOLD analysis project Ga0256407, IMG submission 193489) | Bovine rumen microbial communities from Lethbridge, Alberta, Canada - RJG_04 | ecosystem: Host-associated > Mammals > Digestive system > Stomach > Rumen | place: Canada: Alberta | collected... | reverse complement strand
AAATCCGTTTTCAAGGGAAAGCTAGTAGACATTGATTACATGAGTATTCCGAGGGATAGACATAGCATGTTCTTTCCGCAAGCGTATATAGAGAATATTAATGGTAGGTAATACCATCGACATCGATGATTGTAGACGGTATTGTGTCCTTCTTGGATTTGTTTATACTTATACGGTAGTATTGGAAGCTTTTTTCAGGGGGAAGGTTCATGACCTTCAAATTCCGTACTTTGATATTGGGCAGATACTTCTCTCGTAATTCCTGTCTGTCATTCTCAAGGCTATCAAGAACGGGTATATGGCAAATACTATTATAGTAAGAAGGTGTTAGCGTACAATCAGTCATCTCAATGTCGAATGATGTAAAGGCGTTGTATTCAGAATCAATTCTGACGGGTAGGAAATGGTCGAACTTGCAATGTCGATACACAAGTTTGCCGTAGAAAGATGAAAAGCGATTATAGATATGGAAGTCATTGACAGTGTTCTTAAAGGTACAGTTTTCACAGGTTACATCTCTGCCGTAGTAATGTACATCAACCCTATTCAAAATGCAATTGGTGAATTTCTGATTATTGGAGCATGTTGTGTTGAACCCTCCTCGTATGGCAGTGATGTCTAGATGGTCGAATGTACAGTCTAACACGTTGTTCATTTCAATGGCATATCCCCAGATGTTTTGTGAGGAGTAGGTGTGCCGCACTGTGACATTCTTCATGTTAATTTTTGCAGAGTGGTCTATTTTAATACACTGGTCATAATAGAACCTGTCCTTTTCCATAGTGGGCAGGTTCGTTTTGATGCTCATGTCTGAAATACAAACGTTGTATTGATATGATATGTGTAAGAGGTTTGTGAGTGCTGTAGAGGTTGATTCCCTGATGAATTTGAGGTTACGTATGGTCTTCTGTTCTGTACTGACGTTGATATATTGACAAGAAGGAATGGGTGCAGATGTTTGGTACGACGCTATAGGATTGTTGGAGACGATGTGTCTATTGACGAATAACAAATCATAACGATAACACTCTTGTTTGAGGTTGGTGATTTCTCCTTGGTTGTCATAATCATATCTTTTAGTCCACAACTGGTTGTCTTTGACAATTAATAGCTTGGGTGATCCTTCTAATATTGGAAGACTCTTGTTGGCTTGCAATTGTTCTTTCTCTAGGACAATCGGATGGAGATGATCTCGATTTGACAATTCAAAAAGGAAAACGGTTTTGCAGGTGTTTTCTACAATAAAGGTACACCCGTTGAAATCCGTTTTGTCGGTTAGCTGAATGGGCTGGAAGTCTTCTGGAATGACGATTTTGAATGATTTCTTACGTGGATAAACAATAGGTTCTCCTTTTTCATAAGCCTTCTGATGAATCATTCTTATATTCTGAATAAGTTCTATGCCAGAGCGGCTATCTAATAAAGCCTGTCGAAGCTCTGATGTGTAGTCCGACTTTGCGAATAGCTGGAAGGGGAACGCTAAACCCACAAGAAAGAGAATTCGGCGTGTATAGGTGTATAGTTGTTTGATATGCTTATTCATGCTGAACGTTATCGTAAAGTTGTTGGGTAAGCCCCCCAATTCTTTCCCAAGAATAATATTTGCGAAGTTTATTCCAATCTTCTTTGTTGTCTTTTATCTTTTTGATTTCTTCAGGATGTTTGAGAAGCCAAAGCAATTGATTACGCAAGGCTTCTTCAGATAGTTGAGGCATTTGCCAGCCGATTGAAGCTATTCTAAACGGATCTGTCAGTCCGCCGATATCTGTCACCAAAACAGGCGTGTCTGTGTTAATGACTGTCAGTAGAGCCCCGCTTTGTGATATTCGTCTGTAAGGAAGAAGATAAACATCGGTGTTGCTCAGTAAATAAAAGAACTCTTCATCGCTGGTGATACGATCTTCAATCATCACATTGGAGATATTACTGGCTGCGGAAAGATCTACACCGCGGTTCTTACCAATAAGTAGTAATTTGCATTGACTATTCTGGCACAGTTCCGGTGTTGAAGCCCACACTTGAACAAGTGTATCTACACCCTTGTATTCATACTGATAGCCAAGAGCTGAAAAAACTATTTTTCCTTTAAGTTGGTAATGATTGTCAAACTCAGCTTTTTGTTTTTCTAACAGCTGAGGGTCGTACTGAATATTGAGTAACCCATGTGCAATAACAGCAACTTTGTCTTCTGGCAAATTGAAAGAGGCAAGCAGTTCCTGTTTCGTGGTTTCCGTATGGACGATGATGGCATCAATCTGACGATAAAAGGAATCAAAATAGGGATAGTAACGTCTGCCAGTATCATGAGGCATGATATTATGGGCGGTAAAGACTATCCTACAACCGAGAATCTTTTTCAGAAGAATATAGAAACGGGAGTCGAAAGCTGGGATTCGGAACCATTGAATATGTATTATAGAGGGGCGCCACCAAAGTAGTCTTATGGCAAGTATCAGACAACTGAAGATGTAACTGATGGCTTTTATAGGTATGTGACGATGCTTCGTATAGCCAAACATACGGTGTTGGTGGACATTCGATGGTAATGGCTTGTAGTTATACAGTTCGGAGCAGACATAGTGTATGTCACCGTCAATATGTGATAGCAAACTGTAGTCGTATATAGCAAGGTTCTGATACGACTGCGGGTCGATATATACGTAGGGTTTCTGCATTGGCTTAAAAAAGTGTTTGTTTCAAGGCATCGAGGAATCCGTGTCCATAACGTGTGTCTGGTTCCACGTAGTTACCCTCTGCCCATTCGTTCCATGACCTCAGAAAAAGCACCTTGTGTTCATCAGTTTTATTACTGATAAGTTTAAGGGCTTGTTCTATGTGCTTACGGAAATTCTCAGGTGTCGCATTGACGTATATACCGTCTTTGGCACCAGATCTAGCACTCCTGTCCCATTGTGGCATAAGGGTAGGGAAGATATTCTCCCAACTATCCTCCTTGGCATAGTAGTGGGGCATAACTTTAGCGTAGTTATAACGTAATGCCGGCAACCAAGAGCAGTACTTCTGAAGTGTGGTTAATGTCAGACGCACATATTTACCTTGGTATTTCATCTCTGCTAATGGTCGTCCATCGGGATTTAGAGCGTCAAAACCTAGTTGCAGGAGACTGTTGTAAACGTCAGCACTCGAGTTCAGGTTGGGAAGCACGCGTTTGATGGTTCCATCGGCCATGCGCTGCTTGGTAGTAGTGGGTTTGCATAATCCCACGAAGAAAATATCACCAATTCCGTTTTGTGATGCCAATTGCCTCCATACCTCGATAAAGTGAGATACGTCAGGGAAATTATAGGGATCATAGATGCCAAACAGAGGTTTGCCATCAATTGTTATATAGCGGTGGTCTCGGAAAGCTGGAAGGCAATAATTGAAGTGCTCAATATAGTCCTTTTCACCAGGATACTCTTGTTTGGCTATCATTTTGTTTCCACCTTTTGATTGCCAGGTGCTTGTCGTCCAGTCGTGGTTGGCCCACGTAAAGCAGAAAGGAAAGTCTGGTTTGCCACTTTGCAGAACTTCCTCGAATGGACGCTGCAACAACATTTTCCCGTTCCCAAACCAGTAGTGCCAATAGCTAAAGCCCTCTATGCCTGCCTCACGAGCCATTTGAGCCTGTTGCTCGCGTACCTCTGGAAGTCGCAGGTCGTAGAATCCTAGGTCTGCAGGAATACGTGGCTGGTAATGACCTCGGAAAAGAGGCTTGGCTTTAGCCACATTCGTCCATTCCGTAAATCCTGGTCCCCAGGCCGCATTGTTTTCCGGTATGGGGTGGAATTGTGGCAGGTAATATGCTATAACTCTTGCTTTCATCTTATACATTTTTTAGTGTTAGTCGAAAATCCCATGGTATGTTCCACGGATAATGGCGGAGATTTTATTGATTTTGTCCTTTTCAAATAAAAGGATTTTGGGAATATAGCGAATATAATATTTCACCATTAATTGTCGTGTAAATGAAACGTCTTTATATTTCCGGTATATCATGATGTGGTTCCGGAAAATGTAAAACAAACGATTGGGCTTGTAATTAAATATTGCTATTGACTTATTCTTTGTGATAGTGATTTTTCTAAAATCACCATATTTCTGGATTAGCGAACTCTTCTTGTCCTGTACGACTTCTATTCCTTCTCTGAATGCTTTCGCACATAATTCGCCATCAATGCCTTCAATAGCAAAGTCTTCACAATAACCATTCAGGTAGCTGATAGTAGAAACTTTCATGAACATCCCTGAAGTGATAATCACAGAATCCCTACTTCGACGGTATTCATCTTTCAATGCCTTAGCATTGGGCGTTGGACCGATAATAGCCCAATGTGTCTCTAAATAATGAATGGCTCTTGTCTTATAACTATTGAAATCTACAAAGACGGAATCCTGATCCATCGTTACCATATAGTCATATCCGTTTTCAACAGCGTATTTTACGGCAAGGTTCAGCCCTTTCGATATGGAGTTTTCTCCGGAACACAGATAGACAATGTCTGGGAAGTCAGTAATCCTGTATCGTGAGGATTCGTTTTCAGGAGTGTTCTCGCAGACAACAATCCCTTCGACATACGGTTTAATCTGTTCGAGATTATGTCTGAACAGGTCCACGTCAGGATAGTAGGTGACAAATATCGCAAGCGTCTTACTCATTTTTTCTTTCTGGAATTAATGAAGTCGTTGTAGATGGCTGTCATCTCTTCAGCTATTGTATGCCAAGAGTTCTTGCCTGAGCTGTAATCCTCCAGAATATGTGCACTCATGTCTTTTAATATGTTTTTATCTGACATATTCAATATCGCCTGGGTAAGTTGCTCCACATTACGTGGCTCAACCAAGAGTCCGTGGCGGCCAGATTCAAGCATTTCTCCGAGTCCTCCCACATTAGATGCTATAACAGGCTTGTTCAAGCCGAATGCCGACATGATAACACCGCTCTGTGTGGCGTCAATATAGGGGCAAACGACCATTTCGCAATTCGAGATGAGTGATACTTGCTCCTCGTCTAAAATAAATCGGTTCATGATGTGCACTCGTGGGTCTTGGGCGTATTTTGAAATGTCAAAATAGAAGTCTCCTTTTCCTGCAATGACCAGATGCAGGTCGGGCTTCTTTTCAAATACGCGTGTCATGGCTTCGCACAGATATTCAATGCCTTTGTTTCCGTTGATGGTGCCAAAGAACAGAATATATGGCGTAGGAAACAATGCTTTTCCGGCAGATGTCTTGGACAGGTGGTAGTACACGCCAAGTCTTGAGTGGTGAATGTGATTCTTCTCGATATGGTATTCTGAGGAGAATTCGTTTGTCTGGTGTCTGTTAAGAATAATAAAGTCCTTGACCAGCTTGAATGCCATCCAGCGATGTAGAAGATTCCTTTTGTTATAGTTGCAGGAGTGGGGTATCGGGTCGTGTATGGTCATTATCATTCTGTTTCTGAACAGATACAAAGGAAAGAAACTATAGCGGAGTGGTTCCGTCACATGAATGATGTCATAATTCTCCCTGCGAATCTTTTTCATGCATTGCCACACCACTTTCAGGTTGCCAGGAGAATAGTCATGGGGAAGAGGCATGTTCATGATGAAAACATGTTCCGGTGAGATCCATTCATCAATAAAAGACAATTCCGGATACTCGCTCGCACAGTACAGGTTGCACTCGTTCTTGATCTTAGCATTGAACAGTACGCTTTGGAATCCTTTGCCTGTCATGGGCAGATAATAGTCTATATCAGCCCACTCCCTCATTTCCTTAATGAGGGGCAGGTCGCAGTCTGCAAGTGCTGCTATGGAGATGTAGGCTATATGTAGTTTTTTCATCAATTCCTGATTATATGTACTTTTATCACTATTTAAACTAAGATGGCAATAACGATTTAATGAATAGTTTTGCTATTATGTATCGAGATATCTCCTGTGAGAAACTTTTCTTGTACCAGAAAAGAAAACCGTTAAAGCCTCTTTGTCTCATGTCATTGAGAATATGACTGTAAAGGAGGTTCCTAATGAATAGATTCATGGCATTTTCCGACTTTACTATAGTCTCTTTTGGGTAGATGTTCTGGGACTGAAGTCCTTTCAACGCCTCCTGATACCACGACTTGACCTTTAATGTTGTCTCTCCTTTTTCCCTTTCGTTTTGTGCCCGTGTTATGCTGTAAGTGTTCTCCCTGTATTGGAAACCTGCTTTGCTGATATTGGCAATGCCGAAGGACAATGCAGCCCTAAAGGCGGTGATGTCGTCACTACCCCAGGCGTAAGGTAAAGGGTAATACCCACCCATAGAAACCAGATGCTTCCTACTATAACAGAAATCGCCAATAAACTGTTTCCCACCAGCCCATTTCCTGTTAATCATTGTCAGGGCGTCTTCTCTCTCTGGTCTTTCCTCCAATCTTTCTGTGACCTGACCATTTTCATCGATTATCTCTGTTTGCAGATGGTAAACATTCAGGTCAGGATACTTGTCAATGGTCTTGCTGAGATCCTCCAGACAACATGGGAGCAGTCGGTCGTCATCGCCTATGCAGATAACATAGTCGCCTGTGCAGTGGCTCAGGCATATGTTCCAGTTCTCTACTACGTTCGCAGCCCCGCAGTTTTTTTCATTACGGTAGTAGCGGATGCGGCTGTCACTAAGAAAAGGCTCAACAATGCTTTTCAGATCTTCTGGTGAGCAGTCGTCAACAATGACGAGTTGCCAGTCCTTGTAGGTCTGGGTTGTCACACTCTCAATGGCTTCACGCAGGAATTGCGACTTATATGCTGGTATGGTGACAGAAAATTTCATCTGTTCTGCATATTATTGTAATACTATATCCTGAATGTGTACTTGAATAGTAGGCAGGTTATTGCCACCGTTATGAGTGCGAACGTGGTATAATGGCCAGTGAATGGCCACGCAAAGATGCTTCGTGTGAAGAATGCAATAAGGACTATCACGGGGAATACACGATGGAATGTAAGCTCGTGCCAATTGTACCTGATTATTTGCGTGATGAAGACCAAAAGGATGAAGAATAGGATGTATCCAAACCATCCCAAGTCAAGATATAGCTCCCCACCAAAGGTGTCGAACACATTGACGATGATGTTCACGGATGCGTGAATGGTTTCGTAATGTTGGATAAGATCGAAAGTCTCATGGTTGACAATTTTGTTGGTCAGCGGAAAGATTCTATCAATCAGGAACGGGGTATCGCCGCCTTCCGACATGACTGCGCAGAAGTTGTTGACGTGTTGTCCTGCATAGGCATATAGTGATACGAGCGGGTCAACCTTGCTTCCTCTTCCCGATTCTTCACCGAATCTGGATATGGTAATAATCAGCAATTGTCCGATGATGAGTCCTCCTATGACGAGGGAGGCTATTGAAATACCTCTTTTCAGACGTACCGAGAGGTATTGGTAGAAATAGCCGAAGAGGAGGAAGAAGTCAAAAATCCAGTATATGAGTGCTCCACGTCCTGCAGAGATAATTGACAGTATGGCCTGTACGATAGATGCCAGTAGCAGTCCTGCACGAATGATAAGCGGTGTTTTGGTAAATGCTTTTAGATAGAACCAGAAGAACAGGGCCATTGTGGGGAACGGGGCCGCTACGAAAACTTGTGGCAGCAACATGAGATAGTTGCTTTCCGTGTGTCCGCCCATTGAGTGTAGCGTGTAGGTTTGTCGGTATACATCGACCATGTCCATAATCAATGCTTCCTTGATTTCTGTCATGCTTGTGGCAATCATTACCACTGACGAAATGACCATTAACGCGATGAGGATGGACAGGAACAGGAGTTTATGAGGTTCGTGCTTCTGAAGTTTGATGCTGGAAATGAAATGCAAGGGGAGGAGGACAAGTGTCCACTGGATGCAATAGAGAATAACTGTCGGCAGTGTAACCGCATATTCATTAATGCCGTAGTTGCCATATACGTCGTTGATATCGATAAGGATGGAGAAGAATGATACGGCAATAAGAATAAGTGTCGCAGCGATGTCGAGATTGAAACACCGATGCTTATAATAGAAGTAGGCTGCTATTAATATAAAATATATAAGTGGAATGAACAGCATAAGAAACTTCTATTTGGTGATTAACGACTTAACACGCAGACAATCTTTCCATCCGAAGAAGAGTGTCTTCGTCTGGCAGATAAACAGGTGACGATATGCGGGGATGAAAGCGTCGGCCAGATAGCCCGCTGCAATGTTGCTGGCAATAGAGACAAAGGCTGCGGCAATGACTCCATAGCGGGGCAGGAGTAGGTAGTTGAGGACGATGCATACCACGCAGCCTATGCCATCGCGACAGATGGCCCATCGCTGCAGTCCTTCGGTGACGAGCATGGCGCCTGCAGTATTCGACAGAGCCACGCTAGCGGCCTTGAAAGCCATCACCTGAAGTAAAGCAACTGCTGGCAGGTAAGCAGTCCCGAAGGTGTAACGTATGAGCCAGTAGGCAATAATGGAAACAAATGTGGCTGCAAGCAAAGATACCCAAAAGGTGAAATTCATGAATTGCTGGGCCTTGGCCTGATATTCTGTGATGTTGCGTTCGCGTGCCTGTACCAGCAGGGGCGTAATGGTCTGTGCCAGTATGATGGGCAGGAAGATGAGCACCTCCGTGAACTTTGCCGCTACAGAGAAGAAACCTACCGAACTCTTGTCAATCATGTTGCCTATCATTACTTGGTCAATACGCTGGTAAATAATAACTGCCGCACTAGTTAGCAGCAAAGGAAAAGACTCCTTCATCAGAAATGTCGCATAGCCTCTGTCAAAATGCCAGTTCGACAGCGGACCAATTCTTGTTTGATACGCCACCAAATAGCCTGTTCCCAACAGCACGAAGTCGAACATGTAGACTGTGATGAAGCAAGTCAAGTTGGCATCGAGCATTAGTAGGATGAGTTTGATGACGATGCTGATGAGCGTACGGCTGATTTCTGCCTTGACGACATATTCGTTCTGAACGATGGCTGTGAAGTAGTTGCGGATGACGGTGAGTGAGTTCAGTACAACGACTAACGAATAGATGGCTATGAGTAGGGTGGTATAGCCGTCAGCCTCCATGAACCATGAGGTCGTGATGGCAGTCAATATGCAGCAACATCCAAAGAACAGCTTCAGGAAGAATGCCGTTCCAATAATGGTAGGATAAGGTTTCTTTCCTCGTGCCTCTTCACGAATCTCTATGGAGTCAAGACCAAATAATGCGAAGGTCTGGAAAAGAAAGACGTAACTGATGACATAGTTCATCAGTCCGTATTGTTCTGGACCTAAATACCTAGCGACAATGATGCCTACCAACAGTCCTCCGAACAGATTGACAATCTTGCCCAATACTGCCCAAAACAGGTTTTGGACAATGGCCTCCTTTGTCTTTGATAGATGGAGTTTTTGGAAGAGTCTTGACAGTAATGACATACTTGGCACTTAGAAGCTGAAATGGAAGTCTTTTTTAGTGATGTAGAAAGCAGTGCCAATAAATGTAAGAAACATCATTCCAATAACAAATATCATACGTTTAGGACCTGCAGGCTTAACTGGTACGGCCGGACCTTCCAAGATGGTAAAGGCGGGGGTGCGGTCTTGTATTTTTGCCTTGGCAGCTTCTAACTGTGTACACATGGATGTATAGGTGTTAAACTTCAGCTGCATGTCATTCTCAAGATCGGTAATCATCAACTCCATACTTTTCATGTTAACTTCCATGTTGGCATCTGAAGTGGCTCCATATTTGCGGCGGACTTTCTCGTAGTCAGCCTTTGCATCAGCAGTCAATTTCTTGTAGTATTCATAGTCATTGCGTGCCTTGTTGGTACGGTAGTTGGTAATGAAATCCTGCAGTCTGCTCACGATAGAATCTGCCAATGTCTTGCAGATAAGTTTGTCTTGTGCCTTTGTAACTATCGTTATAACACCTGTTTTTTTGTCGATACTTATTTTGACATTGCCGCGTATTGCCTCAGCGATGTCATTGTCATCTCTTGAGAGGTAATAGGGGTCAAAAGCCCCTTCTCCCTCCTTGCTTTCTTCTTCTTTTGGGAATAGACTCATAAGCCACTGCATGGGATATTTGAACCATGCATCTTTTTGATAATTCTTCAAGTAATCGTAATAGGTGGTTTTTATCTCGCCTTCGGAATCTTCTATCTTAATGTCGAACATGCTGGTCACAAAGCCATTGTCGTCCATCAAATCAGGATATAGCAATGGAGTAATGGCATCGGAGGTTTGCATGTCACTTAGGTCAATGCCTATAGAAGCGGCTATGGAACCAATAGTCCCGCCACTCATGCTGTTTTCCATTTCTGGGGCAATCTTGGCCTCAGTGTTATAATAGCGTGGAATGCTGACAATATAGATAGCTGATACAACAAAAGCAATAGGCAGCGTCTTGTAGAACAGCTTTCTGTTTGCCCATATTTTCTTGATTACCAGTCGTAAGTCTATTACTTCCGATTGTTTCTTATTTTCTTCCATAATGTTTCTACGTGTTTACTTCAACAGATTGGCAATGGTGGCACCCATGGTGGCAACAGCAGCTGCGGTGCTACCGATGGCGAGGTACTCAGAGAGACCGGTCTTGCGGTTCATGGCCTTCTGTGGTACTACTATCTCGCAGCCCGGACGAATCTTGGCGCCATCGCTGACCTTGGCGACTGTACCGTTCATATAGATGACGTAAGCCATATTCTTCTTAGCGTAGCGGTTGTAGCCACCAGCCTGACGGATGTAATATTTGGCGCTCTTGCCGTCTTTGAAGGCTACTGAGTTGGGGTACATCACTTCACCATCAATCTTCACAGTACCATTATAGGTAGGTATGATAATACGGTCACCCTCACGCAGCACGATGTCGTCGTCGCTGCCAGGATTCTTGAGGGCTTTGTTGAGTTCGATACCGACAGGGTAGGTGTCAGGAATCTCTGTCACCTCTTCGATGTTGGCAACTTTCGCCATCTCATTAATGGAACGTTGGTTGTTGATAGCCACCTCCTGCATGATGCGCTCTTGTTCTTCCTTACGCATCTTGGCAATCTCTTCCAGACGAGCATGCTCGGCTTCGTTAACCTTACGTATCAGACGGGCACCCTCAATGTAGGCAAGGTCGGTGCCACCTCCAGCACGAAGGAATACATCGCTGAGGCGCTCGTTCTTCTTGGTGAGGGTATAGTCGCCAGCAAACAGAACCTCGCCCTCAATGGTAACGTTCTGCTGTTCATAATAGCCAGGACTCTTGCGGACATAGACTTCGTCGAATGGCATCAGGGTGAATGACTGTTGTCCGTCGATGACGAAGCCGTCCTTCAGCGAGAACTTAAAGGTTTGAGCCATCACAGAATCGGTCGTCAGTGCATGAGGATCAAAGACACGGCGCGAGATGAGCACGTTATGCATGGAGGCAGACTCTTTCAGCCCTCCTGCCTGTAGCACGAAGTCTTCAAGCGTCTCGTTCTCGGCAAAGCGATAGGTACCAGGGTACTGTACTTCTCCATGAATAGCAATGGTTTTCTCTATCTGTGATTCCGTGCGGGTAGGGATGAAGAGCACATCTTCATTCTTCAAAGGGATATCGGCTACAGTGCCGTCGAGGATTCCCTGAATGTCAACTGACAGGGCCTCGAGTGTGCGGTCGGCTTTCAGTCTGTGCATCACGGCATGGGCTGTGAAGGCTTCCTCAGTGACGCCCTCTGCTTGTTCCAGAAGGGTCTTTACACTATAGATAGACTCGCCGAGCTGGTACATGCCAGGACGGAACACTGCACCCTTGATCTCTACCATGTTCGAATAGCGGGGCAGGATGGAGTCGACGCTGACAGAGTCGTTGTCGGCCATGCGGAACGAGGCCATGTCAAACTCGTTGACGTTATGTACGGAGTACTGACTGCCTGATTTGCGGACTACACGTACAGACTTGCGATAGGCATCACCTGTGAAACCACCAGCGTAGTTGATCAGCGTGCCGACACTCTCGTCGCTTTTCATCTCGTAGTACATGGGGCGCTTGACTTTACCGGTAACGTTGACCAGGCAGTCGTAGGGGCCTACCACCACGATATCATTGTCGGCTAGACGGACATTGCCACCGAGCTTACCGTTGAGGATGTAGTCATAGACATCGACCGTGCTTACCAGACGATTCTTACGGAATACCTTGATATTACGTAACGTACCGATGTCGCTTGGACCACCAGCCATATACAGGGCGTGGAACACAGAGGCAAAGGCAGCCAGCGTGTAGGTGCCAGGAGTCTTGACTTCGCCCATTACGTTGACAGTAATGGTGCGTGTCTGTCCTACTGACAGACGTATCTTACTGCTACTGTAGCGAGCTCCGAGCTGGGAACGCACGCGGCTGTTAGCCTGCGTGACAGTAAGGCCGGCCACCTGAATGGGGCCATAGCCTTCGATGACGACGAAACCATCGGGAGAGACTGTTGCCTCAACGGTTTTCTGCGAAGCTCCGTAGATGTCAATAAGCACTGCATCGCCAGCGCCTAAGATGTAGTTGTCGGGTGTTGGGATATTCATTGCGGGCTCGAAAGACAAATCTTCTTTGTTGAAAATATCGCGGACAAGATCTTCTT
>Ga0256407_10011013_pt1 | contig 12600 bp, 8 predicted proteins | sample RumenRJG_04DNA_FD_193489 | JGI IMG/M metagenome (GOLD analysis project Ga0256407, IMG submission 193489) | Bovine rumen microbial communities from Lethbridge, Alberta, Canada - RJG_04 | ecosystem: Host-associated > Mammals > Digestive system > Stomach > Rumen | place: Canada: Alberta | collected... | reverse complement strand
AAATTTTTTTTAAATATTTTTTTTTATTATTTTTTGTAATATTATGAAATTTTTTTAGTTTTTTTAAATTAATTAATTATGGATTTTAATATTCATCAAGATCATTTATTAATTGAACTTGATGAGAAAATAAATTCATATAAAAATGAAATTGAAAAAATAAAAAATGATATAAAAACATTTAAATATGGGAATATAAGAAATACTGGAAATATGAATTATTTAAATAATACTAGTAATAGTAATCAATATAATTTTAATTATTCATCAAATCCATGTTCAACTAATAATAATCCTTGTATTCAAAATGATTCTTTATCATTTAATTGTGATCAATCAAAAGTTCAAAATTTAATTTGTTGTTATGAAGGACAAATTCAATCTTTAAATGAAAAAATTAGAATTTTAGATAATTTATTAAGTCATAAACAATATGATGATCAAGCATTTAGAAAATGTATTGAAAATGAAATTAAAATGAAAATGTGTAATGAAAATATTGATTTAAGTGAAAAGTTAATTAAACAAAAAGAAGATTTTGATAAAATTTTATGTTGTAAATTAAGAGAAAAAGATGAACAAATTGAAAGAATGAAAAAGGATTTTGATAGAGAAATTTGTATAAGAGAAAAACAAATTCAAGAAATTAAAAATGAAGATTGTAATCATATAAAAAATTTAGAAAATGAATTAAATAATAAAAATATTGAATTGGAAAAATATAAAAATAATTCAAAAATTATTACAGATTTATTTTCTTTTTTTCATCAATATATTTCATTATTTAATCATTCAGGAATTATAAATTGTGATGGTGAAGATATAAAATATGATGATAATAATCCAAATCAAAATTTAAAATGTTCAACTTTTATTTTAAATACATTAAATAATTTCATATGTAAATTATTAAAAGATAATAAAGAAATGTATGAATTATTATTAAATTATAAAAATACTATTTGTAAAGATAAAGAAGAAAATAGTCAAATATTAAATGAAAATAATTGTTTAAAAGATCAGTTAAACACTTTAGTAAATCAATTATCACAAAATACACGAAATCAAACTTTAAAAAATAGAGAAACTGAAATATCTGATAATATTAATTATTCAATAGATTTTGAAGCTCCAATAAAAAAACTAAAAGAAAAAATAAATGATTTAGAACAAACAATTCAAAACCAAAATAATGAATAAAAAAAAATAAAAAATATAAATTATATAATATTTTTTTTTAATTTAAGTAAATATATTTAAAAATGAGATTTAAAAAATTCAATTATTTAAAAAAATAAAAAAATAAAAAATAATGAACGAAGAGAAAATAAAAAAACCTCAAAAAAATCAAAGACTAAGTCATCTAAGAAATTCAATATCAAGTACATCAGAAATAATATTTGATCCAGAAACTCATCAACGTTATAGAAAAGGAAATAAATTAGGAGGAGGTGGATTTGGAGAAGTATATGAATTTATAGACATAGACACAAACGAAATATATGCAGGTAAAATAATACCAATAAAAAAAATTGAAAAAGATCCTCAATCAAATGCTGCTTTTAATAATGAAAATAAATTTAATAATAATTTAAATTTTGAATATCTTTGTAAATGTCAAAGTACATTTAAAGATAATCAAAATGCATATTTTATTTTAGATTATTATCCAAATAAAACATTAAACGAATTAATTAAAGTAAGATATACTTTATCAGAAATTGAAGTTAAACATTATGGTTATCAATTACTTTTAGCAATTCAATATCTACATAATTGTAATATTATACATAGAGATTTGAAATTAAGTAATGTTTTATTAAGTAAAAAAATGGAAGTTAGATTATGTGATTTTGGTTTAGCTATTGAAAATGGGGGTGACGGACAACAAACTATTTGTGGTACTCCTAATTATATTGCTCCTGAAGTTTTAATTAGAAAAAATAATAATTTGTATTCTTTTGAAATTGATATTTGGTCTTTTGGTGTTATTTTATATACTTTGTTATTTCATAAAACACCTTTTGAAAATGATATTAAAGGAAAAACTAAATTTAATATTATTAATGTGATTTATAATTTTCCTAATAATATTCATGTTAGTGATGATGCTAAAGATATTATTATGAAAATTTTTGTTAAAGAACCTTATTTAAGACCTAAAATTGAAGAAATTAAATCACATCCTTTTTTTAATTATGGAAAAGGGATTCCTAAATATTTACCTATTTCTACTTTAACTCATCCTCTTACTGAAAATGAAATTGATAAATTAATTGAAAATGCTTTAATTAATGATGAATGTCTTGATAAAGAATATTTAAATTTAAATACTAATAATTATATTTATAGTTATAATAGAAGATTAAATTTTAATGATAATTTGAGAAATAATTATAAATCAAATAATATAAATCATCTTCAAATTGAAAATGAAAATGAAAATAAAAATGAAAATGAAAATGAAAAAGAAGAAATTCAAAAATCTAATAATGAAATAAATAATAATGGAAATAATGATTCAAATTCAAATTCAATTTCATCAAATGATAAAAATTCAATTAAAGAAAAAGATGAAAAATTAAATAAATTAATAAATGATATTCAAACAACAAAATTAGGTGAAGAAAAAGTAAATAAAAATAATGAAACAGGAGGATTTTTAAATAATTCAAATTCTGATGAAAAAAAAGATAATAATGAAAAAATAATAATTGAAAAATTTATTGATCGCTCTGATAAATATGGAATAGGTTATTTATTATCAAATGGGGATATTGGTGTTTATTTTAATGATGGTACTAAAATGGTTTTAATTAAATTAAATCATAATATTTTTTATATAAATAAAAATAATGAACAAAAAATTATTAATTTTAGAGAAAATATTAAGAATAGTGAATTAGAAAGTAAAAGAACTATTTTAAAATTATTTTATAAGAGTTTAATTAAATATATTCAAAATAAGGATAATTCTAATAATGATCCTATTTCAGATAAAAAAAGTATTTCTTGTTATGTTGTTAAATGGGAAAAAACACAATATGCTTCTTTTTTTTTATTATCATCTCAAATAATTCAAGTTGTATATAATGATAAAACTGAAATACTTTTTTTATTACAGGAAAAATCTATACTATATATTGATAAGAATAGAAATAAATATATTGAAAAATATGAGAATATAAATCCTATAAAATATAATAATGAAGAAATAAATAAAAGAGTAATTTATGCTAGGAAGATATTAAGTAAAAAGTAAAAAAGTAATATATTGTTTTTGGAAGTTATTTTTTTGATTAAAAGATATATAATTATTGATGTATAATTATAAATAAAGATTAAGAATAACAATAAATATAAATATACTTTGTTATTTAAATTAAATTATATAGATTTATTTTAATTATTATAATTGCAAAAAAATTTAAAAAATATAAAAAATAATTTTTTTTAATTTATTTAAAACAAAATTACTTTTTTAAATTCAATTATCCCCTTAATCAAAATATTTCCAAAAAAAAAATAAAAATTTTAAAAAAATAAATTTTAAAATCCATAAACCCCAAATTACCATTCAGCAAAAGGATCTTCACTAGGTTTAACAGCAGGAGCACCCTCATCAGAATCATCATAACTACTAAAATTCCCACAATCACCACTTCCACTAACTTTAGGTATATAAGGAGCTTTAATTTTTTGATTTAAAAGCATATTCCAATCCATATTTTTAAAAAATCTATGATTTTTAATATCATTAACCCCTCCTTTTAAATTTCCATATCTTTTACTTAAATCTTGAACTAATAAATGCTTAACTAAGCTTTTAGCATTAGAATTAAAAGAACTAGGAAATTTAACTTTACCTTTTAAAATCTTTTGATAAATTACCATAGGATCTTCATCATTAAATGGATCAATACCAGCTAACATTTCATAAAGTAAAACACCAAAAGTCCACCAATCAACTGGTTTACCATGTCCTTTATTAAGTAATATTTCTGGTGCTAAATATTCAGGTGTACCACATAATGTATATGTTCTTCCTTCACATACTTTAGCAAAACCAAAATCTGTTAATTTTAAGTAACCTTTACTATCAATTAATACATTTTCTGGTTTTAAATCACGATATATTATATCTTTTGAATGTAAATATTCAAACATTGATACAACTTGAGCAGCATAAAAACTATATTTTTTTTTTGTATTTAAATAATATTATTTTACCATGCTTGATCAACTGAGAATTTACCAACTGAACGAAGATAAGTAAAAAGTTCTCCTCCGTTTACTAATTCAATAACAACATATAGATATCTTTCATCTTGAGCAAAACCTTCTGAACCAACCTATTTAATTTTATATAATTTTATATTGTTTTTTTACTAGAAATGGATGTTTTATCATTGTTAGGATTTTAACTTCGTTCATTATGTGATCTACTTGTTTTAATTTTATTATTTCTGCTTTTTTTAAAATTTTAATTGCCCAAAATTTTCCTGTTGTTTTGTGCTTCGAGAGTTTTACTCGACCAAATGATCCTGCTCCTAATGTTTGCATGAATTCATATTCTGATATTTTAACTTTGTGTGGTTTTGTTTTTAAAAATGCTTCCATATTATATAATATATAAATAAGGAATATATTTAATTAATTTTTTTTTAATTTGATTTTTTAATTATTTGCATTATGAGACAATGATATTAGTTACTATTATTTTATAATTTTATATAAAAATAAAATAAATGATTCAATATAATATTTGTTTCAAAAATCTAATAATCAAATTTAAACCACATTAAATTGTTTATAAAAATTTTAAATCAATTTTTAATAATTTAAAAGTTTAAATTAAAACATATTTTTTTTATTAGTTTTTAATTAAATAATGAAATAATATATTCAAAAAGAATAATGAAATCCTTTTCTATCAAACAACAAAATAATTTATTAAACTTAATAACACATAAAAATAGTTCAAATTCCAATAACCAAAATACTCAATTAATAGAGGCAGAAAATTTATTAAAAGGTTATGTAAATAATTTAGTTAAACAAACTGTTTTAGGATTTGATGTTGAAGAGAGAAAAAATATTTTAATGAAAAAAGCAAGAAATAAAGAGAATTATTCTGGAAGTAGTAGTAATTTAAGAGTAAAAAGAAAAAGAGGAATTATGAAAAAAAAAGAAAAAGAAGAAATAGATAATTATAAAAGAAGAATGAGTTATAATATTGATACTAAAAACAGATTTAATATAAATGAAAATGAAAAAAAAAATGAAAAAAAAATTGAAAAAAAAAATGAAAAGAAAAAAATAAAGAAAGTAGAAATTAAAATAGAAAGTTCCTAAGAAGATAATAAAACTAATGAACAAGAAGATTCGACAAAAAGAGCATTTAAAAGAAAAAATAAAAAATTTAAAACAATGAATGTTGAAAATATATTTGAAGATGCAACATTAAATTCAAAAAAAAAAGATAAAATAAATACTTTAACAAGATATAAAACATCATTTAACAAATCTTTAACAAATAAATTAAATTCAAATAGAAGTTTTAAAGGAGCTTTAGATATTGAAGATCAATATAAAAAAAAAAAAACAAATAAAGAAGAATTATTTTCTTTATTAAAAACACCTCAAAAATTTGAAGGTGAAAATGACATTTCTGATTCTTTAATTTTAGATTCAGAAGATAATAATCTTTTACATTTTTCAGGTTTATCAAATAAAAATATTTTACAATTAAATGAAATAAAAAAAGAATTAAAAAAAACTTTAATAGGTAAAAAAACAATTATTAAAAAAAAATTATCATCAAAATCTTTTATTGATGAAGATGTTACTTTAAATGAGGGAAAAAGTAGAATTGAAACTCATATTGATGAAACTGATAAAGAAAAATATAGAATTTTAACTAGAAAAGGTTATGTTTATGATTCTTATGATGATGAAGAAAATTTAGATGAAAGAGATATTACTAATCATTTAAATCCAGATTCTTTTACTGTTAAATTAATTGATTTTTTTGTAGCTATTTGTGCTTTTTATAATATTATCTTTATTCCCTTTTTTTTAGGGAAAAAAGATATTTATTGTAGTACTGGGAATTATTTTAATTTAGAAAATATTATTGAAAATTTTATTGATTTTGTTTTTCTTTTTGATTTTTTTATTACTTTTTTTATTGGATATTATAATTTTGATGAAGTTTTAGTTACTGAATATAAATCAATTGCAACTAATTATTTAAAAACTTGGTTTTTTATTGATTTTATTTGTGCAATACCAATAAAAACACTTATAATGTTATTTAATAAAATATGTTATGATGAAGGATTTAAAACAACTCCACTTTATAATGGAAATTATTATTATTTATTAATGTTAATACGATTATTAAAAATATTCCAAGTTATTTCAAAAAATAAATTTTTAATATATATCGAAAATGAATTAACAAATTATGAGAATTTTAATAGTTATGGTAGATTATTAATAAGTGTAATTATATTTTTTATGTCTTTACATATTGTTGCATGTATATTTATATTTATAGGTAAAAATGAATATCCAAGTTGGATAGTTAATTTTAATCATCAAAATAAAAATTTTAATCAATTATATTTAGTAGCAATTTATTATACAATAACAACAGTAACTACTGTTGGATATGGTGATTTATCTTGTGTAACAACTATTGAAAAATTATTCGGTCTATTTATGGAAATTGTTGGTATTATTGCTTATTCTTGGGCTTTAACTTCAATGAGTAATTATGTTAAAATTGAAAATGATAAACAAATTGATTTTAGAAATAAAAGTAAAATTTTAGATGAAATTAAATTATCTTATCCACAATTACCAGATGATTTATATGATAGAACTATTCGTTTTTTAAAATATAAACATGATTCAGAAAAAAAAGATAATCATATTTTATTTCAAGAATTACCTGTTACTTTAAGAAATAGTTTAATTTATGAAATGTATAAACCTATTATAAATAGTTTTAATTTTTTTAAAAATTTTTCTAATAGTGATTTTATTGTCAAAGTAATTTTAGCATTTAAACCAATTTTAGCATTAAAAAATGATATTTTAATTAAAGATGGTGATTTTGTAGAAGATATAATTTTTGTTAAAAAAGGAAGATTATCATTAGAACTTCCAATTGAATTTGGTAATCCAAAAAATGCTCGTTCAGTAAGAAGAGATTCATTATTAGGAATCCGAAGAACTACATTATTTTTCAATAGTGTTCAAAGAGAAAATACAGTATCACCAGATTTAAAAACAAATTTATTTGTAAATCAAACAAGATCATTGAAAAAATATACAAATAAATCAACAAATTCAAATTTATCTCCAAAAAAAGCAACAATTCTTAATTCATTAGAAAAAACAATAACTAATATACAACAACAAGCAGAAGCTAATAAATCTGATATTCAAAATTTTAGGGTATTAGAAATTAGAAAAAATGAACATTTTGGTGATATATTAATGTTTCTTAATCAAAGAAGTCCATTGTGTTTAAAGGTAAAATCAAAAAAAGCTGAATTGTTTTTTTTAAATAAAGCAGATGCAATTGGAATTTCTACAAGTTATCCTCAATATTGGAAGAGAATAAATAAAAAATCTCTTTTTAATATGGAACAAATTAAAAGATTAACAAATAAAATAATTAAAATAGTTTCTAATGCAAAAGGATTAGCCGAACCTAAAAAACATTCAAAAAAAGTATCTGATAATATTGAAGGTTCAGATATTGATTTAATGCAAGAAGATGAAAGCGATTTAAAAACTATTCCTTCTATTTCAGATGAAAGTGATATTGATGATACTCTTTATAAGAAAAATTATCAAATTGATGATTTAGATGAAGAAGGAGAAAATGAAAATGAAAATGAAAATGAGGATTCTAGAAATGAAAAATATGATAATAAAAATAATATTGATACTAAGAAAATAAAACAAAGAAAGAATATTGTAAATTCACCTAAATATGATATTACTAGTAATAGTTTAAATACCATTTTAGAAAATGAATCTTTTTCCTCTCATTCAAATACAAATTCAAGTTCTGTTTCAAATTCACAATCAAAATCAAATTCAGATTCTAATAATTTAAAAAAAAAAAAAAATTTACAATTTCAAAAAAAATCCCAACATAAATCATCAAATTCATCATCATTATCAGAAAGTGGTTTTGAGAAGAAAAGAACAAAAAAAAATAATATAATAAATGATTCAGATTCAAACGAATCAAAAAGTTCAAAAAGTTCAAAAGGTGATTTTAAATTTCGTAAAAAAGCAAAAATAAAAGGAACAATAACTCCATATAATGAAGAAGATATAAACAACGAAATTTACCCAGAAGAAAATTTTGTAACAACAGGAGGTTCAAATGTAAATAATATAATTCATCATCAAATATTTCAACCTATACAAGATAATATTTCAGTTTGTTCAACTGAAATATCATTTTCTATAAATAGTGAATATGAAAATATTGATGATTTAAGTGATCATATTTATTCAAAAGATATGAAATTTAGGAAAAAAATTAAAAAATATATTAGATATTTAATTAATAATAAAAATCAAACTTTATTTTCACATCAAGGTTCATTTCCTGGAAGTTTATTTAAAGATAGTGGAATAAAAAAGAATATTAGTATTAATAATAATAAACATCATTATCATCATCATTTTAAAAATTATAATAGAACTCCTTCTTTAAATCCAACTATGAGAAATCATGAAAATGCATATGGTTTTAATTTATCAAAAAATGGAACAATTAATCATAATTTAACTAATGATAATTTAAAACAAACTTTTAAGAGAAATAATTCTGGTCAATTTGATAAAGTTAAAGTAAATAAATTTCTTAGTTATGAAATTGAAGATAAACCTAATAAACAACAAAGTAAAAAAGATATTCTTGATGTTATTGGACATAATATTGAAAAAAATGTTATGAATTTAAATAATCCTGAACAGTTTTATTCTGAATTTTTCTTAAAATTTATGAATAAAAAAAAAGGAAATAATCATCAATCAATTGAGAGTAAAAAAGAAGAATTAGATTTTATTAATAAAATTGAAAGGAAAGCAACTTTAAGAGATAAAGGATTAAAAATAATTAAACCAAAAATTTGATTTTTTAAATTTTATGAATTATTTTATATTTGATTTTTATAATGCTTTTTTTCTAAAATATATGACAACAAAAAATTGAATTTTAATTTCATATAGAATTGATTTAACTTAATGGTTTAATGGAAAAAATCAGTATATATTGTATTTTATAAATATACATAATTTAAATGGATTGAATTTCAAGATTAAGTATTATTAGTAATTATAAGAATTTTCTATTTAATGAGAATTAAATTATGTCTATATATTTTTAGTTTGTTATATTAAGTTTATTAAATATTCTTTATTTAATATATTATATGTATAAAACTCTTTAATTATAGTTTAATTTATTATTTTTGAATTAAATAAATTTGAAAATTATTAAAAAATATATTTTTCATATATTGATATTTTTATTATAATAAATTAGTTTAAATTATTAATTATAATTAAATGAAGATTTTGAATGCAGGATAATATAAATAAAAATGGATATTTTAAATTTTGTATATTAAAAAATGAAAAATCTTTTTTATATGTTAATAAAGGTAATATTATAATATAGAAAATTAAAAATTGCATTTTTTACTTAAAATTACTATAAAAATTTCATTATAAAATTTCAAAAATTATTTTTACAATTAAAATAATTATTTACTTTTTTTTAATAGTTTGATATATTTCCACATAATTTTTATTTGAGAAAGTGGAATTTCTATTGGTTTTACTTTTAATACTATTACTACTAGGAAATCTTTCACTTATTGAATTAGTATTTCTACTCCTTTTTATTATATCTTCAAATCCTTTAATTTGTATTCCTTTAATTGATAAATTTTTTTGATTAGGTAAAATAGAATTATTAGAAATAATCTTCTTATGTTTTTTTTTAATATGATTATCTAAAATATAATTTTCTTCATTAACAATATTTTTAGAAGGATAATGTTCATAAGTATTTAAAAATTTTTGGAAGTCATTTGATTTTATAGGAGTTATAATTTCATTAATATCATTATTATCAATATTTAATTTTTCATTTTTTGAAATATTAGTATTTGTTTTTGTAGTAGTATTATTTGTATTATTTGTATTATTATTTATTGATAAAGGAGGACGATAATTTCTATGAGTAACACTAATATATTTATTATTATCTTGTATATTACTTTTTTTTTTTTTTTTATGATTTTTTTATTTTTTTGAATGATTATTTGATTTATTATTATATGAACAAGTATTACTTGTTGATGTAAAAAATGTTTTTTTATTTGATGATGATGACATTGAAGATTTTCTATTAATTGATAAATTTTTTGACTTTTGAATTTTTGCTCCTATCATTTTCATTATTTTAGGATTTATTGATTGCTTTTCTCTTGAAGTTAAAGGAATTTGTTTTACTGAATTTATACTATATTGTGATTTTATTTTTTTATGTTTTATTTTTGAAAAAGAAGATAATTTTCTATCATGATATGAAGTTATTATTAAATTTTCTGAAATTGAAGATGAAGATGATAATATTTTTTTATTATTATTTAATAAACTTTTATTTGTTGGAGAAAAAGTTTTTGTTTTTGTAATTTTGTTTTTATTTATTAAATTTTTTTCATTTGTTTTAATTGGAATATTATTTTGATTATTTGGAATAAATGAATTTCTAATTAAAGGTTTATTATTTTTAGTATGTGTAGGTGAACTAATATAAATAGTATTATTATTATATTTTTGATCCATATAAAATATTGTTGATGATATTTTTTTATGATTACTATTATTATTTATATTATTTGATTTCTGAGAAAAATGTCTATTTGTATTAGTAGATAGGAAATTATTTTTATTTAATATTGAATTATTATTTTTCATTGTATTCATATTTGATAATTCACTATTAAGAAATCTTTTATGATTTCTTCCTTTAATATTATTATTGTTATTTTGTTTTGGAATTTTATTTTTTGATTTTATTTTATGTAAATTTTTTTTTTTATCAAAATTTAATTTAACTTCTTTTTCAGCATTATCAATCATTTTAACAACATTATCCATAGTAAAAGTAGTAGAACAATCATTATCATTATTTAATCCAAAAAATTTTTTAACCCCACTTGTATCAGTTTGATTTAAAATTGAATCAATAGCATTATCATTAAAAATAATATCATTAATATCATAATCAATAATTTCTTCATTTAATTTCCTTTCTTTCTCTTCTTCTAATTCTTGTTGTTGATCAATTACTCTTTGTTTCCTTTGAATATTTTTATAAATATATTTTGATTCAGGTAAAATAACATAATTAGGAAAAATAACAGAACAACTATCATAATATTCAAAAATTTTTGGTAAACATTCTTTACTTTCTTCAATTGAATATAATTTTTGAAGAAATTCTGAATAGTCTCCATTTATTAAATAATCTTTAAATTCTGCTACTATGTGAGTACTATCATTACATATTATTTCATTTATTATTTTTATATTGTAGAAATCTTTATCGTTTGAATATGTATCTTTAAATATTTTAAATATTTTTTTTTCTATTTCTAATTGTTTGTTTTCGTTTTTAAATTTTGAGTTTTTTTTATTTGAGTTTTTTTTTAATGTGTTATTTAAGTTTTCGGATTTATATTTTAATATTATTTTGTTTATTTCAGAATTGTTTGATGAGTTTTTTTCATTTTGAAGATATTTATTATTATATTGGGAATGAGAATTTTTTAATGATTTAAATGTTTTCATTTAATTTAATTGTTCTATATTTATTTAAAAATAAATATAATAATAATAAAAAATAAAATGGTCATTCAAATTTAATTTGAAAAAATAACAGACATAGTATTTTCATAAATGAAATAAAATAAGATTAATATTTTATTTACAAGAATTAACAAATCATTATTATAATATTCCAAAAAAATTTTAATTTAAAATCAATATTGTTTAAAGCTTAATAATTAAAATTGATAAAACAGATAAATTGAAATTAATTAATTTGAAATAATTAAATTTTTTTCTTTGTATAATAAATGTATAGTAACACTCAAAATTTATATGGTAATAATTCTTATAGAAATTTATCATTATCACATTCATATAGTTCACCAAATAAGAATTTAGAATATCAAAATTTAAATAAGTCTTCCCAATTTAATCTGGTTGGAAGAATGGCTGTATCAACACCAAATTATCATTATATTAAAAGATCAACTATTCCAGCTCAACAAATTATAACAAAAAATAATTCAACAATAGATTCATCAAAACAAAATAACATAACTGAAACTATCAATAAAAATTTTTTAAATAATTATTATAATTATTCTAATAACAAACAAATAAATAATCAATATAATAATAATCAATATAATAATCAATATAATAATAATCAATATAATAATCAATATAATAATAATCAATATAATAATAATTAATATAATA
>Ga0256407_10011012_pt1 | contig 12604 bp, 12 predicted proteins | sample RumenRJG_04DNA_FD_193489 | JGI IMG/M metagenome (GOLD analysis project Ga0256407, IMG submission 193489) | Bovine rumen microbial communities from Lethbridge, Alberta, Canada - RJG_04 | ecosystem: Host-associated > Mammals > Digestive system > Stomach > Rumen | place: Canada: Alberta... | reverse complement strand
AGAAGATGGCTCAATGAGTTCGTCGACCTCAGCGACGTCACGGACAAGCAGTTCAACGACGAAATGACGCTCTCCGGCTCCAAGGTGGAGACCATTACCCGCGAGGGCGGCGAGATCAAAAACGTCGTGGTGGGCAAGATCGTTGAGATGGTACGCCACGAGAACAGCGACCACATGTGGGTCTGTCAGATCGAAGTGGGCAAGGGCGCGCCCATCCAGATCGTCACCGGCGCGCAGAATCAGCAGGTCGGCGATCTGGTCATCGTCGCCCTCGACGGCGCCGACCTCCCCGGCGGCAAGCACATCGAGGCCGGCAAGCTGCGCGGCGTCGAGTCCAACGGCATGTGCTGCTCCTATCAGGAGCTGGGCATGACCGAGCACGACTGGCCCTATGCGGCAAGCGACGGCCTGTTCATCCTCGGCACTGACCCCGACGTGATGGCGAAGAACCCCCAGCCCGGCGACGAGATCACCAAGGTGCTGGGCTATGACGACACGGTGGTGGAGTTTGAGATCACCCCCAACCGTCCCGACTGCCTGAGCGTCATCGGCCTCGCCCGTGAGGCGAGCGCCACCTTTGAGCGTCCGCTCAGGCTGCACATGCCCGAGGTCAGGGGCTGCGGCGGCAGCATCGCCGAGCACCTCGACATTGAGATCGAGGACGGCGACCTCTGCCCGCGCTACACCGCGCGCATGGTCAAAAACGTGAAGATCGCGCCGTCCCCGCTGTGGCTGCGCGAGCGGCTGCGCGCGTCCGGTGTGCGCCCCATCAACAACATCGTCGACATTACCAACTATGTGATGCTCGAATACGGCCAGCCCATGCACGCCTTTGACTTCTCCTGCGTGGAGGGCGGCAAGATCGTCGTCCGCACCGCCCGGGAGGGCGAGAGCATCCAGACGCTCGACGGCAAGGATCACGCGCTGTCCACCAGTATGCTCTGCATCTGCGACGAGCACAAGCCCGTGTGCGTCGCGGGCGTCATGGGTGGCGCCAACAGCGAGATCGTCGGCGACACGGCGATGGTTCTTTTTGAGTCCGCCAACTTCAACGGCGTCAGCGTCCGCCGCACGGCGACGGCGCTTGGGATGCGCACCGACGCCTCCTCCCGCTATGAAAAGGGGCTTGACCCCATGAACACCATCAAGGCCGTGGAACGCGCCTGTGAGCTGGTGGAGCTGCTGGGCGCGGGTGAGGTCATCGACGGTGTGATGGACGTCATCGCCAAGGACAAGGCCGAAACGGTCATCCGCATGGAGCCGGAGCAGGTCAACGCCTTCCTCGGCACCGACATCCCCGCCTCCGATATGTACCGCTACCTCGCGCGTGTGAGCATCCGCACCGCGCAGGGCAACTTCCCCGACGGCCCGGCGGACGTGTACGTTCCCTCCTGGCGCGGTGACGTGCTGGCCCTGTGCGACCTCGTGGAGGAGGTTGCCCGCTTCTACGGCTACAACAACATTCCCAACACGCTGACCAAGGGCGAGACCACCCGCGGCGGCTTCACCGAGGTGCAGCAGTTTGAGCGTTCGCTGGGCGTCACCTGCCGCGCGCTGGGCTACGATGAGATCATCACCTATTCGTTCATCAGCCCGTCCTACTATGACAAGATCCGTCTGCCGGAGGACAGCCCGCTTCGCAAGAGCCTCAAGATCCTGAACCCGCTGGGCGAGGACACCTCCATCATGCGCACGACCATCCTGCCGTCCATGCTGGAGATCATCACCCGCAACTACAACTACCGCAACAAGGCCGCGCAGCTCTACGAGCTGGGCAAGATCTATCTGCCCCGGGTTGACGGCCTCGCCGACGAGCCGAAGGTGCTGTCTCTTGGCGCCTACGGCGACGGCATCGACTTCTTCGGCTTCAAGGGCGCGGTGGAGGCCGTGCTCCGCGAGGCAAAGATCGCGAACGTCCGCTTCACCGCCTGCCAGAGCAATCCCTCCTACCATCCCGGCCGCTGCGCCGAGGTCTATGCCGGCGGCAAGCGCCTCGGCGTGTTCGGCCAGGTGCACCCGCTGGTGTCCGCCACCTACGGCGTCGAAACCGAGGTCTATGCCGCGGAGCTGAGCTTTGAGGCGCTGTATGAGGTACGCGGCGGCAAGCCGGAGTATCAGCCGCTGCCCAAGTTCCCCGCCGCCACCCGCGACATCGCGGTGGTGTGCAAGGAGGCCGTCACGGTGGGCGCGCTGGAAGAGTGCATCCGCGACGCGGCGGGCGGCCTGCTGCGTGAGGTCACGCTATTCGACATCTACCGCGGCCCCGGTATCCTCGCCGGGCTCAAGAGCGTGGCGTTCTCGCTGGTGTTGCGCGCCGATGACCGCAGCCTCACCAGTGAAGAGGCGGACGCGACGATGAAGAACATCGTCGCCGCGCTGGAAGGCAAGCTGGACGCGCGTCTGCGCTGAATATACAACATTACTTTTTTGTTACAGTTTTCATAACGGTCTTTACTTTTTCTTCGCTTCGCGTTATACTACTTGCATAAAGGAGGGATGTCCGATGGAAGATTTCACCCGGAAATTCGACGCCGTTCGCGAAAAGGACGCTGAGATCTACCACATTATGACCACGGTATACGCCGCGTTGGAGGATAAGGGTTACAACCCCATCAACCAGATCGTCGGCTATATTCTGTCGGAAGATCCCACCTATATCACCAATCACCATGAGGCTCGTACGCTGATCCGCAAGCTGGATCGCGATGAGCTGTTGCAAGTGTTGGTGCGCAATTACCTCGGCAAGTAACACGCTCCGGACGACCACAGGGGCTTTCTGCTCAACGAGCAGAAAGCCCTTGTTATTTTCAACAAGATATGTTCTGTTTTCTCGTCGCTTTTCCTCACACCCTGTGGTTGACAGCGCAGGGTAAGAATGTTAAAATGGTTACAATTTGTAACAGATTCGATAAGGAGTGATTGTTATGGCAGAGGCAAAGGCCGGTCTGACGTATAACGGACATCCGTTGCGCCGTGCGGAGAACCTGATCTACTACGGCTCTATGGCAGATAAGTATATTATCATGATGCAGGTGCTGGACAGCGAGCCGCTGAACGACATTTCGCTGGCCAAGCGCGTATCGATCCAGCTTCAGCTCACCAGTCCCAACCTCAAATCCCGCGACCGCGTCGTGCGCAGCACGGAGAAGAACAGCATGGCCGAGGCGATGGAGTTCGCCTCGATCTGGCTTGACCGCGCGCTGTCCGGCAAGATGTAAGCGGCACGGTTCACGGATGAGAATGCAGAATATGAAGTTTCGACATCACAACGGATTGCGCGTTATATGTTTGAGCGCGGTCATGACCTGCGTCATGGCTGTGAGCGCGTATGCCTCCGAGACCGGCGTCATCTCCGCAGACGTGGTCAATGCCCGCAAGGGCCCCGACACCAGCTACGACCGCGTCGAGATGCTGGCCAAGGGCAAACAGGTCACGATCCTCGGCGAGGAAAACGGCTGGTACAAGATCAAGTGGAACAACTCCACGGGCTATGTTTCCAAGAGTCTGGTCGCCGTCAGCGGCGGGGATGCCGCGCAGGAGACCAACGCCACCATCACCGGCGGAACCATCAATATCCGCTCCGGCCCCGGTACCGACAGTTCCCGCGTCGCCATGGTCAGCTCCGGCAAGCGCGTCACGCTGCTTGCGGAAGAGGGCGGTTGGTTCAAGGTTGAGTTCGACGGCAGAACCGGCTACGTCCTCGGCGACTATCTGACGCCGGATGACGGCGCGTTGGACGCGCTGGTCGCCGCGGAATCCGAACCCGCTGCAGAATCCGCGGCGCAGGAGCCGATCCCGGCCGGCAGCGCGGAGGCCTCCGCGGTCGAATCCGGCGCCACCGGGCAGTCCCCTGACGGCGCAACGACCCGCACCGGCATCATCAATGGCGGCACCATCAATGTCCGCTCCGGCCCCGGTACGGAGTTTGACCGCGTCGCAAAGGTGACTACCGGCAAAAAGGTCACGATCCTCGGCGAGGAGAACGGTTGGTACCAGATCAGCTTCGGCGGCACCACGGGTTATGTGCTCAGCGAATACCTCTTTGAAGGCGACAGTTTCCCGGCTTCGTCCGTCGGTGAGCAGATCGTGGCGATGGCCATGCAATATCTCGGCACACGATACGTCTACGGCGGTTCGTCACCCAGCGGTTTTGACTGCTCCGGCTTTACCAAGTACCTCTACAAGCAGTTTGGTTACTCCCTGCCCCACACCGCGTCGGGTCAGTATGCCAACTACGGTGTCAAGGTCTCCAAGGCCGATTTGCAGCCCGGTGATCTGGTGTTCTTCACCAGCCCCGGCAACGGCGGGCGCATCAATCACGTCGGACTATACATGGGCGGCGGCAATATCATTCACGCCCGATACAGCGTTGGTGAGGTGCATATCAATTCCTTCTCCGAGAGCTATTATTCCTCAAATTACGTGGGCGCCATCCGCATCCTGTAAGCAGCATATCAAAAAACTGACGGCTTCAGCCGTCAGTTTTTTTCTGTTCCTCTTCAAATTCGGCCTTGGCCTCGGCCAGCAGCTTTTTCTCCTGCTTTGTGGTCAGCTTACTCTCGTCGAATCGCGCCCAGAGGTCGGGACGGCGCGCCATGGTGCGTTTCCAGCTCTCCTTGCGCCGCCACTTTGCCACGTTCTCATGGTGACCGGAGAGCAGCACGTCCGGCACCCGCCGCCCGTGCCACTCGTCGGGGCGGGAATACTGCGGATATTCCAGCAGCCCGTCCCAGTGGGACTCCTCGGTAAAGCATTCCTCCTCCGGCAGCACTCCCGGTACCATGCGGCACACGCAGTCCGTCAGCGCCATAGCCGGGATCTCGCCGCCGGTGACGACGAAGTCACCCATGGAGATCTCCTCATCCACGCACTCGTCCAGAAAGCGCTGATCCACACCCTCATAGTGCCCGCAGACCAGGATCAGGTGATCGTAGTTCTCCTTCAGCTCCCGCGCCACCGATTGCGTAAACACACGTCCGCAGGGTGAAAGGTAGATGGTATGTCCGGGGCCGTGCTTTTCCACAATGTCGGCGTGGCACCGATACAGCGGGTCGGCCTGCATCACCGCGCCGCGCCCACCGCCATAGGGGTAATCATCCACCTGCATCTGCTTGTTGGTGGTGTACGCGCGGATCTGATGGGTCTGGATGGCGATGTGTCCCCGCTCCTGCGCCCGGCCCAAGATGCTGACGTTCAGCATCGCGTCCACTGACTCCGGGAACAGCGTCATAATGTCAATCCTCATCGGTTTCCAACCCCTCGATCATGTGTACGCTGATTTCCCGCGACGTGGTGTTGATGTCGGTGATGAAGATGTCCTTCACCGCGGGGATGAGATAGGTTTTCTCCGGCCCTTTGACACGATAGAGCTTGTGGGCGGGATAGGTCAGCACCTCGGTCACGGTGCCCACATAGGTATGGGGGAAATAGTTGAACACGTTCATGCCAACGATCTCCTCATCGAAATACTCCCCCTTGGGCAGACGCACCTCGCTGCGCCTGATGGACAGCACCTTGGTCTTGAGCGCCGCGGCGGCGTCCATGTCGGTGATCTCCGGCAGCGTCATCAGCACCATGTCGCCGTGGACGCGCTTCGAGAGCGGGCGGAAGGGCGTTCCGTCCATATAGAACGTTTTGAACGTGGAAAGGCGCTCGGCGCTGACGTCCCACGGCTGCACCTTGACCTCGCCGCGCACACCGTGCGTGTTGACGATCTGCCCCACCTCGATAAACTCCGGCGCCTCGGAGGGCGCGGGGGCTTTGTCAAATAGACCCATGTTATGCTCCTTTTGTAGAAAAAGCGGCTCATGAGAGCCGCTTTTTCGATCAATCAACAATATCAACAGAAACCTTGACGCCGCTGCGCTGGGCATAGGAGCGCATCACCGTGCGAATCTCCTTGGCGATGCGGCCCTGACGGCCGATCACCTTGCCCATATCGTCGGGATTGACACGCAGCTCCAGCGTAAGCTCGTCCGTACCCTGCACCTCCGTGACAGTCACGTCGTCGGGATGTTCGACCAGGCTGCGGGCGATGTAGAGCAGCAAGTCCTTCATATTCTGAACGACCCCCGCTTTAGTTGAGCGCGCCGACTCTCTTCAGAAGCGCGCGGACGGTCTCCGTCGGCTGGGCGCCGGTCTTGATCCACTCAAGGGCGCGATCGGTGTCGATCTTGATCTCAGCGGGGCTGACGCAGGGATTGTAGGTGCCCAGCTCCTCGATGAAGCGGCCGTCGCGGGGATAGCGGCTGTCAGCGACGACAACGCGATAGTAAGGAGCCTTCTTGGCGCCCATTCTGCGAAGACGAATTTTAACCATGGTTCGTTACCTCCAAAAATATGTTTTCTTTTTGTATATTTTGATAAAATGCCTGGCATTGAATCAACTGTGTTATCTCAAACGCTTTCTCCGACCGAAGCCGTGCATACGCCCGCCGCCTCCGCCGAGGCCGGGGATGCTGCCGAAGCCCCTCGGCAGCTTGCCGCTGCTGAGCGATTTCGTCAGCGCCTGCATCATCTCATACTGCTTGAGCAGACGGTTCACGTCCACGACCTCCAGACCGCAGCCCGCGGCGACGCGCTTTTTGCGGCTCGCGCCCAGGATCTTCGGGTTCTCCCGCTCCTCCGGCGTCATGGAAAGGATGATCGCTTCGGTGTGCGCCATGACCTTCGGGTCGATCTCGGCGTTCGCCATCTGCTTGCCCAGCTCACCCGGCATCATGCCCATGAGCTGGTTCAGATCGCCCATCTTCTTGAGCTGTACCAGCTGGTCGTAGTAATCCTGAAGGGTGAAGCGGTTCTTGCGGATCTTCTCCTCAAGCTTCCGCGCTTCTTCCTCGTCAAAGTGCTGCTCCGCCTTCTCGATGAGCGAGAGCACATCGCCCATGCCGAGGATACGGGAGGCCATGCGCTCGGGGTGGAAGGGCTCGATCATGTCCAGCTTCTCGCCCGTGCCGATGAACTTGATGGGCTTGCCCGTCGCCGCGCGGATCGACAGCGCCGCGCCGCCGCGGGCGTCGCCGTCCAGCTTCGTGAGCACCACGCCGTCAATGCCCAGCGCCTCGTCAAAGGCCGTGGCGGCGTTGACCGCGTCCTGACCGGTCATGGCGTCGACCACCAGCAGTATCTCACTGGGCTTGACCGCCGCCTTGACGCGCTTGAGCTCGTTCATCAGCTCTTCGTCGATGTGGAGGCGACCGGCGGTATCCAGCATGACCACGTCGTTGCCATGATCCCTGGCGTAGCGGATGGACTCCTGCGCGATCTTCACCGGGTCGATCTGGCCCATCTCAAAGACCGGCAGATCCAGCTGCGAGCCGACCACCTGTAACTGCGTGATCGCCGCGGGACGGTATACGTCGCAGGCCACCAGCAGCGGGCGCTTGCCCTGCTGCGAACGGATCAGTCCCGCGAGCTTTGCGACGTTGGTCGTCTTACCGGCGCCCTGCAAGCCCACCATCATGATGACGCTGGGCGACTGGGAGGAATAGGTCAGCCGCGCGTTGGCGCCGCCCATGAGCTGCGTCAGCTCGTCGTTGACGATCTTGATGACCTGCTGCGCGGGCGTCAGGCTGTCCAGCACGTCCTGGCCCATGGCCTTTTCGCTGACCGTCGCCACAAAGTCCTTGACGACCTTGTAGCTGACGTCCGCTTCCAGCAGCGCCATGCGCACCTCGCGCATCGCGAGCCTGATGTCCTCCTCGCTGACGCGGCCCTTGCCGCGCAGGTTCTTGAAGACCGTATTCAGTTTGTCGGAAAGGCCTTCAAATGCCATTTGCGTTTCCTCTTATTCCCTGAGCGCTGCGGTCTCCGTCTTGATCGCCGCGCACAACTCATCCAGGTGCTTGTCTTCAAACAGGCGATGGTTCATCAGCCGGATCTCATCCGCTGCCTGCTCGATGGCCTCCACATGGGGCGTCAGCTGCATAAAGCGCTTGACCAGCCCCGTCTTGTCCTCGATCTCGGTCATGTACGCCTCGGCGCGGACGATCACGTCGCGCACCCCCTGACGGGAGATACCGTAGTTCTCCGCGATCTCGGCAAGGGACAGATCCTCGTCATAATAGAGCTGGTAGAATTCCTTCTGCCGCTCCGTCAGAAGCTCCCCGTAAAAATCGAAGAGCATGGTCATGCGAAAGGTCTGGTTTTTCACCGGGGAGTCCTCCTTGTCAGATTCCGTGTAAAGTCTTATTCCTTTACAACAGGAATTAGTTTACTCTATGATACCAAAAAAGTCAAGGGAAATTTGGCGAAAAACCGGGGCTTTTCTTTTTTTATTGAAAACGGTGGTATTCTTCGACATTTCGTGTTATTCTAATACTTGATTTTGCAAGAAACAAGATAGGAAGGATACCATGAAATCTGTCCGAAAAGAGCTGTCCCCCGGCGTTTATCTCAACTACATCCACGCGACCAAATTCAAAACCGGCCTTCTCTCCGCGCAGCTGGTGACGCCGCTGGCTGCGGAATCCGCCGCGCCGGGCGCGCTGCTGCCCGCCGTTCTGCGCCGCGGCACCGAGCGTTACCGTGACATGCGCGCGCTGTCCTGCGCGCTCGATCTCCTCTACGGCGCGGGGCTGAGCTACACCGTGCGCAAGAAGGGTGAGAACCAGTGCCTCGGCTTCGTCATGAGCTTCATCGACGACAAGTTCGCCTTGGGCGGCGAAAAGCTGCTGGAGTCCTCCGCCGACCTGCTGGGTGAAGTGCTGCTGCGCCCGGTGACGGAGAACAACACCTTTTTGCCGCTGTATGTGGACGGCGAGAAGGACAACCTCATCGACGCCATCCGCTCCATCATGGACGACAAGCGGGATTACGCCGACAAGCGGCTCATTGAGGAGATGTGCCGCGGTGAGCGCTACGGCGTACCGCGCCTCGGCACCGAGGATGCCGTCGCCGCGCTGGACGGGCAGGGTCTCTACGACTTTTACCAAAACCTTCTCATGACCGCGCGGCTGGAGCTGTTCTACTGCGGCAGCGCGGAGCAGCAGCGCGTGGAGGACGCGCTGCGCCACGGTCTTGCGGGTCTGCCCCACGGGGAGCGCGTCGCGCCCGTGCGTTCGGAGCGCATCGCCGCCTCCGCGGCGCCGCGCTACCACACCGAGACGATGGATGTGACGCAGGGCAAGCTGTCCATGGGCTGGCGCGTCGCCACCGCGGACGAACACGCCATGCTGCTGGCAAACCTGCTCTTTGGCGGATACAGCAACTCCAAGCTGTTCCTCAACGTGCGCGAAAAGCTGTCGCTGTGCTACTACGCTTCCAGCGGCTACCACCGCTCCAAGGGCATCGTCACCGTGTCCTCGGGCGTGGAGTTCGCGGACTATCAGCGTGCGCACGATGAAATTCTGGCGCAGCTCGAAAGCGTACAGATGGGCGACTTTGAGCTGTGGGAGCTGGACGGCGCGAAGGGCGTACTCATCAGCGCTCTACGCTCGCGGGAGGACTCCGGCACCCGTATGGAGGAAAACAACCTCGGTCAGGCCGCCACGGGGCTGTGGGAGAGCGAGGAGGAATTGATCGACGCGCTCTCCGCCGTGACGCCGGAGCGTATCGCGGCGGCGGCAAAGAGCATGACGCTGGACACCGTATATTTCCTCAAAGGGGAGGACAAGGACAATGGTTAAGACAGAATATCCCCGCATCGGCGAGACGGTGCTCACCGACACGCTGCCCAACGGCCTGCGCGTCGCCATCGTACCGAAGCCGGGCTATCGCAAACGCTACGCCTTTTTCACCACGCGCTACGGCGGCATGGACATGAAGTTCAAGCTGGACGGCGTCTGGCACGATACCCCCGCGGGCATCGCCCACTACCTCGAACACAAGATGTTCGACACGGAGGACAGCAACGCGCTGCAAACCCTGTCGCAAAACGGCGCGGAGCCAAACGCCTTCACCGCAAACTCCATGACCGCGTACTACTTTGACTGCACGGAGCACTTTGAGGAAAACCTCAAAATCCTGCTCTCGTTCGTCTCCGTCCCCTATTTCACGCAGGAGAGCGTGGACAAAGAGCGCGGCATCATCGCGCAGGAGATCCGCATGACCGAGGATGGCCCGGACTGGCGCGTGTATAAAAATATGCTCAGCTGCCTCTACCGCACGAACCCCGCCCGTGTGCCCATCGCGGGTACGGTGGAAAGTATACAGGAGATCACGCCCGACACGCTCTACGCCTGCCACAAGGCGTTCTACGCGCCGTCCAACATGCTGCTGTGCATTGTGGGCGACGTGGACGCGGAGGCGGTGCTTTCGCTGGCGCGGGAGGTGCTGCCCGAGGAACCGGGCGCGCCCATCGAGCGGGACTACGGCGAACAGGAGGAGCTGACGGCGTTTCAGAAGTCCATGACCTTCCCGATGGAGATCGCGACGCCGCAGTTTCTGGTGGGCTTCAAGTGCCCCGCGGAGGGGGACGGCGAGGAGCTGTTCCGCCAGAGCCTCATCGGTGAGCTGGCCTGCGACATTCTGCTGGGGGATTCCTCCCCGCTCTATATGCGGCTCTATGACGAGGGTCTCATCAACGGCAGCTTCGGCGGCGACTTCGACCAGCTCCCCGGCGTCGCGTACCTGTTCGCCGGCGGCGAGTGCAAGGAGCCGGAAAAGGTCTCTCAGGCCATCATGGACGAGGCGGCCCGCCTCGGGCGGGAGGGCGTGGACGAGACGTATTACCAGCAGATCCGTCGGGCAAACTTCGGCGCGTCGCTGCGCTCCCTCAACTCCTTTGAGAACATCGCCGTCGGCATGGCGGACGGCTGCTTCCGGGGCTTCGATCCCTACCGCTTCCCGGAGGTCTACGACTCCATCACCAAGGCGGACATTGAGGCGTTCCTGCGGGACAACATCGTGGAGGAGCGGCGCGCGTTGTCCATGCTGGTGCCGAAGGGCGAGGAGAGCGCATGAACCTCAAGAATATCATTCCCAACACCTCGCCCATCGCCTTTCCGGGGCTGTTCGGCGACTGGCAGTTCACCGTCGGCCCCAAGGCGCTGGACATCGGCAACGGTATCTACTGGTACGGCGTATTGATCGCCATGGGCCTGCTGCTGGCGCTGTGGTTCTGCATGAAGCAAGCGCCGAAGTACGGCCTCGTCGAGGACAACATCATGGACATGGTGCTTTGGGGGATGCCCATGGGCATCGTCGGCGCGCGGATCTACTACATTGTCTTTTACCTCGACCTCTACCGCAGCGCCGACGGCTCGCTGGACTTTGCCCGGATGGTGCGCATCTGGGACGGCGGTCTGGCGATCTACGGCGGCATCATCGCCGCGTTCCTGACCGGATACATCGTCAGCCATGTGAAGAAATTCTCCTACCTCGCCGCCATGGACGACATTGTGATGGGTGTGCTGATGGGGCAGAGCATCGGGCGCTGGGGCAACTTCATGAACCGCGAGGCTTTCGGCGCGGTGACCGCCGTGCCGTGGCGGATGCGGCTGTGGGCCTACGACGGACAGTTTTACGACGTACACCCCACGTTCCTCTATGAGAGCCTGTGGAACCTCGCCGGGTTCCTGCTGCTCTGGCGGGTGCTGTCGAAGCGCCGCAAATTCGACGGGCAGAACTTCCTCTGTTACTTCCTCTGGTACGGCCTCGGCCGGGTGTGGATCGAAGGGCTGCGGGAGGACAGCCTGTATCTGTTCAACGCCACGCTGTTCGGCGCGTCGGTGCGCGTATCGCAGGCGCTCTCAGCGGTGCTGGTGATCGTCTCCGCGTCGCTGCTCCTCTATAACCTCAATAAGGCCAAAAAAAGCGTTCCGCTCTCATGAGCGGAACACTTTTCTCAATTTGCTTCGGGGATCGCCTTGGGCGATCCCTTTTTCTTCTTCTTTTTGCCGATGTTGTCGATGAAGCAGTAGTACACCGGCGTAAGCAGCAGCGTGATGATGGTCGAGATCACCATACCGGAGATCATGGTCACGCCCATGTCCGTCATCATCTCGTTGGTGTCGCCGAGGCCGAAGGCCATCGGCACCATGGCGAGAACCGTCGTCAGCGTCGTCATCAGTACCGGGCGCACACGGAGCGGGCAGGCGTGGACGATGGCGTCCTCCCGCGTTTCGCCGGCGCGGCGGCGCACGTTGATGTAGTCCACCAGAATGATCGAGCTGTTGACCACCGTGCCGGAGAGCATGATGAGGGCCACCAGCGAGATCATGGAGATCTCGCGTCCGGTCACCGGCAGGGCAAAAAGCGCTCCGGAAAAGGCCACCGGCAAAATCAGCATGACGATGGCGGGCATGGCAAAGCTCTCAAACTGCGCCGCCAGCACGAAGTACACCAGCCCCAGCGCCACCAGCAGCGCGAGGCCGAGGTCGGAGAAGTTCTCGATCATTTCCTCATAGGCGCCGGAGGTCTCGGCGATATAGCCCTGCGGCAGCTGATAGGCATGCAGCAGCTCCTTGATCTGGTTCGTCATGACCCGGCTGTTGCCGCTGATCGTATCGCCGCTGATCGTCACCTGACGGGACTGGTTGCTGCGCGCGATGCTCTGCGGCGCCTGCACCACCTGTACGTCCGCCACGGCGGAGAGGGCCACCGTGCCGCCATAGGCCGTCGTGACCGGCAGGGTGCGCAGCGCGTCCAGGCTCTGGCTCGCCGT
>Ga0256407_10011008_pt1 | contig 12606 bp, 13 predicted proteins | sample RumenRJG_04DNA_FD_193489 | JGI IMG/M metagenome (GOLD analysis project Ga0256407, IMG submission 193489) | Bovine rumen microbial communities from Lethbridge, Alberta, Canada - RJG_04 | ecosystem: Host-associated > Mammals > Digestive system > Stomach > Rumen | place: Canada: Alberta... | reverse complement strand
ATATGGTCTATCTGGTATGCTCAGATTTAAGGGTCCCACTTCCTAATAGAAAACCTCGATACGCATGATCAGCATAAGCATTGGTGTTGGTGAATTTTTTTACCCACCATCATACCCGAAGAGCCCATTTTAATATGGTACTAGAAAAGAAGTTCTGGATTACTTCAAATTCGATTGAGTATAAGCACGTGTTTATGGGAGATTATTATAATATTGAGGAAGCGTGGTCAATAATAAAGACTAATGCGATAAAACATTTTCCAGAAGAAGTGGTGATATTTGCGTTTGAAAAAATAAATGATCTTCATCAAAAATATGTAATGGCTGGACAAGCTTCAAAAGATATTGAACCATATGAAATGTCAATGTTAATAATCGAGGAACAAGAAGAAAACTATAGGGATAATCCAATTGAAATATTAAGCAAAATAGTAGTGCAAACATCGATTGCCATAAAAGAAAAGAAACAGGAATTTTTGAGAACTACACTAATTCGAGGGGCTAATTCTGAGTCGGAACTTCTTAAGAAAATTTCTTTGAAAACAATACGTGAAACTGAGATATTCAATACATCCGAACAATTAGATTTGCTGCTGGGAAGCAATTTGATTTCTAATAGTTCATGTAAAGAGCAAGTATTTCTTCTGGCAGCAAATTTTTTCCCTCAACTGGATTTAATTCAACAAGGAAAATTATTAGATGCAATAGAGAAGATATCAGAGGATAATAACGAATCTTCCATATATGAAGTTTATAATTGGTGCATATGGCTTCAGAAGTATGATTCAAAGAATAAACAAATAAAGAGAATTATAAAAGACATTTTATCTGAACATGATTTTATGCCTAGGGAGCATCCAGAATTGTCAATGTGGTCATCTTCTGCTAAATGGGAGTATGATCAAAGCCCATTTTCAAACGAAGAATTTGTAAGGCTTCCGATTACACAAGTAATTGATAACCTTAATGATTATAGTGAAAACCAATTCGAAGGACCAACGAGATATGGTTTATTGAGTATGTTTTCAACTTGTGTATCGAAAGATATAGAGTGGGCAATAATAATAGCACAGGGGCTTGTTGAAAGAAATATTTCGAAACAAGACATTTGGCAACATCTATTCTACGGGTTAAGGGATGTAGATTGTAACCTTGACCAAGTATTAGTGGTGCTGAGCATTATCAATAATAATTCTGAAATTATTACTGATACCAATGCAGCTTCTAAATACTTATGGAAAATGCTTCAACGTCCTGATATGAAGGAATTCTTTTTGCAAAATGAGGAATGCATATATAGCGTAGCTGAAGTCCTTTGGAAGCACCGAACAGACAAAAAGCAAGAGTTCCCACGGGCGATAGATGCAACTTTAAATACTACTGTCGGCAATATTCTTTTTTCATGGATTTATATGATTTCTTTTTTGGATATCAGGTCAATTCCGGAAAAGTACACTAAATATTTTGATGAAGCGTTGTCATTAAAGTCTTGGGAACGAGATGTAGCAGTTTGTATTTTGGTGGGGCATTTTAATTTTTTCTGTTACAGAGATGTTGATTGGAGCACCACAAAACTACTACCTTTTTTGACTGGAAATAATAAGACTCTTTACATAAATGCATGGGAAGGAATGGTTTATTTTTCGGGACGAATAAACAAAGATACAGTAGATATAATTAGTCCGATATACCTGAAGGCTCTCAAGCACATAAAGTGGCTTGAAGGAGGTGCAGAGAGAGGCTTTTTGGAACTGTTTCTTACGCTTTTGCTGTATGTTGTAGAAAAACCTACACTAAAGTATATTCCAAAGTTCTATCGTAATGCATCTTCCAATGAGATTAAACTATTCATTGAAACTATAGAACATCGACTAAGAAATATGGATATCAATCAAAAGAAAGAATGGTGGAATAGTTGGCTTAAACATTTTCTAGAAAATCGAAAATATAATAAGCCATTGGTTTTGGAAGACGAAGAGAATAGAGCAATTATGGATTTGATTCCGGTACTTCCCGAACTATTTGATGAAGTTGTTGAAATTGTTTGCAAGGGTAAAATGGTAAATCAATTAGATGGATTGTTTTGGTATAATCTTGCTGATGTACATGTTTCGACGGATCATTCGCATTCTATGGCAAAGTTACTGATTAAAGTGCTGAGAGAGGAGAAAGGAGCATCATTTGGGGATGAGTATATTCAAGAGATAGTTAATGAAATGGGTGAACTTGACCTAAAAGAGAAAAGATTACTGCAAGAAGTTTTATTAAAAAGAAATATCAGAACAAATCTAGTTTAATCACTTGTAGGTTATTCATAATAAGTGTAATATCCTGTATCCCATATAATTGATCAATAGATTGAATTGGATACAGGAAAAATCTTTATTGCAAACAAGACATACTGTTGTCTTGTTTGCTTTGATAGAATAAGAAGGTGATGGTATGGATCAGAAGGAACGCAGGAATTATCTGATAAGGAATCTGATCAGAGAACAGAGGCGCTTTCACGGAATGGAGATCGAGCAGGATGAGGCCGGTGCGAGAAGACAGCTTCGGACTCTTATGAATGTCCGCATGGCGGCGCCGATCACGAAAGAGTTTGAAGAGGTACAGGATGCCTACCTGCAGAAAGTGAATTCTGATAGAGGGATCGTTTCACTTTCTGACGGCAAAAAATCCGGAGGCGGTTTATGCCTGCATAAACTATGGTGAAGCCGTGTGTCCTGATGAGATCAAGGAACAGTCAATCTGCATTGATGGGGATATTGGAACGGTGATAGAGGATTTGATGTGAAAATCGAAGGTGCAGATAGAAAAACTTGAAATGATACCGGAACAGCAGTTTGCCTTTGATGGCTTTATTGATGTCATGGTTCAGATATACAAGATGACTTCGGACAAGGTTGATAATCAATGCTTGAAAAAATAGATCAGGTGATGGAAATATTACATGACAGGTTTATCATTCCGGACGGAAAAATCTTATCACATAGGCGCATCCATAAAGGATGCAGGGAAGAAGTGCTTTGGCATTTCATTACCGGAAGATTCTGGGATGCTAACAGCTCTGCTGAATCGGTTGGGGACGGTATAAAGGAATACAATGTAAAATGAAACAAAGAGAATTTTTAGAAATATTACATATTTCAGAAAGATTGAAAGATACCCTGAGGCATTGCACTACATCAAACCGCAGGACAGAAAGTGTAGCTGAACACAGTTGGAGAATATCGCTGATGGCATTTTTGCTAAAATACGAATTCCCGGATATTGACATCAATAGGGTTGTTGGCATGTGTCTGATCCATGATCTGGGAGAATGTTTTACAGGTGATATTCCAACGTTCATAAAAACGGATGCAGACAGGGAGGCTGAAGATTCATTATTGCACAAGTGGACAGAGTCTTTGCCGCGGGAATTATCTATTGAGTTATCAGAACTTTATAAAGAGATGGATGCTCAGACTACAAAGGAAGCTAAACTATATAAGGCTCTTGATAAATTGGAAGCATTGATTCAGCACAATGAATCGCCCATTGATACATGGGCTGAAAATGAATATGAACTAAATAAAACATATGCGTTCAATGCCGTGGAGTTTTCAGATTGGCTGAAAGAACTACGGCAGGAAGTACTAAAAGATACGTTGGAGAAAATCAACACTGAAGGCCATGCGATATTAAGAACACAGCGTCTGATCCTGCGCCGATGGGAGGATAATGATGCAGAGGATTTATACAGATATGCCAGTGATCCGGAAGTGGGTCCGATCGCCGGATGGCCGCCTCACCAAAGTGTGGATGAGAGCAGGGATGTGATAAGGAATGTACTGAGCGGAAAAGAGGCGTACGCAATCTGCCTGAAAGAGGACGGAAAGGCTATCGGAGCGATAGAACTGAAGTTGAACGGTCATACCGATATGACTGACCGGGATGATGAATGCGAGATGGGTTACTGGCTTGGAAAGCCGTTCTGGGGTCAGGGCATTATGCCGGAAGCCGTGATGGAAATGCTCCGCCATGCCTTTGAGGACTGTGGGATGCAGAAGGTCTGGATCGGATATTATAAAGGCAATACGAAGTCAAAACGTGTTCAGGAGAAATGCGGCTTCAAGTATCAATGGCGGTCAGAGGATGTGGATGTGCCGCTGATGCACGAGAAACGGACAGAGCATGTGAGCCTGATGATGAAGGAAGACTGGATGGCATTAAGGAGAACCATGAAAAGAGAACTTGGAATTGCGCGTTGCGGGTTGGCTTGCTGTTTATGTTCTGAAAATGTTACCTGTAAAGGATGTAAACGAGATGGCTTTATGGAACTGTCTTGGTGTAAAGATGCAGAATGGTGTGAGGTTCGCAGATGCGGTATAGAAAAAAATCTGAATGGATGCTATGAGTGTACACCCGCGGAATGCCGTAAGGGACTATATGCAGAAAAAATCAAGCCAAGAGCTTTCGCAGAATTTGCACGACGTTATGGGGTTGAAGAACTTCTTGATTGTTTGGAACGCAATGAACAGGCAGGTATCGTTTATCATCGGGAAGGAATAATGGGTGACTACGATGATTTCGAAGATTTAGAGGAACTGATTGATTTTATCAGGACTGGTAAGAGAGAATAAGGATGGCGAAATCCATATGCTTTTTTACTTGTTATTGAAAAAACCTATGAGTCCTGCGTTCATAAACGGAAAGACAGGTACTGTCCTAAACGTATTTACAAGAGAATCTTGCCGCCGTAAAGGGTACGCACGTAAGATAATGGATAAGTAGATTGCTAATGAAAAAGACATGGGGTTGGTTGTAATAGATCTGAAATCTACAGAGGATGGATATTCGTTATATCGCTCAGTCGGATTTCAGGATGACCATTCAAAGTATCATTTGATGAAGGTGAGGTTTTGAGACAGCGATTTACAGATTGAGACCAATAATTGATGAAAGCACTCTGTGTGATGCAGGGTGCTTTTTCTTAGGTTAGTAGCAAATAAAGTAGCAAAAAGAGAACAGATATGATGCGAAGTAAAAACAAAACTGTCGGTTTATATTGCAAAAATGTCGGTATAAATGTCGGTTTATATTACAACAATGTCGTATTGAAGATCCTTAGCAATCAATTCGGAAGCTAATACGACCTAACTATTTTATAGATATACTATTTAATTATATCATCAATTGCTCAATTGCATCATTTTCGCAAATCTGATGTAATTAACGTTGACAATGAGCATAATGATTGTTATTATTTAAATGCATCATTATGCCCGCTTATGAGTAAATTGATGTTTGAATGAGGATATTAAAATGAGAAATTTTGATTACAGTAAAAAATGGGAAAAACTACTGACACCGGAAATAGTGGCACTGCTTACGCAGATCCACGAGTATAAAGGTGAGCAGTCACTTTTTATAGAAGCGAAGGCGGATACACTTAAAAAGCTTGTTGAGATTGCGAAGATCCAAAGCACCGAGGCATCCAACAAGATTGAGGGCATCTATACTTCTGATGCGAGATTGAAAGCACTTGTTAAGGATAAGACTACGCCTAAGACAAGAAACGAGCGTGAGATTGCCGGATACAGGGATGTACTTAATACAATCCGTGAGAGCCATGATTATATCTCGATAAGACCGAATATGATCCTTCAGCTTCATAGAGATCTTTACAAGTTTGAAGGTTATGATATCGGCGGAAAGTATAAAGCAGCGGATAACATCATTGAGGAAGAGGATGAACAGGGTAAAAAGTTCGTAAGGTTCAGACCTGTTTCTGCATGGGAAACGCCTGAGGCAATTGAGAACCTTTGCAATGAATTTGATAAAGCTCTCGGAACCGGGACAATAGACCCGCTTCTTCTGATACCGATGTTTATATTGGATTTCTTGTGTATACATCCGTTTAATGACGGTAACGGAAGAATGAGCAGACTGCTTACACTTCTTTGTTTGTATAGGGCGGGATATATAGTAGGAAAATATATCAGTATAGAACACCTGATAGAGAAAACCAAAGAATCATATTATGAGTGCCTGCAAGAAAGCTCTCTTAACTGGCATGAGGAAGAGAATAATTACGTTCCGTTTGTACAGTATATGCTCGGTGTTGTAGTGGCTGCATACAGAGATTTCTCTGACAGAGTAGAGACTTTGGTTACCAGCAACCTTTCAAAACCGGAGCGCGTGGCTGAATTGATAAAAAATACTTACGGCGAGATCACGAAGTCGCAGATTATGGAGAAATGCCCGGACATAAGCCGAATAACTGTTGAAAGGGCACTGTCAGAACTTCTGTCATCGGAAAGTATTATAAAGATTGGTGGCGGCAGATATACAAAATACGTTTGGAACAGAGACAAGAAATAAAGGGGAGAATGGAAATGACCGGAGAACTTAAGAACAAAATAGACAGCCTTTGGGAGGTGTTTTGGAATGGGGGTATCACGAATCCGCTTGATGTCATTGAGCAGATGACATACCTCATGTTCATAAAGGATCTGGATGATACGGACAACCTACGCGCAAAGGAAGCTGCTATGCTTGGACTTCCTTATAAGAGCATTTTTGCAGATGAGGTTGAAATTGGAGACCGCAAGGTTGACGGTAATCAGCTTAAGTGGTCTACCTTCCACGACTTCCCGGCACAGAGAATGTATTCAGTTGTCCAGGAATGGGTATTCCCTTTTATAAAGAATCTTCACGGAGACAAGAACTCTGCCTATAGCAAATACATGGATGACGCAATATTTAAGGTAAACACCCCTTTGATGCTTTCCAAAATTGTGGATGCCATGGACGAGATATATTCCATGATGGAAGAACTTCACCAGACGGATATCCGAGGAGATGTATATGAGTACCTTCTTTCTAAGATCGCTCAGTCCGGCGTTAACGGCCAGTTCAGAACACCGAGACACATCATCCGTATGATGGTGGAGATGATGGATCCGAAGCCTACAGACTTTATCTGCGACCCGGCTTGCGGAACTTCCGGATTCCTTGTTACCAGCGGAGACTACTTAAGAGAAAAATACAAGAAGGAAGTACTTCTTGATAAACAGAACAGAAATCATTTCATGAACGACATGTTCCACGGATATGACATGGACAGGACAATGCTCCGTATCGGTGCCATGAATATGATGACTCACGGAGTAGAGAACCCGTTTATTGAGTACCGTGACAGTTTATCCGATCAGAATCCAGATAAGGATATGTATTCCCTTATTCTGGCGAATCCGCCGTTTAAGGGCAACCTCGATGCAGATACCGTATCAACAGACCTTCAAAAGGTATGCAAAACCAAGAAGACAGAGCTTTTGTTCCTTGCGCTGTTTGTAAGAATGCTTAAGATTGGCGGAAGGTGCGCGTGCATCGTTCCTGACGGAGTGCTCTTTGGATCTTCCAATGCACATAAGGCTATCAGAAAAGAAATCGTAGAAAATCAGCGCCTTGAAGCAGTAATCTCCATGCCTTCCGGTGTGTTTAAGCCATATGCCGGTGTTTCTACAGGAATACTTATCTTTACTAAGACAGGACATGGCGGAACAGACGATGTATGGTTCTATGATATGACTGCTGACGGCTTCAGTCTTGATGATAAGCGTACTGAGATCAAGGATAACGACATCCCTGATATCATTAGCCGATTCAAGAATCTTGAAGCTGAAAAAGACAGAAAACGCACGGATAAATCCTTTATGGTATCCAAGAAGGAAATTGCTGATAATGATTATGATCTCTCTATCAACAAGTACAAAGAAGTTGAATATGTAGCGGTAGAGTATCCGCCTACATCAGAGATTATGGCAAATATCAGAGAAATCGAGAAGCAGATCAGTCAGGAAATGGATGAGCTGGAAAAACTGCTGAATGTGTAACTGTAGTGTCCTTCGGGACAATAATAAATTGAGATTTGTCGAGGTAACGAGGGATCAGGAGGAAATAGTGGATTGATAACCGTAAAGTTAGAAGAAGTCTTATTTCCAGGGAAGAATCCCAACATGAACGAAGTTGAGAAGTATCTCAATGATTCCCTTGAATACGAATATTTGGTGAAAGAAACAAATGACGTTATAAAAATCGGATCTAAGTTCGCAAGTGAGTTCTGCGGTTCAACATATACGAAAAAACTCAAGGGAGCTCTGTTAAAAGCAAAGGCAAATTCCGCACAGATCATTCCGAGTCTGATTGAGAATGCTACAAATCGCAGGTGGGTAGAAAACAAAGAACCAAAGCATGCTTTGAATGCGAAACTGGGATGGTACAGGTACGATGTTTGTTTTTCTTTACCAGTGGTATTTGACGGAAAGAAGTCGGTAAATTGCTATAAAGGGACGCTGGTGGCAAGAATAAACGATAATGGTATTTATCTGCACGACGTTGTAAACATAAAAAAAAGAGGATAGTAAGCCGTTTGAATCATAAGACCGCACGGTAAGAAACCACCTCTCTTTAAATAGAAGTATATGATCTGACAAGATAAATGTCAAGAAAGATTTGTAGGGATGATACCATAAATCATTTTAAACAATGGAGAACTGGTAATGGTATTTGCGGAAGTTAAAAATATAGTTTTTAAGAATAAGCAAAATATTCCGTGGGACGATGTTGAAAGCTTTTTAAAGGGATTTATAGGAGAAGAAATCACTGTAAAGGCATACGGAGATATTATTCGAGTTCCTAGTGATTTTCCTGATGAATTTACAGAATCTCGTTATACGAAGAAACTTAGAGGAGCTCTTGCTAAGGCTAAAGCAAATGCTGCTCAGGTTGTTATTGAGATGCTTGAAAATGCGGAAAACAGACGTTGGGTTGAAAACAAGGATAGCAAGCATGACAAAGAGGCAAATGGTGGATGGTACAGATATGATGTGGGTTTTACTATCCCTATAGAGCATAATGGTGAAGTAACCCGAAATAGTTATTTGGCAACAGCGGTTGTAAGGATAAAAGATGGTAAACAGTATTTGTATGATATTATAAACATAAAAAAAGAAGCGAGTACGCCGCTTTAGTCCGAAGACCGTACGGTAGAAAACCGCTTCTCTTTAACGGTTATTTTAGCGTGTTTTGGCGTAAATGTCAACAAAGATTTGTAGGGATGATAGATGAGAGTAAAGTTAAGTGAAATAACTAATTATTCTAAGGGTGCTCAGATTAATGGTGATGAGCTTATCGAAAACGGTGAGTATATCTATTTAAATGGAGGAATCAATCCTTCGGGAAGGTGGAGTTCTTCCAATGTTTCAGGTGATACTGTAACTATTTCGGAGGGAGGTAATTCTTCGGGATATGTAAACTATATTTCTGAACCATTTTGGTGTGGAGCGCATTGCTACTATTTATATGATGGTCCAAGTAATTCAAAATATTTGTATTATGCATTAAAAAGCCAGCAAGACAGATTGTTCGCCATACGCTCAGGGGCTTGTATGCCAAACATCAAGAAAAGTGATCTTGGGAATTTTGAATTAGAGTTTGATTCTGATGAGCAGAAACAAAATGAAATTGTAAAAATCTTGTCCAATGTAGAACAAGTTATTTCGAGCAGACAAAAGGAACTTGAATTATTTGATGAACTCATCAAAGCCCGATTTGTCGAGCTCTTTGGTGATCCTGTTTCTAACTCATATGGATTACCAGAAGCTACACTACCAGAATTGGGTGAGTTTGCTAGAGGAGTGTCCAAGCATAGACCTAGAAACGATCCTAAATTGTTAGGCGGAGATTACCCTTTGATACAAACAGGCGATGTTGCAAACGCAGGATTATACATTACATCTTTCAGCAGTACATATTCAGAACTTGGGTTAAAGCAGAGCAAGATGTGGCACAAGGGGACTCTGTGCATAACTATTGCAGCTAATATCGCCAAGACAGCGATTCTTGAATTTGATGCTTGTTTTCCTGATAGTGTTGTTGGATTTACAGCTAATGAAAGGACGAGCAATATATTTATTCACTATTGGTTTTCTTTTTTTCAGGCAATACTTGAATCGCAAGCACCTGAGTCAGCACAGAAGAATATTAACCTTAAAATCCTTAGTGAATTAAAGGTTATTGTGCCGGAAAAAGAGAAGCAAGATGAATTTGTTGAGTTTATAAAACAAGTCGACAAATCAAAAGTTGTCGTGCAGAAGGCTTTAGATGAAACACAGACTCTATTTGATAGTCTGATGCAAGAGTATTTCGGATAGGAGCATGCCTATGACTCAGAAACAACAAGTCATTGAAACCATGAGAAATAATGGCGGATATGCTACATTTCAGCAATTGAATCACTTGATGGATTTTAGCACATGGAAAACAAAGACCCCGCAGGCAAGCGTAAGGCAGATTGTTCAGGTTAATGATGAGTTCTTTAGGATAAAACCGGGGCTTTGGGCACTTACGGATTTTAAGGAAGAAGTATTACGAAAATTTGATATCCAAGAGAACAATAAGGATAGCGATGAGGCTTTTACACATTCTTATTACCAGGGAATGATAGTTGAACTTGGAAATATGCATAATTACAGGACATATGTTCCGAATCAGGATAAAAACAGGTTATTCCTTGAAAAACGACTATCTGAAATAACAACAGAGACGGAACTACCGCCATTTACTTATGAAAACATTGCAAGTAGAGCAAAAACGGTGGATGTTATCTGGTTTAACGAAAGAAAAATGCCTTGCAGATTCTATGAGGTCGAGCATTCTACGAATATTTCGAACTCATTGGATAAATTCTATGAGCTGCAAGATTTTAGGTCAGAGTTTTATATTATTGCTGATGAAAGCAGAAGAAAACAGTTTGATTCGTTGATGAGCAGGTCTTTATATAAGAGAATCGAGCAGTATGTGAAGTTCTTTAATTATGATAATCTTGTAAAACAATATGAAAAAGAAAGTGCTTTGGCAAGTATGGAAAGACTGTAAAGCTAATAGATCTATTATTGAAGTGATATACGCGGTGGTTAATCAGAATAATGTTAAGAATTCACATAGAAAGTATATTGCATAGTGTGGGTTTGGAGGAATATATAATGGATAATATACAGTTGTTTGAAGATCAACCAATAAGAACGGCATGGGTTGAAGATGAAGAAGAGTGGTATTTTTCAATTGTTGATGTGGTAGGTGTGTTAACAGAACAAATTGATTATCAAAAATCCAGAAAGTATTGGAATAAGTTAAAACAAAGGTTAAATGAAGAGGGAAGTCAACTGGTGACAAATTGTCACCAGTTGAAAATGACTGCACAAGACGGGAAGAAAAGATTGACGGATGTGGCTAATACCGAACAGCTGTTACGTATTATTCAATCAGTACCATCAAAGAAAGCGGAACCCTTTAAGGTGTGGTTGGCACAGGTTGGTCGTGAGAGAATAGAAGAAACAATTGATCCAGAACTTACAATAGAGCGAGCTTTGGAAACGTATGCAAGACTTGGATATGATGCAGATTGGATCAATCAGAGGGTTCAAACTATTCGTGCTAGAAAAGAACTTACAGATCAGTGGAAATCACACGGGGTTGAACAAGGTAAGGAATATGCAATCCTAACAGATGAAGTCACGCGTGCTTGGGCGGGAATGAGTACAAGGCAGTATAAAAAGTTTAAAGGCTTAAAGAAAGAGAATCTTAGGGACAATATGTCAACGTTGGAACTGGCGTTGAATATGCTTGCTGAAGCGACCACAACAGAATTAACAAAAAGTGAAAATCCATATGGGTTAGAAGAAAATCAGTTAGTTGCTAGAAAAGGCGGACGCGTTGCTGGAAATGCACGTAGAGAAATTGAGAAAGAAACCGGAAAGTCTGTTATAACATCACAAAATGCGAAACAATTAAATGGTATAGTAACAAAACTCCTTACAAACTCAGAGGATGAATCATCAGATTGAGAGTTGTCGCTGAAAAGAATTGGAACATACATAACATTTGCTTAGTCGCTTGATGCAGGAGGATAGGGATAGTTATGGGATTGATAGAATTAGCCAGTAACAATTCCTTTTGGCGAGGAGTAGATTATTACGAAAATAAAAAGGTAACTGCTTGGAAAAAGAATGACGAAGATACCTATTCCGGGACTGTAAAAGGAAGCGATGGGAAGCAGTATGATGTTTATGTTGATGTAGAGCATCCGAGAAAGTCTAAATGCTCATGTCCATTTGCCGAAGATAAGCGTGTGATCTGTAAGCATATGCTGGCGTTATACTTTACGGTGAAACCCAAGGCACTGGAAGATTATCTGACAGAAATGAAAGAATATGAGCGCCAACTGGAAGAGGAAGAAGAGAGACGAAGTATTGAACACGAGCAGGAATTAATGAAAAAAGCAAAGTCGATGAGTAAATCGGATTTGATAGAAGAATTGGTTTTGGCATGGTTAAGAATCGAAGAAATTGAATCAAGTAGATACTATTATGAATAATGGCTTTGAATGGGAGAATCTTATATGGAATATATTTTAAAGCTATTTGACGTAGATTTAATTAGTGTCTGCTTATAGCTAATAAAAATTGCGTTGAACCTTGAAAATACTGACTTTTTGTACAGCTTTTGGTATAATAAAGTGCATGAAAAAGCCCCGTTTCTTTTCAAAAACCTTGCACTTCGGAG
>Ga0256407_10011007_pt1 | contig 12607 bp, 7 predicted proteins | sample RumenRJG_04DNA_FD_193489 | JGI IMG/M metagenome (GOLD analysis project Ga0256407, IMG submission 193489) | Bovine rumen microbial communities from Lethbridge, Alberta, Canada - RJG_04 | ecosystem: Host-associated > Mammals > Digestive system > Stomach > Rumen | place: Canada: Alberta | collected... | reverse complement strand
TTATATTTATATGGTCCTGTTACAAGTAATAATCCACTATTTAATCTTTTTAAGAAAACTACTCTTTTTCCTCTAAATCTTCCTGAGAGAAGAATTACTATTTGACCTTCTTCTAAATCTTTTCTTAGTTTTGATTCATGTGGTTTTTTACATTGTCTTTTGAAATGTTGCTTTACTGTTGTTACTGGATACCAGTTTTTACGATTTTTTAATTCTTTATTTGAAGCTTCGTTCTTTTTTCTTGAGTCTTTTCTTGATTTGAGAATCTCTTCTTTTGATTTTGCCATTATTAGATATAAATAATTTTTTAATTAATTTTAATAAATAAATAATTATTTTTTAAATTAAATATTATTTTATTTTCTTTTTTTAATTATATTTTTAATATTATTATTAAATAATTTTAATTTAAAATAATACTTTTTTTTTTCATAAAAATTATTTTTCAATTAAAAATTCATAATAAACATTTTTTAAAATTCACTTAATAAAATAGCAATTGCAGCAATGAATTTTTTACAAGCTTCAATATTCAAACTTTCATTAGGACCATGTTCATTACATTCATAACCTACAATACCAATATTAGCAATTTCAGTATTAGGATAATTTTTTTCAAAATAAGAAATAAAAGGAACAGATCCACCTCCGAATTTATAAGAAAAAGGATTACCAAAACCAACTTCACTAGCATATGAAAAAATATTAGAAGTTCTTTTACAAAAATTTTTCCCATTCCAACCTCCATCAGGATTACCATAAATTTTGAGTTCAACTGAAGAACCAAAAGGAGTATTTTGAGTTAATTTTTTTTTTATGGCTTCCATAGCTAAATTAACATTTATTAAAGGAGGAAGTCTTAATTGAACTCTTGCAATTAAACCTTTTGATAGAAATGACCCTTCATATTTATTATCTGGAATACCATCAATTCCTTTTAATATCATACTTACTTTCCAAATATTATTGAATAACAATTTATAAATTTTACTTTCCATTGGTTTTGTATTTTTATATAAAGGTAAAATTTTAATAAAATCATCACCTAAAAATTTTGAAGCTTCTTCTAATTCTTTTTTCCTTTCAGTAGGAATTTTATCTTCATTTAAAACTAATTCAGGAATTAAAATTTCACCTTTTTCATTCCTAATCAAATCCATTAACTTCCTAAAAATCATAAAATTATCAGGTAAAACACCTTTACAAAATCTACTATCAGCATTACTTCCTAAAGTATTAATAATAACATCTAATTCAACAAAACCTCTAATACAATTAACAACCCACATTCTTTCATAATCTAAACAACCTAAATCAACACAACAAAAAAGTGAAATATTTCCAAAAAAAGGCATTAATTTAACAAAATAATGTTGTAAATCTTCATCAGTAGATTCTTCATTACTTTCAAAAATGCATATAATTCTTGGTAAAGAACAACCAAAATCTTGACAACATTTAATAGCAGTTAAAATAGAAAAAGAAGCATAACCATCATCAGCAGAACCTCTCCCATATAAACGACCATTTTCTATTATTGGTGTTGTTGCTGATTTTCCTTTATCCCAACCTATACCTTCAGGTTGTTTATCAACATGTCCATAAAATAATATTGATGAATCATCATTTTGTTTTGTTGATGGTATGTTTATTAATGTAAAAGGAGTGAAACCTTCATCTTCGAGAAGTGTTATTTCTGCTCCTTTTATATTTAAAGTTTTTGCATATGTGATTATACTTTGAGATGCTTTGTGGAGAAGTTTGTTTGTTTTCCAATTAGGGTCGAATTCTGTACTTGTGTTTGGTATACGAATAAAATTCATTAGGTTTGGGAGAAGGGTTGTGTTGAAGATTTTTGATATATAGTTTAGAAGGGATTTTTTATCCATTTTTTGATTTTTGATTTTTTTTTGTGTTTTTTTAATTTTTAGTTTTATAATTGTTTTTTTTTGAAATTATTTTTTAATTTTTTTTTAATTTTTTGATTTTTAAATATATGGGAATTTTAATTTGGAAAGATAATGGTTGTTGTGGTAGATATACTAGTGCAATATTGCAAACACATATAATGAATCAAGATGATAATGAACCTAATAAAAAAAGAATTAATTCTAATTTATTAAATCATAATAATGAAAGTGACAGTAGTGATAATGAAGAAGCCCAAAAAAAATTTAAAGAAAATTTATTTAAAACTGGTATTTTAAATCAAAATAATGGATTAAATGAAGACAAAATAAATAATAATAATTTATTTATTAATGGATATAATAGTAATAATAATTTTTTTTATTATTTAAAAAAAGTGATTTTAATTCAGAAAATATATAAAAAGCATTATGAAAAAAAAGGAAGCAAAAGAAAAAAAGCTCATTTTGCAAAAGAACTTGTAAAAATAATAGATGACAATGAATCAAAAAATAAAAATTTAATACAAGGAAAAGACCAAGAAAATAATTTATTTTTTAATATAAGTAAAACTAAATTATCCTTTGCATATTTATTCCCAAATTCAAAAGAAGGATTAACAACTGAATTAATCCCATTTAACCTAAATTCCAAAAATAGAATAAAAAACAAATACTATGGTGAATTAATAACAAAACAAATAGAAATAAACAACAAGAAAAGTCGATTTTCTAGAAGTGAAAACTCAAAAATAATAATACAAAAACTAAAAAATGGTTTTGGGATACTAAAATATAATGACAAATCATTATTTAAAGGAATATTCAAAAATAATTTTGCAAATGGAATTGGTTCATACGAAGATGAATTAAATGGAAATTTCGTAGGAGAATATATAGAAAATGAGCCAAATGGTTATGGAATATATAATAATTGTGGAATTCAAGTTGAAGGATATTATTTTAATAATCATTTAAATGGAATTGGTATAGAAAGATCAGATGATGATACATATTATGAAGGTGAATTTAAATTTAGTATAAAACATGGAATTGGAACTTTTAAATGGAGTGATGGTACTATTTATAAAGGAAATTTTATTAATAATGAAATGACTGGTTTTGGTATTATACAATATGGAGATGGGAAATTATACCAAGGAAGTTTATTAAATGGTGCTATGGATGGATATGGTGAATTTTATTGGAAAGAAGAAAAAAGATTTTATGGTTTTTATAAGAATGATAAAAGAAATGGGTTTGGCATTTATATTTGGAATCTTAATCCTTTAAATTCTTATGTTGGGTTTTTTGAAAATGGGTTTTTTAATGGAGTTGGTATTAAAATTGATGGGGATATTGTTAAGTACGGATTGTGGAAAAGACAAGAAATTGATAAATGGTTTAAAGGACCTTGGGAATTTGAAAATTTTATTCATAATGATTATAATTTGAAATTTATGAATGTTTTCTTAATGAATAATATTGAACTTTTTCAATATATATTGAATTTTACTCATAATGAAATATATTTTATTAATGATAAATAATTTTTTTCTTATTTTTGGTATTAATGTTTTATATTTTGTAATTATATATAGTTTGAATAATATATTTTATTTTTATCATATAACTTAATTAATATTTTTGAATTCATTAATAATAATAATTTTTCCATATTTAATATTTTTATAATTAGTTGAAATTTTAATATATGAAATATAAAATATATTGAATAAAATGAAACAAATAAAAAATAATTTTTATAATGACAAATTTGAAAATATAAGAAATCAGACATGTAAAAATTATGTAAATTTATTTGGGATATTGTTTATTGGTTTATTAATTTCTATAATATTAACAATGCAAAAAACTATTAATGATTTAAAAGAAAAAATTAATAATCAAAATAACGAATTATTAAAAGAAATAAAAAATAATAAAAATGAATATATATTATCAGATTCTAAAATAATAAATAATAACATTAAATATTTAATATTTTTAAAATCTTGGATTAATCCAAATAAAACTATTTCATCAAAATTATTATATAGATTATCAAAAGATGGAGAAAGTATAAAAACTTTTCATGATAAATGTGATAATATATCTCAAACATTAATTTTAATTGAATCATTTGATAGAAAAAAATTTGGAGGATATACAACTTGTACATGGGATGGAAATATGATTGATAAGAATGATAATAAAACCTTTTTATTTAATTTAAATAATAATCAAAAATTTAGCAAAAGATATAATATTTTTAATAATAGAGATATATATGCATATAAAACAAATGGCCCATATTTTGGTTATAGAGATTTATTTTTTAATCCAACAATGAAATTTTGTAATTCATATAAATCAACTCAATATTCTTTTTTAAATAATAATAACGATTTATTAAATAATAATAATAATACTTTTGAAATTAAAGAAGTTGAAATTTATCAAATTGATTTTAATTAATATTTTATTTAAAAAAGTATTTAAAAAAGTATTAAAAAAAATATAAAAAATAATAAATTAATGTCAAATAATTTAAAATATAATTTCAAAACATCAAAAACAATAAATTTCAAACCAGATTTTAAATCATTATTTCGTGAAAGTACAATAACAGAAACAGATCAAAATCAAAAAGAAAAAATAAGAAGATTAACATCAGAAAAATTAGATTTAGATAATTTAAAAATAAAAAAAATAAATAAAGAAACAACGATAAATTTACCAAGAGTTAAAAAACCTCAAATTATGAGAACAGTATATTATAAAAAATATTTTCCATTAACTACAATATATGCAGAAATAGATAGATCAAAAAAAGAAATTGATAGTTATATAAAAGAAGGAAGAAAAATTTGTTTATCATTAGAAAAAAATAGAAATCATACAGAATCAAATTTATTATATTCAACATTAAATTTTCATTCTAAATCAAAAAGTATATTAACTCAATCAACTTTTTTTGAAAGTCCAAGAATAAAAAAAAAAAAAATATATTTTCAAATAATGATATTTTAACTGATAGAAAAAATATGATTAATATTAATGATACATCAAAAAAAATTATATTAAAAAAAATAGAAAATAATTTAAAAGATAATTATGATGAACATGAAAGTAGAAGAACTTCAATTTCAAGTAGAGCAAAATATCAAACAATTGAAGTTAATAAAGGAAGGGAAAAAAGTTATGTTGTTTCATATATTCCAAGATGGCATTTTAAAAATCAATTAATTAATATTAAAGCATCAAAAGAAGTAATTGAATCAATTGATTTTCAAAAAAATATTTTTTCTGATGAAATTATAATATTATTAGATAATTTAAGTGATTATAAAAAAAAATTTATTATGAATGAAGGATTATGTTATTATTTTTATAATACTTCTCTTAAAAATCAAAGAATTCTTAATAAATTATTAGAAGAAACAATTGGTTTAATGATAGAAATTTGTTATTTATTATTAAATGAATATTCTAATGACCTTGATAAATTTATTGCAAATATTCAAGAAAGACCTAATGTAAATGATGATAAAATTGTTGAGAATGAAAATGAAGAATTTAAAATTAATATTAAAAAATTTGTTGATTGTTCTAATTTTGTTAAAGTTTGTTTTGATAGTTATGAAAATATTTTATTATATGATAAAGAATGTTTACTTAAAACAAAACAATTTTATAAAATTATACAATTTTTACAAAGGGCAAGACTTAATACAGGAGAATTAAAATATATGACTGAAAATTTATTTAATAATTTTAATAAAGATGATATAATTGTAAATAAATTTATGAAAGAAATGAAAGATTATAGAAATAAAAATAAATTTAAAAAGACTCAAAACACAAAGAAACAAATCAAAAATAATTTTGATTTTTATAATTATAAAGGTCCTATTATTTTAAAAGAAACACAAGAATTAAATAAAATAAAAAGATTAAATATTGCTTTAGATAAAGATTTTACTAGAATTAAACAAAATTATCATCCAAAACATGTAAATTTTAATTCAAGATTAGTAAATGGTCTTTTGAAATATGCAACAAAAAATTTCAGAGCTCAAATTTTAAGTGAAAGAATTATTCAAAGATTTAAAGAAAAAGAAAGAGAAGAAAATTTAAATTTAGATATTGATTAATATAATAATATATTTTTTTTTCAATTAATTAATATAAATAAAGAGTTATAAATAATAATAAAAAATGAAAAATATTTTAAAAACAAAATCACTTTTTTATACAAATTTGAAAAATATAAAAAAATAAAAATTAATTTATACATGTTCAATAGTATTAACTTTATTTTCTTTTTTTTCAATTTCTTCAGATATTTTAATAGAAGAATTCCCTTCATCACTTTTTGTAGTACTTCTTGTACTCCTTTTACCATTTTTTCTCTTTTTCTTTTTATCAATACCATCCATACTTTTATTAACATTACTTCCATGAATAATATTATGAATTTGTTCTTTTAAATTTCTTTCTTTTATTTCAACTAAAGACATATTTTGTCTTATATCATTTGAAATTACTGATGAATTGGGTATTGGTTTAAAATTTGAATTTTGTTTATTTTTAATATTTTTTATATTATCACTTTTTTTATTTTGTTCTTCTACAAAAATTTGAGGATTCCTTATTGAATTTTCTCTTATTCTTCTCCATATAATAAATATTATTATTGATATTATTATTATTATTACTATAGTTATAGATATTATTGATGCTATTATTAATGAAAATGGAATTGATTTTTTAATTGATTTAATTGATTCTTCTGTTGAATTTGACATTTAATATATATTTATTTATATTTTTCATATATTTTTTAAATTTTTAAAAATATAAAAAAAAGAAATAATTATTTAATATTTTTTTAATACAAAAACAATTGATATATAAAATGAAATAATATATGAACAAATTGACAAAATAATGAAATAAAAATAAAATGGGAATTTGTGTTGCAAAAGAAAAAGATGAAAAACCTTTAAGATTTAGTCAAGATCGTATAATATCATGTACAATAGATACAGGTCAAGAAAAATTTAAACAAATGTGTAATTCAAAAAACTCAATAAAAGACTTAATTCATTCAGTAAAAAAAAATTATTATAAAAATCCAGAATTAAACAATAAAATTATTAATTTATATTATAAAGGAAATCAATTAACAGAATTAGATAAAAATATAGGAGAAATATGTGATTCAAATGAATTTAATTTAAAAATGATTTCAATAAGTTTAACTGAATCAATGAGAGATGATAATAATAAAATACAAAATGCATTAATAACAAAATTAACTTCTGAATGTAAAATTCATCCAAATGAAAAAGAAATGAATATGTGTTTAACTTGTGGAATGGGATTTTGTGATTTGTGTTTAAATAAACATCAAAATCATAAAATTATTAAAAAAAATGAAGCCATTAAATATAAAAGTGAAATTGAAGAATATAAAAATAATTTATATAAAACTTTATCTTCTTTGGGAATTGATCCTAATAAAAATTCATTAAATGAGGCAATTATTTGTAATGATTTAAGAGATGATATAAATAGTTCAATGCAAGAATTAAATGATTTAATTATGGAAATTAATAATAGAAAAAATAATGTTTATAATGATTTTAAAAATGATTATTATTCAATTTTTCCTGTTTTATTAGAATATAAAGAAAAAGTTGAATATTTATATGAATATACAAAAAAAGAATCTACTTTAACAAATGAAAAAGATCTTTTAAATTTTTATATTAAATATAAATCTATTAATGATAATAATGAAAAAGTAAATGAAAAAATATTTATTTTAAAAAATAAAATAGAAGTTTTTAAAGATGTTTTAAATGATTTAATTAATAGAATACATAATGGAATAAACTCTTTAAAAAAAATATTTTTTATTAATAATGAATTAGAAGATTTAGAAGATAAAAAAAAGAATTTAATATCAAATTCAAATATAGAAACATCAAATTTCATAACAAGAAGTGGAAGATTTTCAATAAATTTTAATCAAAATAATGATAAAAAATTAAATTTAATGAACTTACTTTCAAATTCAAAAGATAAAAAAAATTTAATAAAAAATGTAGAACAAGATATAAGAGAAAGAAGACAATCTCGTTCTCCATCAAAAAGATTTTTAAATAGTTCATTTAATTTTACAAATAATAAAGGAGAAAATATAAAAAATGAAGAAGAATATGAAGAACCAATAACAGGATATTACAATATTGAAATAGGCTCAAATAATTTAATATATTATTCAATAAAAGAAAAAAAAATAAAAAAATTAAACATTGACTTATCAGAAACAATAATAAAAAGATTTGAATCATATCATTCAACTTTAAATTACAAAGGTAAATTTTATATAAGTGGAGGATACTCATCATCAAAAATGTTTTATAGATATAATTCAAAATTAAATATATTTGATAAATTAAAAGATATGCCATCAGGTCATTCATATCATTGTTTAATTGGAGTTAAAAATGATATTTTTTCAATATCTGGTTTTAAATCAAAAAAAATAGAAAAATATAATTTAATTAATAATACTTGGATTAATTTACCTGATTTAGAAAATTCGAGATCTTGGCCTTGTTGTATTAGTGTTGATGATACTTTTTTATTATTATTTGGAGGATTATGTGAAAAAAGTGAATTGACTAATAAAATTATTGAAAAATTAAATATTAAAGAAATGAAGGGTTGGGAAAAAATTGAAATTAATTTTAATGAACCTATTCCTTTTTATTTTGGTGTTGTTAATATTAATAATGAATTAGTTTATTTATTTGGAGGAAAATTAAATGCTAAAGAAGAAGATGTTAATTATTGTTATAAGTTTAATTGTCAAAATGGGGTTCTTGAAAGGGAAAATAATATTTTATTACCTGAAAAAGATGAGTTTGATGGAAGAAATTTTTATGATTTAGGAAATTGTAATTATGGTGGTTTTTCGTCTATTTTTTCTGATAAGTTTTATATATTTAATTCTGATTCTAAGGAATTTGAAATAATTTCTTTAAATAATAATAATTGAATAAATATTGTTTTATATTTAAAATCTATTATAGTAATAATAAAGTTGAAATATAGAATGTATTATATATTTACATATTTTTCATATGGGAAATTTATTTTTTCATTTATATTACCATATATTTTTAATTTGTTTTTTAAAGTTTTAATATCTTTGAAATTTATTATTTCACATGATGTTTTATTTATTTTAGAATAGTCAAAATTATTTTTAATATCAAATTCATTATTTTGATTATTTATTTCTTGTAATATTAAAAATAATTTTTCATTTTTTCCATTAATGACTTTTTCTATATCTTTTGAACATAACCAAAGAAAATTATCAACTGAAATATTATTTTTAATTCCCATGAAAATAATAATTCCTAATCGTTTAGAATCAATATTTTTTTTAACAAGATAACTTTTAGATTTCTTAATTAAAAATATTAAATTATCTTCTTTATTATCAATAAACAATTCATTTTTACTATATGTTTGAATAAAATCAAATATTAAATTATTTGAAAATGATTTTTTAAAATCTAAAATAGAAATAATTTTCAATTCATTTTCACAACCAAAAGTAACAGAAAATCTATCTTCATTAGTAATATAATTATCAATTATATATTTTGTTTTTTCATATGCAGATTCAATAAAATTTTTTAAGGCATTTGAACTTATAATAAATATATAATCTTTATATAATACTTGAAATTTATTTATTTCATTATTTTTTAAATTAATATATTGTTTAATTAATTCTTTATCTTCATTAAACCTATTTAACTTATCATATTTTAAGTAAATTAAAGAAGAAATTGAAATTAATTTCTTAATTGATTTTATTGAAATTATAGCATCATTTACATTTTTATTTATATCACTAGTTACTTTAATAAAATATTTTATTGCCTTTAAATAATGTTTTGATTTATATGATAATAATCCTTTTAAATAATTTAACCTTTGAATAAAAATTTCATTTGGTATTTCAATATTTTCATTCTCAACATTTTCATTTAATAAAGATTTTAATATATGTTTTGGTTTTATAAATTCTTTATTTATATTAATATATTGTTTTATTTTATGAAATAATTTATGAATAGAAGAAAAAATTTCAATATTTGCATTTTCTTCATTTATATAATATTTAATATAAAATTCTACTTTTTCAATATATGCGTTTATTAAATTTGAATATGTTTTTGTTAAATTTGATTTATATTTAGTTAATGAAATATATTTATCTAAAATAATATTATATTGTGTTAATAAATGCTTTTGTTTTGTTGATAATAATTCATATTCATTTATTAAGTTTTTATTTATATTTTGAGAATTATAAGCATATGAATTTTTATCATTTTTAATTTTTTCAATTTTTTTTAAGTTACTAAAATATTTTTTAAAATTATATATTAATTTTGGATATCTACTTTCAATTAAAATATTATATTGTTCTATTTCATCATTATTATCAATATTATTTAATCTTATAATTTTTTTATTATCAAATTCTTTATAAAAATCACTTTCTAATAAATGCATAATTGCAAGATCATATTTTTTAATATTTAATAATAAATTTCCAATATTAGAATTAGTGATATCTAAAGCAGTTTTATTTCTAACTTGTTTAAATATTTCTGTTGCAAAAACCATATTATATAAATTTTTTGGATTATCTTTATTATGATTGATATATAAAGTATCTAAACTATCTCTTACATTAATTAATTTACAGAATAAATCTTGAATATCTTTTGAACTTATATTAATAAATTCTTCTTCATCTAAATCTGATTCATCTGAATTTATAATATTTTCATTAGTTTTTGGAATTAATTGAGTATTATCTTCAATATTATCATTTTCATTATTATTTTGATTATTTTCATTTTCATTTTGATTAAATATATATATTTCTTCTTCCATTTTTTTTAAAGTGTTTTTTATATTTTTGATAGGTAAAACTATATTAGAACCAATGATTGAAATTAAATGTCTTGTTAATATAAACATAATTATAATATCCAATAAAAAAAATATTGAAGGAAAAATTATATTATGATATGCAATTATTTTTTTTAAATAATCCTCAGTTTCATTTTTATTTTTAATAAATATAATATTTAATAAACTAAAAGTTTTTTTTCCATCTCTAAAATAAATTGGATAAATCTTATATTGCCATTCAGTAAATTTAAGAAAAAAAAAAGTATCATTATCAATTTTTAAAAAACCAAAATCATCAATTTCATCTTTACTATACATTTGAATCATTGACTGAAATTTATTTAAATACAAATTTAAATCATCTAAATAAAAAATAGAATTTTCATTAAATTCATCATGTGATGTTAAATTATAAATATTTCTTTCTAAAACTTTTGGATAATAAAAAGATTGATAATTATAAATTCTAGTAATAAAAATAAATCCTCTTAAAATAGTATTAATATTATTTAATTTTTCCAAAATATCATAATATTTAATATCAAAACAATATAAAATAAATTGTTTTTCTTTTACATCTTTATATGGAAAAATACTTCTACCTTTAATACATTGTGTAATTCCAGTTAATATTGGATTATCATATAATTCATGTGGTGGTGAAATATAATATTTTTCATTAGTAATTGAAAATAATTTATGTGCATCAATAAACCAATTTTGACAATGATAATCCATATAATTAGGATAATAATCATGATTATTTTCATAATTAATACATGATTTCTTATTATTAAAATTAGCAAATTTTAAATCTTGAAAATATGGATATTCAAAAAATAATTCTCTATCATTAAATATTATAATTATTCTATCTAAAATATTTTTATAAGAATTTATTTGAGTATAAATTGATTTTAAAAGTGGTATTACTGAATTTAATAATAATAAATCTAATTTTAAAATGGTTTCATTTTTTGGTATATCTTCAATTTCATCATTAATTCCCCATAAACCATAATCTAAATAATAATTTGTTATATTTATTAATTTATAATAGTCAATATATTTTTTTAATAAAAATAGATTAATTAAATATAATCTTCCATCATAGGTTTTATTTAAATTTGATTCTAAAAATTCAAAATAATTTTCGATTTTGTAAAGAGAATTAAAATAATTTTGAAATGTCGATATTGTTAAAAGTTCTGCTTGATTTAATATTGGATTTACTTCATTTTTATTTACATCTTTAAACATTTTTACAACATCTTTTAAAGAAGAAAAATTGATTAAATTATATAATAAAAGTAAAATTGTTACTGTAATTGATAAAATATTTCCAATTAATAAAATAGGGGAAAATACTCTTTTTAATTTATCTTTTAAATGTTTTTCTTTGTTCTTATTTTTATCCATATTAAAAAATTTAATTTAAATTTATTTTCAAAAAAAAATTAGTAAAATTAAAAAATGGAAAATAATAGTATAATATATATTGAATCAGAAGGAAGTTTTCTTAATAAAAAAAGAAATATAGAAAAGCAAACAGAATTAAATAAATTAATTGAAGAATATAATATTGTTACATCAAACAATGATTTATATATTAATAGAAATGATATTCTTCAAGAAATTTATCTCACTGTAAATAATCGTATTGAAATTGATTGTTTTAT
>Ga0256407_10011003_pt1 | contig 12608 bp, 6 predicted proteins | sample RumenRJG_04DNA_FD_193489 | JGI IMG/M metagenome (GOLD analysis project Ga0256407, IMG submission 193489) | Bovine rumen microbial communities from Lethbridge, Alberta, Canada - RJG_04 | ecosystem: Host-associated > Mammals > Digestive system > Stomach > Rumen | place: Canada: Alberta | collected... | reverse complement strand
GCTACACATCCGACGTCCAAGATCAGCGCTAAGCTATAGTAAAGGTTCACGGGGTCTTTTCGTCCCGTTGCGGGTAGACGGCATCTTCACCGCCACTACAATTTCACCGAGCTCACGGCTGAGACAGTGCCCAGATCGTTACACCATTCGTGCAGGTCGGAACTTACCCGACAAGGAATTTCGCTACCTTAGGACCGTTATAGTTACGGCCGCCGTTTACCGGGGCTTCAATTCAGGCCTTCGCTCGCGCTGAGCCCCCCTCTTAACCTTCCGGCACCGGGCAGGTGTCAGGCCATATTCGTCATCTTAACGATTTCGCATAGCCATATGTTTTTGGTAAACAGTCGCCTGGGCCATTTCTCTGCGCCCACATCGCTGTGGGACCCCTTCTCCCGAAGTTACGGGGTCAATTTGCCTAGTTCCTTGGCCGTGATTCACTCGAGCACCTGAGGATTCTCTCCTCGCCCACCTGTGTCGGTTTACGGTACGGGCCGTATCGCTCTGCACGACTCGACGCTTTTCTCGCAAGCTGGTTTACCTGCGCTGTCGGCTCGTCCGAAGACTCGCCGTACTGTCGGGTTTCAGGAAGCCCCTACGCCCTTCAACGTGCTATTCCGTCAGCACGCGGCAGTGTCACTTCTCGGTCACGTCTCGTCCCACGATACGGGCGGCGGAATATTAACCGCCTGTGCATCACCTGACCCCTTCGGGTTCGGCTTAGCTCCCGGCTCACCCTGATCCGTTTAACGTGGTTCAGGAAACCTTGGGCTTTCGGTGTGAATATTTCTATATTCATTGTCGTTACTCATGCCTACATTTTCTTTTCCGGACGCTCCAGCATGCCTCGCGGCACACCTTCGACGCAGACCGGAATGCTCCCCTACCACGCGCGCCTCAGCGGCACGCGTCCTCGGCTTCGGCGACGGTCTTGATGCCCGATCATCATCCACGCAACTCCGCTCGACTAGTGAGCTGTTACGCACTCTTTGAATGAATAGCTGCTTCCAAGCTAACATCCTAGCTGTCCATGCGGTGTCACTTCGTTCTGTCTCAACTTAGACCGTTCTTGGGGGCCTTGGCCGGAGGTCTGGGCTCTTACCCTTTTGCCGACGGATATTAGCACCCGACGACTCACTCCCGTCCCTTAACCTGCGCACATTCGGAGTTCGTCTGGAATTGACAGGCGGCGAAGCCCTCGCTTCCAATCGGTAGCTCTACCTTACACAGGCGCGGACGAGGCTGTCCCTAAAGACATTTCGGGGAGTACGAGCTATCTCCCAGTTTGATTGGCCTTTCACTCCTACCCTCATCTCATCCAAGCCCTTTTCAACGGAAACTGGTTCGGGCCTCCAGTGCCTGTTACGGCACCTTCACCCTGGACAAGGGTAGATCACTAGGTTTCGCGTCTGCTCAGTGCGACTCATTCGCCCTATTAAGACTCGCTCTCGCTACGGCTCCGGCCCTGAAGGCCTTAGCCTCGCCACACTGACGCAACTCGTAGGCTCATTATGCAAAAGGCACGCAGTCACCCCACTAGGGGGCTCCTACCGCTTGTAGGCGCACGGTTTCAGGTTCTCTTTCACTCCCCTGTTCGGGGTGCTTCCCACCTTTCCCTCACGGTACTGGTTCACTATCGGTCTTCGGCAGTCTTTAGCCTTGCGGGATGGTCCCCGCTGATTCGGACAGGATTCCACGTGCCCCGCCCTACTCAGGTGCCTCTCCTGATATACGACTCTTGCCCGTAAGGGGGTTTCACCCGCTGCGCCCCGACTTTCCAGACGGTTCCGGTTCGACTCGTATATGCCTTTGAGAGGTCCTACAACCCCGCCGCGTCCGTGAACGCAACGGTTTAGGCTCTTCCCTCTTCGCTCGCCACTACTGGGGGAATCGACGTTTCTTTCTTTTCCTCCGGGTACTAAGATGTTTCAGTTCCCCGGGTTCGCCCCGCATCTACGTGCGGTCCACGGCCTTCAGCCGTGGGGGTTGCCCCATTCGGATACATCCGGATCAAGTCCTGTTTGCGGATCCCCGGACATTTTCGCAGCTTACCGCGTCCTTCTTCGCCTGCCGAAGCCAAGGCATCCTCCATGCGCCCTTGCTTCTCTTTCTCTGTGAATCATTTCTGATTTTCTGTCTTCGTGAAATTGTTTCTTACCTTAATCTCTTAAGCTAATCTTTATTCACTTACCTCGTTGTAATCTCTCAGTATTGTCAATGAACTCTGCGCTTCTTTCGAAACGGGCTGCAAAGATACGCACTTTTTTGAATCCGACAAATCTTTTTTTGATTTTTTTATCATGCAGCCAAAATTCCATCTTATATAATTATATTTGTGTTCGTCTAAAAGCAAAATCTATGGAAGAAAAGAAATGTTCGCTGCCTGAGAACGCCCACAGGGAGCTCAAGCCCGGCGAAGAGTACCGGCCCCTGCTGGACCCGGGAAAGAAGTACAGGGAGGCAACCGTATATTCGGTCGCAACCGGCCTCCTGATGGTCGTCCTCTTCTCCGCCGCGGCAGCCTACCTCGGCCTCAAGGTCGGGCAGGTGTTCGAAGCGGCGATCCCCATCGCAATCATCGCCGTCGGACTCACCGGCGCCCTGGGCAAGAAGGACTCGCTCAGCCAGAACGTGATCATACAGTCCATCGGAGGAGCCTCCGGCGCCGTGGTCGCCGGCGCCATATTCACCCTCCCGGCCATCTACATCCTGGGGATCGACATAAGTTTCTGGCAGATGGTGCTGTCTTCCTTGCTGGGAGCCTTCCTCGGGATACTGTTCCTCATCCCTTTCAGGAAATATTTCGTAAAGGAGATGCATGGGAAGTACCCCTTCCCCGAGGCCACGGCCACGACCCAGGTCCTGGTGAACGGAGAAGGCGGCGGGGCCGGAGCGAAGACCTTGGTGGTCAGCGGACTTGTAGGTGGCCTGTACGACTTTGCGGCCGCGACCTTCGGGACATGGGCGGAAACCGTTTCGACCACCGTGACCGGATGGGGGCAGGCCATCGCCGACAAGGCCAAGGTAGTGCTCAAGCTCAACACGGGCGCCGCCGTGCTCGGACTGGGTTACATAGTCGGGCTCAAATATGCACTGATAATCTGCTGCGGCTCCTTCCTCGTCTGGCTTTTCATCATCCCGCTCATCGGGTATGTGATGCCTGACGCCGGAAGCGCCGAGGTGATATTCAAAGACTTCGCACGCCCCATCGGCATAGGCGGCATCGCCATGGCCGGCATCATCGGGATCCTGAAATCCTCGAAGGTTATCGGTTCGGCCGTGAAACTGGCCGCGGGCGAGTTCAGCCGCAAGCCGGGTGACTCCCGGCAAGCCACGGAGAGGACCCAGCTGGACATCAGCATGAAAAACGTCGTGTTCGCCATTGCCCTGACGCTCCTGGCAGTGTTCGCCTTCTTCGCGTTCGGAGGCGTGGTGGACAACATCTGGCAGGCCCTGATAGGCCTCGCCATAGTGACCGTGATCGCTTTCCTGTTCACGACCGTAGCCGCGAACGCCATCGCGATCGTAGGTTCCAACCCGGTCAGCGGGATGACCCTGATGACCCTGATCATCGCAGCGGTGATCCTCGTCGCAGCAGGGCTGAAGGGCAATTCCGGCATGGCGGCCTGCCTGCTTATAGGAGGAGTCGTCTGCACGGCCCTCTCGATGGCCGGCTCCTTCATCACGGACCTCAAGATAGGTTACTGGACCGGAGTCACTCCCAAGACACAGGAAAAATGGAAATTCCTCGGGGCCGCAGTGGCGGCAGCCACGGTGTGCGGTGTCATGCTGGTCCTCAACAAGACCTACGGATTTGCCGGGGACAGCCAGCTTGCAGCACCCCAGGCCAGGGCCATGGCAGCCCTGGTCGGTCCGCTCATGAGCGGGCAGGGCGCACCCTGGATCCTCTACGGCATCGGAGCAGTACTTGCCTTGATCCTCAACTTCCTGGGAGTCCCCGCACTGGCGTTCGCCCTGGGAATGTTCATCCCCATCGACCTCAACCTTCCGCTTCTTATCGGAGGAGCGGTAGCATGGTTCGTCAGCACCCGCAGCAAGGATAAGGCAGTCAACGAGGAAAGGGCCTCGAAGGGCACCCTCATCGCTTCCGGTTTCATCGCCGGCGGCGCCCTGATGGGTGTTGTCAGCGCCATCCTCAAGTTCGCCGAAGTGGACTGGTTCATGGAAGGATGGAACGCCGGCGACGGTGCGCAATATGCAGCCCTGGCAGCCCTGGCCTGCCTGATCGCCTACATGACGATATCTTCTCTGAAGGTAAAGAAAACCAAATGATATGGAAGATCTGACAACAAGATTTCTAAGGTACGTGTCGTTCGACACGCAGAGTGACGAAGAATCCGGAAGCCAGCCGTCCACCCCGAAGCAGCTGAACCTGCTGAGGGTCCTGCGCGACGAGTTGGAAGCGATGGGGGTCGAGGCCACCCTGGATGAATATGGCTACGTGATGGGGTCTATCCCCTCCAATACAGGGAAGGATATTCCCTCGATTGGTTTCATAGCCCACGTGGACACCTCCCCCGATGCGTCCGGGAAGGACGTCAAACCCCAGCTGGTCAGGGAATATGACGGCGGGGACATCCCCCTCAAAGGAGTCAAGGGCCTTTTCCTCAAACCGTCCGAATTCCCCGAACTGCTCCACTACGTGGGACAGGACCTGATCACCACCGACGGGACCACCCTCCTCGGAGCTGACGACAAGGCCGGGGTCGCAGAGATAATGGACGCCGTCCAGTACATCATGGAGCACCCGGAATTCAAGCACGGGGAAATCCGGATCGGATTCACGCCGGACGAAGAGATAGGCCGCGGCGTGGTGAAGTTCGACGTCGGACGGTTCGGAGCCGACTTCGCCTACACGATGGACGGCGGAGAGATCGGAGAACTCGAGTACGAGAACTTCAACGCCGCTTCGGCCAGGATCGCCATCCAGGGAAGGAACGTGCATCCGGGCTATGCGAAAGGGAAGATGAAGAACGCCATCCTGATAGCGGGAGAGCTGAACGGTCTCCTTCCTGTCGAGCAAAGGCCTGAATATACTGAAGGTTACGAGGGCTTCTTCCACATAATATCCTTCAAGGGCACGGTGGAAGAGGCGGAAACCGTCTACATAATCCGCGACCACGACCGGACAAAGTTCGAAGAGAAGAAGAAGTTCCTCTCAAAGTGCGTCAAGTTCATAAATGACAAGTACGGGGCCGGCACCGCAAAGGCGACCGTGAAGGACCAGTACTACAACATGCGGGAGATGGTGGAACCGCACTTCTTCGTGGTGGAGAAAGCCAGGAAGGCCATCGAGATGGCCGGCATAACCCCGAAGGTCCAGCCCATCAGGGGCGGCACCGACGGGGCCAACCTGAGCTTCAGGAACCTGCCCTGCCCCAACATATTCGCAGGCGGGCTCAATTTCCACGGGAAGATGGAATTCGTCCCCGTGAAGTCGATGGAGAAGGCGTCCGAAGTGATCCTCAACATCATTGGTTTGTATTGTCAGGACAAATGAATATGATAAGATTTGAAAGAACGTTGAGGGCGGCCCTCCTGGTCGCTCTCCTGGCCCTCCCGGCATGCACGCAGAAACCGGCCGGCGAGTCGCTCGCGCAACTTGAAGAAGGTTTCGCAAACCCTCCCCGCGAAGCCAGGCCCTACCTCTGGTGGCACTGGATGAACGGGAACATCACGAAGGACGGCATCCGCAAGGACCTTCTTTGGATGGACAGCATCGGCATCGGTGGCTTCCACCATTTCGATGCAGCGATAGGGGTGCCCCAGATCGTTGAGAAAAGGCTCATCTACATGAAGGACGACTGGAAGGACGCCTTCAAGTACGCCATCGCCCTTGGCGACTCCCTCGGGATGGAGATGACCGTGGCCAGCTCCCCGGGCTGGAGCTGTACGGGAGGCCCTTGGGTGACTCCCGACGATGCCATGAAGAAACTGGTGTGGCGGACTTCCTACCTTAAAGGCGGAGAAACCTTCTCCGGGAAACTGCCCGAGCCTTTTGACACTCCCGGAAGATTCCAGAACCTGCCTACCGGCGGATATTCCGACCCTTACTACCGGGACATCGCCGTGCTGGCGCTCAAGGTGCCGGCAGAAGACATCCCGCTTTCCGCGATGGATGCCAAGGTGACCTCCTCGGGCGGGACCTTCACCCTCGAACAGCTTTCGAACGAAGACCTCGCGGACGGTTCCATCCTTCCCGAGGACAAGAAAGGGTTTGCATGGATCGCCTATGAATTCCCCGAGCCGGTGTCGTTCAGGGCAGTCTCGACGATGGACAGCCGCACCCGCAACTGGCCCTATCTCTTCCCTGCATCCCTGGACGTGTCACTTGAAAAGAGCGACGACGGGGTCAACTACACCGAGGTCGTAAAGGTGCCCAGCACCAGCTGCACCAGGTCCACCGTATCGTTCCCGGAGGCAAGGGCGAAGTTCTTCCGCCTCAAGGTGAACAACACCGGCAGGCCCGGTTCCGTGATCAGCGAATTCAACCTCTATCCGGTCGGAAGGGTCCACCATGCCGAAGAGAAAGCCGGCTTCTGCGCCCCCCACGACATACACGACTATCCCACCGAGACCGACGGCAGCTTCGCTTCGGAAGTCAGGGACCTCACTGCGGACGTGAAGGACGGAGTGCTGACCTGGGACGTTCCGGAAGGCAACTGGAAGGTGCTGAGGATCGGATATTCCCTCACGGGACACAAGAACGGTCCGGCTCCCGAGGAAGCGACCGGCCTCGAAGTTGACAAACTAGACCCGGGAGCATGGTCAAGGTACTTCCACAACTACCTTGACATGTACAAGGAAGCGACAGGCGGCCTCATCGGGGAGAGGGGTATCAAGTACATCCTCACCGACAGCTACGAAGCCGGTTGCCAGAACTGGACTCCTACCATGGTGGAGGAATTCAGGCAGCGCCGCGGCTACGACCTGACTCCATGGCTGCCTGTACTGACCGGTGAGATCGTGGAATCGGTCCAGAAGAGCGAAGCCTTCCTCCGCGACTGGACAGTCACCATAGCCGACCTGTATGCCGCCAACTATGACAGGATCAACGGTATAGTGAAGGAATACGGCATGAAGGGCCGCTACAGCGAAGCGCACGAATGCGGCAGGGTCTACATAGCTGACGGCATGGACGTGAAGAGGACTGCGACAGTGCCCATGGCAGCCTGCTGGATCGACGCCGGTTCCGCAAGCATGGCAGCCGCCGACATCCGCGAATCCGCCTCTGTGGCGCACATCTACGGCCAGAACCTGGTAGCTGCCGAGTCGCTCACCGCGCACGGCACCTCCAACAATGCATATTCATACTCCCCGAGGGTACTCAAGCACATGGCGGACTGGGAGATGGCGAACGGTGTGAACCGTTTCGTTATCCACGAGTCGGCCCACCAGCCTCTCGACAGCTTGTTCCCCGGTCTCGGACTCGGCCCGTACGGACAGTGGTTCAACCGCCACGAGACCTGGGCCGGACAGGCGAAGGCATGGACCGACTATCTAGCCAGGAGTTGCTACATGCTCCAGCGCGGGAAGGCAGTGGCCGACATCCTCGTCTACTACGGGGAGGACAGCAATGTCTGCGGGGAGGTTTCAGTCTCCGAGATGCCTGGTTTCATACCGAAGGGCTACAACTACGACTATGCCGGTCCGACTGTCGTCAAAGATCTTCTCAAGGTCAAGGACGGTCGCCTCGAGGCCGGTGGGATGGAATACTCGGTTCTGTACCTGGACAAGAACGTCGGAAGGATGTCCGAGCAGGTTCTGGCCCGGCTCGCGGAACTTGCCGAGAACGGGGCCCGCATCTGCGGACACACTCCGGGGGCGCCTGCCGGGATGATGGATGACGAAGGCAGGTGGAACTCCTTGCTGGAAAGGCTCAAGGCCGGGACGAACGTCCATCTGGAAGAGCCCCTCGGCGATGTCCTTGCCTCGGCCATGATCCAACCTGACGTGGAGTTCGCCAAGGAAGAGAACATCAACTTCGTCCACAGGACACTTCCGGGAACCGACATCTACTGGATCAACAGGCCGTCGGCCGAGGGCTGCAACCTGGACATGACTTTCAGGATGAAGGGACGCGTCGCAAAGGTTTGGCATCCCGAAACCGGGAAGATAGAGGAAGTCTCCTACAGGATGGAGGAGGGAAGGACGGTAGTCAGCCTTGACCTTGCCCCGGACGACGCTGTGTTCGTGGTGTTCTCCGGCAAGGACGAGGACGGATCCTGCACCGTCAAGCCTTCGGCATACACTCTCGCCGCCACTCCTGCCGGCCCCTGGAAGGTGGAATTCCAGGAAGGAAGGGGCGCTCCTGCTTCGGCGGTCCTCGAAAGCCTGGGCTCGCTGACCGAATCGGCAGACCCAGGCATCAAGTACTTCTCCGGGAGGGCCGTCTACACCAACACCTTCTCCCTGGGAGCGGTTCCCGAGGGCGCGGACGTCGTCCTGGATCTCGGTGAGGTAAGGGATATCGCCGTCGTGAAGGTCAACGGGAAGGAATGCGGGACCTTGTGGAAGCTTCCTTACAGGACCGACATCTCGGAGGCCGTGAAGGAAGGCGAAAACACGCTTGAGGTAACCGTGGTGAATCCATGGCACAACCGTCTTGTCGGGGACAAGCAGCCCGACTGCGGGAAGGCTGTGGGATTCACCTCCTACACTTTCTTCGACAAGGATTCTCCGCTGATTCCTTCCGGCCTTGTAGGCCCTGTCACCATAGAAACGGCGGGACGCTGACACATTGCCTTGAAAAAGAAGGGGCCGGCTCAACAGTGAGCCGGCCTCTTTCCGTTACGGCCGCCGGGAATGTCGTAAGCGGTTTGTGTCCTTAGGACCTTCCGCTTCGCTCCATCCCACCCGCATCGCTTCGCTCGCGGGTACCCGCTTACGGCCGCGGGTGGTCAGGGTCCTAAGGACATACACCGCTTACGACCATGCATTCCGCACCGTCAATCACGCGCGAGATAGCGCGGTGCAGAGGGCGGACAAGGGCCGGTGTGCTGGTACCAGGGAACTTTAGAGGAGCTTTTTCTTCAGGGCGTCGATCATTTCGACGGTCATCCTGTCAAGGTCGTAGGACGGCTTCCAGTCCCACTCGCTCCGAGCGCAGGAATCATCCATCTTGTCCGGCCAGGACTCGGCGATCGCCTGGCGGACAGGATCGACTTCGTAGCGCATCCTGAAGCCGGGGATGTACTCCTTGATCTTGGCTGCGAGGATTTCCGGATCGAAGCTCATGGAGGCGATGTTGAAGGAATTCCTGTGGATGAGCCTTGAAGGATCGGCGAGCATTATGTCCACCGCAGCCTTCAAGGCGTCAGGCATGTACATCATGTCCATGAAAGTGCCTGCAGCTATGGGGCAGACGAATTCCTCTCCCCTGACTGCAGCATAGTAGATCTCGACGGCGTAATCAGTGGTGCCGCCTCCGGGAAGTGTAACATTGGATATGAGCCCGGGGAAACGGACGGAACGGGTGTCGACGCCGTACTTGTGGAAATAGTAGTCGCTCAGGAGCTCGGTGGCCACCTTCGTGCAGCCGTACATCGAGCGGGGCCTCTGGATGGTATCCTGGGGCGTGTCCTTGTGAGGCGTCTCCGGTCCGAAGGATCCGATGGAAGACGGGGTGAACACCGCACAGCCGTTCCCGCGGGCGATCTCGAGGATGTTCATCAGGCCGTCTATCTGGATGTGCCATGCCAGCTGGGGCTTCTTCTCGGCCACGGCGGAAAGGAGTGCGGCAAGGTTGTAGATGGTGTCGATCTTGTATTTGCGCACTATGCCAAGAAGCTGTTCGCCATTGCACACGTCAGCCTCCTCGGCGGGCCCGCTCTCCAGCAAGGCACCTTTAGGCTCGGCGCCCTTGATGAATCCTGCAACGACATTCCCCTCAGGGATCATATTCCTGATCTTCATGGTCAGCTCGGAGCCTATCTGGCCGGTAGAGCCTATGACAAGTACATTTTTCATTGAAAATAGCTACTAAATTGCTAAATTAGCGGAGCAAATTTACATTTTTTTATTTTAACACGAAACTAATCTACTTTTTATTATCATGTACGGCAAATTTCAAGAACATTTGAAAGTAGAGCTGGCCTCGATAAAGGAAGCCGGCCTCTACAAGGCTGAGAGGAACATAGCATCTGCCCAAAGCGCCGAAATCACCCTGCAGGACGGCAGCAAGGCCCTCAATTTCTGCGCGAACAACTATCTCGGACTGGCCGACTCCCCGAGGCTTATCGAGGCGGCGAAGAAAGCCATGGACGAGAGAGGTTTCGGAATGTCCTCCGTACGCTTCATCTGCGGGACCCAGGACCTCCACAAGGAACTTGAAGCTGCGGTCTCGAGATTCTTCCACACCGAAGACACGATCCTCTACGCTTCCTGCTTTGATGCCAACGGCGGAGTCTTCGAACCCCTTCTCACGGCTGAGGACGCCATCATCTCCGACTCCCTCAACCACGCATCGATCATCGACGGCGTGAGACTCTGCAAGGCTGTCCGCTACCGCTACGCCAATGCTGACATGGAGGACCTGGAGCGCTGCCTGAAAGAGGCGCAGGCCCAGAGGTTCCGCATCATCTGCACCGACGGAGTGTTCTCGATGGACGGAAACGTCGCTCCCATGGACAAGATCTGCGACCTGGCCGAGAAATATGATGCGCTGGTGATGGTGGACGAGAGCCATTCGGCCGGAGTGGTAGGAAAGACCGGACGCGGAGTGGCCGAACAGTTCGACTGCTACGGAAGGATCGACATATTCACCGGAACCCTCGGGAAAGCATTCGGCGGAACCGTCGGAGGATTCACGACCGGACGCAAGGAGATAATCGACATGCTCCGCCAGAGGTCCCGTCCCTACCTCTTCTCGAACTCCCTTCCTCCCATGATCGTGGCAGCAGGGATAGAGATGTTCAAGATGCTGGGCGAAAGCAACGAACTGCACGACCGCCAGCAGGAAAACGTCAAGTACTTCCGCGACGCCATGATGGCTGCGGGCTTCGACATCAAGCCGACCCAGAGCGCAATCTGCGCAGTCATGCTCTACGACGCTCCCCTGTCCCAGAAGTTCGCGGCGAAGATGGCCGAAGAAGGAATATTCGTCACCGGTTTCTACTATCCCGTCGTCCCGAAGGGGCAGGCAAGGATCCGCGTTCAACTCTCTGCCGCGCACAAGAAGGAGCATCTCGACAAGGCCATCGCCGCTTTCGTGAAGGTCGGCAAGGAACTCGGAGTCATCAAATAGCATGGCTTGACGGCCGGCATCATACGGCAGCAGGAGAAAGTAATCAACAAAAAAGCAACAAGATGAAAAAGACAGCTTCAATGATTTGCCTAGCCCTTTGTGCAGGCATCGCACTCCAGGCGCAGGACAAGAAGGAATACCCCAAGCCGGAGCCTATGACACCGGGCATGACAGAGTTCTGGGTACCCCAGAGGGCTGTTGTCACCCCCGGCGACGCGGCAACTGCAGGAGCCCCTTCTGACGCAATAATCCTGTTCGACGGGAAAGACCTCTCGCAGTGGTGCTCGCCAAAGGGAGGACCGGCGAAGTGGGAGGTACATGACGGAGTGTTCACGGTTGTGAAGGGTTCCGGCATCGAGGACATCCAGACCAAGGAGGTATTCGGCAGCTTCCAGCTGCACCTCGAGTGGTGCACGCCGGTCGGGATCACAGGCTCAAGCCAGGCCAGGGGCAATTCAGGAGTGTTCCTCCAGGGCATGTACGAGGTCCAGATCCTCGACAACTACGAAAACGAGACCTACATCAATGGGATGGTGGGATCCATCTACAAGCAGAGCCCTCCCCTTGTAAATCCCATGCGCAAGCCCGGAGAATGGAACTCCTACGACATCATCTACACGGCACCCGTGTTCAATGAGGACGGGACCTACCTGTATCCTCCAAGGGTCACCGTGCTGATGAACGGTGTGCTCGTCCAGAACAACACCACGATCAGGGGCACGACCCAGTTCATAGGCCATCCGACCATCGCCCCGCATGGTGACGGTCCTGTCAGGCTCCAGGCCCACGGAGATCCCAGCGCCCCGATCAGTTTCAGGAACATCTGGATCAGGAAACTGTAGGAACGGCCGCCCGGGCTTCGTCTGAAGACGAAAGGAGGATGACTAAAAAGTCTATTGACTTGGAGGTCATCCTTTTTTTAGTTGGCAGGGTGGTCGTTCTTTTTTGTTGACGTGGCGCTCGCAAGCGGTGTTTTCTTTCGGACCTTCCGCTCCGCTCCACCCCCCCCACGGCGCTGCGCTTGTGGTTTCCTCATTTTTCATGGTCGACGTGGTGGTCGCAAGCGGTATTGTCCCTCGGACCTTCCGCTCCGCTCCATCCCCCCACGCCTACACACGGCGCTGAGCTTGTGCATCCCTCCTTTTCATGGTCGACGTGGCGTTCGCAAGCGGTGTTGTCCTTCGGACCTTCCGCTCCGCTCCATCCCCCCACGCCTGACGGCGCGGTGCCCCCCGCTTACGGCGAGGCCACTGAAAAACCCCTCTCAATAGTGCGATAAACTTACTATTAATCCGCAAACTAATCCGATTATATTTGGTGGTTTGCGGATTATTTTGTATCTTTA
>Ga0256407_10011000_pt1 | contig 12609 bp, 12 predicted proteins | sample RumenRJG_04DNA_FD_193489 | JGI IMG/M metagenome (GOLD analysis project Ga0256407, IMG submission 193489) | Bovine rumen microbial communities from Lethbridge, Alberta, Canada - RJG_04 | ecosystem: Host-associated > Mammals > Digestive system > Stomach > Rumen | place: Canada: Alberta... | reverse complement strand
CTCCAATTCCACCTGCTTGTCGGTCAGTCGTGCCGTCTCGTGTATGACGGCATCGTACCCGGTCAGCGCGGCGAAGGGTGCAAACTGGGCGGCACGTGCCTCCATCGGCATCTGCGGATGATTGCGTGATTCATGGTGCGGCAGGTTGATGATGTCCGAATAGTCTTCTTTCATGCTTTATGTCCTCCTATCTGTGCGTTACGTTCCTTGGCCGTGGCACCTTCCTCGAAGTTCAGTCCCTTCAGGATGGCGTTCTTTCCAAACCGCTGCTTAATGGCTAACTGTGCCTCCTGCATGCGCCGCTCCTTGTCAAGGGCAGCCTGCTCCTCTTTCTTCTTCCTTTCCACTTCCTCGTAGTCGGTGAACAAGTCGAGCTGTTGCGGAGTGGCATCTTTCTTTACGGACGATTCGGGCACCACGTGGTTGGTGGTCAGGTTGAGCCTCCTGATTAGCAAGTCGGGATTCACGATGCGGTCATAGAGCTCGGCCACGGCCTTCATGATGATCGACGATGAAGATGTCTTACGGTCCAAGTTGGCCGTGCCATGGGCATGCTTTGGCACCTGACGGCCATAGTAGTCCGTAGTGACGGGGCCGTTGTATTTCGCTCGGATGGCAGGGTTCGTCAGGCTCTCGATGTCGTAGCCCACGGTCAGCACCAGCTGGTCGGTCACCAGTTTCTTTGCCACCAAGTCCAGCGCAGCTGCATCTGCCATCTCCTGCACTACTACACGCGCTTTCTTTGCATCGTAGGCACACTGAAGCACTTGTCCGCTGCTGAAGGAGTTGCTTTCAGGCCTATAGGCTTTCACTAAATCCATCGTACACGGTTCCCATCCCCAGGCATGGTCTATCAGCAGTTCGGCATTCACGCCGAAAAGCCGATAGAACAGTTCCTCGTTCTGCAAGGACATCCGTGCTATCTTGCCCATTGTGTCGATGCCGTAGGGAGCCAGCCTTTCGGCAATACCCTTTCCCACGCGCCAGAACGAGGTCAGCGGACGGTGGTTCCATAGTTGCTGCCGGTAAGTCATTTCGTCCAGTTCGCCGATGCGCACCCCGTCCTTGTCTGCCGGAATATGCTTGGCCACGATGTCCATAGCCACCTTGCAGAGATACATGTTCGTACCTATGCCAGCCGTGGCCGTAATACCCGTCTGCTTCAGCACGTCGCGGATCATCGTCATAGCTAACTCATGAGCAGTCATCTTGTAGCTCTTCAGATAGGCCGTCACGTCCATGAACACCTCATCAATGCTATAGACATGAATGTCCTCTGGGGCTATGTATTTCAGGTAGGTCTGATACACCTGGCTGCTCACCTCCATGTAGTGAGCCATGCGTGGAGGAGCCGCAATATAGTCCAGCTCCCAGTCTGGATGGGCCTTCAGTTCCGTATCATTAAAGGATTTCCCCGTAAAATGCCAATTAGCCTTGCGCTTGCGGTCGTAGTTCACCTCCCTGACACGCTGCACCACCTCGAACAGACGGGCACGACCGCCTATGCCGTAGGCTTTCAGCGAAGGAGACACTGCCAGGCAGATGGTCTTCTCCGTCCGGCTTGCATCGGCCACTACGAGATTGGTGGTCAGCGGGTCGAGTCCCCTGTCCACACACTCCACTGAAGCATAAAAACTCTTCAGATCAATTGCAATATAAACCCTTTCTGGCATTATCTGTTTGAATAATAGCGTTGAATTGCTCGGCAAAATTACAAATTATTTTGGATAGTTGTCAAAGTTCAATATATATATTATTATGTGGGATGAGAATAAAATGACAATTTCACAAGGCTTGTGGAAGGCATTTGTTTGGAAAAGTACTTTTGGGGGTGTAATTTTGCAGCATATAACGAAAATGTAGGTACATATGAGCAATTATGAACACATTATGACACAATGCCGGAGGTTTCGGTCAAAGAAATGGGACGAGGCAGAGTTGAGAAAGTGCAAAGAACTACTTTGTACGTTAAGCAGAGAAGAATTGTTTAATGTCTACAGAAGCCGTTTCCTGCTGATCAAGCACCCTCTTAAAGAGGCGGCCTTCAAAGTTCTGTTTTCTGATAAAATAGGGAAACGTGAGGAACGGATTCGCACGATGCCTGTAGAAGACCTGATAGCAGAATTTCAGGACAAGAAAAGCGGAAACGTAGCCCTTGCAAGGAAAGAAATGCACGACAGATACAAAAGAAACAAAGGAAATGAGCGGGCGTTAATCAAACAGGCATTCAATAATTCCACAAAGGCAGACCAGCAATGGATAAAAAGTCAGGAAAGGCGTGAAGAATATGAGCGTCAATATGGTAAACCATATCCAGAATATAAACCATACAAATAATATTGAATACTTTTTCCAAACCGACATAGACTATCTTCATTCAGAAAATATTGAAATCTCCGGGACATAGGAATCTAATTGAACTAAACATCGTATTAATCTTTTAATAATAGGAAGCAATGGGTAAGATCAGTAAATTTTTCAATCGTTTCAGCAAGCTACAGCCGTCGCTTGCCGAAACAGGAACCAACGAACAAAACCGCGTTGATGATGAACATGAGAAAGAAGAGAAAAAAGTAAAGGAAAGTAATTCTTCACTCCATGAAGAAGAAGTAACCAAGAAAGAGCAAAAGAAGAAATCAGATGGCAAGGCTCACATCTATAATCTGATTATAGTGGACGAAAGCGGATCGATGAGCCATCTTCGTGAAGTCACTTTGTCAGGTATTAACGAGACCATCGGAACCATCCGGAATGCACAGAATGAGTTTGCACAGACACAGGTGCATACCCTGACGCTGGTAACCTTTGATTCGGACTCCAACCGTCCGGCTGTACGTACGATGATCGACAACCAGCCTATAGCCAATGTTAAGAAATTCAGGGACTATATGCCCAATGGCTGCACTCCCCTTTACGATGCCATGGGACAGTCGTTGACACGGTTGCACACGCTCATCAAAGGAGATATTGATGCCAGTGCTGTTGTCACGGTGCTTACAGACGGCCTGGAAAATTCCTCCCGTGAATGGAACGCCCAGAGTCTTCGGAAACTAATTGAGCAGCTGAAGCAGGAAGGATGGTCGTTCTCGTATATGGGTTCGGCACACGATGTGAAGGAAGTGACCGATCTGCTGTCGATTGAAAACGTCGTGGAGTTCTCGCATGACCAGCTGGGAGCCGGCAATACCTGGGGCCGCGAGCGTTCCTCGCGCCGTGCTTACTATCAGAAGATGAGCGATACTTATTCGATGAGAGAAACACTGTCGGACGAGGAAATAATGGCAGAGAAGCGCAGGTATGCGAAGGAGTACTATGGCCCTAGGGTAACACCTCAAATGATAAGACAGCTTGGAGAAAACGAGATTTTTGTTTTCGGAAGCAATGCCAATGGTTTCCATCGAGGAGGTGCAGCTGCATTTGCCATGCGGGAGTTCGGCGCTGTCTGGGGACAAGGTGAAGGTCTTCAGGGAAAAAGTTATGCAGTACCCACCACGGAAAGAATGGGGCAGCTCAGGGAAGCCGTTAATCGCTTCACGGCCTTTGCCGACCAGCACCAGGAACTGCGTTTCCTCGTCACAATGATTGGTTGTGGGAATGCCGGATATTCTCCGAGAGACATTGCCCCCCTCTTCAAGGGCTGCATTGATTTGGAGAATGTTGCACTGCCTATTGAGTTCTGGAGTGTCCTTGGACTGAAGATGGGCTTTTAGTTTGACATGTATAAAAAACAACAACAATGTACAAGACTTTCATTATTACAATATCTTTTGCCGCCATGTGTCTCGTCGCATGCAAGCAAAAGGAAACGAAACGATCTCGAGAGATTGGTGCCGTTCCTGCTGAGCAAAAAGATTATGTCAGAACAGACGACTCCAAAAGGCTGGCATATTGGTTTCCTGAAAAGGATTCCATCAACCACGACCTTGTCTTGGCTGCAGAACCTCTGTGGATGCTGGGAAGAGAGAATGACGATGCTGACATCTTTGACTATGACTATCAGATGCAGTGGCAGCAGGAATGTGAGAAGAGCCTTGTACATTGTTTTGATTCAATCTTTCCCAATTCCAGGTTGTCTCTATATGAGAAAACTGATTCTATGGTTAATGTCATCAGCAGGTTCTTCGCGGAAGATGCTGATGAAACCACCATGGGGATGATCATCAATCTTGATTTGGAGAACAGTTTCCTGACATACAAGATAGCCTGTATGTCGAAAGAAGTCCTCGACTACGAGAGATCCTTTGACACGGAAATCAGAAAGTGGAATGAGCTACATAAAAGAATGAATGAATACTGTTGTGGTGTAGTCCACTTAGACTGGTTCGGTGGCAGCGGTGCCGTTCCTGTTTCTATAGCAACCAGAAACATCATATGCAGAGACAGGATTGCGGACTTGCAGAACATCCTTGATTACCTTAAAAAAGGTGTCGTTCCTTCATCGTGGAGCATAGAGTCTGCCATGTACCACTTTCAGAATGCCTTGAAGGAAACAGCAGGAAAAGTCACCAGTACGGATCGTATGAAGGAGATGGCCTCTTTTTATGATAAGGAAGACGAGACCACCTATGACAGTATCTATCATCAAGTATTGGACACCCAACCACTCCTCCTTAAAACGGCCAAAGATTGGATAGAAATCCGAAAAGGACTATTGACAGCAAAGAAAAGTCCCAAGCAAGAGTTCCCATACGATCGTATTACCTCTGTCATGCTAGAAAGGATGGCCAAGACCATATCCGAATCAAGTGAAGGATAATCAATAATTTGCTATAACGGCTAAAAGTAACAGATTAATAAACAATATGAGACATATTAAAGACAGCATAGATCAGGTCAGGAATCAGAATGTCAGTGCTCTTCCTTTTGGTTTAGAGTATATAGACGATTATCTCGGAGGGCTATATCCAGGTGAGATGACCGTCATCTGCGGTGATGCTGATGATGGAAAAACGGCTTTGATGATAAGGCAGATTCATCGTTTGGCATTCGATGAAGAAATCCCGGTATTGATGGTGTTGAACGGAATGAGCGAACATACATTCCTTGCATGTATGGCCGCTTATTATTGCAGTATTATCACCAACGATGTCCATCAAGTATACACAGACGATGTACACAAAGATGAAGTGGAAGCCTATTGGCGTCTCCTGGAAAAGAAACCTGTTTACCTTGCTGATACTAAAGATATATCAACAATGGATTCCGATTCAATAAAACAATTCGTCTCTGACGATGGGATAAAGGCAGTCTTCTTTGAACAGGCATCTGTGATGACGATAAAAGGATGGAAAATTTCCAGACTGGGATATTATCTTAAGCAATTAGCCAAGGAACTGCAAGTGGCGATTGTTGCAGAGTATGAGTTTTGGTACAATGATTATGAACAGCCACTGTCATTCCAACAATTTGAGAAGGATCACTTTTCTAATTTTGCCGACAATATCATAGGTCTTCTGGATTTTGCCAACCATCAAGTATTCATGGATGAGAAAGGTAATAATCTACGTGGTTTTGTAAGGATGAGGGTTATGAAACATAAAGGAATCGTTTCTTCAAATAAAGAAAATGTATTTCACAAGATGCACCTCTTGTGCAGAAGTAATGAACGTGCTACCCTTTTTGAAGACAAGATGGCCAGCAAAGACGGTATGAAGACTTTCATGGGTGGATTGAATAGTGAAGAAAATTCCTCGGAAAGGAATAGTGATCTTTTTTGATATTGTCCATGTCATCAATACAAGTTTATCATCATGACAAAGAATCTATGAGTTATAAAGACATTATCATAATATCAAAAACAAGTAGACAAAGGAATGTAAAAGACAAGTATTCGTAGTTTTACAACCCAAAAACATGAGAATATGAAGAAGGTAATAACTTGGCTGATAGTGGGAGCTGCCATCTTCACGATGGGATGGTGTTATACTAGCGAGGGACGCATTAAAGATGACGATAGGAATGACTCTATCTGTCCAAGATGCAAAAGCGATAGTATTGCAACAATCATGTATGGTCTCTTGTCTGAGGGGGAAATAGCAAATCCTGATTCTTTTAGAGAAGAGATGAGAAAAAGACGGATGATTGCAGGAGGATGCGTTGCTGGCCCCGAAAAATATTCTTGTTATAAATGTGGTTATAGGTGGCCCCGGTATTTCAGTGAGTAATAATCATTAACATCGAAAAGTATATGTATATAATCATTATTTTAGCTTATTGGATTGCTTCTTGTATTGCAGTCTATGTAATCAGGAGAGGAAGAAGGAACACTTCTGGTAGTAACACATCCATTTGGGAACACATTGTTCTCATCTTGCTTAGCCCTTTGGCATTACCTATTGTTGCCGTTTTGTTGTTATTGTACAAATGCAGGGATGCCTATTATAGGAATCGCCCTAGACCAATCCCTAAAAGAATGAGGAAGTATCTGAAAAAGGACTGCGTTTTAGACGAAAACAAAACAACGGTTTCTTTGTCAGAATACAACTATAAGCATGGGACAAGCTATAGCTTGGAAGATGTCTATGGCAAGAAATACCTTGCTTCTTTATCCGAAGATACGAAAGAAAAGATTATGGAAGAATCTGCCAGTTATGGCAAATTGACGATCCAGGAGAATATTCCGCAAACACCTTGTACTACCGCTGCAACAGCTTTAGGGAGAGGCATTGTCGATGGCGATTTTTCGGAATTTGAAAAAATGCTCAGTGAGCAAGTTGTTCATGTAAACTATCGGAGAGAAAGCATTTCTGGAAAGGATGAAATCATAAAATACTGGAAGGGATGGCGAAGCCGCTATGTCGAAACGAAGAAAGCCACAAAATTTGAGGTTGTTCATTCCAACTATTATTCCGATTCGTGTTTGTTGTTGGGAAGCATGGTCGTTCTGTTTCTCATAAAGGACGGGTATGTTACTAAAACGCTGTTTATCCCACGGTTCTTAAACAGGATGGTAGGGCATCATGATGACATGCTTGACTTTCCGTTTGATTTGAATAGTATAATGCCGTGTCTTACAAAGGTTGAAGCCCTTTCAGAGGTTGACGATGACGAGAAAAAAGAAAACCGGATTCCATGCTTTACATGTGGTATGCCTTCCGAAAAATTGGGATGGTATAGTTCTCTTTTTAAAGCAGGATTTCATGGTTATAGTGGCTTTGTATCCGTGTGTCCTCATTGCCAAAAGGTAGTTGAGTATTATCCATCGATTCGCATTCGATATGCTGAGCCTGTTGATCAGGAAGATACGAATTTCCCCATTCCACATCAAAACAACAAAAAAGATTATAGCCCAAAGCTATATGGAATCAGGAACTTTGAAAATAGCGATCCGTTAAAAGGGACAAAATATGTAGCGGACTTATCTGGCAAGAATAAAGTTGCAGCAGAAGAATCCGACTGGGGCATCATCTTTACGATGGGCCGGCAAGATTTAGATAAGATAAAGAACTGTTATCTTAGAGCATTGGAAGACGGAGTCTACGAGGCCGCCAACAATCTCGGTATAATATATTCCAACTTTGAGGGCAATAGCGAAGAAGGAATCAAAATGTTCAGGAGGGCAATAGATGGCGGGTCTCACCATGCCATGCTCAACATGTTTACCGTGCTATGGAGTGATAGTAGGTATCAAGAGGCTGTTGATTTCCTGGCGCAAATCAGAAACTATCCTTCACCTTCATTGAAATGCCTTTGGAACTATGCCTTTTTCATCTTTATGGGTGAAGATTATCCACGCAATCCAGTTAAGGAAAAATCTGCCGACAAGGCCATCGAGATTCTATATGAGATTCTAGGCAAACGAGGTAATCCACTATACAATAGTGACCAGGATTTGTTCAAGAACACGGAAGCCTTCATGGAATACATCTATACCGGAAATATTTATTCATCAAAGGCAAAAGATTATCATTGGCGGATAAAGGTTAACTCTGACTCTTTGATGGCCAAAGGCCGAGATGCAGTATTTGCAGATCTTGATGCCCTATCCTTGGATGACGGATGTCATATGTCATTACGCTATGCCGACATCAACAAGAAAGACGCAGGTTCATATTTCTACATATACAACGAAAAGAACGAAGAGGACAATGACATCTTGAAATACATCCATGTTGAAGAGACTTCGATGGGCCTTTGGCAAGTCTATCTGCTCATGAACACTTCAAAGATAGCGCCGGCTGGTGCCGGTTATGATGATGAGAAGACTTTTGTCTTGACAGGCAAGGAACTGTATGACATAAAGCCATTATTGTTTTACAACCTGAGAGACCTCCTCCGGCAAGACTATCTGTATCCTTCTATAGACATCGAAAAAGTTCCAGAGGGTATTATCGGCCATGTATTTTGCTGTTATTGGAGTAACTATGAAGGACTTGTCAGGGAGGAGACAAAGATCCGCATCCTTAATGGTAAGGTTGACTCCTATGAATTTGTTGGCAAGTTTATCTTGTATAAGTATTATGGACCAGAATCTTAATAGAAAATGAGTATGTTCTGATGGTAATTTGCACGGAAAGAGCGAATCAACCGAAGTGAATTATTCATCATATAAGAATGTTATGAGGATGGATTATAAAAATAATCCACAAGCCTTGCGACAAAACAAAATTCATATAAAGTAACTATAATTGTCATTTTTTTTATATCTTTGCAAACGAATATGTGGTTCATTATTATATTCTCTATCTACTGATTAGAGTGTTGATTGCACCTATCATTGCAGCATTTATTGTAGCATCAGATAATTAATGAAAGTATGAAAAGAAAAGTAGTCGAAAGTTTACTGTTACTGCTCGTTTTGAGCATGTTATCATCGTGTTGCATCAAAGAAATGATGGAAGAGGAACAGCCTGTTTCATTCATGTCAAGTAATGTCTATAAAGATCTTGATATGGATGTGTTTAAAGGTTTTGTGGATAAAATGACAGTTGGTGAGTTGATAAAAGAACATGGTGAGCCCGACACAATACTTGATGCAAATGAGGTTGCAATGGTGGAAGGCTATGACATTTACCAATACGAATTCTCTGATGGAACTATTGATTGTTATATACCAAAAGTGGTAGATAAGAAGCTTACAGGAGGAATTCTTGAAGATACACTTATTAATGACCAACTTGTTGATTATATTTATTATGAACCCAACAAGAATGTTCCGCTTAAGAGTTTTATTAAAAATGATACTATATTAAAACAAATTCCTCAGGGTAAATCTGTTGTCTATTATGTTGGAGACCCTTTTAGAAATTTCATTCGATTCAGATTGGCCAAAGAAAATAAAGGAGAAATATTGAATATAGCATTGAATGATGTTTCATTGTTTCAAGAACAAAACGCTCTTGCTTCCATTGTCAATGAATGGAATGAGAAATTGCCTATCAGCTTAGGAGATTTTGGCTATATAGAAGAGATGAAATTTGAAAAGAAATTTGTTTCCTTTACTTTGTGTACAAACGACAGCCTCATAGATATAGATGAAATGACAAAAGAGAATCCATCATGGGATCACACTATTGCTGTAAGACTCTTTGACAAAAGAGAAGGGGTGTTTCATTGGCTGAGTGATGTTGTTATTAGAGAAGGGGCAGGAGTGACACTTTGTCTCAAAAATGAAAATAATGACGTAAAAACAGTAAGCAAATCCATAGATTTCTCAGCGTTCAAAAATACATTTGAAAAGGGATTGTCAAATACTGAAAGATTGCTGGCATTCACAGAATATGAGAACTTGACATTACCTTATAGCATTGATGATGAGTTCACGCACGAGAAATTGAAGATTGAGGATAATCTCTTGGTCATCCCCTTAGAATATGATGAGGAAGCACCTGAAGTTCCACAATTAGATCTTAATCAAATTAAGTTGCATGAACAACAGCTACTCCTCAATCCTGACAATCCTGAAAGAAATTATTATTTTCTATGTTTCAATAGCAACTTCGGGGTAAAAAAAATATATACGTTTGCAGGTTCTGACAAAAGTATAGAGGTTGTTTTCTCTCCTGAAGAAGTTAAGAAAGTGATTAAAGAGATGTAAGGAATTGGGGAAGATGGTTCATTCTTCCCCTTTCCATAATGATGTAGCTATTCCTATCTTTATAAGTGCTAATAATCCAAGAAGAATAATAGAGGTAATATAATATCCCCACCCTTTTTCTATGCCATAAAAATCTTCTCCAATATACATAGTTGTGATGGCGAACAAGAAGAGCATTACCGCTATAACCGAAAAAATAATGGTAAAGAACTTATTCCCTTCCACAACTTTCATCAACAGATAGACAAAAAAGGCGACAATGCAAAGAGCGATAACAACTACAATAACAGAAATGATGATGGACAGCCTAGTGGAAAAATTAGGGTCATTTACTATTGATGAAAGATAGCCCCATCCAGGAATCAGCTGGTTCTTTAGGACATCCGAGCCTACTTCCGCTGCCGAAAAATTAAACATGTTGCTTATAAAACGAGGAATGAGCGTCATTACCAAATATAATACGCCAATAGAAATCCAGCTTAATGAAATACATATAGCTGAACTTAGCCCAATAGAGGCCACGAATCTCAAAAGGTAGTTGATAACTTTGGATCCCATCTTTAGATGTCGTTTATATCATTAAGTAGCTCCTTCGCCTTTTCAATATGTTCTTGGCTTTTACTGTCTTTGATAATGTTGTTAAGAACCAACATCGCGTTTTCTTTATCATTAACTTTAAGATAGGCAACTGCAAGGTTCCAACCTATATCATCATGGAATGGTTTCAAATCTTCATTTTTATCATTCCAGTAATAATCGCTTAATTGAGATATTGCGTCATCAATACTATCACCGGCAATAATTTTATTGGATATATCTGACAGATTGCTGATTATTTGTGAATCCCCAGCACTGCGGAATGTCGTTACAACAACTTGTTTTGCCCCCAATGAAGTATAGTCTGCTCTGTTAAAATGCTGATAGACGGTAAAAACGCCCAACACTATCAAGATGCTTGCAGCAATAGAAAGAATCCTCCAGCGCATGTTTCTATTATTGTTTCCATCCTTCTCAATACAAATACCATCATCAATCGAGCACGCGCTCACATTTGATTCTCTTTTTTTCTCTTTTATTCTTTGCAGTTTTTTACGAAAATCATCCTTATCAGTTTTTGATAGGGCTTCTATTATTGTATCTTCACTATTAACATGATGGATTTCTCTGGCAATGAGACCAACTAATTGGGCTCTTTGCCTTAACTTATCATCAGTTTCAAGTCTCGTGAGAAAGTCGGATTTCTCATCTTCGCTCATTTCACCGCTCATAAAGCGATTGATGATGTCGTCTATGCTATTTATATCTATCTCCATACTTTCCTTATTTTATACGTTTCTTGAAGTTGATTTCAAATTGATCCAAACATCTACTTAAAGAAGTCTTAGCAACATTTGCATTCTTAAAACCAAGTAAGTCTGCCAAATCTTTCATGGCAAAGCAATCCCTATATTTTCCCCAGATTAACTTTTGACATTTATCTGTTAATTTGCTTATAATGTCCTGGACAGCTTGTATCTTATTTTCCCTGGTCTCAACACTATCATCATAGAGATCTATGAGATTAGCAATGTTTTCTTGGATGTATTGCTCTTTACTAAAAATTTGGAAATCCAAGTCATCACTTAACTGGGTGTCTTTATCATTATTTGTTTTCCTATTATCCGGAAAAGGGATAAGAACAGGGTTCTTAGACACCCTTTTCAATGCCTGATTCTTGCATATGGCAATGAAATAAGTTCCTAGATCCGCAGCACCTTTTTGGTATTTTCCGTTTCTGACATTTTCAGCAAGAGCCATCATTGAATCAATAATGACATCTTCCATTTCTTCATAACGAAGAGAGTCGAACCGAGTTTTTAGGTATGCCATGGCTTTATCCCATTGCATACTTAAAAAATCATTCATCTGTTTTTCGCTGATACTAACAGTCATATTGATTCTTCGTTTATCATGCAAAAGTAAAAAAAGAATTGCATATATCCAAAGAAATCAGTTTAAAATGTACTCTACATCTGACTTTTTGATAGGAAGATAAGCCTTTTTGGAGAAATATCCGACGTTTTGTTTACTTTTTCGAAGTTTGTGTATATATAACTGAACAATAATAAAAAATCAATGAATATGGAATATAAATCTACTGAAGATATGGATTGTCTGATTGATGAGTATCTGAGAGGAGAAATGTCTAAAGATGAGCAGAATGAATTTATAGGTCTCCTACGAAAAGACAAGCGTTTTAGGGAACGTGCATATCTAACAGCCATGATAATAGTCTCTGTTAATGATTAATGAAAAAATATCAGATAGAGATGTTTACATTTCATCAAAATGAGTATAAAGAAACAAACAAAACAATAAAGATATGGAAACAAGATTAATTTCATTAGTACCTAAAATCCGCAGATATTTTTTCGAGTGTCTGATTTAGCCCTTGCTTGTGACGATTCTGTCTGACTCTAGGCTTAGAAACGCTTGACATGACTTGTATGCAGACACCTTCCCCTTACCCCGTAAGGTCGAGAGGCTTTGACCTAAGCATCAACGAAGAGTGTTAATCTATCCGTGCTCCCAAA
>Ga0256407_10010999_pt1 | contig 12612 bp, 10 predicted proteins | sample RumenRJG_04DNA_FD_193489 | JGI IMG/M metagenome (GOLD analysis project Ga0256407, IMG submission 193489) | Bovine rumen microbial communities from Lethbridge, Alberta, Canada - RJG_04 | ecosystem: Host-associated > Mammals > Digestive system > Stomach > Rumen | place: Canada: Alberta... | reverse complement strand
CAAGGTTCTTCAGCACAGCATAATCGCCTGTTGTCAGTACCTCGAATATCCACTGAACACCTGCTGTGTGTTCAGCAATGGGACGCTCCATCTTATGCTTCTCACCATTCAGTTTTACGGTGATGAAGCTGTCAGGCAAACCAATCTTCTCTATACCACCACTTGTGATGACGCTCTTGTCATCCATGTTGTACAATGCGTACTTAATGGAACTGCTCCCGCAGTTCAAGACTAATATCTTCATGTTTCTCTAAACTATAAACTATCAACTCTAAACTCTAAACTTTACTTAGCATCCATTGCCTGGCAGGCTGTGATGGCAACCATCTTGTAGATGTCATCTACAGAGCAACCGCGAGAGAGGTCGTTCACGGGGTGAGCAATACCCTGCAAGATGGGGCCTAAGGCATCGGCACCAGCCAGACGCTGTATCAGTTTATAACCAATGTTTCCCACCTCCAAACTGGGAGCCACCAATACGTTGGCATGACCGGCAATTTCTGAGCCTGGCGCCTTCTTCTCTCCCACTGAGGGAACCAAAGCGGCATCGGCCTGCAATTCGCCGTCCAGTTTCAAGGTAGGCTCCATCTTATGAGCAATCTTTGTTGCCTCTATAACCTTATCTACAACCTCGTGCTTAGCGCTTCCCTTGGTGCTGAAGCTTAGCATAGCCACACGCGGGTCAGCAAAACCGGCCACGCTGCGAGCTGTATGGGCTGTACAGATGGCTATCTGAGCCAACTGTGAAGCATCAGGAACGGGCGTTACAGCTACATCACCAAGGACTACTACGCCATCCTCGCCATACTGGGGTTTATCGGTAATGAGCAGCATAGCTCCACTTACACAGGTAATGCCAGGAGCACACTTGATAATCTGAAGGGCAGGACGCAGAGTGTCACCCGTTGTAGAGAGGGCACCGCTAATCTGACCGTCGGCATGTCCGCTCTTAATGATAAGGCAGCCAAAGTACAGAGGATCATTCAGCACCTTGTCACGAGCTTCCTCCTTAGTCATACCTTTGCTCTTACGCAAATTATACAGCAATTCTACGTACTCGTCTGTTACATCACTTGTTGCAGGGTCGATAATCTCGGCCTTGTCCAAATGGGTGAGTCCCAGTTTTTTACCCAAAGCAAAAATCTCATCGGGATTGCCAATCAGGATAATCTCTGCCAGGTCGTCGGCAAGAGCCTTATCTGCGGCTGTCAATGTTCGCTCCTCCAGACTCTCAGGCAGCACAATGCGCTGCTTGTTGCTCTTGGCACGGGCGATGATTTTCTCCATTAATGTCATAATACTATCTGTTTTTATATGTTTAAATTCAATCTATTCTTCACTTCCTCCACCCTAAAGGGGGTTGGGGGGTCTTTTTCACTTTCAGAACTTTCCCCTCATAAGCAGATGCTCTAACTCCTCTGCCGATATATGGGCCTTCAGCACATCGTTGTAGGCTGCGCTTATACTGCCCGTCTCTTCACTGACCACAATAGCCAAAGCGTCTGTCTCCTGACTGATGCCTTTGGCTGCTCTGTGACGTAGGCCAAATTCTTTGGGAATATCCAAGTCATGACTGATGGGCAGGATACAGGCGGCAGCAGTAATCTTATTGTTAGATATAATCATGGCCCCATCATGCAACGGACTATTCTTAAAAAAGATATTCTCTATCAGGCGCTGACTAATCTTGGCATTTACTATCTCGCCAGTACGGACGAAGTCGTTCAGAGGAAGGTTGTTCTGCAACACAATCAAGGCTCCCACCCTTTGTTTGCTCATATTCAGACATGCCATAACGATGGGGAAAATAGTCTCCCTCTCGTGAACGAACTCCGAGAAATCCTTCTTCCTGTCAGGACGGAAAAAATTAATAAATCTGTGGACCTTCCTTCGGGCTCCCATCCTATAGAAGAAATGTCTGATTTCCTCCTGAAACAGGATTATGATGGCTATAGCACCTACGTTAACCAATTTGTCAAGGATGCCACCCACCAATTTCATCTCCAACACCTTGCTGACAATAATCCAGAAACTGATAAAGATCAACACTCCGTAGAAGATATTTACGGAACGTGATTGCTTCATGACCTTATAGCAATAGTAGAGACCAATTGCCACAAGCAGAATGTCAACCAAGTCTTTTATACCAAATTCTAACATGCCAGCATCTTTTTAACTATCTGAACAACCTCAACAGCCGCCTTCACATCATGTACCCTGAGAATGCTTGCACCTTTAAGCAATGCCAAGGTATTCAGTACAGACGTTCCGTTAAGTGCTCCCTCTGGAGTACCGTCCAGCAACTTATATATCATGGATTTCCTGCTCACACCTACCAGTATAGGTAACTCCAGCACACTCAGGTCCTTCAAGCGGTTCATCAGCTCATAGTTATGGTCCATTGTCTTAGCAAAACCGAAACCGGGGTCAAGAATGATGTCCTTTACACCAAGTTCATGCAATCGCTGTACTTTACTCCCGAAATACTGCAACATTTCCGTCAGTAAATCTTCATAGTGCGGTTCTTGCTGCATGGTCTGCGGATTACCTTTCATATGCATCAAAACATAAGGAACACCCAAGGCGGCAACCGTCTCAAACATCTGCGGATCCAACTGACCGCCGCTTATGTCGTTGATAATCTGCACACCGTATTCCTCGACACACATTCGGGCAACATCGGCCCTGAACGTATCTACACTTACTACAGCCTCGGGAGCCGTCCTGCGCAAAATCTGCAACGCACCACGCAGGCGGTCTTTCTCTTCCTCTGCAGAAATATTGTCGGCTCCAGGCCTGCTGCTATACGCACCAACATCTATTATCGATCCGCCTTCTGCCAATATAGCATTCACACGTCCGGCAATCTCTTCTTCGGTGTTCTTCCGACTTTCCGAATAAAAAGAATCTGGCGTGATGTTAAGGATACCCATGACCTGAGGTTCACTCAAATCCATAAGTTTTCCTCCCACATTTATCGTATAAGGCAGCAGACCTCTCATATATTTTTTGGTAATTTGGCACAAAGTTATACATTATTTATAAATTATCGGAAAAATGAGTTAACTTTGTGCCATAAAATGTAAAAAAAACAATTAATATGAAGACAGAACAAATATATGAAATCTTCCAACAGCATCCCATTATAACGACAGACAGCAGAGACTGCCCAGCAGGATCTGTTTTCTTTGCCTTGAAAGGAGCCTCTTTCAACGGTAACCATTATGCTGCTTCTGCATTGGAAAAAGGATGCTCGTATGCGGTAGTCGAAAAAGAATTTGCTCCAAAAGATGACAAACGGTTTATTGCTGTCGAGAATCCCGAGAAAGCACTTCAGGACCTTGCAGCCTATCATCGACAGCAACTCGATATTCCCATACTCCAAATAACTGGCACAAATGGGAAAACAACCACAAAGGAGTTGATAGCCTGTGTACTGGAGGAAGCCCATAATGTACTCTATACCCAAGGCAATCTGAACAATCATCTGGGTGTTCCCCGTACAATACTCCGTATTACTAAAGAACACGACATAGCTATCATAGAGACGGGTGCCAACCATCCTGGTGAGATTGCATTTCTATGCAACATAGTAAAGGCTAACTACGGTCTGATTACTAATGTAGGTCGCGCTCATCTGGAAGGCTTTGGTTCCTTTCAGGGCGTAAAGAAAACAAAAGGAGAATTGTACGATGATTTACGTCAGCGCGAGGGAACCATTTTCATCAACGCAATGGACGAAGACTTGCTAGAGATGGCAGAAGAACGCGGGTTCCAGTTGCACAGCAACGCTATTCCTTACATCGAAGGCCGTGTCGAGGATTGTAATCCATTTGTAAAAATGAAGTGGAGAAGCGATGATGATGCACCTTGGCACACTATACAGACACAGCTTATTGGTACCTACAACATATCTAATCTGCGGGCGGCTGTAACCATTGGCTTGCATTTCGGCATAACCCCCGAACAGATCTGTCACGCTATCGAAAACTATAGGCCCAGCAATAGCAGAAGCGAGTTCCGTAACAGTGGGAAGAACTCTCTGATTGTGGATGCCTACAATGCCAATCCCAGCAGTATGATTGCCGCGCTTACCAACTTCCAGTTTATAGACTCAAAACATAAGATGGTTATTCTTGGCGATATGCGCGAACTGGGAGCCGACAGTGAATTGGAGCACCGCAAGATTATGGATGTTTTAGCAGGAATGCCTTTGGAAGAAGTTTGGCTGGTTGGAGAGAACTTTGCTTCACTCAACTACCAGAACATACGTATCAGCCCCAGGTATTTCAAGGATGTGGAAGAAGTCAAAAAGGAACTTGCCAACAATCCCCTTTCGGGCAAAACCATCCTGATTAAAGGCAGCAACGGCACCAAGTTGTTCCAATTGCCCGAATATCTGTAAGGAGTGGCTTAGTTGTTCTTGATGTGAACATCCCGCTGGGGGAAAGGAATCTCTATATTGTTCGCGTTCAGCGTATTATAGATAATTTCCTTTACACGGCCAGTCAACGCCACCTTCTCCTCTACCAACATCCAGATGCATACAGCCAAATCCACGCTGCTATCACCAAAATTCACAAAGGTTACTTTCAGCGGTTGTTCCTCGACGTTGGTAATGCTCTGCCCGTCGGCATTCTTCTCCTGACAAACAGGCATGAGTGCATCGGTAAGCATTTGGCGTACTTCTTCCACATTGCTTCCGTATGCCACACCGATAGGGATTTTAATCAGTTCATAACGGTGGTTGCGCGTCATATTCTTAAAGTTCTTACTGAAGAGAGCGCTGTTCATAAACGCTATTACGCAACCGTCAGCTGTTACAATCTGTGTACTCTGGTATGTAATGCTTTCAACCTTTCCGGCAATACCGTCGCATTCTATATAATCACCAACATGAATTCGTCCTGTCATCAGCGAGATACCATAGAAGAAGTTCTCCAGAATACTTTGCATGGCAAAACCAAGACCTGTAGCCAGACCTGCTCCGACAATACTAATACCGCTCCTTGGTACATCCAGCACCACCAATACAATAATGAAATAGATACCCCAACATAGAATGCCTATGACATTACGCGCCAAGGTCAGGTTCAGCGTTTCATTCTCAGCGAGCAATTTACGTCTGTAATGACAATAGAATCCGCGAATTCCATAATTAAGATAACGGAACACAAACCATAATGCAGCCACTGCACACAGGCGATCCAGGGAAATACGAATCAGGTCCTTCTGATTAACAATATCCATACGGAAGAAAGACTCGCAGAGACTTGTCATCTCGAACACTCGGGAAGCCCAATAAATACTAAAGAAGACCGAAGCGACTGCGAAAACAGGAACCAAGGTAAGCTTAAAGAGATCATAAACCCATGTTTCGGATATATAGTCGCCATGTTGGATTTTCTTCTTCAGTTCCTTCATCTCGTCAGCTATGTCTTCACCGTTTTCTTTCTTTTCCTTCAGGTCCGGACGTAACTTAGACAACAGAACACGTTCTTCGTACATCTCCATCAGATAGTATATGCACGTTACCGTCATAATAGCAGTCAACTGGAATGTCCACCAAATCATTATCTGCACCGCAAACAGCGAGAAACCTACCCACGATGCCAAACAAGCCACAACCATAACCAAACTGGTTGCATGCATATACATGATGTCGAGCATGGGAAGATAACCACGATGTTTCTTAGATACCCTCCATTGCCAAATGCAGAAGCCTAACAAGACAGGAGGAAATATAAGGTTAACCATCAAATTGGGAATCAGAACGATTCTGAACAGGATTACGACAAAGGAAAGGGACATCAGAGGCAGATAAATAATGGCCGCATGACGCATCTGCTCGCCCTTGAGACGTATATACAGACTCAGGAAGATAACCTCCATCAACCAAGCCATATTAATTATCTGGGCCGTTCCCATCTGTATAAAATTCCGATGAATGGACGAACGGACAATCATTACAATAACAGCAAACAAGGCTATACCAACAACATTATTCAGCATCTGACGCTTCAGTTTGAAAGCATCACTACGCCACCTCTTGGGTAACAGCCACCTGAGAACAACATAACTGACAGAAAGGGAAAGAGCCAGGTAGAATATCAGGAATACACTAATAAATAACACCGGGGCACCACGCCACTCAGAATAAGTCTTTTCATGCCCTTCAAAAGGCTTGTATTTAGAATCCATAGCACCCTTGGCCATCATCATCTGAATAGGAAAGGTCTTCAGAATCTTAAAGAAATTATCGCCTCCGTTCTTGAAGATGTTGTCCTGTAACAACTTATACCTGCTCCTTGCAAACTGATTCAGTTCCTCTACCTTTCCGCTCACACTCTTATAATAGGTGTTTTCTGCATCCAGTTTTTCAAGGAATTGCTGCAAGTTATCGCGTAAAGTTATCGAATACTTAAGGCAGGCTGCACGGTCTATCAGCTGTTGCCCTGACAGATACAGAGGTTCCGGGGTTCCCTTCCCGCCTTCTGCCTCGGCACGTTCTAACATCTTCAGATCTTTTTCCTGCATATTATCCCTGACTTCAAGCAGAGAATCTTTCTTTTCCGCAAGAGAATCAATAGCCTGCATCAGGATACTGTCATTCTCCGTCAGCACGCTGTCAGCATCCGACAGGCTTACAGGCGGCATGCTCTTTAGCGACTGAATCAATGCATCGTATCTTTCTATTTCTTGCTTAACACGTGCAATAATCTTTTCGTATTGATGCATCTTGCTGTCACGGTTATGAAGGTCGTGAAACAAGTTGGTAGCCTGCTGACAGGCGTATGCCATATCAAAGGTATTGTCAGTTGTCTGCGAGTAGAGCATCAGACCTATCTGCTCGCACTGATGCATATAGCTTACCAACTGCTGATGCTGCTGTGTTCCTTGCTGTTCGTACATGGCCATAAAGGTCTGCTGCTGCTCGTATTTTGTTTGCAGCTCAGCCTTCAGCACACCCAAGGTGCGAGCTAAATCACGTTCTTTCAGCACAGCATTTGCCGGCATCAAACATACCAGCAACAATATCGTAAATAACAGTATTTTCTTCATAATTCTATAACTTTCAACTCACCAACTCATTATACGTCTTTTTCCCCTTGACATGATACTGCCACAAGAGACTCTTTTGGAAAAGGAATTCCCGGGAATGCACCACCGTAGCCTGCATATTCTTCTCCCTATCCAAGCGGAAGCCGGCTCTTATCTTCCGGAAAGCCCAGCGGCCTCTCCATACAGCCAGACAACTGCCGAATTGTGCTGTAAGGAAGAAATACAGACATGCCAAAGCATCAAGCCAGAAGCGGCGGCGCATCACGTTCTTTAACTGGTCATCAGGCAGATTCTTATATAACAAAATCATATTGTTACGGAAGTTCAGAAACGTCTTACGGCTGTTTTGCTTAGGTAGCGAGGCACCTCCTACATGATATACCACACTCTTGGGTACACAGACTATCTTATACCCCCTCGCCCGTAAGCGCCAGCAAAGGTCTATTTCCTCCTGATGGGCAAAGAAACGGGCATCCAGTCCGCCTGCTTCCCAATACTGTTTGCTGCGTATCATCAATGCCGCCCCAGTAGCCCATACGACAGGAATTACCGTATCATATTGAGCCAAATCCTCCTCAACTGTATTAAAGACCCGTCCCCTACAAAAAGGATAACCCAGATAGTCTATGTAACCGCCACAGGCACCGGCATATTCCAGCATGGAACGGTTCCATTCGCATCGTATCTTCGGTTGACAGGCAACAACATCCTTATGAGCATCCATATACGAGAGCATGGGAGCCAACCAACCTTCTGTAACCTCCACATCACTGTTCAGCAGCAAATAGTATTCCGCTTCCACTTGTTTTAAAGCCTGATTGTAACCCTCGGCAAACCCATAGTTCTTGTCAAGGGTTATGGTTCTGACCTCAGGAAACTCCGTCTCCATCACCTTCAGCGAATCATCTTTGCTGGCATTGTCGGCAACAATCACCTCAGCCTCCTGACTGTAATTCACCACAGAGGGCAGAAACTTACGAAGCATGCCTGCCCCATTCCAATTCAATATTACTATTGCAATTCGATTCATATCAATTCTGCTGTTAGCAGTTCTTCCTCACTGTCCCATTTTCCCAGACGTACGTTAACAATCTGGTTATCCAACTCATTTGCAGTATGGACTGCAACCTTTATATAATTATCCGTGAAACCATGCATAAGGCCTTTGGTCTTGCTGTGTTCCAACAATACGGGCCTCACCTGCCCGACAAACCGCTCATAGAAGCCACGCAACTTCGCTTGGCTAAGTGCAATAATCTGCTGACTGCGTTCATGCTTCTGCTGGGCAGACACCACATAAGGAATCTGCAGAGCTTTTGTTCCGGGTCGCTCGCTGTAGCTGAAGACATGATACTGACTAACATCTATCTTCTCCATAAAGCCGAGTGCCTCACGGAACAACTCATCAGTCTCTCCCCGGGTTCCTACTATCACATCCACCCCGATAAACGCGTCCGGCATCAGTTCGCGCACGCGTGTAACCTTATTATAATATAATTGGGTATCGTACCGGCGATGCATCAGACGCAACACCTCGTCACTTCCACTTTGCAGAGGGATATGGAAGTGAGGCATAAAGGCACGGCTTTGCGCACAAAACTGCAATACCTCGTCGGTCAGCAGATTGGGTTCAATGCTGCTGATACGGTAACGTTCAATTCCCTCTACCTTATCCAAGGCCTTTATCAGATCCAGGAAAGACTCACCGGTACTTTTGCCAAAGTCACCTATATTGACACCCGTTATCACAATTTCCTTTCCGCCCAGACAAGCAACCTCCTGCGCCTGTTCCACCATAGACTGTATGCTTCCGTTCCGGCTTCTGCCTCTTGCATAAGGTATGGTACAATAGGTACAGTAATAATCACAGCCGTCCTGTACCTTCAAGAAGTAACGCGTTCTGTCGCCACAAGAACAACTGGGAACAAAGGTTCGAATATCTGCCGTCTTACTGGTATGATGCTCATGTGCCACCAAAGCCCTTTCCTCGGGCATCATAGGCAAGCGCTCAGCTATGAACTGCAGGATTTGTCCTTTCTGTTCGCTCCCAAGAACCAAATCCACACCTTCCAAGGCCGAAACCTGATCAGGCTTCAATTGTGCATAACAACCAGTCACCACAACCAAAGCACCGGGATGCCTGCGAACCATTTTACTAATGGCCTGCCTACACTTTGCATCAGCCACCTCAGTAACACTACAGGTATTGACAATGCAAATGTCGGCCACTTCTCCCTTGCCAACAGTTTTCACGCCAGCCACCTGGAGTTGTTTACCGACAGTACTTGTCTCTGCAAAGTTCAGCTTGCAACCTAATGTAAAATATGCGGCTTTCTTGCCTTTAAAGTCATACATGGGTACAAAGTTAAGAAAATTACAGATAATGAGCAAAATCTTGTGTTTGTTTTTACAAAAAAACCATTAGAAGGATAAATCAAGAACAAGACTTAAAGTGTGTTCGAACCATCAAAAAAGTATTTTATTCTGAAAATAGAGAAAAACACATATGCTGATTTTCAGACAGTTAAGAAAAAAATTAAAAAAAAGATTAAAAAAAATAATAAAAAAAGATACAACGTATTGAAAAACTCCGTACCTTTGCACCGTTTTAATAAGCAATTGATTGTTTTACAGATTTAAAAAAGCAAAAAAAATGAAAAAGTTAGCATTTTTGTTCGCAGCTGTAGTAGCTGTATCTTTCGCTTCTTGTGGTAACACTACCGCTCAGAATGAGGAGACCGCCGATTCTACTATCGACTCTACCGCTGTTGAGACTTGTGACACAACTAGCTGCGCTGACACAACAGCATGTGATTCTGTTGCTGCTCCCGTAGCTGAGTAATCAAGACTACAGAACAAAAAAAGTCTTAAAAAAGACGACATCCCAAGGATGCCGCCTTTTTTTTATTTATGAGGCATTAGATAACCAAAGTCGTAAGTCCCTTATTGAATATAGGACAAAGATACTTCAGCCATACTTCTGGCCATACTCATGAATATGCCTAGATGATGTCTCAACTAATTTTAGCCAGTAAAACGGCATCCCGCATTATCTCCTCATGGTCGAAAGCTAATGGAGGCAAAGCCGACAGAGGGAACCATCTCGCCTTTGCCGCGTCATCCTGTGCCACGACAGCAACGGGTGCATCGACACGAGCCAAGTAAGCAACTGTGACAGTTCGTCCACGTGGATCTCTGTCCACTTTAGAATAAGCACCAATCTGCTGAAGTGACGATACTTTAAGGCCAGTTTCCTCTTCCAACTCGCGGATAGCACATTGCTCGGTAGTCTCATCCATATTCATGAAACCACCAGGAAAAGCCCAACAGCCCTTATAAGGCTCATTACCTCTCTGTATAAGCAGCACCTTTGGCTCTGACTCTTTTGATATTACAACACTATCGGCCGTAACTGCCGGCCTTGGATATTTATAAGTATATTCCATATTTTCAATCATCTAAATCTTCGTCTAATTGAGCCCAATCTTCCTTTTCTCTCCATGAGTCACCTCCCCTCTTACCTGCATTATTCAAGGCACGAGCAAAAAAAAAAGAATACTATTACAGCAATTATTATCCACATGATATTTCAAGAGCCTCTTTTATAGACATGAAAGTTATAGCTGTCAACATACCAGACAACACTATCGTTGATACTGATATTATCGAGGACCAGCATTAGCGAGTCGTTCCGACAAGAGAATAATGGTTCGGGATTATGCAGCAGCATAGGATCCTGGAGCAGGACGGCGTCGATGGGATATTCAAGAACAACGCTCCCGTCAGATTGCCTGACAGTAACACAACCATTTTTAAAGTCACATTTATATCCCTTTTCGGGAAGTAAGATATTGTATTCACCAAGATTCACCGGATTAATTCTTCTGTACATAATTTCGTTACCGGGATTCTGGGGATTCATATATCGGAAGTCGTACTCTGAATAGGACCATTCGCCATATTGCTTATTAAACAGAACAGTTCCAGTTTCTTTCCGTACATAACTGATAACATTTGTAACTTCCTTATATTTCTCGCATAACAGACTGTCCCGTGTAATGCTGCGCATATCTATCCGAGTATTCAGCTTGCCCGTTTTTGCATCTATCAGCTTCAGCTCGTCAGTTAATCCACAAAGTCTTTGCTTTTGGCAACTCAGACCGATGTGCTTGGCTGAGATGCCCGGAATATAGGTGAACAGGATGATGGCTGCACCTAATAAAAAAGCCATCAACTGGTATCGGCGTGTGCACTTCCAGAACAGCATCAGCACAAAGAGTGTCATCAACATGCCTGCTACCATAAGATAGAACCGGCTCTCGGTAAAACTGTACATACAGATGCGATAGATGAAGCCGATCCAGTACATGATAAGCGCAGGAACGGCAATAAGTGAAAAATGACGGTAAAACCAGTCATAGTACCTATGGCTGAGAATCGACTGTGCCATCCGACCAGCAAGCGCTACCGTAATAAAGCCCATTACCATCCAAGCCACACCGCCTTTGGGCAACTCCCATAGAATAACAATCTTTATAAAGTAGATATAAAGGATGACTGTGTAGATGATGATTGCCGGTGAAAGGATATAATTAAGAATGAGACGGATCACCTTTTCGGGTTCGCTCACATCATCCTCATCCTGCCGGACAAAGGTGAAGCAAACCTGAGGAGCCATCACAAACCAAATAAACATGAATATATATTCGAACAAACGTCCATCGCCCTTGACACCGAAAATATAAAGGAAAGAAGAAACGACAGCCATCACCGCCAAATTGAGGATGCCTGTTACAAGCAGGCCGGAAAACACCTGCGTGACAACATGAAGGGCATGGGCTGCAAAGGAACGGTTATCCATCCTTCTGTTACCAAGAACCAACAGAATGGCTGCCAGGACATAGGTGAACCCGAAACCGAAGGTCCAAAGGAAGGGTTTCAGGTTTAAACACATCAGGGGTAGAAAAAGGAAGAAAGAAGCCAGATAAGCCCAGCGGTTAACTCGCTGGAGCCAAAAAGAAAAAACTACCAGCGGAGCAAACAGCCACAGAATGTCTGCATTTAGTGGAGCAAGCAAGTTTTTATTCAGATCCAAGACTCCAATGATAAAAAACACCAAGCCTAGGGCGGCTTCTACTGGGAATCTGCGTGGGCTCTGCAACAGTTGCTGAAACAGGTTTTTCAGTTTTGTATTCATAAGGCTTTATTTTTATCGTACACAAAAGTATGCTTATTTTTCAGATTAAAATAAATAATAATGTTAATTAGTCTTTCTCTTAAGTTTCTTTAAGTATAGACAATCTGATTTCGGGCTTGCAGACCTATCGTCGGAAACACTTTCGCTCGGAAATAAAAAAAAACGATTTTTATTTTTGCATTCCGCTCGATTTGCACTACCTTTAAAACAAAAATCTCGAATCTAGGCTGCACCTCGGGAATAAAAATAAAATCTGTTTTATTTTGTATTCCGCTCGGTTTGCACTATCTTTGTCCCTCAGAAAAAGAACTTAATCTGACATACTTATGAAAAGAAGAGATTTTATCCGCACA
>Ga0256407_10010996_pt1 | contig 12614 bp, 2 predicted proteins | sample RumenRJG_04DNA_FD_193489 | JGI IMG/M metagenome (GOLD analysis project Ga0256407, IMG submission 193489) | Bovine rumen microbial communities from Lethbridge, Alberta, Canada - RJG_04 | ecosystem: Host-associated > Mammals > Digestive system > Stomach > Rumen | place: Canada: Alberta | collected... | reverse complement strand
TTGTTTTTTTTTTGCTATTGTAAAATTGCTTTCTTTGAGCAAATATTTTTATATTTTTTATTATATAATAATATAATAAATCAATTTATATCATTTTTAGATTAGATTTATATAGTCATCAATAATATTTTAATATTTAAATTTATTTAAAAATAATCAAATTTATTCAAATAAAAAAAAATTCAAAAATTTAAATTCCTCAACCTCACATCTTTCCTTCCCAAAAAAGTATAAAACATAAAAAAAACCCATAACCCCACATCATCTTAAAACAAAAAAATAAATCTAAAAAATTAAACCAAATCTAAAATCTATAAAAAACCCTAATAAAAATAATAAACAAAATAAATCTATAAATCCAAAAAAAATAATATATTAAAATAAAAAAATCACCCTTAAAAAAAAATGAATTATCATCGTTCAAAAAACGAAAAACCGGAGCAGCATGGAAAAGCTCAAGAAAACACAACAGAATCAGGTTATGGTGAAATGATCTACATGGAGCCAGGAATAAATCAGATGATGTCCCCTATAACAGCAGGTCGTCAAACTCAAACGAATCGTTCTCCTGATCAAAAAACTCGTAGTATAGTATCAGCAGTAAGAAAAGACATAAAAGATCGTCCAGACATATATCAATTTCCAAATGATTCCTCAATTCCTCCAATAGTTGTTCCTGGTCGTAATAAGGAAAATTCCCCAAAGACAATTAATGTTGGTGACTCTAAGGAACAAGCAGAATATAATATTAGAACACTTAATGCAAGGAAAAGTCCAAAGGGAGCTGTTTATCAAACTTTTACTAATTTACCTGAAAATTCACCTGAAGGACAAATACCTTATAATAATGAGAGTAGTTCATATCAAGTTGGTAATGATTCTAATATTGTTATTACTACTATGGGAGGACAATTTAGACAAAGTCCTATTTATCAAAATACTAGTAAGGAAGGTATTTATGTTATGGGATCACAAGGTAGGGATACGAGTATGAGTAAAATGTCTCCTAATAATGTTGAGGAAGCTAGTCCTAATGAAAGGAATAGTGAAAAAATTAAATTTGCTGATGGTAATGATATGCTTAATTCTAAACCTACTATTAGTAGAGATAATTTAATGGATCCTAAGGATAATATGAAATATTCTTCTGCTACTTATTATAATCATATGACTATGGGAGATGTTAAAAAAATTGTAAAGAGATTTACTCAAGTATATGATCCTAAGAAAACTAAGGAAGGATCTTTAATTAATGAAAAACAAGTTATTTTACCTGGAGCAAGTGATGATGTTTTCAATGGCAGATATCGTGTTTTACAGAAAATGAATAGATTGAGTAATATTTTGCTTTCAAATAGAAAAGGATATTCACAAGAAGGTTATGATTCACAAAATTCAATTGATTATAATAGAAAAAGTTTTGATAGACAAACACTAAATAGAAGTACATTACGTAATAATAGAATGTCAATTCGAAATAGAAGTCGTTCCCCAGAAAATAAATTTTTATATATATCACTAGCAATGATATCATCAAAAGGTTTAAATTCAGAAGATAGAAAAATTTATCGTAGAATGAGATTTGAAAAAGGAGGTGTTGTTGATTTAGCACAAGAAGATAGAAAAAAGGAAAAAAGTAAATTTAAAATAAGAAAAGCAAAACAAAAAGCAAAAGGAGGTGATAGAGTGTTAAATACAAATCCAAAATATAGAGAACAAGCAGCAAAATTAATTCAAGCTTGGTGGAGAGAATTAAAAGAACTTTATAAAGAAAGATTAAATATGATAATTAAAATACAATCTTTTTGGAGAGGAAGATGGGTTAGAAAATATATGTATGATATATTATATTTAAGTTTTATGTATCAAAGTTTTTGTCAAATTATACAAAAAGTTTTAGTCAAACATATTCGTCCTTATGTTTTGGATGTTTTGTTTGGTGATAGAAAAAAAAGTAGAAATGCTTTAAAAAATATTTTGTTAAAGGATGAGCATTGGAAAATGTTGAGATTGAAACCTTATTGGGATAGATGGAAAGAATTAATTAAAGAAGCTAAGAGAAAAAGTGAAAAAGGAAGAAATTTGATTTATATTAGAAGTGATTATGATAATAAAAAAATGGATTTGGATAATTATTTTTCAAAATGGGTTTTTTTAACAAAATTACAAAATTTAAAATATAATTCAGATAATTTAAAAGAGGAAATTGAAAAACAAAATGGTGTAGAAAATATAGTAAAAGGAGTTGATAAATTTGTAAAAAAAAAATCATTAGATATAATTAAACCAAAATTAAAAACACATTTAGTAAATTTAAGTAAAATTGATGCTTTAAAACATTTATTAAATATACCTTTGAAAGTTAAACAAAAAAATTTAAGAAAATATTTTGATAGATGGAGGAAAAAAGCATTTGGAAAAGGAGTTAGTGATTATAAAAAGAAATTATTTGAAAAATTATTAACAAATGCAATTAATAAAATTAATAATAATCAAAAAAGGAAATTCTTTGATAGATTAAATAGAAAATCAGTTAAAAAAGAAATTGTTGAAATTCTTATTGTTAAAGAAAAAATAATTACAGAAGAATATTCAGAAAATAAAATAGGAATTAATAAAAATTTAATTTCAGTTATTGATACATTGCAAAGAGCAATGTCAAGGAAATTTTTTAATTTGATTTTAAAATCATTTAAAGATAATATGAAAAATAAATTATTTTCAAAAATATTAAACAATTTTTATTTGACAAAAGATAACAATTTAAAAAATATTAAAGGTAAATATATTAGAGAATGGATTAAAAAAACTAATTCAAAAGATTTAAAAAATAAAATAATAGGAGAGTTAATAAAAGTCTTTTTAACAAAAAAGATGAATAGAATTTTATTAAATAAATTAAATAATTGGAGAAAAAAAGGAATAAAAACAAATGAAGAAACATATAAACAAAATAAAGATTTTGAAAAAGCAAGTAATATTATAAGAAAGAATTCAATAAAAAAGATAGATGGAAAAACCTTTTTTGATAATTTAAAAAATACTCGAGGTCAAAAATACTTTGATAATGCATTAAAAAAGATTTTATCAATTCATTTTAATAAAGATGAACATTTATTAAGATATTATTTAAATAAATGGAGAGATCAATGTAGAAAACAAAAAATACAAGATTTAAAATTAAAATTATTAAAAATCCTAATTTTAAAATATGACTTAAATAATAAAAAATTACTTTTAAGTAAAGCTTTTAATAAATGGTATTCAAAACAATCAACTACATTAAAAATTAAAAAAGGAAAAAAAAATACAGGAGCTTTATTAATAAAAACAATTAGAAATCGTTTTTTAAAAAAAAATATAAAAGATATTTTAAGAAGAGCTCTAAAAAAATGGAAAGAAAAAAGTAAACTTATGATGTCTAATAAAAATCAAAGAATATTAGAAGCAAAAAATCATTTATTAATGCATAATAAAAAAATAAATGGACCTAATTTATTCAAAGGAGCAGAAGTTGATGAAATAAAAAAAAGAAAGAGATTATCTTTATCAAAAGCAATTGAAACAAAGAATAAAATTGAAAAAATTAATTTAAGGAAATATTTAAGAAAATGGAAAGAAATTGCAAAATTAATGAATGATAGAGAAAAATATTTAACAAATGCATTTAAAGTTACTAAAACAAATAAAGATCATCAAAAAAATTTATCTTTATTAAAAGCACTTTTAAAATGGAGAAATAATTCAAAAAAAGGAAGTAATGTTCCTATATTATTAGGATTGAGACATTTATTAAGAGGATTAATTTTAAATATTTTTAAACGATTGATGAAAAATACTGAAAGTGTTAATCTTAATGTTGATAGAGGAAAATCAATTTATGATGCAATTTTAAATGGTGATACTAAAGTTGCTAAACATATTGCTTTAAGAAATTTATTTTTAAGACCTTATTTTAATAGATGGAAAATTATAAATGATAATTCAAATGTAAAAACTACTAAAGATGAATTTTTTAAGAAATTAATTCAATTTCCTCTTAAGAGAATTAGTCAATTTCCTTTAAGAAAATACTTGAGAAGATGGAGAGATAAAATTAAAGATATTGAATCAAATGATGGTAAAAAAAAGATTTATCTAAAAATTTTAAAAAATATAAGAAATAAAAATGATAATGATTTCTTAAGAGATTATTTATATAGATGGAGAAATCAAAAAAATAATGAAATTCAAAAAGTTGATAATAGTGGTTTATTAGGAAAATATTTAGAAAGATATATTAAAAAATATATTTTTAATAAATTAAAACATAATTTTAAAGTATCAAATAATAATTCTCTATTTAGAATATTTTTCAAAAGAATATCAAATAATAATGATAGAGATAAATTAAGAAATGCCATAAGAAAATGGATGAGAAAATTAAAAAAAGAAGATCATCAAAGTAAAAATTATCAAGTATTAAGAAATTTAATAAAAAGTAAAGATAGACAAAGGAAAAATAATAATTTGACTTTATTACATAATGCTTTATTAAGATGGAGAATTAATTCAGTTCCTTTAAAAAAACATGATTATCAAAAAGTTCATGATTTTAGGGGTGGATTAATATTTTTAAAAAGAGGAATTAGAAGAGATTTATTTAAAGATTTATTAAAAAAATTAAGTAAAAATAAAGAAAAAACATCAATTAATAATATTCTTAATGATATTATTAATAAAACAATTCCAAACATTTTTAACTTTTTACTTAGAAGAGCTTTAAGAAAATGGAAAAGTAATTTAAAAGATTCTAAAAAAAATTACAAAAACTTTGATAAAATGTTTAACAAATATTTAAAAAAAATAAGAAAAAAACAATTTGAAGATTATAAATTAATAATAGATGCAATTAATAAAATGTTAGAAAATAAAAATAAAAAAGCACAAATTTTACATAATTTCTTTAAAAGTTTAAAACATCAAAAAAAAATAGAAAGAACAACAAATGGTGCAAATCGATTATTAAGTTTCTTAAATAAAGATGGAGAAAAATTTAGTTTTAATAGATTAAGAGAATTTCTTTCTAAATGGAGAAGAATAACAAAATTATATGATGTATTTGAAAATGCAGATATTATAAAAGCATTTTGTAGAAGAAAATTAAATAGAATAAATAAAGAAAATCAAGAAGTTTCATTTAATTTTGATTTATTATTTAAAATGGTTATGCAAATTATTTTTTCAAAATTTAAATATCAAAATAATATGATTAAATTTGCTGAAATTATGTTAAAATTAATAAAAAATAATGATAAAAAAAGACAAAAAAATTTAAAAGATTATTTAAATAAATGGAAAAATATAATGCCAATGATGAGAAAAATAAATGCAATTTCAAAAATTCAATCAAGAATAAGAGGAATAAAAGGAAGAAAAAATTATGATAATTATCAAAGAAAATTATACAAGTTAAAATATATAATGAAAAAATTAATGAGATTTGAATCTACTATGATTTTAAATTATTTAGCAAAATGGAATATGATAGCTCAACAAATTTTATTATATGAAAATGCTGATATTATAAAAATGTTTTCAAAAATAAAAGTTAATAAAACAATGAGAAAAATAAGAAAAGATGATTTTAATAAATTTGTTAAAAAAATTGTTTATCATTTAATTTCTGATTTTATTAAAAAATGTGCAGGAATTAATAAAAAAGATGGTTTAATTATGATTGAAAAATTACAAAAAATATTTATGAAAAAACCATTTGATCAATTATTAAAATATTTAAAAACTAATTTACTTTTAAGAGCTATTGAAAAAGGATTAAATTTATCAAATAAAAGTTTTAAAGATAAAAATCTTTTAAAATACTTTAAAAAATTTTATGATAAAACTGCTGGTTATAGTAATAGGAAAGCTAATATAATAAAAAATTTCTTAAAAAATAAACATAAAAAAGTTAAAAATATTAAAACAACAAAAAGTCATGATTTATTGAGAAAAATAATGAAAAATTTAATAAATGATAATAATGAAAAATTAAAAATTATATTAAGAGATTGGAGACAAAAAGCAAAAATGGAATCATTAATAAAAGCAGCATCACTTATACAAAGAATATTTAGAGGACATAAAGGACGTTCTTCAAAAAATACTAAATTATCAAAAAATAGAATTAAATTTATTTTTAAAAAATTTTTTATTGATAATATTATTTCTGTTTTAAAAGAAACAAATATTAAATTTTATGCTCCAATGAAAAATGGAATTAAAAATATGTTTAGTTTAACTAAAAGATATGCAACTAATAATATAATTGATCATATTAATAATAATTTAAAAAAGAATTATTTAAATTATCTTTTAGGAAAAATCAATTTTTCACAAAACTTATATATTTTACAAAAATATTTATATAAATGGATTGAGAAAGATTCAAAAAAAAGAGAACAAATAATTAAAATTCAATCAGCTTATAGAAGAAGAGGATCACAAATAAAAAGAAAAAGTTTAGAAAAAAAAAGAGATAATATTTTAACACTTTTCTTAAAACATAATTTATTTGATATAGAAATATTAAGAGTAAACTTAAGATTATGGCAATTAAAATCGCATTTAATAAAATGTGTAAATAATTCAGAAAGAATTAAGAAATTTTTATTACCTAAATTTTTAAAACAATTGAGAAAAAAACAAAATTTATTTTTCAATAGATTAGTTAAAAAAATATTATCAAAAGAACTAAAGAAAATTTATAAAGTTAATAAATTAAGATTAGCTATTATAAAGAAAGTTTTCCCAAAATTTTTAAAAACTACCATTAATTATAACAGAAATAATTTAATTCATAGAAAATTAACTAATCATATTGATAAAACAGAAAAAATAAGGAAAAAAAATACATTAAAAAGAGGATTATCAGATTGGAATGATAAAACAAAAAATTTATCAAAAAAAGAAAAAAAATCAATACAAGATATACAAAATAAAATAAGACAATTTTTAGCAAGAAAAAAATATAAACTAATGAAAAAACAACGTGATACTTTAAAAAATAAAATATTGAAATTTTCACATGAAAGTCCATTAAGAATATATTTTAATAAATATAAATCAATTGTTAAAAGATTATCATTAATGGATAATGCAGATATAATTAAAAAATTTTGTAGAATATTAAGAAAAACAATAACAATAAAAAAAAATAGAAGTAGAATGAATACTATTAATGATGGATTAAAAATTTTAGATAATTTTAAACCTGGAAGAAAAGATGCAATTAAACAAATAAAATATACAAGAAATAGAAATTTATTTAATAAAGTTATCAATGATATTTCTAATAAAAGAAGAAATACTTTAAAAGATATTTTTGATAGAATATTTAAATATGGTAAAGATAAATTAAATAATATTGTTTTTAAAATACCAGATAAATTAAGATTAAGAATTTTAAAAAAATGGTTAGAAATTTGGAGAGAAAAAGCTAGAAAATTAAAAATTTTAAGATCTGCAGAAATTATACAAAAAAATTGGAAAATATATAAAAATAAAAAAAGAACTGGAGATATAAATTCTCATTTAAAAAATATTTTAATTTTAAAATTAAATAGACATGATAATATTTTACATAGAGCAATTCATAAATGGAAAAATATAATAAATAATATTAAAATTAAAACATCTGCAAAAAGAGTTGCTAAATATTTACATGATAGATTAAAAATAAGTAAAGCAAGAATTAATTGGTTTAAACTAGGAAATGTAATTAGAAAAAATAATTTAATTTCTGATATAAAAAAATATGGTAAAATTAGAAACGCATTAAGAGCGATTCAAAATAAATTAAAAAGAATAGGATATGATAAATTTAAAAATATGTTAAAATATAGACATAAAATGAATAAATCAAAAACAGTAATTAAAGATTCAAATATAAGAAATAATTTATTTAAATTATCTCATATAATGAAAAGATGGTTAGAAAAAGCTGATAAATTAAATAAAAGAGATAATGCTTGTGAGAAAATTGCAGATATATTTAATACAAGAAATAAAATAAATGCAGTAAGATTATATAATAATGTTTCATTAATTAAAAAATTATTCCATGATATTCCTTATGCAAGAGCCATAGATTTTTTTGAAAGATTAAAACAAAATTTAAAATCAAAAAAAAAATTCAATAAATTAGGTGAAATAATTTTACAAAGTAAATATGATCTTGATGGAAAAAATTTAGAAATTTTTATTAAAAAATTACATAAAGTATATGGAGTAAAAGTAATAAATAATATGGTAGATATTTTGAATAAATTTAGAATAAGAAAAAAAATACCTCATATTGAATTTTTCTTTAAAAAACTTAGAAGAGTATTTTTAAAAAATGCAGAATTTACATATTATAATAGATTGGTAGGAGGAAACACAGCAGAAACAACAAGAATTCAATTTAGAGCTAATTTACAAACAACAATAGCACATACAATTAAAAATGATAAAGAAAATGTTTATTTAACATTAACACCTTATTTAGTAGAATGGTTAAAAGAAAAAATAAAAATTAGAAATTCATGGTCATGGGATAATTTTATGAGAGCATATTCAAAATATAAATTTTGTAAATTATATAAAAGTCATGCAAAAAAAACTCAAATTAAAAATAAAGTTGATTTATATGATATTTTAGTAAGAAAATATAGATTAAGTTTATATGCTGGACCAGGAAGAAAAAAATTAAAAAATTTATTAAAAAATTGGGCAATTCATCAAATTATGACTACATTAATTGGTTTAGGGAGATATTATAGATTATTATATATGATGAAAGTTTCATTTATGGAAAAAGGAATTGCAAAACAAAGATATATGAGAGAAATTGTTAGAAGATGGAAATTTATTTATTTTTCTAGAATTATGGCAAAGAAAAAAATGGAATTAATGTATAAAAATTTACATTTAAGTTATATTCAAATGGCAAATGATGTTTTTGGTGATGATGATAATAATAATGCTAGTGTTATTAAAGAATTTGAAAGATTTGGAAATGAAGTTGGGGCATGGAGTAATGAAAATATTAATAAAACTGAAGAATCAAAATATTCTTCAATTATTCAAAGAAAGTTTGTTTATGGGAAAGAAAATGGAAGAAAAAATGATTATATCAATAGTGAAAATTATAATACTCCAAATAAAAGAAGTTATGTTAAAATACAAAAAAAAGAAAGTGAAAAAAGAGAAATTAATACTAAAAATTCTGAAGAAATTGATTTTAATAAAGATAACTTTAAAAGTAGTTCATATAGAAGAAATAAACAAAAAGATGAATTATTGAAAAGTCCTTATAATTCTAGTATAAATGATTCTGAAAGTGAAAATTATAAACCTGGAACATACAAAGGTAGAAAAAAATAAAGTGATAAATAAAAATTAATTTTTATTTTGAATTTATTTTTTTATTTATATTTAATGAATCAAACAAAATTATTTTTTTAATTATTTATAATTATTAAATAAAAAATAACATAAATTAAATTTAACATTTTAAAGATAAATATTTCATAAATAATATATATTTTTCCCCTAATAATTATTCAAAAATTAAAATTATAACTTAATTAATATTTTTTAAGATGAATTAAATATATTTTTAAAAAGTAACAATTTTTAATAATAAATATTTTTTTATTATTTAATGATTAACTATCATTTTTATATATTCTAACAATTGTTTACATATTTTGAAAATATTTTCATCATCCATTTTTTCAGCCTTTTCTTTTAATTTTTCAATTAAACTGTTTATACCTAATCCATCTTTTTGAATTTTATTAACAATATTTTTCAAGGAATTCATTGAATTTTTAAAATCATCTATAAGATTTTTAATATTATAATTTATAAATATTTTTTCAATTAATTTTAAAAAATATTCAAAAGTATATGATTCATTAATTTCATGAATAAAAATATTAAAATCATGTAGTAAATCTGTAATTTGAATAATTGAATATTTATACAAAAAATCTAATTTAAAAACTAAAAAAAGTTTTTCTATAATAATTTTGTAACTTTTTATTAAAATCTTATAATCATCAACTGAAGCCAAATTTTTAACAATAAAAAATGTTCTTAATTTTTTTTTAAATTCATTAATTTTTTTTTCACTATGAAATATTGATTTAATTTTTGGGAATATCTCTCTAAGATTTTTAATAACCTCCGGCATTGATTTTTCAATATTTTTTGATAGAGTATTAAAATATAGAATTATAAATTGTTCAATATTAGGAACAGCAATGTTTTTAATTAAAACTGGAAGTAATTTTACTTGTTTTTTCAAACTATCTAATATTTTATCAAATCGTTGTTCATCAGATAATTGGGGTTTTAATATTTCGAATTGTCTAAAAAATAAATTAATTTGAAAAAAAGGTTTGTCTTGAGTTGAATCTATCATTGTTTTAATTAATTTTGCAAATTCATCTGGAAATTTATTATCTTTAATGTAACTTATAATTGTATGTGAATTAAGTTTAATACTAGAAACTTGATTTGATATTTTATTTTCTCTTTCAATTAAATTATTAAAGGAATATTCTTTTAAAAAATTTTCTGAAGTACTATATAATTCTTTAAAATCACTTAATATTTTATCGATATTTGAATTATCAACTAAATATAAAAATGATTTAAAGATTTCTGGGAAAAAACTTAAAAAATTATTGATCCATTTTTCAACTTCATTTGTAAGAATTGAATATTGATTATTCTTAAGATTAATAACTCCTATTCTTTTTGATTTTTGAAGAAAATTAGAACATGAAATTAAAGCAATTAGAAGTATTGCAATATATGATTTCATTTAATTTTTATAATTTTTTTCTTAAATATTGTTTTTAAAGATTTCTCCAAAAAATAATTCATATAAATTTAATTTAATTTAACTTCAATCAAAAATTTTTTATTAAAAAAATAAACTAATCTACTAAATAATTAAAAGATATTATAATATATTATTATCATTATTTATTATAAAATTTATATTTATTTTTGGTAAATTATTTATTTAATAATATAGTTAATATTTGAAACTGGTAAAATATCCTGTTTTTTTATATATAGTTTGTAAATAATAAAATTTTAAAAATTTAATTATATAAATATTATAATTTTAATAATTTCCAAATTATTGTTATTGATTTAAGTGAATGTTTAAATAATAAATTAACACAAAGATTTTTCTTTAATTTTGATTTTTTATTTTTATATAAAATTTATGTGATAATATCATAAATTCTTATTTTCCTCTAATTTTATTATTTTATATAAATATTAAATTAATAATATTATATTATCTTTTTAAAAAAATTTTATTGTTTTATATTTGTAAAAATAGAATTACCTAATAATGATTCATCTTAATTTTTTTTATGTAAATCTCCAATTAAAGGATTATTTACACCTCCAAAAATTGTACCAACTTGGTTATTATCAGTATTAAATATTGATATATTATTATTATTTTTATCAACAACATTTTTAGCAAATATAGAATTATTATTTTGATAATTAATATTAAAAATACTTTTATTATTATCATTATTTTCTTCTTTTTTTTCATCTAAATTATCATTTTTAAAAGATATTTTTGTTTCTTTATTTTCACTTATTATAGAGTTTTCAAAAAATGAATTTCCAGGAACTGTAAATTTTTGTTCAATTTTTACATTTGTTGCTTTCATTATAAATGGATTTTTTTCATTTAATAAACTAAAATTATTATTACTTTTGAATAATCTCATATCTGTTTGTTTGTTTGTGTCAATTGTACTACTTACTGGGATTGAGGTAATATCAATTTTCATTTTTTCTTCTTTTTCATTATTTAATATTGGAGGAGGGGAAGAAAAGATTTGTGTTGTTGATGAAGTATTATCTTTTTTATCTTTAGAAACAGAAAATAAAGAATTTTCATTTACTTTTTTGTCTTCATTTTTAAATCCAAATATTGATTCAGTAGTTAGAATTGATTTATAATTTAATTCTCCTTTTTTATCTTTAGGAACAGAAAATAAAGAATTTTCATTTTCTTTTTTGTCTTCTTTTCTAAATCCAAATATTGGTTCAGTAGTTAATGATGATTTATAATTTAATTCTCCTTTTTTATCTTTTGGAACAGAAAATAAAGAACTATTTTCACCTCCCCTTTCACTTTCATTTTCTTTTTTATTTTCATTTTCTTTTTTATTTTCATTTTCTTTTTTATTTTCATTTTTAAATCCAAATATTGGTTCAGTAGTTAAGGATGATTTATAATTTAATTCTCCTTTTTTATCTTTTGGAACAGAAAATAAAGAATTATTTTCATTTTCTTTTCCTTCTTCTTTATTAATTATTTCTGGTTTTAAATTAAAAATAATTTTTTTTTGTTTTGATAATTTTGGTTCTTTTATTGGAGAAGAATAAAAATTATCTTCTTCACTTATTTTTTTTCTTTTGTTTGGAATATAATCAATAGAAGTTTCTGTTATTGAAGATGCTTTTTTAATTAGCATATCTTTTTTCTGTTCAGGAACAGAAAATAATAACAGTGAATTTTCTTCATTTTTCTTTTTACAAAA
>Ga0256407_10010995_pt1 | contig 12614 bp, 8 predicted proteins | sample RumenRJG_04DNA_FD_193489 | JGI IMG/M metagenome (GOLD analysis project Ga0256407, IMG submission 193489) | Bovine rumen microbial communities from Lethbridge, Alberta, Canada - RJG_04 | ecosystem: Host-associated > Mammals > Digestive system > Stomach > Rumen | place: Canada: Alberta | collected... | reverse complement strand
TTTTTTTTTTTTATATAAATTTGATTTTTTTTTTAAAATATTAAAAAATTATTTTTTATTCATTTAAATCTTTATATTTATTATTTAATTGTATTAAAAGTTGATTATATGCTTCATCAGTAAGTGATTCAATATAATTTTGTTTTTTCTTTATAAAAGGTATTTGATCAAATTCTTTCATTTTATCTTCTTTTTCTTTAAAGAAATTATCAATATTAAAAGCATTTGAAATTTTATTACATTCACTTTCAATTTTATTTAAATTTTGTTTATCAGTAATTATTCTTTTCCAATCATTTTTTTGATTATTAATTTTATTTTTTCCTTTACTAAAAGTTCTAATATTAACAGTATTTTTATCTGTATTAGCCCAACAATTAATTTTACTTTTAGCATTTTTAATATTTAATTTAGGAGGAGGCGATCTTTCTAAATCATGTAATTTTCTCCTTAATTCTATTTCAATTGGTTGATTTTTTCTACTTTGTCTTTCATCTTTAACTTCATTTATATTATTATTATTATTATTATCTTTTTTAATTTTTTTATCACTTCCTTCATTTAAATTTGAAAAATTAATATTTGATGTTGTATTATTTTTAATTGAATCTTTTATTTGACTTTGAGAATTTCCAAAATTTGACATTTGACTATCTAAATTTTTTTTAGAGTCTTTTTCTTCTTTTGCTATTTTTTTCATTTCTCTTATAAATTCACGAAATGAACTTTTTTTTTCTTTTTTACCTTCTTTTAATTCTTTTTGTTTTGCTTCTTCAATTGCTTTTCTTGCATCATATTTTGGTTTTTTATTAACATTTCTATTATTAGGTATTTTTTTTTTAATTTCTTTTTTAGTAAATTTATTTGGATCTTCCTCATCAAATTTTTCATTAGGATTACCAAACATTTCTTCATAATTTATTTTTTTAGACCCAATAGGTCTTTCATCATAATTATTAAAATTATTTTGATTATTTAAATTTTCATTATTATTATTTTCAAAATTATCATTATTTAAATTTTCATTATTAATATCTCCATTATTTAAATTATTATTGTTATTATTATTATTGTTAGTATTATTTTTTTTATTTCTAACTATTCTTTTTTTTGGTATTTCTTCACCTTCTTTTGGATAAGCATCTTCCATATTAAAACCAGTTAATTTCATTGGTTTAATTGGTCTTTCATCATAACTATTAAAATTATTATTATTATTATTATTATCATTATCAAAATTAATAACACCTTTTGATTTTGATTTATTAAAATTATCTTTTATTTTTTTTATTTGATTATCAATATTATATTTTGGATTATTTACATATATTAAACTTAAATATTTTATTAACCAAGGATTTTCTGTTTTTGATTGATCAACCCAACTTTTATTTGATTTAAGACAATTATATTCATCAATAAAATTTAAATATAATTTATCTAATCTTTGTTTGAATTGTTCATTTAAATTATCGTTTGAAGAATCTTTTGAATTTAATGCTGATTTTATATTTGCTATTTCTATTAAGATATTTTGTATTGATGAACTTCTTAATATTAATCTTGTTCTGTATGCTATTGCATATTTTGAAATTATTTTTTTTTTGTTTGATATTAAATCTCTTATTGGTTTTAATCTATTTCTTATTCTATATGATAAATAAGTTGATTCTATTAAATCAGCACAATAATTTTTATATCCTTTTATTATTTTATCGGCATTACTTTTTTTTTTGTTAATATAATTAAATCCACTTCTATGAAACAACATTTTTAAAATTAAATTTTTTAAGAAAAAAGTTTTATAAAATAAAATTAAAAAAATTTTTTATATTTTTATATGCAAATTTTATATAAAAATTATCTTATTACTTCTATATTGTTAAAAAATATTTCAAATATATTTTTTTATTTTCTCATTTATTAAATAATGATTTTTCTTTTAAATGTTAGATAATATTTTTAATGTTTTTTTTTAATTAAATTTATGAATTGATTAAAAGTATTTTAAAATAATCAAATAATTTATAATATTTTACATTAATTATATTGAAAACAATTTTGATTATTTTAATTTAAAAATTATTATCATAAATATAAAATATTTTATAATATTTTTATGTATAGGTTTTAAAAAATATAAAACAAAATGATTTATTTATAAATTTTCTCCAAAATTTTTGTAACATCTTCACATTCTTTATATAAAATATATTCTGATAATTCTTTTAAATCATCTGAAACAATTCTAATAAAATTTTCCACTATTTCTTGATCTAATTTTTCAATATAAATTATTAAATTAGGATTATAGCAAATTTTATCCATCATTTTATTATATAATAGAAAAAAAATATCACAAGCAGTAATAATAATATTTGGATAATCAAATTCAAATGAAGACTTTACTCTACTATAAAATTTATAATGTTGTGAATAACTTCCATTTGTAATTTTATAAAGAATAGAATTAAATTCTTCATAATTAAAATTTGAATTATTTTTACTTTTAGAATCAGTTTGAAAAGCAAAATATTTATTAAAATCAGGAAAAAAATTTGAATCATTTTTATTTAAAGAATTATAAAATTCATACATTATTTTAAAATTTGAAGTAGAATTTTGTGGATTTGATTTTATTCTTTCTTTAATAAAATCATTTTGTAATAATGGAATTGCAGGATTATTTTCAAAAATTTTTGATATAAAATTTTTAGTATTTTTTGAATATTTTAAATAATATTTATGCTCATCAAAAATTTTTAAAGCAATTAAAATTGTTTTTACTGAATTATTTAAATCTAATATTCTACCAATTGATAAAGCAAGTGAAAATATATTTTCACATTTCAATCTGTATTCTCCTTTATTAAATAGTTCTTCAAAATTTGATAAATTATTTCCAAATAAAATTATTTCTTTATATAATTTTTTATTATTAACATCAAAATATCTTTTTAATTCTGTTATTTGCTCCTGTCTATTTTTTACAATATTACTTATTTTATTTTGCATTTCAATTTGTTTATTTAATTGGGCATCCATCATTTTTTTTCAAATCTTTAAATTGAAAAAAATATAAATTATTAAATAAAGAAATAATTATTTATAACTATTTATATTTTATTATTTATACTAATTTGGTAAATAAATTAATATTCCAAAAAGAATTTTTATTCTTTCATTATTTTTTTACAATTTTGAAAAAAAACAATTTTAGTTCATATATTTCTATACTATGGTTCCTTATATATATAAAAAATATACTCTTTATTTGAGGAAAAAATTTTTTCAAAATTTTTTTTACATTTTTCACATAATAAAGGTAATTTATCTTTTATTTCTTTTATTTTTTCTTTTAGTTGTATATTTTGTTTACGAAGTTTCCTGTTTTCATTTATTAACATTTGTATTTCTAAATTTTTTTTATTTCTAGATTTTTTTGCACTTATTCGATTTTTTTCTTTTTTTAATTCTTCTTTTTGTTTTTGTTTTTTTCCTTCTAAAAATTTATTTTTATTTTCCAAATATTCTTTATCTTCTTTTTCATTCTTATTTAATAATTGATCGATATGAATAAATGAATTATTATCTGAAAAAAAAGATTTTTCCTCAAAATTCGATTCCATAAATGCTTTAATTATAATATTAATTTATTTTTATTTCTATTAATAAATTGTATTTTTATAATAATTTAATCTTTAAATAAATAAATTTATTTTGAATATAATAATTATTTATAAAAAATAATATATTAAAAATATATTAATTATTTTTTGAATTATTTTTTGTTGAAGAAGTATTAATTTCATCATTTGAATTAGTAAAAACTAAATTTTGTCTAAATTCATTAATACTATATTTTAATTTTTCTAATTTTTGTTCATATGTTTCTTTATTTTTTACTATATTATCTTTTTTTAAAAACAATAATGTTTTTTTTTTATTATTTGAAAATATATTACCATTTCTCTTTTTTTTTGTATTCATATACCAATGATATAAAATAGATTTTTTATTTTGAATTTTAATATCATCTTCACCTTCTTTTTTTTTAGTTTTAAACATAATAGTATCATTATTTTCATTTTTATTTATCACATATTTTTTATCAAAAACAATTTCACTTAATTCAAATAAATTATTATAAATATTTAAATCTTCCCTTTCAATTTGATATTCATTTAAAATTGAAGCAGATTCTTTTTTCTTTCTTAATGTATTGAAAAATTTTGAAATAAAAAAAGAATCTTTCCTACTTCCAAAATCTTTTCTTAAATTATGAGTTAATTTTTTTTTTTTATTTTCTAAGACTCTTCTAAATTTATATTGTTCAAAATATTGAATATTATCTTGTTCAACACGATCTAAATTATCATTTAAAATAAGTTCAGAAATCATTTTATTATCAATAATTAAATTTGAATTATTTTTAGTATTAATATCCTCTTCTTTATTAATTTTTTTTTTTAAAATAATTTCACCTTTTAAAAGTTCTTTACAAGTTTGGAATAACTCATTAATAGTATCATCATCATTATATTCAAAAAGTTTTATATCATTTAAATTCATTGTTTCAATACTTTGTCTTAATTTAATAATTGGAAATGTAACATCTTTAGAAAGTTTTTTTTCAATATATATTAAAAAAAAAATTACACATATCCAAAACATATAACAAAATAAAACTATTTCTAATAGACAATTAAATAAAATTTGTTTATAATCATTTGTCTTTTTTATAACAGGTGCATAATTCACAAATAAATAAATGATTAAATAATTTTCAAAAATATATTTTGGTTTAAAATAATATAATCCTCTAAAAGATGGAGAAATATATCTAATGATTTCATGTAATTCATATCCACTTATATTAAATAATTTAGAAATTTTTTTTTCTGAATAGAAGAAATTAGGTAATGTTTTATTTTGTAATAAATCTGTTATTTCTTCAATATTGACATGAGTTAAACAATCATAAATTGTAATTGTATTATTTTCATAAATTTGGTTAAATAGTTTATCATATTCTTCATTTGATAAATCTCTTGAATGTAATAATTTTTGAAAAACTAAAAAAAGAAAACATGTTGTTTTTGTTTTTAATTCATTATTTTCATTTACTGGAATTGCTAAAAATTGATTAGGATTAAAATAAAGAGAAATAAATAATCTATCTAAATAACCGAATAATAAATGATTAATAATTATCATATTTATATTTGAAATATTTAAATTATCAATTAAAGAAATTTGGGCTTTATCATAATTAATAAGTGGTTCTTGTTTACTTAAATTTGTAATAATTTGTTCTTCAAAATTTGGTTCAAATTCTTTTTTGTTTTTGTCATAAAATTTGTCTATTTTTTCAATTAAAATTGGAGAAAACATCCCAAATAAAGAATACATATCTTTAACTATATGTTCAAAAAAAAATAAATTTTTAGTTCTATGATATTCAATTAAGTTTTCATAAAAAGATTCATTTGAAGATTCAATTAAAATATTTTTTATTTTTGTTTTATTCATACTAAAAATAAAGTTATTTTGAATATCAATTATTACAAATTCACTCATAAATTGTAGTTCATTTAATAAAATTGGTTTTATATTTTGAATTGTTATTATTATTGGAAATATTTTTGCTAAATTTATTTTGATATATTTTTCAATATCTTCTGTGATATTAGAATTTTTAAAATAATAAAAAAATAAATTATTTCCTTCAATTGGACTATCATATGGATAAATGAAACTATCAATATAAGTATCATTAAATATATGTTCTGATATTAAAAATTTTTTACTTTGAAAATAATTAAAAATTTGATGTGTTAATAATTTAATTAATTCTTCATATAAAAGTAAATTTATATTTTGAAAATATGTTATACTTTCAATTGTTTCTTCTTTCATATCAAAAAAATATTGTTGAGTTACTTTTATAGATTGATCAATTACTTCATAACTGTAACAAAATATTATTAAAATTAAAAATAATGTAGATAATATACTTGTTGCTAATATTGTTACTTTTATTTGTTGACATATTTCCATTTGAAGAAATTTTTCCTTGAAAGACATTTTTTGAATATTACATTTATTTTATTAAATAAATTAAATTTTTTTTAAAAATCAAATTAAATTTTAAAAATTTTTTAAATATATTTAACTTATATAATGAAATATATTTTTCTTTTATAATTTTTTTACTTTTATATTTAATTATTAAATTTAATTTTTTTAATTATCTAAGAATTAAAAATTAAATGGGGACATCCACTAATTAATTCTAATCTCTCATCTTTATTAGGTTGATTTAACATTAATTTAATCTGATTTATACAATTATTTTTATAAATTGTTAATGCTAATTTTGAACATGCATCATAACTAATTCTATTATCAATTAAATTTAAACAAATTAAAGTATTATTATAAATAAATTTTTTATAAAAATTTTCAATTGTTTTTTCACTCATATTACTTGTTTTAATTTCTAAATTAAGTAAATTTTTATTAAAACTTAAATATTTGCCTAAATTATTAAAAGCATTATCATTAATTTTATTATCTCCAATACAAAGAGATAATAAAGTTTTATTAATTCTTAATGAAGATAAAATTTTATCTAAACCATGATTAGTAAAATTATTTCCCATAATACTTAAAGAAATCAAACTTTTATTATTTCTTAACATAAAATCAATTGCATCTGAGCAATAATCATTTAATTCAGTAAAATTAACCATTAAAATTTTTAAAGTATTATTATCAAATGATAGAGTTTCACATAAAGAATTCATTCCTGTATCTTTTATTTTATTACTAGCTAAATTTAATTCAGTTATAGTTTGATTTTTTTTTAACATTTCTGAAATTTTTTGAGCACCGATTGGACCAATTTTATTACTTTGTAATAATAATTTTTTTAAAGGAGCAGATGAATCATTTATATATTTACAAATATTATTAATATCTTCATCATTAATTGAATTAGATTGTAAAATCAATTGAGTTAAATTAGGTAAATTTAATATATTTTTAATTAAAGATACATTTATTTCATTATGTGCTAAATCAAAAACTTTTAAATTAGGATTTTTACATTTAAATTTAAAATCATCTTTTAAATTTGTTTTAAATCTTAATTTTTTAAATAATCTATTATCTTCTGAGCCATGAAATAATTGTATAATTCCTTGTTCTGATAATTCATTATCAGCAATTCTAATATTTTCACACCAAGAAAACAATTTATAAAAATCTTCTTCAATTTCAGTAATATTATTAGAAGAAACATTTAATTTTAAAAAATTAACTTTATTTTTTAATTCCTTAGAAATATACATAATACCTTTATTAGATATTTTATTATTAGAAATATTTAATTCAATTAAAGTTTCATTTTTACTAATTCCTTTACTTAAATATTCACATCCTTCATCACTTATAGAATTACTATTTAAATTTAAATATTGAAGTCCAGTTGCTTCTTCAAGTGCTTTCCCAATATAATAAGCTGCTTGATGGTCTATTTTATTTCTTTCTAAATTTAATTTTCTCATTGATGCTTTTGTTAATACTATTTCAGATAAGGCTTTTACTCCTTTTAATCCTATTTTATTCTCTCCTAAATATATTTCTGATATATTTATATTATTAAATAAACTTTTTGCTATTATTTCTGTTGAGTCATCATCTAAATTTATTTGATGAAGAAATATTTTTTCTAAATTTTTATTAAGTTCAAAACCTTTTGATAAATAATTTAATGATTCTGATGATGATTTTGAATTGTTTGTAAAGATAAAAGTTTTTAAATTTTTATTATTTGATATTATATTTGCTAAATATTGTATATTTTCTGAAAATAAATCAACTTGATTAAAATTAATTACTTTTAAATTATTTAATGATTTACAATTTTCTAAAAATTTTCTTTGGTAATCTTTACCTATTTTAACTGTTATTATTAAATGTTGATTTGTTGTATGTTTTTTTAAAAATTCTGAAAAAGAAATTAAACCTTGATCACTATAATTATTAGATGAAAAATCTAATTTTGTAAATTTATCATTTGGAGTATTTTTTAATATTTCACAAAAAGTAGAAATTCCATCATTTCCAATAAAATTATTTGCTAAAATTAATTTTTTTAAAGTAGTATTATTTAATAAACTCTTTGCAAGTGATATAATTCCTTTATCTAAAATACTATTATATGATAAATCTAATTTTTTTAAAGATTGATTTTTTTCGAAACATTTTGATAAAATTGAAACTTCTTCATCACCAATATAATTACTTGATAAAAATAATTTTTGTAAAGTACATTCTGAATCATTTAATAAATTTGTTAATTTTATTATTCCTTTTTTTGATAAATTATTACCTGTAAGAGTTAAATATAATATTGGTAAATTATTTATTTGATTTAAACCACAATATGGTAAATATAAATAATTTATTTTACTTGAATCTATATTAAAATTTTTTTTATAAAAATCATTTTGAGTTAAATAAAAAGTTGATGATGGATGATTTATAATATATTCATTTAATAAATTATAATTTTCTTCATTATCAATATATAAATTTCTAAAATCAACAGAAGAAAATTTACTATCTTTATTTTTTAATAAACCTTCTAATATTTTTTTTGTTACTAAACGACTTAATTCTTTATCATGATATTTAATTTGAATTTGTAAAGAAGAAATTTTATCATTTAATCTTCCAAGAATTTCACAAAATATATCTAATAATTTCATATCTAAATATTTAATGTAAAAAGAAACTGAATTAAATTGTTTTTTTAAAGATATTTTTCTTATTAACCTTTCGAAAGATTTATCATCAATTAAAGTTTCAGATAAACGTAATTTAATTGTAGTTAACTTTGTTGTTTGAGTTATTAATTGAGTTATGTTTTTTGCATCTTCATCATTTATATCAAATTTTAAAAGGTTTAATGAAAATTGTTTTTGGTATGAATCAATTTCTTCTGACATTATTCCTTTAAAAAATTTTTGAGCATTAATTAAATCTTTGTTTGACATTTATTTATAATGTTTAATTTAAAATTTAAATTTTATATTGTTTTTTTTTTTATTAATTAAATAATTATTTATTTTTTAATTTATTTATTTAATTTTTTTTTAATAGAAATAAAATAATGCAAATCAATAAAACAAGACTTGTTCCAGTATAAATATTTTTATAATGTTTTATTAAATCATTTTTATTATTATTAATAAAAACATTATTATTTAATAATTTATCTTTTAAAATAGGTAAATTAACAATAGTTTCACTTCCTTTAAAATTAATATTACCAATTAAAAATAATAATTTACTATTTTTTATTTGAATTTTTCTAATTTCCTTTTCATTCTCTTCAAAAAAATTCTGTGTTCTAAAAATAATATCATCAAAATCAATTAATTCAACTTTAAATTGACTTAAAGAAGGTAAAATAATTTCATTATTTAATTCAATACCTTTTTTAATAATATTATCAAGTATATCAATAATAATAAAAGAAACCATAATAAAAATAACACATGGTTCATGAAAAAAAATATAATCCATAATTCTTTGAATTATTTTAAATTTACTAATATCATGACAAAATGAAGTAATAATCCAAGAAAGACAAACACATAAAGGGACATTATCTTCTAAAAAAAATTTACCAATATTTGGATTAATTAAATTTATAAAATCACTTAAAACTATAACTGTATTTTGAAAAATATCACCATTAATTTGAATAGTTGTTGTATAATCTCTTAAATAAATTTCTAAGTAATATTGAAAAATTTCAATTGATTTATTTGTTTGTTTTTTATATAATAAAAAAAAATAAACTGCAACATCTAATACACCTTGATAATAACTATAATTTTTACTATCTTTTAAAAAAATTTTCATTTTATTTTCTAATAATTCTAAATTTAAATTATAAATTTGATTTTCATTTTTATTTTTTATAAATTGATTATAAATACAACGTGGAATATCTTTTTCTAATACTAACATTTCATTTTCAATATTATTTTCTAATTCTGAATCATCTGAATTAATATTATTTAATAAAATAAATGGATTTTTTTTATATATATTAAATCTTTTTGCCATATTTGCTAATCGAAGAAAAGATTGTCTTTGTATTTCTAAAGAATTTATTCCTCCTTTTTGTTCTGATAATTTTTGAAGTTTCTTAAATGTTTCTATTGATAAATTATCAATACTTTGTTCTTTTATTTCTTTTAATAAATCTTTTGTTGTTATTTCTTTTTCCATTTTATTAATATTTAAATAAAATAATTAATTAAGTTTAATTTTTTAGTAATAATTAAAAATTAAAAATATTGAAAGAAAAAATAAATAAATGTCAATTTTACAAATAACATTTACAATAAAAGAATATAATCCTATAACATTTAATTTTACAAATTGTTATTTTCAAATTTATTCAGATGAAACAAAGTTTGAAAAATGTATTTTTTATCCTCAAAATAATTCAGTAATGGATAAAACAGAATTAAAAAATAATTTAAAATACTTCGTTAAAGCAATGACAGAAGGTGAAATTTTTGGAATTGCTTCATTTATAATTCCAAGGAAAATTTTTGATAAAAAATTAAAAATTTATAATTTAAATAATATTGAACTTACTTTATCAGAAGCAATATTAAATAAATATTTTCAAATTCCTATTATTCAAAAACCAGAATTTAAAATGTCAATATCTTTAAAAATTAATATTAATTATGTTAAAAAGAAATTAAATTTTGAAAAAAAAATTATTAAAAAAAAAAGAGTGTTAATTCAAAATTATAAATCAAATAGTGCATTAAAATTAAGAATAAATAATAAATCGAATAATTCATCTCTTATAAATAATTCAAATAGTTCATTGAAATTAAATAAATCAAATAATATAATGAATTCATTTACAAAATTTTGTTATTTTTCAAATTATAAAAAAAAAATTCCCTTATCTCATAGACAAACTAAATTAAATTCTTTCAATTATTCTGATACTCAAAGTGATATTTCTGTAATTGATAGTATTTTAATTGATAATGATGAATTAAATGATGATAATTATATAGAATTAAAAACTAAATTAAATTTTGAAAAAGATGATTATCCTTCTGATAAAGAAATTAAAGATAGAATTAGAATTCTTTCTGAAAATTTATTTAATTCAATTATAGAAAAAAATATTATTATAAAAAATTATATTAATAATAATATTAAATTAGGAAAGTCCTATGAAAATTATCATAAAAAATTAAATGATATTATAAAAAAGAAAAATAAACTTAATTTAATAAAAGAAAATAATAATTTTAAAAATGATAATATAAATTTAAATGATGATTATAAAACAATATATAAAAAGAACATTGAAAAAAAGAAAAAAGAATTCGAAATAATTAATAAAATATTTAAAGATAATATAACATATTCTTTCCAAACTGAAAGAGTTAGAAATTTATTATTAAAAACTATAAAATCTAATTTAGATTTATCAATAGATTTAACTGAACTTTTCAGTGATGAAGGAATAACAATTTTTCGTGAAATTTGTCAAAAATATGGTTTAATATCAGGAAAGCCAGATTACTAAAAATAAAATTGATAAAAAATTAAATAAACAAATCTTAATAAATCTTTTTTTACATAAAATAAAAAGCAAATATATAATATAAATAAATAAATAAATAAAATAATATATTATAAAAAAGTGATTTTTATATAAATAAAAAATTAGAATCAAAGAGAAAAAAAAAAATTATTAAATTTTTAATTTTAAAAATGTCTTCAACGCAAACAGATGAAAAATTACAAATAGTAGCATTTTCAACAGACAATACAACAGATACTCCAAATACAATAATAAACATATTTTTATCAAAATATACACACACAATAATAAAAGAAAGTAAACATGTTATATCATTTTTAACAAAATTACCAAATTCAGAAGAACAAAAAAAAATTATGGTTTGTTCAGTTTTAAAATTAGAAAAAGAATATACTGGAGTTAAAGATGTTAATTGTTATATTATGTTTGTTAATATTGAAGAAAAAGATTCTATTAATAAACTTAATAATATAATTGTTTATTTTAATAATTATTGTGATGATTCTAAAAAAATATTTTTAATTGGATTTTTTAAAAATAATAATAATATTAATTTAAGTATGGAAGAATTAAGTGGAATTTTAGAAGATAATCATTTACAATATGAATATAAACAAATGAATTTAGAAAAAAAATATGAGGTTGAAAAAATATTTTTAGAAATTTTAGATTATAGTACTAAACATCCTATTAAAGGATTTGAAAAAAGTACAAATGATGCTAAATCATGTTTTATTTTCTAATTTAAAACTAATAATATAAACAATTTTCCTATCTTTTATATTGTTAATTAACTTTAAAAAATAATTTAAAAAAAAAACAAATTTTTTAATGGATTTCCGAAAAAAAAATATTTAAAAAGCTAAAAATTTATATAAATACATAAAAAAAAAAATATATAAAAAAACCAGAAAAAAAAATCAAAAAAAAAAAAAAAAAAAAAAAAATA
>Ga0256407_10010994_pt1 | contig 12615 bp, 16 predicted proteins | sample RumenRJG_04DNA_FD_193489 | JGI IMG/M metagenome (GOLD analysis project Ga0256407, IMG submission 193489) | Bovine rumen microbial communities from Lethbridge, Alberta, Canada - RJG_04 | ecosystem: Host-associated > Mammals > Digestive system > Stomach > Rumen | place: Canada: Alberta... | reverse complement strand
ATAATCAACAGAGTAAATCACAGTCATAAACTGACTAGGCGAAGACTTGAACACAGGCCGTCTGTCATCCTTATACGCCTCCAGTGCCTTTGTTTCGTTGCAGATGCGCTTCAAGCCGCTACCACGCTTCTCCATATAGTCCAGTTGCGCCATCACGTCTGCCAGCACAGGGTTTCGCCTCAACGACGAAATATCCTCCAGTGGAACATCCTGCACCTGCTGGCCACTGTACATACCGCCAGGCGAGGTCACAGCAATCCTGTCATCATAGATGTCCAGATGCACCTCACCGCCCATCACGGTATAGTCCCTGTGAATGAAATGGTTCACCATAGCCTCCAATACGGCTCTCTCCGCATACTCGGGCTTGTTCTTCCTACCGTCAGGCAGCTTCTCCCACCCTTTCTTTGTGTTCGATTTCACAAAGTTCATTGCCTCACGGAGTAACAAAAGGATATTCCCCTTATACTCCGCATCATTGATGGCATCACTTTTCTCCAAACCATACCACCGTGTACAGTACAGTCGCGACTGACTCAGCCAGCAGTCATCTGCAAACAGAGCACCCGCATTCGTCAGGTAGCCATCATCCGTCACCAGTCCAAACGACAGCAGATACTTTTTGTCCCACTCCTGCTGAACGCGCTCCTTGAACGTATTTGCCAGAATAGCAAACGAATAATCCTCCACCCTTTTATCCGTACGCAATGAGTCATACGTTCTGTTTGTTCCCTTCAAGACCAGCCTCACCATCTGCTCACCAGTTGCCGGTAAACTCTCGTCGCCATTGCGCACAAAAGCCACACGCTGACCGTCACCAACGTAATAATACGGAGTGTACAAGCCCTCCTTCACCTTCAGCTGGAGAACATGCATTCCCTCCTGTTCCAGCGGAATCATCTCCACATCCGGCAGCGGATCCATATAGTCTCTGATCTTCATGCTGATGGTTTCTGTCACGTGCTGAATATCATCCAGCCCCTTAACGTTGCCATCATTATCCACTCCAAAGAACAACGAACCGCCCATGGTATTTGCAAAAGCACTCACGCTCTTCAGCCAACTCTTAGGTTTCTTCTCCTCCAGAGATTCCTTATAGTCGTATGCCGTACATTCAGCAATCAGAGTCTGAAACTCCGTCGATTTCTGTATATCTTCTATTGTCATATCGTATCCTCTTTCAATAGGGTATCACAATCTGTGACATCCATTTTTTGTATCCATCAGTCCGTAAGTATTCCTTACCACCTGCCTCTATCTCCGTGAATCCCTAATTCCGTAAATTCCGGGAACCACCGGGACGGGAACAAACACAATTGCGGGCATCTTTTCTTCTAAACTAAATTCTTTTTTTCATTTGAACCTTTCAGTTGTGTCCAACTTTCTGGGTTCACTTCAATATCGTCCCCTTGGCATCTCGTAAGGCTTTTTATTATTTTACCCATCCCCATTTTTCACAATTACCCATCATTGTGTCAATGGCATTTAAAAAATCACTTGTATCTAGGAAGTAACTTGGATACGCCTCTTGTAATTGCTGCATCTTAGGAACGGAAACTAAAACAACAGCATTTTTTCTTTCATCTGCATACTTCTCCAATCTATAATAGAGAGCTGAAGCTTGTTCTTCATTTTCCTTTGGAAACGCTTTAATACTTACTCTTTTTGTCAAGAAATTGATATTTAATATATAATAACCGTCCTTGTAGTTTTCTTTTTTTGCAATCGTATTTGAGGCTCTTAATGCTTTCAACGTATCATTAAAATGTTCATTTGCATTTAACGTATACAATTTAACCATAAGCATTCTCATGTCATATCCCATAAGTTTATGTTCCTCTAAAATAGGTGTACCCTCTTTAATGGCAAAAAGCGAACTGACGATCTTAAAGAACTCTATCCAATTATCATCACCCTGACTAGATTTTAAGGCGGTTCCCGTTACTAATTCTGCAGTCTCCACTGCCATTGCCCACGAATGTTGTAGTTTTGTCCTTAGTTGTAATTCAATTTTCATACCATCAACATCATTATTTGTCGAATGATACTTATAAATAAAATGTATGCTGCGATAACCACTGATATCTTTAGGTCTTTCAATGTAATTCATTGGTTGTTTAGTGAACTCGAAATTGGTTGGAATATTGTTAATTATCAATGAATATGCGCTACTGAGACTTCCATTATTTGGTACTATAATACGCAATCCTCCGATATCTTGCATTGTTCCTAATCCAGACTTGGGGTTTCTGTCAAGCTTGTTTAATATAGATGATATACGCTTTAATCTACGCGACACCGCAGAGATTCGAATATTGTTTACTTTAAGTAGAGGAACCAAGCCATTTTGCAGTTCATCTAACGGGATGAGATGCAACGACCTCCAATCATCAATTATCTTCACCGCATCATCAACTTCTTTATCATTTCTTGAGGTTAGTGCAATATTGCCCGCTTTGCTTATTTTTTTACTTCCGTACTTCATATTTCATACCATTAAGACATATGCAAAAATAGTAAATCCGTTCCATACAATTTACATTCTCCCCAATTAATTATTCATTTTTAAGAATATATCGCATTACGATTGTCTAAACAAGATGTCTATCTATCATTCGACAGGATTGTATATTGTGATACATTTCATTCCGTTGAAGGTGGTATATTTGTTTCCGATATAAGTGGCACATTAATTACGACACTACCAGTCTAATTGAAACAACGCTAGAAAATCATTCCTTCTAGCGTTGTATCTATTGTTATTAACGAGTAATCTTGCTTCAGTTCTATCTCATAGGGAAAGATTCCTATTCTAACTCTATTCTGAGAAAACCAAAATGTATGCTTTGTTGATATGACCATTCTGCTCTAATTTCTTCACCTTTATCTTTAAAGACTTAGAGTTTTTCAACTGGAACACTTCATTATGTATTCTTTTAACATATCCTACTTTCTGAGTTCCGAAATATAACGCTACAGCCTTGCAATCATACTTGTTTCTCGGTTCCAGCTTCCAGGTCAAGGTATCTCCCTCGTGAATACTACCCGTATTCAAAGGATGATCTGAAAAGCCACATACCTCGCTCACAAACCTCACCCCGCTTACACTATAGTACCGAGCTAAGAACTCAAAGTTATCTGTTGGGAGTAAACCCTGCGTATAAACCAGCATTCTAAACACGTCACCTCTAGACTCTTCGGGGATTTCCCAAAAATCATAATACTTTTCTATATCAGGGCGCTCAGGGCTGTTGAGCCTATGTGACAAAACTTGCTGTACATTCTGATTATAAATCTTATTTGTATCCGTAAAATCTGGATAACAAACAAAACCATCTTTTCTAGCCAGAACAACACCTTCCTGAATATAACGGAAAGTTGTGCCCTCGCTTTCATTCTTCTTAACGACAGCAATCGGAATTCTGTTAGCGCCCCTTCCTTTTCGCCACGTTACGATAATTTGCTTAATCTTTGGGTACATCTTTTACAAGCTCTTTTAATTTTTCAATTCTACAACATATCACCTTAACAATAAACCGTTTTCGTTCACTAGACATTCTACATAGCAATTTTGATTTGCTAGGCACACAGGATTCTATATTTTCTATTATGTTACTTATCTCTTTTTCCTCATATATATCGCTAATCTCTTTTATTCTTTTCTCCACAAACTGCTTGTAGGAATCATCCTTATTCATTACAAACTGAAGTAGATCAAAATGAGAGACCTTCTTTGTTGGCATATCATCTCTTCTTAGTTCCGCCTGACTTTTCCTAATAAAACTATCAAAACTGATATCATCAGAGAGCCGGATTATAATATTATCTTCTGTTAGTTCACGTCCCAAGCAACAGCCGCTATCATAGATTGGCGACATAATGTCTTTAGATACGTCTTCGATTTTTTCTTGCTTACTATTCTTCAGCCTTTTTATTACCTTCTTAATATACTTGTCTTCACATTCATCCTCTTCCTTCGCCTGAGGTCTTTTATGTATAAATCCCCAGTTACTCTGATGACGATCCCGATTTCCTATAATCGAATCAAATATTAATATATTAATAAAATCGTTTATGAAAGCACCGTAGCCATATTTTTCCAAAGCATTCTTTACGAAAGAGAATGTATATTTAGAATACATATTCTTATCTTCCGGATCGTATGACGCATCATAACTAGTTAAAATACTATGTCCCTCTATCAACTGCTCACTATCGGTATCTACCATATTCTCTGATATACAGCCAAATCTGCCATTTTTCTCTGCCAAATCGTATTCAAGAACATTGAACCCTAAATATCTACCCACCTCGTAAGCAATAATCTCTGACCAATATTCTGTTGCATAATCTCTTCCTGGTTTGCACATAGAATATTTAAGGAAGCACATTTTCCCCGTATCAGGATTAATCAATATTTCTTTTTCACGTGTCCCTGTCGTAGATTGGCCGCTGCTATCTCCCCAATGAGATACCTCGTAATATTTCATTTTATATTCGACTGTTTTGCTTACTCCTTTTCCGTTTGCAAAGATACAAAAAGTTTTGGATTATTCAACATATCGTACACTTTTTTAAAAAGAAATCACTTTTTTTATTGTATTAACACCGCAGATTCACGGCAATTCATCCCCGATCATACCGACTGTTAGGTGTCAGATAGCTAAATCGGAGTATGTTCAGTCAATTCAGACGGTCAAATCAGTCAGCTGAATGAGACGATTTTGAGTTGAAATCGACATATTAACCAAGAAAAGCCAGCCCGTCGGCTGACTTTCCTCGTTCTATATCTACTGATTCACATGCTTATACTGTTCGCTCAAAGCATCTTCATGTCGTATGTTCCACCTCTCCTCATGCATCATATCCGTTCCATCCACACAATCCGTGTTCGCTCTTGAATAATTTTGAATCAGATTTTGTTGAATTTCTCACCGTAGGTGACTCCATCCATTTCCAGACCTTTAGGTCCTTATAATTTTCCTGATCGATTTTCTTAGAATTTTGAGCGAAGCGACCCCTCTCACGCTTTAGCGCGAGCCCATCTGTGCCATCTGCGTAATCTGTGCGCCCTACTCTCTCCACGTGCCACATATAAACCAAGAAAAGCCAGCCCATCGGCTGACTTTCCCATATCCTATTCATACTGATTCTTCCGTTTATACTCCTCCATCAGCGCCATCAGTTTCCCGAAAGCCTCCACCCTCTCAGGCCTCATCTTCCCCGCATTAATCGCCTTCCTGTTCGCCTTCACCCAATTCAGCATATCATGCTCCTCAATCCGATGTTTCGACGGGTTCCGATGGTTGTTTTCAATAAACTTCATCACTTCTTGGTATCGTTTCTGCCAACGTTCTTCTTGCGTCATGTTTTCTCTCTTTTCTTCACTATCTCCCAATACCCCTTCATTTTCTCTTGGATTACGTTTCCCACTTCCTCAAAAGCAATCTGTTCCTTCGTTCTGATGCTCTTCAGGAATCCGTTCCATCTCGATGTACGTATCGGGTCCTTAAAGAACTCCTCGCCAAACAGCGGATGCCCTTCCACATACCCTGTTCCACGGTTCTCAAATGTATTCTTCACAGCCTCTTTCAGCACCTCTTCATCTAGATTTCCCTCTTTCAAAATGCGGTACACATCAAAGAAGTCCTTCATCCGGCTATTGTTTACCGACAGCGAAATCATGGCCTCAAACTTCTCGGCCACCACCGTTTCCAGTGAGTAAGCCAGAATCTCCACCTCAGGCACATTCTCCAGCAGCAGCGGATATTCCAAGCGTTTTGGCCCTGGCGTCACCACGTCTCCGAAACCAATATCCATGCTAATCGTCTGTCGGATACTCTCCAGCATAGCCAGTATCGTTAGTCTTACACCGTGGTACTCCTTCTCTTGCGTAATGTCCATCACCTCTATAGAGTCTGCGTCAAACACCACGCCATCCGTCTCACACGTCACCGAGGCTATCTCACTGAACACTGCTTTCACATACTCCCTATCGTTATTGATGTGCCTACCCAGAAAGTCAATATCCTTTGTCGGTCTGGCTTTCTCCTGCCCAAAAGCATACAGCAGCGCACCACCCTTCAGCAGAAAGTTGTTTTTATAATCACTGTGAGCCACCTTATAAAGCAGTCGCTCCTGAAAGTACCTCACCAATATCGTCATATACGGAATCCCCGACTCTTTCGACAGCGTCAGCAGCTTGGTCTTCACCGACCTTCCGTAGTTTTTTATCTCCTTGCTCATACCATAAACTCTATTAGTCCATTCATGATGTTCGCCACCCTCATCTTCTTCGCATACTCATTCAGTAGCGTGAGGTTCCGGTCTCTGCGTCCCAGATAGCTCTTCAGTATCTCCGAGCTAACGTCCACACCTATCTTATTGCGGAACTTCACAGCATCACATACCGATTTCTCCAGGTCGTATATCTTCACCCGATAGCCCTCTATCTCAACCTCCTTCACACCCAGTTCCAGTGTATTACCACTCCAGTAGTAGAGCGATATAGGCGGATAGTCTGGCAGCATCACCCTCCTTTTCTTCTCGATAGCCACACAAGTAAAAGGCGGCAACTTAGTCGTTAGTTCATAGTGGCTCCATGCCGAGTACATACACAGCACGCCACCTGGCACGATACTCTCCACATCAACCATCGATTTCGCCATATCTTCAGGCAGTGCATAGATACCATTACGTATCCTTACCACGTTGCCCTTCGTCACCTCCGACAGCAACTGCTTGTACATCGCACGACTCTCAACATCCATCGCCCGCACGTATCCGCCCCGTTCTTTGATATACTCAATAATCGACATACGCTATCTTTTTGGTACAAAAATACGGCTTTTATTTGAATTAGCCGTACTTTTTGACAATTTTTTTCACTTTCTGTGCCCATTTTCGCAAAAAAACTACGGCCAATCCCATTATTAGCCGTAGTTTTTAACACTCACTTGGCACATTTCATTCCGCTACACCACCAACATTTCACCAAATTATTTCCACTTTTACCCCCAAAAGGTAAAACCTCATCCATTCGGGTAAAACACAAAATATAACTCAGGCCTCATCTTCCCCGCATTCATCGCCTTCCGATTTGCCTTCACCCAGTTAAGCATATCATGCTCCTCTAAACGGTGACGTGACGGATTTCTATGGTTAGTCTCTATAAACCCAACCACCTCATTATATCTTGTCAACCAACGTTCATCTTGTGTCATTTCCGTTATTCCTTTAATCCATCGTTCCGTTGTTCCTGCGAAGCTCGTTAAGCCGCATTAAGCAGCTCGACTTACCCCCTCCAGTCACCGCGAGACACGGACCTGTCACCACTGTCCTTCATTGACGCACACAAATCCCTTGTCTAGTCGCCAACTAATTGTAACATCCGTCTTCCCTTCAACAAACTTCTTACGCAAGGATTCGTAATCACTGATACCCTCCAATCCAAAGTATCGAGTAATAGTGTCTACAATCATACCCACCTCTTCATAAAACAAAAATCGGGAATAATTATCAAATGCCAACTTAAATTGAAGCGTAGTCGACCCATTTGGATACAAATAGTGGATACCATGAGAAAATTATTGTTCCGTGACTCCGTAGTTCCTTAGTTCCGTATTTCCGTAATTCCGTGCCTCCGTAAATCCGTAAATCCGTAACTCCGTACCTCTTAACGAATCAAAGAACCGTCCCCTGATCTTTAACGGCGTCCAACAGCCTGCTCAATGTGGTTTTACCACACCCGTTCCCGCCATATATAAAGTTCACCTTCCGGAGGTCATCCAGCACGATTCCCTCGTGGTCATAACTCGCCACGTCCCGTATCGTTATCTTCTTAATCATACTCTTTATCTCTTGTGCATGCACAATATACACGTTTTACTCCAATATATCATCATTCCCTTACCTTTTTTTCACTTTTTTCTTTCAAAAAAAACACCCATATCGATATTTTTTTGTATTTTTGCACCTAAATTGAAATACTTAGTATATGAAGAATCTCATACATGCCGCAGATAGCCTAAAGGCCGCTTTCATCGATTTTGTACTTGACAATTTCGATGAGTCGGTAGTCATTGGTCACGAGGTGATGTATGGCTCTTCCGGTCGTTTCGCTGACATGGTGCTGCTTTACAAAGGCTACACTTATGCGGTCGAAGTCAAGTCCGATGCTGACTCGCTATACCGCATTGATGGGCAACTCAATGAGTATCAGAAGCAATTCAACTATGTCATTGTTGTCTGTGGTCAAAAATACAGTCGTCAGCTCAGCGAGAGGCTTCCCAAAGGCATCGGTTTGTTTCAAGTCGATGACGACACCTGTATAAAAGAGCTTAGAAAGCCTACTAAGAAAACTCGCCTCGACAAAGACGAGATGCTTCTCTCCATAAAGTCTGCCTATCTCTCCAAACAGGCAGACTTCCCCACCGCCAATATCAGCAATGACACTATTCGCAGTAAATTCGCAAAAAAAAGAACCTCCTGTGTCCAAGAGATTCTTTATAATTATTGGGTTTCACGCATGAAACCGGCATTCCTTAATTTCTTATCTGACCGGGGCGCACAGACTCTTCCAGCTGACCTTTCCAACTTCTCTATCTACCAAGTGCAGTAAGCCTCCTAACCTGCTGCTCCACGTGTATGCACATTCGTACCGCTATCCAGAACGACGGCGCCGAGCCTGGCTTTCCACCTCCTGCACAGTTACGTATCTGCTTTATGCCCCAATTCTCATTCATATCCGTAGGAAAATTCTTGTCAGCTATGACGTATTTTGCCACTTTGGTATACTGAAGGGGGTAGTCCCTTGTGCCACTGGGGCGCCTTTCTCTATAATAGAAAACCGAATCTTTCAGAGGCACATCTATTCTTGGAATCCACCCATGTGCCATTACCACCGTGTCGTTACGTATTGGATTTATCGATCCATAGTCTGAATACACAACTTCCAGTCTTTCTTGCTCAAGCCGTCTCGATAATTCCACTTCACTAAGTTTGAAGGTGTCACTAAAATCATCGCCAAGATCTCCAATGTTCCGGGGAAAAGATGTTGAGCTAACCGCGATTACCGTACCTTCAGGCGCTATCTCGCGCAGGTTATTCACCCTCGCTTTTACCTTTTCAGTATAGTTTGATATACTGGCCTGAACCACATACGAACAGTCCACAATCACCACCAGTCTTTTCCCATTCAAGTGGCTTTTAATAATCTCTATATCATCATAGCAATTATCATCAAATATGTCATTTCTATAAGCCACCGAATCAAACAGTGTTGTGAGTTGTTCTACCTCTTCTGCCATATTTTCGTACAGGTCCTCATCCTTGGCGCTAAGAATAACACAAGGAGTCAGTTCACTGAAACACCCTCTGTCCTTCAGTTTAGTCAGTAGTTCAATCCACTTTTTATACCCCCCCTCTGGGGTATACAAATCTTCTATCTCTATACTCGACAAAGTTTCATCCGATGTCAAGTCGAAAACAACCGGTTTCCCCTTGAATAACTCACACACCCTGTCCAATCGCTTATCATATGGATAACGAGGTATCTCCTTTTTCTTCTTCACAGGGTCTTTTTCCTTTGATGGCAGTTTCCGTCCGCGAGTCAGTTCTACAACGGGGGTCAATTTTTCCATCACCTCGGCTCTGGTATTTTCCAAAGCCTTCATTTCAGCATCAGCTGTCTTCACTATCAAGTAATAGTCACTCATTGGTCGTAATACTATAGTTTAACGAAAGCACTCGGTATCTCATCGCGTCTTGCGACACCTCAAAATAGTCTGCCAGTTCAGCTAAATCAGTCATTCCCTCTTCAATTTTTTTCTCCAGGCGATCTTGCGGTATAAGCAAACGGGCAGCAAATTCGTTGGCGGCATATTCAATCGATGAAGAGTTTTCTATTCTATAGAGCACCTCATCTTCAAACGCTACATCGTTTTTACCACGGTGCAGACAGTAATGACCAAGCTCATGAGCCAATGTAAAACGTTGGCGCTTCTTGTGGTGTTTGACATTAATACCAATCGTATATTTTCCCGACTGAGAACGGAAATATCCCGATTCAGTCAATGGCAAGTCTTCATACAACACTTGAATATCGTACATCTCCGCTATTTTGTCCAATAGCAGATTCCCCTTTTCGTCTATACAATTCTCTGTCGCAGCCTTCCTCAATATTGAATCCACGTCCACTATCAAATCCGGCTCCTTGAATTGCCCTTCCAGTTTTCTTTGCGGTCGTTTTCCTTGAACTCCCATAGTTATCTATTTTTTGTCTGTACTTGTTTCTGGTTCTACTTTTTCAACTCTCTTTGCAGGCTTCTTAACCACAGTTTTTACCGCCACTATTTCTTTCTTTGCAGCAGTACCGTTATCTTTTTTCTTCTCTCTATTGTTTTTCAGAGACGCTATATCCTCCTGCATGGTTTTCAATTGTTCATCATAGTCTTCGTGCGAAAGATATGCTCCATCGAATTCTCCCCTAAGCACTTCAAGTACATCGCCTTTAAACTTGCTAGAGTCTTGCAGTATCTCTCTTGCCTCGTCCCGCACTTCCTTTTTCGACAGGTTTCGAATTGCAAAATAGCTAATCACCGTGAAAAGCACAAACAGTGCTATCAACACGTCAATCAATTTGTCATAGTATCCAGTTATTTTGTCTGACATCTGATCAGCTGTCATCAACCTCCCGGCTTTCATTTCCTCTCGAAGGATATTATCTTTCAATGCAACAAATTTTGCTGAATCTATTCCCGATGCTAGGCTGACTAGACCGGTACTATCTACTTGGAGTTGACTCCAATCTACAACACCTCTACGCTCTGCTATCTCCTTGACGAGACCATCATCTGCCATTGAGACCGTGAAGAACTGTGGCCGGTTACAATTTCGCAGAAAGACCAAACACAACATAATTATCACTGCCCATATTGACACGGAAATAAAAGTGCTCCAAAAATTCTTCATCTCGTTTCCCCCCTCATATTGCTTTCAGCGAGAAAGCCATTTCAAAACTGATAAGCCGGTCGCTGTTCAGGTATTTCTTCCACGCATCCTCCTGATGGCTTGTTTCTGAGATTTGCGTCGGTGTTTCCTTCTTGAACCTCTGGTAAACATATTCCAGCATCTCCTTTTCATCCTCACTGAAATATGTCATATCTGGAGACAGATTCGAAACCAACTTAGTACCAGCTCTTCCATCAGGATATTGTACAATCTCCTGGTTAATCTCGTTATAGAAGCTATACACGCGATCCCAATGCAAAGGAACTGGTCCATGAGCAATGGCTTTGTAGCAAAGCCCCGTCATTCCCTTGCCCGTCATACGGTATGCCAAGAAATCCGTATAGAAAAGGAGCTTGTTCATCTTGGTAAAGAAGACACCATCACCCCTCTCTATATAATATAAAAGAATGTTCTTTAACTTATCTATCGACTGTATTGCAAAACCATTAAAGATGGTTCTACGACAGCTGTTAAAAACATGTTCAACCTCAAAATCAGAATGCTTCTTGCTCTTCCATGACCGGGTTTTCTCCATCAGCTTGGCGAATTCCTCTTCAGAGAACTGTTCACGAGAATTATGAACAAAAGCAAGGAAGAAGTCAGGATTCATGATAGACATCAGTACCTTTCCGTTTGCTTCACTTGGCATGTCACCATTCTCGTACAAGCGATACTGATTCTCGCCAAAGCCAAGGATTGCCGACATTTTTGTGGCCGAAAGACCATAATGCTGGCGAATACGCTTTATCTCCTCAGGGAACGGAATGCCATATTTTGCACGATACTGGTTATATACCTGCGCAATGTTCGCCTCATCCAGTTCCGTTGTAGAGAATCGCTCATGAGTATCCTCACATTCATAAAACTGATGTATATAACAGAAAGCCTCCTTGCGAAACGTCAAGGTTGACGGTTCACAACGAAGCACAGCATTTCCCCCGCTAAACGGACTTTTCATCACCTGCTTAATCATAATCATCAGTTTTTTAATGGATAACTCATAGGATGTTCTGCTAAATGGAAAGAGATGCATATAGTGCTGCAGTTCGGCTGGCCAAGTGTAATTTTGATATACACCTCATGACCTTTTACATCTTTACCAAACACCCACATCTCTCCAATCTTATTGAGAGTGTCCACTATCGGGCCTTCTGAATAATCCTCCGGTTCTATGTCCAGTACGACCTTCTTTCGATAGATTGGTGCTATTTCCAAAGTAGCAAGGGTTTGAAGGTTCTTGCCTCTATCATCCCGGAATATGATGTCGAACACCTTTATTTTCTCCTTTAGCCGCTTTAGGAATTCTTCTACTTGTTCTTTTGTTGCCACTGTATTTGTTTCAAAGTCGGTGCAAATATACACGTTTTTATCGAAACAAACAAACAAATTAATTAATTTTCAACGACAAAGTGAATATTTCGCAATATTAGCACAGTTATTCCACTAAAAAATCTCTATTTAGAAAAAAAAAGAAAGTACTGTACGACCGCTCGACCTCTGGTCACTTGGCTTGTCCAAGAATTAATGACAATTCTTTTAGTCGGTCTTCGACCTTGGTAAAAGCGTCCCTGTGGGCCGAGCGAATGGTTTAATTAATGAAAAATT
>Ga0256407_10010992_pt1 | contig 12617 bp, 10 predicted proteins | sample RumenRJG_04DNA_FD_193489 | JGI IMG/M metagenome (GOLD analysis project Ga0256407, IMG submission 193489) | Bovine rumen microbial communities from Lethbridge, Alberta, Canada - RJG_04 | ecosystem: Host-associated > Mammals > Digestive system > Stomach > Rumen | place: Canada: Alberta... | reverse complement strand
TATATATATAATGCAATTCTCTATCCATATTGGCTACTAAAATACTATCTCACACATGGTGCCATGCCAGACCTCTTTGCTGCCATGCGTCCCATTATCGGCACCTTGTTGTTGCAACACGAAAGCAGTTTCGCCGAGCCACTAGACGGACCTCTGTGGTATCTGCCTGCCATCCTCATCATGCACATGATCATTGACTTATGCAGGAAAGCCAGACATCAGCATCTCATCATGATTATGCTCTGTATTGTCTCAGTGTTTCTCTATGCAGCCAATAAATACTGGTATTTCGCACCTAGCCTAACACCCATGGGAGTGATGCGCAATCTACCCTACTATTATTTAGGATATGTCATGGGGCAAAGGCACTTATTCAGGGGCATCAACATCAAGCATGACCTCATGGGATGTATGGTCTGCATAACCCTTAGCATTCTATTATTTGCCTGGCATTTACAAGCTTATTATAGCGGACTGCATCTGCTACATATTATACTATTCTACCCCGTCAACATCGGATTCCTATTCGGCGTACTTTACGCATGCAAATTACTTGATTCATACAAATCCAGCATCATCACTAATCTTTCTTTAGGCACCTTAGTTATCATCGGTCTTCACATCGTATTAGTCACTACAGTCAACTTCATCCTTGAACGCGCGTTAGGAATAAACGGCACCATTTGTTATCAATGGTATGAGGCACTGCCTATTGCCATCGTCATTGTAGCACTCCTCTACCCTATTATTCTATTATGCAAACGCTATTTTCCATTGTTATATGGGAAATATCCCATCAAGTTATAGTTTTTGGGGAATGATTGTTGTGAAATAACAAATATTTTTAGTACATTTGCAACCAAAACCGTATATTACTATTGGATAAGGAAAGAGAATATAAAATTGTTTATTGTGCTCCTGCTCTGTATTCAGCAGGGGGCGTAGAACGTGTTGTCTCGCTAAAAGCCAGTTTTTTTGCAGAGGTATATGGTTACGATGTGACTGTTATTGTGACCGAAGGGCAAGGTCGAGAGTGTTTCTTCCCTCTTTCCGACAAGGTACGCATTATCAATTTGCAGTTAGGTTTTGAAGATTTATGGCATGTTTCGTTCATTAAAAAGATATTTCTCTATTTGAAAAAACAACGTCAGTATAAGAAGCTCCTGACAGATCAGCTGATGCGAATCCAGCCAGATTTTACCATATCGACTCTAAGACGCGAGATCAATTTTATAACGAGCATTCATGATGGCAGTATCATGATAGGCGAACTACATGTGAATCGTGCAAATTACAGGAATTTCAGTGATAAAGATACTAATGTTGTTAAACGATGGTTTGCACATATTTGGATGAATAACTTGATACGACATATAAAAAAGTTGGATAAGATGATTGTCCTGACAGATAGTGCCTTGAAGGATTGGCCGGAATTAAATCATATTGTTAAGATTCCCGATCCGCTTCCATTCCGTATTAATGGAAAAAGTACTCTAGAACATAAAAGAATTATTTCCCTAGGTCGATATGATTATGACAAGGGTAACGACCTATTGTTGCAAGTTTGGGCCAAGATAGAAAAGCAAATGTCTGAATGGCGCTTGGATATTTATGGTAACGGAAATAGAGAGCCATATAAGGCTCAATTAAGACTATTGGGCATTGATACTTCTCGATGTCATCTACATGGACCTGTCACTGATGTGTTGAAGGAATATTATTCCTGTTCCATCTTTGTTTTACCTTCTCGATTTGAGGGTTTTGGACTTGTATTGATAGAAGCAATGGCAGCAGGTGTTCCCGTTGTTTCATTTGATTGTGAAAATGGCCCTCGTTCAATTATAACTGAAAGTATTGACGGTTTCTTGATACCTCCATTTGATATTGATGAATTTGCAGAAAAAGTGCTCTTATTGATGAATGATGATAATCTTCGAAAGAAGATGGGTGAGAATGCTCAAAAGTCTGCAGCTCAATATGATATTGAAAGAGTTGGACTTCAATGGAAACAGTTGTTTAATGAACTGATGGCAAACAGATGAAGTATGATGTAACGTAAAGCAAAAAAGTTTCTCCATTATTTGGAAATATCTAATATTATCAGTATATTTGCAAAAATTTAAAACTGTCAATATAAGCAGATGTCTAACTGGTATGCCAAATATATATCAATCTACGGTAAACCGTTTAGCGAAGTCCCCCAAGAAATCATTGACGGGACAAGAAAAAGGCTTGCTGCTTTGCAGCACGACAATCCAATTGCTTCCATCGTGGTAATTGCCTATAATGAGGAGAAGCATTTGCAAGCTTGCTTATGGGCTATCAGTGAGATTAAATGTAAGTATCCGATAGAGATCATCGGTGTTGACAATGACTCAATAGACCGTACAGCTGAAATTTATGAGAAGTCAGGCATCCCTTATTATACAGAACACCAGCGTTCATGTGGTTATGCTCGGCGATGTGGTTTACAACATTCACGTGGAAAATACTATTTCGGTGTGGATAGTGATACCCTCTATCCCCCGATGTATTATGAGCTGATGTTGGAGCAGTTAATGAAACCTCATGTAGTTGCAGTTTCTGCCACTTGGACCTATTTTCCTGATACCAATCATAGTAAACTCGGCTTGAAGCTTTATGGGATGTGTCGCGACCTCTTCTTGTGGATTCAACATTTTAAACGTCCAGAATTATGTGTTCGTGGAATGGTTTTTGCTTATAATGCAGATTATGGTCGTCAGGAAGAATATCGTGTAGATATTATTCGAGGTGAAGATGGATCCATGGCTTTGTCATTAAAAAAGTATGGTAAAATTAAGTTCGTTCGAGATCGTCGATGTATGGCTGTTATTAGTTGCGAAGCGATGGGCGATCAAACTATTTGGCAAAGGTTTTTACAAAACGTAAAAGTGCAGGGTAAGGATATTACCCGTATATTCTTTAAAAAAGATTACTATGAGGACAGTAAAGACAATCTTATCGTCTAATTCTTTTTCAAGAAATTATCTGGTGCATCTTCGTAATGGTCTGTCTTGGAGAAAAGACGAATAATGCCATATGTCTTTATGCGGTGCCACATGGCTGCCAGTATTGATTTCTCCTTAAGGCCTCCATAACCAGTAATGACACGGCAACGCTTATCATATACGAATTTAATCTTTCCGTATTTCTTCATGTCCAATGCCATGGAACCATCCTCACCACGAAGTAATTCTACCCGGTAGCCCTCCTTCATGGCATTCTCCGTGTAATAGCCAAAAGCAAGGCCGCGTACAGTCAACTCTGGACGGTTGATATTTTGTATACGAAGATAGATATCACGGAAGAACTCATACATCTTCATCTTCAACTTGGAATGGTTCTCGTCTGGGTAATAGCTCCACATAGCAGCAACAGCTGAGATGCCAGGCTGCATCAGATTATCAACCATCAGTTCAATATAATGAGGTGGATACATGGTGTCGCAGTCAATACACATAGCATATTTGCCCTTGGCCTGATTCAAGCCACACTGACGGGCATAGCCGCAAGTATGCTGATGTTCCGTGTAATAGGTGACACCAAACTGTTCGTAGATCTCAGCAGTACGGTCTTTTGACTCATTGTCAACACCAATAAACTCCATCGGATATTTACATTGCTGCTCGCTCAGAGACCAAAGACAAGCGGGCAAACGGCGTTCTTCGTTGTATGCAACGATGACGATAGACACCAATGGTTCATCACTCTGCAGTGAAGCCAATCTTTCACGTGTCTCGTCAATAACGGACTGGGGAACCTCACTAAAAGGTTTCTCATAAACACTCAAATATTTGTCGTACCACTCCATAATACAAAGATTTTTATGCAAAGATACGATTTTTTTCTGAATTAGCAAGTGTTTTCCTTTTTTTTTCGTATCTTTGAACCGTCAAAAGACCATATAGACTATGAAGTTGAGTATTATTGTACCTGTTTATAATGTCGAAAAATACATCAGACCTTGTATTGAAAGTATCTTCAAACAAGGATTGGATGATGCCGACTTTGAAGTTATTATTGTCAACGACGGAACGCCTGATAATAGTATGGATGTTATAGCGGACATCATTAAAGCCCATCAGAACATTCATGTTATTAATCAAGAGAACCAAGGTATTTCAATGGCACGCAATAATGGCATAAAGCGGGCAACCGGGGAATATGTCCATTTTCTTGACAGTGATGACCTGCTATTAGACAATAGCCTCTCATATCTGCTAGACAAAGCCACCTCTTCAGAGGCGGATTTGATTATAGCCGATTTCACCATCATGAATGATGAACAAATCGCACAATCGAAGGACAAGCCTATTGCTCAAAAAGATGGTATGGTTCAAGAAAGGACTGGGGAAGAGTTATTAACATATGATCTCAACGCACACTTCTGCTTTGTATGGAACGCCTTGTACAAAAGAGACTTTCTGAACAGCCATCAACTTAGGTTTATTCCTGGTATCTATTTTGAAGATGTCATCTTTACTCACCAATGCTATCTAAACGTTAATCGATGTCTGCGGGTTAATTGGCAATTCATCATTTACAGGAAAGGACATGATTCTATTACTAGCAGGTTTAACATAAAAAAGGCGAAAGACTATTGTGTCGTCATTGCCAAGCTATGGGAAATGTCAAAAGGCAAAAACCTAAACGAATCAATATGCCATAAGTTTCAGGACAATACATTTATATCTTTCTCTATGTTGTTATATTATCTTACAACATCCAGGTCTATCTCCCGTTCTGACAAACTGTCCATACTAAAAACGCTTAGAAAGGATATCCCTGACTTGTCATTCGAAAATGGACTTAAACAAAATATTGTCAACATTTTATATCACAGGATGCCAAACACATACTTGACGCTGCGAATATTTTATGCAAACTATCTGCAATATTTTTGTTGGGCGATAGGAGACTTCATTAGAAACAGAAGAAACACAAAAATATACTATCATGACTAAACTATCTATTATTTTTCCCGTATATAACGTAGAAAAATACATCCGAAGCAGCCTTGAAAGCATCTTCAATCAAGGATTGGATGATGCTGATTTTGAAATTATCATCATCAATGACGGAACTAAAGACCGAAGTATGGAAATGATTGCCGACATCATTCAGCAACATCAAAACACAAAAGTCATCAATCAGGAGAATCTCAGTCTGTCAGTAGCTCGAAACAATGGCATTGCTGCAGCCAAAGGCGAATACATTCTGATGCCAGACTCTGATGATCTACTGATTGAAAATAGTTTAAAACCATTACTTGACAAAGCGCTGGAGACAAAAGCGGATTTGGTAGTTGCAGATTTTTTGGAGATGGACGATGGAGAGATTGACAAACAGAAGACAATAAGTCAGCCAAAATTAGAATTCAAGGAGAAGTCTGGCTTTCAGTTATTCATGGAAGACTTGAATCCACGTCAATGCTACGTCTGGCGAACGCTCTACCGCAGAGCTTTCATTATAGAGAACCAGCTTACCTTTGTTCCTGGCATCAACTATCAGGATGTGCCATTCACGCACGAAGTCTACCTCAAGGCTAGCAAATGCTTAAGAACTCACTGGCTTTTGAACATCTATAGAAGAGGACATGAGTCGGCAACTTATAGTTTTAATGCGCAGAAAGGTAAACATCTATGTAGAGCAATGAAGGAAACTTGGGAGTTACGGTTCCTTGAGCAGAATACACCTGCAACACGTCATAAGATAGAGGACGATGTCTATATCTCTTTCAAGACCCTTATCCTCTTAATCGCTTATAGTTTTCACGATAATTCTACTCGTATGGAAATTCTAAATCATCTTAAGCAACAGATTCCAGACTTAACATTCAAAAACGGAATAATGCAAAGAGTAATATCATGGTTCTACCAACAAATGCCACATTTTTATATGAACATAAATTATTACGGAAGGAAATACAAACGAATAGTTTATAATGTGATTTATAGGATTCCCGCTTTCATATGCAAAAAAAACTATTGCCGATGAAAACAATATTATATATTTGGAGGTCTATGGCATTGCTTGGTGGTATAGAACGCGTTTTAAGCATTAAGATTAATTGGTTAGCAAGTCATGGTTACAAAGTTATTCTTGTCACATATGAACAAGGCTGCCATCCAATAATTTTATCTCTTCATCCGAATGTTACAATTATAAATATCAATACACCCATTTATAGTTTAAGCAAATATCCATTATTTCTTAGATATTTCAAGTATATTCGAATGAAAGCCACTTTCCAAAGCCGCTTAAAAGATATTGTTGAAGAATTTCATCCTGATATTGTATTGACAATTGCTAATTGTATGAACGTCATTAAAGAAATCTACAAGTCTTGCAAACATGCCAAGATAATCATGGAATCACATGAAACTTACCATTCAGTAACAAAGGAGTATATGTATAGGGAAAATCCTGTTCTGCGTATTGCAGCCAAACTATATGACAATCAAAACATCAATATTCTTAACAGCTTAAACCGAATTGTAACTTTAACGCAGGGGGATGCTGACGAATGGCGTAAACACATTTCTACGCCGATAGAGATTATTCCTAATCCACTCACACATTATCCTGCATCAATTACAAATTCTCAAAGGCCATATTGCAGAATAATTGCAGCTGGACGTATTGAGGATGTCAAGGGATTTGATAAACTAATCAAAGCTTTTGCAATCATAGCTGACAAATGCCCACAATGGCGAGTTGATATTTTCGGAAAAGGCAGTAAAGAAAGCTGTCTTCAATCTTTGATAGCTCAATATCGGTTAGAGAACAGAATTGCCATTTTGCCCCCTACTAAGGATATCTATATTGAGTATCAGAAAAGTGATTTCTATGTACTCAGTTCTCAGCATGAAGGTTTTGGAATGGTTCTCATTGAAGCAATGTCTTGTGGCACTCCATGTTTAGCTTATAACTGTGACTATGGTCCAAGGGAAATAATAGATGACGGTATTACAGGTTTATTAGTCGAAGATGGGAATATAGAACAATTGGCACAAAAAATGCTTTGGATGATAGAACATAGTGAGGAGAGAATTAGAATGGGGGAAAGAGCTCGTGAAACGATAAAGAAATACGATATTAACACAATTATGCAGAATTGGGTAAAATTATTAAATACATGCAGCTAACAAAATCTCCATAATAATCTATCGTTTTCACACTTTTCTTATAATTTCAAGAAACACAAAAGAAATCCTTCATAATACAACAATATTTTATTAAAAAAGTTTTTGTTTCATATTTTTTTTGTATCTTTGTCCCATAATAAAAACATATCCTAACAATGATACCCAAAATTATACATTTGTGCTGGCTAAGCGGTGACCCTTACCCACAAAAAATAGCCCGTTGTATCAAGTCTTGGGAAATCTTCCTTCCAGACTATGAAATTGTCCTTTGGGACACTAAACGCTTTAATATGAACTCCTCGTTATGGGTCAAACAAGCCTTCGAGAAGAAGAAATATGCCTTTGCTGCCGATTACATACGTTTTTATGCCCTTTACCATATGGGGGGCATCTATTTGGATTCAGACGTCGAGATTCTGAAGAGTTTTGACGATCTTCTAGACCTTCCTTATTTCGTTGGCGCAGAGAAATCTCAATTGCCTGAAGCTGCCATTATCGGAGCTGAAAAGGGCTGTGATTGGATTAAATGCTGCCTTGACTATTATCAGGGGCGCCCATTTATTAAAGAGGATGGAAGCATAGATATTCGGGTTGCACCTGACATTATGGTCCAACAAATTTCCCAAATCAAGCCAGTCCGTGTACTCTCTATTGAGGATAGTTTGAATATCAGACGACTGGACATGCAGAAGGAGTTCCTGGTTTTCAATGACGCTTTCTTCTCGCCGAAAGTGTTCGATTCACGAGAGGTGGAAATCACTCCCTACACCTATGCAATACATCATTTCGAAAATTCTTGGTTCTCACATAAAGCTATCACCTATTATCGAGGGCGATCTTTATTTGTAAAATTGTTAGGACTAAATACTGTACGTAGAATTGAATCCTTTTTGATGCCTTGGAAATTTAAAAGAAGTTCCTGATTATAGTGTCTGAAAACCATTTAATACTTCAATATGAAATACGACTATCTAATTGTAGGTGCTGGCTTATATGGCTCTGTTTTTGCTCATTGTGCAAACAAACAAGGAAAGCGATGTTTGGTAATTGACAAACGACCGCATTTGGGCGGTAACCTTTATTGTGAGAGCATCGAAAATATCAATGTACATAAATACGGTCCTCACATTTTTCATACCTCCAACAAAAAAGTATGGGACTTCGTCAATTCTATCGTAGAGTTTAACCGCTTCACGGAGTCACCTGTAGCGTTCTATAAAGGCAGAGCTTACAACCTACCCTTTAACATGAACACTTTCAGTCAGATGTGGGGGGTACTAACACCTGAAGAAGCCCGCCAGAAGATTGCCGAACAGCGCAAGGAAATGGAAGGCAAGGAGCCCACCAATTTGGAGGAACAGGCCATTTCATTAGTAGGTCGTGACATTTACGAACGTCTTATCAAAGGCTATACAGAGAAGCAATGGGGGCGCAAGTGTACAGAACTTCCTCCATTTATCATCAAACGTCTACCTGTTCGCTTTGTTTATGACAACAATTATTTCAATGACTCTTATCAAGGTGTTCCTATCGGTGGTTATAACAAACTGATAGAAGGATTGCTGAAAGATGTGGATACCATGCTAAATGTTGATTTCTTCGAAGAACGGAAACGCAGCAATTCTCAATTCTCAATTCTCAATTCTCAATTCGACCAGATTGTATTTACTGGTAAAATTGATGAATTCTATGACTATCGGTTTGGAAAATTAGAGTATCGCACCGTCCGTTTTGAAAACGAGATTCTTAACACCCCAAACTATCAGGGGTTGGCGCAAATCAACTATACGGATGCTGCCGTTCCCTATACCCGTATCATTGAGCACAAACATTTCGAGGCGTTTGCCGCTGATGTGGAAAAGAATCCAAAGACCGTTATCAGCCGTGAATATTCCGTAGAATGGAAAGAGGGCATGGAGCCTTACTACCCTATCAATAACAATAAGAACAATGCCATCTTCCAACATTACCAGGAACTGGCAAAGAAGGAGAAAAATATCATCTTCGGCGGTCGACTGGCAGAGTACAAATATTATGATATGGCGCCAATAGTCGAAAAGGTTCTGAAAGAAACTGAACTATTATAAGTTGAGTCCTGTAAGCTGTTCGAATAATTTCTTCCACTGAGGCATAATCAATCCTTGATCATAACGTTTAGAGGATTGAATGCCTGCCTTTCCTAATCTGACACGTAACTGGTCGTTTTCTATCAATGAACAAATTCGATCAGCAAATTCCTTATTGTTGCGTCCTTTGATAAGGAAACCATCTTTGCCATCAGTTATGATATCTGCCGGGCCATAAGGGCAATCAAAAGCCACCACTGACAAGCCACAACTCATAGCCTCTGGCAATACTAATCCAAAAGGCTCGAAGACAGAAGTCAACACAAATATCGAGTACCTCTTGTATATGTCCCAAATAGCTGAGGAAGGCTTATGAAGATATACATGATTACGCTTCTTGTTGATAATTTCCTGCACATCTTTCTCTAATTCACCCTCTCCATAAATATGGAGAGTCCAATCCGGATGCTGTTCATTTACCATAGCCCAAATCTGAAGCAGAGATAAGACATCTTTCTGTCTGCATAGGCGACCAACAAAGACGACTGATTTCGATTGACAATCACAATAGGTTTCGCTTTCATTTAAACGAACTACATTGGGAATCACACAAACGCGAGATGTCAGTTTACGCCATTCATCAGCATCACCCTCAGTAAGGGTTACAACCATTTGCACTTTCCGAACGTATTGTTGCTGAAACCATACTCTGATTTTGCGGAACAAGCCACTTCCATCAAAACGACATACCAAACGAGATGAATGAGACTCAAAGACAACAGAAGCACTGCTTTTAACTTTTAATATATCACGGAGATAATCTATGCGAATACAAATAATCACATCTGGACTGATTTCTTTTATCTTTTCTCTTAACCGTTCACGAAACAGAGAATGACATTTTCGATTATACAGCCAGCGTTTTAAGCCAGAATACCGATACTGACGATGAAATCTGGCTTTCATGTCATCATATTTTACATTTGGACTTAAAGGGAAAGCAAGGGGATGATCACCTTGATGGGCAGTTATCACACACACTTGATAGCCCTCCTGTTGAGAAAGCCAATTCGCTTTATCGACCAAGACACGTTCCATACCTCCATGGACAGCCAATACATCGGTGACATACAACAATTTCATTCTGACTCCAGGATTATGCTGCAAATATACAACTTTTGTCAGATATATCCAAGAACTATGTCTACTTTTTTGCTTTACCTATCACCCAAATGGCAGCAACGGATAATAAGGGCGGAAGCTTACTCAGCAAAAAGAGAGCTAAATTCTTTAGTCGAGACTGTCGAAAAAAACAAATCTGACGAAATGTACATGGATAAGACAGAATAGCCCTAATTTCCCGATTAGAGAAAGACGGCATGATATATTTCCTTCGTTTCAATATCTGGCAGGCAATATAAAAATCCGTCATCATAATGTTGAAACAACGGTTCGGGCAATACACCTTATTATATAATATAGAGGAGGTTTGTTTTAAATGCTCAATAGAATGAACGTTCTTTAGAATTTCATCTTTAGAGATATGTTCTCTCGTCTGATATTGTGACAGCGAATTTGCACGGCACAAATATGAATAAGTAATATCCGGCAAAAGGACTGCCCGTTTTATCATGGTTACCAAATCGAAAGTAAACACCAAATCTTCCCAATAATTAGTATTGATAAACCGATGATGATGCTCACGTAAAACAGAGGTCCTCACCAAATAATTACATGCTGAAGCCTGAACACCGCCATATTTCCGATAAGCGAAGATGGGCAACTCGTCTTCTTTCAATAATTGTAAGGCTGGATATTGATAGAGTATTTTCTCACCTGAGATCTCAATTTTTTCGTATGAGCCAAAGACAATCTCAGCATCGTACTGACGGACATTCTCCATCATGAGTTCTATGGTATTCTCCGCAATCACATCATCAGAATCCATGAAATAGAGATAGTCGCCCAAGGCTTCATCAATAATCCGATTTCGAGCTGTAGCAACACCCATATTTCGCGGTTGCTTGATGATACGTATATCGCCTCCACGACGATGATCTGCTTTCAGTTGCTCAACAACTGCCATTGAATCATCAGTGCTGCAATCATCTACAACAAGGAACTCTATACTTAGGAACGTCTGGGCCAAAACAGAGTCCATCGTTCGACGTATAAACTCCTCCGCATTATAGAAGGGTATTCCAATCGTTACTTGGTATGACATATCGCCATTCACATCTTCAGCTATAATACATCTGAATTCTTATTATAAAAGACAGCCTCAACCACACGTCGCATCTGAATATTCCAAGCGAGATGCGCTACGGTCTTACGAATCTCCTCTGGTCTCATGTTGAAATGAGACATAAAGTCGATAATCTGTTGAATATCAATGGGGGATTCATCAGCAGGAGCCTTGATAATATAGGGCTGATAATCGAAATCAGAATCTTGTTCTGAATAAATAAAAGGAATTCCTCGGGTGGCATACTCTCGGTTTTTCAAAGTTTTGATAATAGTAATACCGCTACGATGACGAGCCAATGAACCAATGGCAAATTGGCACTGATTAAAGACATCATCCAAATCTTTACCAAACAAGGTGCCATGAAAAACAACCTTATCAGCAATCCCATATTTATCGATAATAGCCTGTAGTCCTGGATGATATTCATTAGCTCGATACCGTTCATGTGGATGAACGCCCCCAACAATATGGAATACAACTTCTTGCTTTCCGCCTTTATTATAATATTCACCTAGACCTGCTATCAGGCGATCATAGCCATGCCAAATATGCACCTCTGCAACGCCAATTAAGTGGAGAGGTGAGAGGTGAGAGGTTAGAGGTGAGTGGAGAGGAATGCTATCAAAGTCAACACCATTGCTGATACGGATGGTACGTTGGCCAAAGATTTCCGTAGCATCTGAAAATGTTACTAAAGCATCCTGTTGTTGATATAAACGACGACGGAATAGCTGGTCAATTCTGAATTCCAGTCGTTGTATGTGACCAAAGTTTTTAAACTCCTGATCATACGGATAGGTCGGTATTTCCGTCACGGCATGAATACCAGCTTTTCGTAGCTTCTTGAAGAAATTAATCAGCCATGGATTAGCGTTTTGAAAACAACGGGCATAGACAAACTCAATATCTTCACGAACACAATAATCGAAGATGCAGTCAAAGTCCAAGCGCTGATGGAAAGCTGCCCAATTACCCATGCCATAGTCTTTAATAATCTTACCATCAATAAACCGGCAGCGATGGCCATTCTCCGCAAAGTCATAGTAACACAAGCGAACATCGTGACCATTCTCTCGCAATCCTTTTACCTGGTAGCGTATCTTTTTAGTGATACCACTAAATTCAGAAAAACCA
>Ga0256407_10010991_pt1 | contig 12618 bp, 8 predicted proteins | sample RumenRJG_04DNA_FD_193489 | JGI IMG/M metagenome (GOLD analysis project Ga0256407, IMG submission 193489) | Bovine rumen microbial communities from Lethbridge, Alberta, Canada - RJG_04 | ecosystem: Host-associated > Mammals > Digestive system > Stomach > Rumen | place: Canada: Alberta | collected... | reverse complement strand
CATATTAGTGAAAACTATTGTGAAAAATGCAGGAAATGTGATGAATACTATACCTATAACTTTTGATGAACATCAGATAAACCGAACCGTAATAGGCGGAAAGAAAAATGATTCTGCCAATGCGCTTAATATTTCGGTAATTCTCCTGAATAGCCGCGGAACTCAGTTTAAACAGAATGTGTTCGAAAATCTTCTTGCCTGCAATTTTGATTCAATTGTTTCCGTTGAGCATGATGCAAAGAATTTTTCTATAGATGATATGGCGTCAAAATTCCCGGAGATAAAATTTATTGTGCCTTTAGAAAAAACGACGGATGGGGAACTTATAAATATTGCAATGAGCGAAGTTTCGTCGGAATTTGTTCTTGTTTTAAGAGACAGTCTTTATATTCCGTCCGGAATAATTCTTCCACATTTTGCAGAACGTCTTACAAAAGAAAATATTTTTTGCCTGGTTCCGCGCCTTGTTGATTCTTCAAAGTCTGGACTTTTGTGCCAGTTTACGCCGGGAGCAGAAAAAACTCGTTTTGTAATTGATTCATCTTCCGTTATTACAGATGGAGCAAAAACGCTTTATCCGTACGACAATATTGCAATTTACAACCGGCAGAAATTTATTTCGCTTGGTGGTTTTGACTGGACTATAAAATCTTCATACTGGCAGACACTTGATTTAGCATTGCGTTCATGGCTTTGGGGTGAACAGACAAAACTTACATCAATACTTCAGTTTGCATATCAGGATGAACTTCCTATTGAAGATAAAACTATAAATCTTGATTATCTTCGATATTATCTTAAAAATGAGCTTCCAAAACTTAAAATGGAAACCGGCATAATAAAATCTTCTTCCTTTTTTGTTTTTTATGGACGTTCATCGTGCGGTTATATAGAAGCCCGCCGCCAGTTTAAAGAGGCAAGAAACTGGGTTTCAAAAAATAAGTACCGGTTTAAGATGGATTTACAGACATTTATTGAAACCTGGAATAAAGGTGAATAATGAAAACTAATAGAGCCGTTATTGTTCAATGCAGATTATCTTCTACAAGATTGCCCGGAAAAGCACTTTTAGATTTGGGTGGAAAGCCTGTGCTTGCGTGGGTGCTTAATTCAATGCATAAAGTCCGTGCAGACCGGTATTTTGTTGCAACAGATAAAGATTCTTTTGAAAAAATTAAGCCGGTTTGCGAGCAGTATGGTTTTGAATGTTTTGCGGGAAGTCTTGAAGATGTCTTAAAACGCTTTTGTGATTTGCTTTCTACAATTAATGTAAAAACTGTAATCAGGGCAACAGCAGATAATCCGTTTTTGTTTTATGAAGCGGCTAGTGATTCTGTAAAAGTCTTTGAAGAAAAAAATAAAGGCGGAAATTCCTGTGATTATCTTACTTATTCCGGGCTTCCTCATGGAAGTGGAGTTGAAATTTTTTCTGCAAAATCACTTTTAAAGGCTGCTTTGGAAACTGATTCCGCATACGACCACGAGCATGTTGGACCTGCGCTTTATAATCATAAAGATAAATATAAATGTGAATTTATAGAAGCTCCTCAGAGTTATTTTTATCCAAAAATTAGAACAACAATAGACACTTATTCAGATTTTTTGCGTGCAAATCTTGCATCAGAATATTTTTCCAAAAATATAGAAGATTTTTCTTTGAATTTTGTGCCTTCTTCAAAACGAATTATGGAAGCTTTTGAATCTGATTTTGTTCAGACTCCTGTAATTCTTGCGCCGTCCGTAAAAAAAGGGCAGGGAACCGGACATTTGCACCGCTGCCTTAAGACAGCCTTGAATAATAATTTTTTCATTTATATTCCAAATGATAAAACACTTGAAGAAGCTGATTCAATTATTGAAGAATACATTAAAAAAGGCTTAAAAAAGAATCAGATTATATCAAAACTGCCGGACGAAACTTTTTCTCCTGTGATTGTAACTGACAGTTTTATGCTAAAAAAAGAACAGCTTTCAGAATTTAAAAACAGTAAATTTATTGTTTCAATTGACGAAGGTTCTTCTTTTGATGAATATTCAGACTATCTTCTGGACATAATTCCTTCTGCCGGAATTACAAGAAAACCTAATAATTTTAATTCCTCATTTATAGAAAAGCCTGTTATTGTAAAAAACTCTCAAAATGATGATTTCAAAAATATTCTTGTTTGCCTTGGTGGTGAAGATCCTGCAAATCTTACAGGAAAAGCTGTTAATGCATGTCGTAAAGCCTTTCCAGCTGCAAAAATTACGGCAATTACTTCTGCTGCAAAAGATTTTGATCAGGTACAGAATATTGCTATAGAAAAATCAATTCCAAATTTAAAGGAACAGCTTTATAAGTTTGATTTAGTTATAACTCATTACGGACTTACAGCCTATGAATCAGCTTATGCAGGTTGTGCCGTAGTTTTGCTTCCAACATCACGACTTCATAGAAAACTTGCAGAAAAATACAATTTTGCATGCATTTCAAAAAAAATTACAGAAGAAACCCTTAAAATTGCGTGTAAATCAGAAAATATTCATCCTCAAATTTCTAAAGAAAATCAGTCTGGCTTACTTTGTGATGAAATTAAATTAATTTCCTCGGGTAAAAAAAATGTCTGCCCTGTGTGCGAAACTTCTCCTGCAAAGCCGGATACTGTTGTTTCCCGTAATTATACAAGAACATACCGTCGCTGCAGAAACTGCGGAATAATTTATATGGGCTTTTCTTCAATTAAAGACAAAGTTTATCAAAAATCGTATTTTTTTGAAGAATATAAAAAACAGTATGGAAAAACCTACGAAGAGGATTTTGAATCTATAAAAAAACAGTGTTTACGTCGTGTTGAGGTTATAAAATCAATTTTTGGAATAACAAAGAAACCTTCCGATTGTAATGTTCTTGATATTGGCTGTGCCTATGGACCTTTTTTAGCCGCTGCCTCTGAATCTTCATACAATGCATTTGGAACTGATATTTCTTTGGATGCAGTTTCTTATGTTCAGAATACACTTCACATTCCGGCTGTTGTCTCTGCTTTTCCGGAATTTAATGCAATGGAAGATTTTGGAATTATGCAGTTCGATGCAGTTACTATGTGGTTTGTAATTGAACATTTTAAAAATCTTGGAACTGTTCTTAAAAAGGTTAATTCAATATTAAAGACCGGCGGAATCTTTGCTTTTTCAACGCCTTCAGGTTCTGGAATTTCAGCTGTAACAAGCATGGATAATTTCTGTCTTAACAGTCCTTCAGATCATTTTACAATTTGGGAACCTAAAAACGCCGCTAAAATTTTACGCAAATTTGGTTTTTCGGTTGAAAAAATTGTCTCTACCGGACATCACCCGGAACGTTTTCCTGCCATTAAAAAGAGTGGTGCTCAAAGAGACAGCATTCAGTGGAAGCTGACAGATCAGTTAAGCCGAAGAAAAAAACTAGGTGATACTGTGGAAATTTATTGCAAAAAGATTTAGTCTTATTAAAAATGAATATACTGATACTTGGGGCAGGGCTTATGCAGAAACCTGCCATTTTATCTGCCAGAGAGCTTGGTTACAAAGTTTGTGTTGTTGATGCTGATTCTAAAGCAGTTTGCGTTCCTCTTGCTGATGAATTTAAACAGATTGATTTAAAAGATAAAGATGGAATCTTTAAATATGCAGATTTTCTAAAAAAAACTGAAAACGGTGGTCTTGCTGCTGTATTTACAGCTGGCACTGATTTTTCGGCAAGTGTCAGTTATGTCTGCGAAAAAACAGGTCTTTGTGCACATTCCTTTGAAGCAGCCCTTAATGCAAGTATAAAAACACAGATGCGTGACTGTTTTAAAAAAGCCGGAGTTCCTTCTCCAGATTTTGTCAGGGTTTCGAAAGATGATATCAGCGAAGAGCTTCTTCCACAAATTCTTAATAAAATAAATTTTCCTTTTGTTGTAAAGCCTGTAGATAATATGGGCGCCCGCGGTTGCCGGCTTGTTCGTTCTGAGCAGGAATTTTTGCCTTCTTTAAAAACTGCCGTTGAATGTTCCCGTACAGGTTTTGCAATTGTTGAAGAATTTATGGATGGCGAAGAATATTCGATTGATGCTCTTGTATATAACGGAACTTTTACAATAACAGGATTTGCTGTTCGTCATATAAAATATCAGCCGTATTTTATAGAAGTTGGTCATACAATGCCTGCTGTGCTTGATAAGAAAATTCATGATGAACTTATTTCTGTTTTTGCGCTTGGTGCAAAATCTCTTGGACTTACATGCGGTGCTGCTAAGGCAGATATAAAATATACGGCAAAAGGTCCTATGATTGGCGAAATTGCAGCCAGACTTTCCGGCGGATATATGTCTGGCTGGACCTATCCTTATGCTTCCAGTTTGAATCTTACAAAAGAGGCTATTTTGATTGCATGCGGCAAAAAACCACAGGAACTGGAAAAAAATCGTGTTCCGGTTGATTACAATTGTGCTGCTACAGGTCTGAATCAGCCTTACGAACTTTTTGAAGTGCCTTGTAAAAGAACCAGTGCTGAACGCGCATGGATTTCTATTCCGGGAACAGTTGAATATATAGAAAATATAAATGATTTTACTGACAGGGCAGTTTTTGATTCGCTTCCACGTGCAACTGTAACGCTTGGTTCCCAAGTGGACTTTCCGCGAAATAATGTTGAAAAATGTGGAAATATTATTGCTGTAAGTCATAGCAGAGAAGCTGCAATTCAGGCGGCAGAAGATGCTGTTTCCAATGTATTTATAACGCTAAAACCTGATAACCAAAAAACAGAATCTTTTTTGAATTATGCTGAAAATGATGATGAAAAAGATTTCCCGCCTTCAGCATTTGCAAAACTCAGTCAGAATGAGCTTTCGTTAATAAGCGGAGAAATTCCTGCAGATAAAAAAGTTTCAGATTTTATTCCTGAGATTCTAAAAAAATCCGAATATATAAATAACAAAGACTGGAATTATAATACAATAATTCAAACTGCCTCGAAATTTGATATACTGCGTGCAAAACATCCGGCTTTGGACGCTAAAAAATTCTGGAAGGCTGTAATGCGAGGAGGAATTCAGGCTGCGGTTTATTTTTCTGATACTGTCTGTATGAAAAACGGAAATTAGAACTGCTTCTGGAATTTTATTATGAAAAAACTTTTATTTCTTACAGTACTTTTTTTATCTGGATTAAATCTTGCGTTTGCAGGAAACGATCTTTCTTTGCTTGAAAGTGCAAAAAACAAGGGAATGACAATTTACTGGGATTCCCTTTCAGAAAGCGGAATGATAGAAAAAAACGGACATCAGGTTTCTTTCCGTTCCGGTGAACAGATTGTAATTTTAGACAGTATAAAAATGATGCTTACAGATGCTCCTGAATTAAAGGGAAATCAGATTTTCGTTTCTCAGAAATTTCTTAATGATTCAGAACAGTTTTTTAATCAGAAATCAGAAATGCCTTTTAAAGTTGGTGCAATTTTGATAGATGCAGGTCATGGCGGAAAAGATCCCGGAGCGTTAAAAACATTTAAGGTAAATGGAAAATCAATAACTGTAAAAGAAAAGGATGTAAATCTTAAAGTTGCTAAAATGCTTTATGAACTTTTGCACAATGCATATCCGCAGAAGCAGATTATCCTTACAAGAAATTCGGATAAGTTTCTTTCTCTTGGAGAACGAACTGATATTGCAAACAATGTAAAAGTAGGCGAGAATGAAGCTGTTCTTTTTATTTCTGTTCACGTAAATTCTTCTCTTAATAAAAATTCATCAGGTTATGAAGTGTGGTATCTTTCTCCAGGTTACAGACGTACAGTTCTGGATAAAAGTGTTGCAGAAGATAAAACTCTTTTTGATATTATGAATATCATGACCGAAGAAGAATATACAAGAGAAAGTGTAATGATTGCAAAATTCATTATGGACGGACTTCAAACTCAAATTGGTAAAGAATCTACTGCCCGCGGAATTCGAGCAGAAGAATGGTTTGTTGTAAAAAATTCAAATATGCCGGCAGTTTTAATAGAGCTTGGTTTTGTTTCAAATGAAAAGGAAGCTCTTCTTCTTAACGATGACAAATACTTGAAAAAAGCCACTCTGGGCATATATAATGGAATTGCGGCATTTGTTACGCATTTTGAACGTCTTCAGGGATTTACAGCTGTAAAATGATGAATTTAAAGAACATATTATTAAAGAAAGAAAATTTTCCATATCGAGTGATTCTTATAATAATTTCACTTTCCTTTGTTTTTTCGTTTACATTTTTTTTAATTTGTAAAGATAGTGTAAGGCGTGTATTCATTTTTCCTTCTGCTGACGGTGGAAAATATGTTGTTGAATACAGAAATCTTCCGCACAAGCCTTATGAGGGAGTTATTTTTAATTATGCATCGGAACTGCTGCTTGGCTCTGGTGTAGAAAGAACTATGGCTCTTTTTTCGCCGGGAACAAAGGTTAAATCCTGCTTTTTGCGTAAGGGCGTGCTTTATCTTGATATATCAGAAGAAGCCCTGTTTATGGGAAACGGCGTTATTGATATTGAGGATGGAGTAAAACTTCTTAAACTGAATATCAAAAAAAATTTTGGTAATGTTAATAAAATTAATTTATTCATAGACGGAAAACTGGCCTATGATTCTCATTGATTTTTAAAATAAACATTGACAAAACGATGTACTTGTATGATAATTATTTATAATACAAGGCTACATCGAATAGTATAAAAAAGGAGCTTCAAAGATGAAAATTAAGAAGACTTTAGGATTATTTGCAGCTGCTATGCTGCTTGCAGGTGGCGTTGCTTTTGCAGAAGAAGCAACCCTCATTGATTTTACACTTCTGGACGCAGACTGTGCAGCAGATGCGAACGGAAATCCAACTCAGAACAGTCATACAACAATGGACTATTCTGTAAGTGCGGGTGCTACTTTTACAGAAGATCAGAAAGATCTTATGAAGACATCATTGGCACTTCCTGAATGGGAAGTTAAGCTGAACTCATCTGCAAAAACTGTTGCAAGTTTGGCTGACTCACAGGTTGTTGCTGCTCCTGTAAAAGGTGATGCTGATCAGCCTTTTGCTGGTAAAAATGTAATGGGTGTTCGCGTTGTATTCCCAACATGGAACGCAAATGCAAATGCTTCAATCGTTCCACCATTTGACATTCCTGCTTATGAACCACTTTCATCTGCTGATGAAAACGGAAACCGCCAGGAACCAACAGATGAAGAAAAGGCTAGTGGAAAAACACTTTTCGAAGATGGATACGGTGTTGTAAAAAATGTTGGTACTCTAAAGGCAATTAAAGTAACTACAATGGGTATGAACTATCCACATGGATTGTATGTTCTTATGTCTGATAATGACGGTGTTGAACGCCGCTACTTCATGGGATATCTTGGTTTTGACGGATGGAAAGAACTCCGCTGGAACAACCCACAGTATATTTCAGAAATCCGTAACCGCGAAGTTCGTGTTTACCCAATTTATCCACGTGGTCTTCCTTTTGTAAAGTTTGAAGGTTTCCAGATTACACGTGATGCTGCTCATATTGGTGGCGACTTCATTGGATACTTCAAAGATGTAGCTATTATTTATGATAAAGCTCTTCTTACAAGCGACCGTGATATTGCAGATGAAGACCTTTGGGGAATCATTGGTAAGAAAGAAAAGGCTCGCCAGAATGCAGAAATGCAGAGATTCGGTAACAAACAGGTTAACCGCTATATCGAAAAAGCAAAGCTTGCTTCTGAAGATGAATTCACTTCAAGTTTGAATTCTGAAGGTTCTGGAGCTGCTCAGCAGAATGGTGGCCAGGCTGCTGACTAATCTGAAATAGATTAAGTAAAAGCGCTGAGACTTTTTAGTTCCAGCGCTTTTTTTGCTTTAAACAGATTTTATAATTTTTTATTTGCTATGGCACATACAATTATTTCGAAAAAACAGTTAAAAGAAACTTATGATTCATATAATCCGTATTTTACAGAAATTATGAAACGGATTGTTTCTGTTTTGCAGGAAAAAGTTCATTTGTCTGCACAGCCCACTTATAAAAGCCGTGTAAAAAGTTTTAACAGTTATTATAAGAAGATTCTGCGTTTAAAATCGGATAAACTTTCACAAACTCAGTCAATTATATATCTTACAGATATTATGGGCATAAGAATGATATGTGCCTTTCTTGAAGATATAAATATTGCAGTTGAGCAGCTTAAAAGCATATTTGACATAAAAGAAGTTGAAATAAAGGGAGCAGATAAAAGTTTTAGCGAATTTGGGTATGAATCAATTCATGTGCTTATAAAAATTCCGGATGAATTAAAGCCTGAATTAAAAGGCGAATTTAAAAATCTTGCAGCTCCTTCTGATGAGCTTTTGTGCGAAATTCAGATTCGTACAATTTTGCAGGATGCGTGGGCAGAAGTTGAACATGAGCTTATTTATAAAACCGAATTTTCACCGTTTGATGCACCTTTAAGAAGAAAGCTTGCTTCGTTAAATGCTTCATTGACGCTTGCGGATATTACTTTCCAGGAGATTCGCGATTATCAGAATAAACTTCAAAGTGAACTTGAAAGCCGTCGTAAATCATTTTATTCAATTGCAGATGAAATGCTTAATGAAAATGATGGTGAAAAAATAGCTCCTGCTCAAATAAATCGGGTAACTCCTTTTGTGCTTGGAACTATTGATGATATGCTTCTTCAGGCTATTCATGCGCATAACGAAGGAAATCTTGATCTTGCGGTTTCAATTTATACTAAAATTCTTGAAACTGTACCTGAAAAAGACCGTAATGTAATAGCTGTAATTCGTAAGCATCGTGGTATGGCATATTTTGCGATGAATGATTTTGATTCTGCTCTTAAAGATTTTAAAATAAGTATAGAATTTGATTCAAAAGCTTTCCGCACTTACTATTACGAAGGTATTGTATATTCAATTAAAAAAGAATATAAAAAAGCCGTTGAATGTTTTGATAAATCTCTTGAAATTAATGAATTTCAAGCTCATACACATTTCAGGCGTTCAGTTGCTTACTATGAGCTTGCCGAATATGAAAAATCTATGAATGATTTGGATACAGCTTTGCGTCTTGGTCTTGATCCAGCTGAATGTAAGACTTTACAGCAAAAACTTACAAAAAAACTTGGTTTAAGTATGTAAAAAATTTAAAAAAATGCCATTTTAGGTGTTGACTATTTTTTGCATAACTGATATATTTTTCAAAGTCAGCAATGACTTATGTCTCCTTCGTCTAGTGGTTAGGACATCGGGTTTTCATCCCGACAACAGCAGTTCAATTCTGCTAGGAGATGATAAAAAATGCTCACCACAAGGTGAGCATTTTTTTTTATCTGCGAGTTTTTAATTCCGCGCGATGCATGAAATTAAAAACTCGTGGTAAATATCGACATTATAAAAAATGTGTCGGGTGGGATAATGAAAAGTGAAGATGAGCAGAAATGTCCAGAATCTCTAAATCCGGTAGATGTTGAAGCTGCCGGGGCTTACATTTCTAATGGAGGCCCGCTTTCAAAGATATCAGCAAATTTTGAAGAGCGTGCTGTTCAAGTTGCTTTACTACGAAAAATTGCAGATGGATTAAATCATAATAAAATTTGTGTATTTGAAGCCGGAACAGGGGTTGGAAAATCATTCGCGTATTTAATCCCTGCAGCACTTTGGGCTTTGAACAACAAGGAAAGAATTGTAATTTCTACTGGTACTATAAATCTTCAGCAGCAGCTTTGCGAAAAGGATATTCCTGCTGTAGAAAAAATCCTGGGACAAAAAATCAAATTTGTGCTTATGAAAGGACGCCAAAATTATATATGTAAACGACGCCTTTCTGATGTAACTTTAATTCGTGAATTATTTGAAGAAGACCAGCAGGAAATTGATAAAATTGCGGAATGGGAAAAACAGTCAAAAACAGGTAGCAAAAGTGATTTATCTTTTATGCCTTCGGATAATGTGTGGTCAAGGGTAAATTCTGAAAGTGATGCCTGTATGGGAAACCGTTGTCCTTTTCATAATGAATGTTTTGTAATGAAGATTAGGAAGGAAGCTGCTTCTGCAAATCTTATAGTTGTAAATCATCATCTTTTATTTGCAGATATTGAAGCTCGAATGGAAAGTGCAGGGTATGATGATGCCGCGGTTCTTCCTCCTTATCGTCGTATTATATTTGACGAGGCTCATGGTATAGAAAGTGCTGCAACTTCTTTTTTTAGTGAAAGCTGTACTCGTTTTAAAATTAACAAGCTTATAAATCAGATGTACCGTAAAAGAAAAAATTCTGAATCGGGACATTTGTGCAGTCTTGCAATACTTTCAAGTAACGAAGAAAAAGCATCATCAGCTTATGATATAACTTCGCGCATAAAAAAGGCTGTTTTAAATTATGAACTTGCAGGGTCTGATATTCTTCAGAATAGCTTTAATATAAGAATTTGCGAAAAAAATGAGCGTTCTTTTGGTCCTTTTTTGGTTTCGCTTCATGAACTTGAAAAAGCTTTGTCTGAATTTCTTGATTTGATTCATATTCTTATGGAAGGCGTAAGCGAGGAAGATAGAGATGCGCCGTGTTATTGGGAATCAAAAATTGTTTGGCGTCGCCTTCAGGGAATTGTGCTTTTGTTGAAGGATTTTGCCTTGTGGGCTGAACATAAAAGCTATGTTTTCTGGCTTCAAAAAAAACGTCTGCCTCCGGGAATTGCCCGCGATAATGAACAAAGTGATTTTCTTGTTATAAATAAAACTCCTCTTGATATTTCACATCTTATGAATAGCGGTGTTTATGAGCCGATGGATTGTGTTGTATGTACATCGGCAACGCTTAAAACCGGTCGTGATTTTAACTATTGGATGAACCGTAATGGAGTTTTTTTTGCAGAAAAAGACCGTCTTTCTATAGGAGAATTTCCGTCTCCGTTTCCTTACAAAAAAAATATGCTTCTGGCGGTTCCTGCAGATGCTCCTTTTCCCGATCAAATGGAATTTCAGCAGTGGATTGAAATGGCAATTCCGCGTCTTGTTAATGCATCTGAAGGCCGCACGCTCATATTGTTCACGGCTTACGAATCCCTTAAAAGTGCATATAATGCAACTGTAGCATCAATGCAGGGATTTGCCGGAAGAATAATGAAGCAGGGTGATGATGATAACTCCAGATTATTGGAGGCGTTTAAAAAAGAGAACGAAAGTGTACTCTTTGCAACAGATTCTTTCTGGCAGGGAGTGGATATTCCCGGAGAATCACTTTCTCATGTTATTATTGTAAAGCTTCCTTTTGTTGTGCCTAATGATCCTGTTTTTATGGCACGTTCAGAAGCTATAGAAATGCGCGGCGGAAGTTCATTTATGGAATTAAGCGTTCCTGAAGCAGTTATAAAATTCAGGCAGGGAATAGGACGTCTTATACGCCGTTCTGATGATAAAGGTGTTGTAACAGTTTTGGATAGGCGCCTTTTTGAAAAAAGATATGGTTCAATCTTTATGGCAAGCATTCCGGATTGCAAAAAAATGTATGAACCTCTTGGAAGTGTTGTCAATGCAATAAATCACTTTATTTTTGAGTGATTTTACGCTATAATTAGTGCACTTTGAGAATTTTTAATTTATGATTTTTCAGTAGCGCTAAAAGAGCTTTTTATTTAGCTTTTTGCTGTGAATGGGAGAAATATGACATCGATTATAGTTTTTGTTACTTTGATTGGAATGGTTCTGCCGGCTTCTTTAGGAAATATTCTTGCATATCCGGTTTCAAAAAAAATCAGCATGAAAATCTCTAACTATATTTTGAATGTCTGTGCGCCAAGATTATTTAGAATAATTCACATGTACAAGCATTTTAATTTGTGGGCTTATAATGATACAAAAAAACTTCTTCCAGAGCATTTTATTGTAATTTCAAATCATCAGAGTCTTCTTGATATTCCTCTTTTTATGACTTTTTTTAAAGGAATGGATCCTCGTTTTGTTGCAAAAGATGCATTGGGACGTCATATTCCGCTTGTTTCTGAAATGCTTAGAACTCAGGAACATTGTCTGGTTCCACGAAAAGCCAAACCTATGGAAGCGATGCGCTATATTGAAGAATTTGGAAAGAGGGTTGTTGACCGTAATCAAATTCCAATTCTTTTCCCTGAAGGTTCCAGAACAAGGGATGGAAATGTAGGAAAATTTTATTCTGCAGGTTTTAGAAAGCTTACAGAATCTACAAATCTTCCTGTTGTTGTTTGCGCTCTTGACGGTGGTTATGAACTTCGTGATTTACGCCGTATACTTTCAAAGGTTCGCCGTGGTTGTTACCGTGTAAAAGTTATGAAGGTTTTTGATAATCCAAAGACAAAAGAAGAATGTAATGAAATTCTTGAAGAATCACGTACTTTAATTCAAAATCAACTCGATCAGTGGAGAAAACTTCCTGCTACAGAAAAGGGAATGTAAGGTAAAACTTTTTTTCCTGTCTTTTTTATTATTCTGAAAAAATCTTTTAAATAAAAAAAACATCCGGTTCATGATTCCGGATGTTTTCTAATTTAAGCTCGTTTTTAAAGAACTTTCGATTTTAATCTTATTTAAAATCCTTTGGTCTTCTTTCAACACGTTTGCATTTCTGGCATTC
>Ga0256407_10010990_pt1 | contig 12618 bp, 4 predicted proteins | sample RumenRJG_04DNA_FD_193489 | JGI IMG/M metagenome (GOLD analysis project Ga0256407, IMG submission 193489) | Bovine rumen microbial communities from Lethbridge, Alberta, Canada - RJG_04 | ecosystem: Host-associated > Mammals > Digestive system > Stomach > Rumen | place: Canada: Alberta | collected... | reverse complement strand
GGCTGTCCCATCTGGATGACATGCCAGTCTGTACCCATACCCTCAAGCAACTGAAAAGGAGGTTTCAACTCAACCCTTGTAAGGTCAACCTTATGAGCAAACTCAGGATGTATCTGATCCTGTGGCAGACGATACTTATCGGTTGACTGATCAACAAGTTCCGGCATATTCTGATAAAGAGCCGTATAACCCGGTGGTATTTCAGAGATCATCTGATTCCATTTTCCACCCAGCAAGCGATGATAACGATCGATAAGATTCTGAAGTTGCTTATTTGCATCACGCGATTGAGCTGCATATGAGGCCTCACCCGTCTCGTGATTAGCCTGGGCATACAAGAACTTACGATTCATCTGATAAGCAGAAAGGACAGAATATCCAAGCAGTTCGAACAAAGCCGGTCGTAAATTTTCCGATACTTCTCTTTCAATAGTTTCATAGTCGAAACAGATGTTCTGATATTCAACAAGTCGTTTCTGAGCAGTACCCGTCTCAAAAGAGAAATCCGTATCATGCAAACGAGAATTCTCCTCGCTATCCCACTCAAACTCATACCCCATATATTCCGGTTTTCTATCCCATGCCAAACGATAATAATGATCCAGGATATTCTGGAACTGTTTCTCATATTTCTCTCCGAAAACAGAAGCAAGCCCATGAGCCTGATACTTATTTGCATTTTGATAACTGAAAGCATCAAAATTCCATGCCATATCCATGAACATCTGAGTCTCTATTTCCATCGGTTTGATGTCACCAACATTGAGCAACCAATATCTATCAGCACCGGCTGAATATGCCTTACGCATCTCTTCGTACATCAGCTGAGGGGCTGTAGTAGAGAGCCACAAATAATCATGAGGGGTACCGCAATAACTCAGATGATAATACACACCACTACCACCTTTTCGTTTCTGCTCCTTGGCATTGCTCACCCGTTTTATATAACCATAGTTATCATCAGGCCATACCAGTGTTATATCATCCGGTACACGAAGGCCCGCATCATAGATATCAAGAGTCTCCTTATACGGAACAAAGATCTGTGGCAATTCCGATACCTTTATTCCCTTATACTTCTCCAAGATAACACGTTGCTCGTCAAAGACTTTCTCTAATGTACGGGCACGATCTTTGGGATTCGTACTTCCTTTCATAGCCTCATCATGCAATCCTCTCATACCCATCGTATAGATGTTGTCATACTGAGCAGTCTGACGAATACGATCATCCAGTTTTTTCAAGATAGCATCTCTGTTAACTTCATAATTCCATTCTCCATCCTTGGCTTTATCCCACTCCAAAGTAGAGGCATTATTAAATAACAAGGGTTCACAATGACTGGTCGTGATCATCACTCCCCGCTCATCAGCAACCTTCTGATTCTCCGAATGACTATAGAAAGCACCCGTACATGAATGCATTGCCGGTGCGAGCATATTTCCTTTAAGGCGCAAGATGAGTTCACAGATACGATCATAGGTCTTTGGACCGATATCCCCAAGTTCTTTCTCATAGTTTCTAGAAGCCCAAGTCTTCATACCCCAATCTTCATCATTGATAAAAATGCCACGATATTTGACCGTTGGTTCACCAGACACATCATAATCTAAACTAACAGCAACATCAGGATTATACTTAACAGGAATATCTGCCCACCAATACCATGGAGACACGCCAATACGCTTAGACACCTCATAGATACCGTATATCGTTCCGCGCATATCACTACCAGCAATGATCAGACGAGGATGATGTTCACGCGTTATGGTGATGACATAGTTCTCATGTTTATTCTTCAGATCGGAAGCCTGCAATATACCTTTCTTTATTAACTCAGAGATAAATCTACTCCTTCCATAAGTACCGATAACGATCTGACCTCCGGATGTCTGTTTGCTACCTGTTACCTGAAAGATGTCATGACGCAAATCCGTGATGGCCCGCACAACTTGTCGAGATTCGTGAGCATCATAATTGATACGAGCATGGAGGACCTTAAAGTTGCCAGCCTGCAAACATAGGGATATAAGAGAGAACAAACATAGAAATAGATATTTCTTTACTATCATTTTCAAGGAATTAACTTCAAAAAGCCCAGACTTACTTGGAGTCCAGGCTTAATGAAAGATTACGTTATTATACTAACTAAAAATTATTAACCATATATTGTCTTTGAAATACTAATTGCCAGAATAACCAGGATTCTGCTTCAACTCAGCATCTTTGTTAGCTTGGATTGCTGACAACGGAATCGGGAACAGATCAAAGTGAGAATCATAGTCCTTACCTTCTGCGGAATATTTAGCACTGAAATATGGATTATATTTCTTGATGCGCTCACTGAGCTTACCTACACGTGAAAGGGTAAGGCGACGTTTCTCCTCACATGTGAGTTCTCGAAGACGCTCATCAAGGATGAAATCGAGATCCATCTCACTTGCTGTGACCTCCTTAGCCTTTGCACGATGGCGCAATACATTTATATCTGCAGCAGCCTCAGCCTTTTTACCCAAATTCACATAGGCCTCAGCACGCAACAAATATGCTTCTGCCAAACGGAACATATACTGATCGGTAAAGGTCTTTCCTGCAGTACCGGCAAGGGTAAGTGTTGACTTATCACCATACTGAGCATCCGGATGATGGAAAGGAGTTGTCATCTTGGTAGAATAACCACACATAAAACGGTTAGGCAACTGAGTAGTGGCGTTCACACCACCGGCAAAACCTGTTTCCATAGAGTAACCAGCAGGAAGTTTGGTATTTTCGAGATCGAATACACCATCAGGCATTGCCTTCTTCAATTCAGGATATTGATCTAACACCTGTGTTCGATGAATTTTAAACTTACGAGGCCAATTGTATTCTGAATTGCGCATGTCATTGAAATCACCTTCCCAAATACCTCTGTAGAGATGCTCATCTGCATAATGAGTACCAATACCACGACCACCAGTCATATCACCGATAGGCCAATTGAAAAGTTGAATATTAGTACCATCAGGAGCTATAATCTTAAACTTATCAACCTGAGGTGCAAAGAATCGCTCACCCCAGAAGCTACCAGGATTCCAGAAGAAATGACTCGTATTGTTGCCACCACCTTCTACATTAGTTTCAAACTGGATAACCCATATCCCCTCCGTATTACCAGATGCACGGTTCTGATTATTCGGACGGAAGAGGTCATAGAACACATCACCCGCTTCATTTTTTTGTGAACCGAAACGTTCGGTCATCAACTTCAGATTTGGATCATTGATTACGGCAGAAGCTGCACTAACAGCCTTTTCGTTAGCTCCTGTTGCCAGATAAAGTTCTGAAAGCAACATATTTGCAGCAGGGCGACTGATTTCACCATCCTTTACAGCGTCGATTTCCGGAAGATTGGCAACAGCAAATTCAAGGTCTGTAACACACTGAGCCAACACATTTTCTTTCGTATCACGAGTATAATCCGTTCTAGGAGCTGTTACCTCCTCTGTTTGGAGTGGCACACCACCATAGAGATAAGCTAAGGTACGATAACCAAGGGCACGGAAGAAACGAGCCTTTGCATCATACACTTTTTTCTGTTCTTCGTTCAACTTTGTTGATTTTCCGACACGACTAATCACGGTATTTGCCTGAGCAATAAGTTTATAGTTCTCATCCCAATAGAACTTTGCTATTGCACCCGACGGAGAAAGATCAGCGGTGATATTTGACTTCAATGGGTCGGCGGTGATCCACATATCAGCAAATTTCGAGAGATCTGTAGTACGGTCGTATGTGGTATAGAACTCCTCACGAGTGAGATAATAGAGTTCCGTCACCGCAGCATCAAAGTCCGCAGATGTTTCATATGAGTTAGATGCAGAATTGAAGTCAAGAGCTTTCTCCTCAAGAAAACTGTCTTCATTACATCCGGAGAGCAGCAATCCTACTGCCAATAATGGTATTAAATATATCTTTTTCATGGTTTTACAAATTGATGTTGATACCTAATGTCATACTCTTCATTACAGGGCGGTCCTCATAACGACTACCTGTCATACGGTTCTGACCGTTGATGTCTTGATAGGTCACGTTTGGCTCAGGATCCCAACCATGCCATCCTGTGATGGTCAGCAAGTTCTTACAACTCAAGTAAACGTTGATACCATCAATACCAATACGTTGCATCCATGTCTTTGGAAGATCATAAGAGAGTGTAATATCCTGTAGACGCAGGAAAGAACGGTTCTCATAACGACCTGGATTGATAGCAGGATTAGCATTATAGAGAGCATAGATACCATCAGGATTGCTTGGTGTCCAGAAGTTCTCCACCTGTTCTGTCAGTCGATTATGACGCAAAGTATTATCGTTGACAAGTTCAGCATAGGTATTCTTACCCAAATAGCTCTTGCTTCCACCAATCACAGCATTAAGGAAGAAACTCAGGGTGAAACGATTATACTTCAAAGTGTTGAGTAAACCCATACGGCAAGAAGGATCAGCCTTACCGATGATACTACGATCTTTCTCATCAATCTTTCCATCATCATTGATGTCAACGATGCGATAATTACCAGGATGATAACCTTCTGGTATATTATCCCCTACCTGATAGATGCCATCAATGGTATAGTCATAAATTGCAGAGAGTGACTGACCGATAAAGAGAGAGGATGAAGTGAGATCGTCTTCCTTACCATCACCATTTGTATCAAGGCCAGCAAGTTTCTTGATCTTATTGCTATTGGTAGAGAAGTTGAACATAGAAGTCCACTCAAAGTTCTTGGTCTGTATATTACGAGTATTAATTGTGAACTCGAAACCATTATTTTGGATTTCACCTACATTAGACATGATAGATGTGAAACCTGTGATTGAAGGAATAGAGACTGCATAAAGCAAGTCTGTAGTCTTGGTGGTATAATACTCGATATTACCGGTGATACGATTGTTGAGTAATGAGAAGTCAACACCGAAGTTGAAACCAGAGGTCTTTTCCCACTTCAGATCATTATTCTCCATAGAAGCCAACTCCTGACGCATTACACCAGAAGAAGCGCCATCACCAAAGATGTAACCTATAGAAGAGTCCACACGTGCCAATGATGAATAACGAGCAGTCTGGTTACCACTGACACCCCAACCGGCACGAAGTTTCAAGTAGTCGAGAGTAGGAACTTTGAACCACTCTTCGTTAGAGATGACCCAACCAAGAGCCACTGATGGAAATACAGCACTCTTATTACTCTTTGAAAAACCAGAGAAGCCATCACGACGAACGGTAGCAGTCAAAAGATACTTACTGTCATAAGCATAGTTTACACGTCCCATCTGATAAAGCAAGGTTTCTTCCCAAGCATCAGAATTTGTCTGCTGAGTACTTGCAAGCTCGAGAGAATTATAGCCCAATGTCATACGTGGGAACAACTTAGCATCAGCTGCCGTGTAACTATACTGCCGCTTAGAAGCACCATATACAAATGTAGCACCGACAGAATGCTTACCGAAATCATTCTGATAGTTTACGATATTATCAAATGTCCAGTCATTATATCTTGAATGATGCTTGTAAGCCTGTCCATTACTATTCTCTGCATATTCACTCGCATAGTTGTGCTCACCAATACGATAGTTGTTACCAAAGTTCATGCGATAAGTAAGGCCCTTTACAGGGAGTTTTACCTCCGCATAGAGGTTAGCGAAGAATGAATTCGAACGATCATAGTCGTCAACCAAAGAACCATGATAAGGGTTCTCACGTGCATCATGAGCAGGATAATGAATCATCTCACCATTTTCATCATATGGTTTGGTGAGTGGGCTGCACTCGATGAGGAATGGAAGATAAGTTTCCTGTCCGTCACGATTTTCGAAAGAACCGAAAGCCTGAACACCTGCCTTCAACCATGCTACAGGCTTAATATCCAAGTTCACACGGATTGTATTACGCTTATAGTCATCGTTAAGCAGATAGTTCTTCTGGTTTGTATTGCCAAGAGAGATCAAATATGACATATTATCAGCACCACCAGAGATATTCAACTTGTTTTCAAAGATAGAACCAGTACGTGTGAAATCGCTCCACCAGTCATAGTCACCAGGGATGATATTACCTTTATCATCTGTCATCCATGCATCAGGCATACGCTCAGAGAGTTTAAAATCTGGATTCTGCTGAGTATAACCGGAAGCCTCTGTCTTAGAGTACTGCCATAAGCACTCATTATCAAAATTCAACATCTGCTCACGATTCATGGTATGCAGTTTGTGAGTCGGTGTCTGCATACTATAACTGCTTGAGAAGTTTACCTTAGCTTTACCTTTAGCGCCTCTCTTTGTCGTGATAAGGAGTACACCATTGGCAGCCTGCGCACCATAGACGGCTGTTGCGGAGGCATCCTTCAAGACGTCAACACTCTCAATATCGGCAGGGTTGATACTTGACAGGCTACCGGTATAGATAATTCCGTCGAGAATCACAAGGACGCTGGTATTACCGGAAATAGTGTTGGCACCACGAATGGATAGTTCAGGACTGGAACCCGCAGAACTTGCCTGACCGACATTCAGTCCAGGAACAGTTCCCTGTAAAGACTGAAGAAGGTTTGTATTGGTAGATTTCTCGAATGCTTGGATGTTGGCTCTTGTCACAGCACCTGTAACATCACTCTTACGCATGGTACCATAACCTACGACAACGACTTCATCGATAAGTTTCTGGTCAACATGAAGAGTCACCTTCACATAAGATTTGCCTTTGATCTGAACTGTTTGTTTCACATAACCAATATAAGATACTGTAATAGCATCACTTGTGGTGTTTCTCAGTTCAAAATTACCGTTAAAATCACTTACTGCGGCATTCTTTGTACCAACTTCACTAATCGTAGCACCAATGATAGGTTCACCAGAATCATCGGTAACAACACCTTTAAGGATACTCTGAGCTGAAAGCATTGCTGGGAATGCAACCATCACAACGAGTATCATTAGGACTCGATTCAATTGTTTTTTTAATTCCATAACAGGATAAATTAGTTATTAGATTATCAATAAACTAGATTGGTTAAGTTTTGATTAGATTATTTGGCTACAAAGATAACATTGTTTTTAGCATTTGTTATAAGAATTTTGTTGCACGAACTTGCGAAAACATTGCATCCTACAAAAATTCTCGGCATTTCGCAATTAGTCACAAAATGCCGAGAATTGTTAAAGGTGCTGTAGATAGCCTATTCCTACTGGGTTTCTTGATATTCAGAAGGGGAAACTCCGAAATAAGTCTTGAAGGCTGTCGAGAAATGTGCCAAGTCTTGATATCCTACTTTATCCGCTACCTGCGATACGTTCACCTTTCCTTCTCTAAGCAACTTGGCTGCCTGTTCCATACGAAGATTTCTTAAGAACTTTCCCGAAGAGATTCCTGTGATTTCCTTCATCTTACGATGCAACTGTGTTCTACTTATACCCACATCTTTGGCAAGGGAATCGATATTGTAGTTGCAGTCTGACATGTTTGCATTCACCGAGCGCATCACTCGTTCCATGAATTCGTCATCGTTTCCTTTCACATTGATTTTCTCTATACGTTGCTCTTGGTCAACGGCTCCGCTGAACTTTCCACGAAGGCGACGTATATTATCGATGAGATTATCTATCTGAATATGAAGTTCCTCCATATTGAACGGCTTAGCCAAATAGGCATCAGCACCGGTCTTCAATCCTTCCAACTTATACTCCACCTCGGCCTTGGAAGTTAGCATGATGACAGGAATCTGAGAAATCTGGGGATGCTTCTTGATACGTTTCAAGAGGGTGAGACCATCCATCTCAGGCATCATCAGGTCACTAATGACTAGGTCATATTGTTGTGAAAGCAATACTTTCAATGCTTCACGACCGTTAGGCATGTGGTCAAACTTATAGTATTGTCCAAGTTCACAATTGATATAGTTAGCGATTTCGGGATCATCATCAACAATAAGTATACGGAAATGCTGACTCTTCCGACTGACATTGCTACCATCGGAAAGTATAACTTTGGCTGGTGACTCCTTGACGATTTGGTCGGGTCTCAGATGAGCATTACCTTTAGGAATGATGACTGTGAAACAAGAGCCTCGCTTTCCATCGTTACGATTGCTGGCATAGATTCTTCCTTTGTGCAACAGAGTGATGGAACGGCAAAGGTTCAAACCTATACCTGTACCCTTGACGCCAAAATCATCTGAATTATGACCTTGATAGAAGCGGTCGAAAAGTCGTTCTGCCTTTTCTTTCTTTATCCCTACTCCATTATCGACGACATCAATCTCTATCTCTTTCTCAAGTTCACGGAGCACTACCTTTATCTCTCCTCCGTCAAAGATATATTTAAAGGCATTGGAGAGCAGATTGGCAATGACCTTATCGAAATTGATCCGATCGATCCATGCAAAGACATGATTCTTCTCATGTTCAAAAGTAAAGGTGATGCCGCGCTGACTGGCATTATACTGATACAGTTTACAGATGCCACTGATGAAGTCTACCAGATTGGTCTCACGGCAATGCAAAAGCATCTGATTCTTATCGATACGTCGCTCATCCAAAATCTGATTCACCAACGACATCAGTCGCTGTGCATTACGATCAATAGTCTCTATGTCAGCCTTGCCCTCACCATTACCTATCAGTGTCTTCAATTTAGCGAGAGGACCTAGTATCAGGGTCAGTGGGGAACGGATGTCATGGGTGGCATTGATAAGGAATCTCATCTTTTCTTCATCCAACCGTTGACGAGCATTCTTTTTGATAACCCATACTCCTGCAACAAAGAGGAGCAGAAGAGCGATGTAATAGAGGGTATATGCCCATCCTGAGCGATACCATGGTGGAAGGACATCCAGAGTAATCGTCTTAGTCTTTGAATAGACTCCTGCAGACAATGCCCTGACCTCAATGTGATAGTTGCCGGGCTGGAGATGACTGAGTTGTATGCTGTTTATACCTTCTGGTGTCTGCATCCATCTTCCATCATTGATGCGATATTCATAAATGATATTGTCAGGACTGACGAAATCTAGCAGAGAAAATTCCAAACTGATGCTATTATCAAGATATGAAACCTGATAGTGGTCGGTAGAGGTGACTGGTCCATCTGCGACATGTCGGCCATTTGATTCCGTAAGGGTATTAACAGGATTTCCGGCAATGAGAAATCCCGTGAGCTTGACATCAGGAAGGGCTTTATGACATCCCATGGTCTGGGATGCATTAAAGACTGTCAACCCGTCATTATTGGCGAAATAGATCATGTCGTCATTGGTATGCAAACTCACATTGTTCACATATTCCTTCATCGTAAGTCCATTGCCCAAGACATGACCTACGAACTTTTTTCTTTTACTATCAAACTGCCATATGCCCATGGAGGTGGCACACCAGATGTCTCCATTGTTGGATTGCACGATATTCCCTATCACCTTATTTGACAGGGCATTACCATATTTAAAACGAACAACCTTCTTACTGCCATGATAATAAATATATAGTCCTCGGTCTGTGCCTATAAGGACTTCGCCATGATTTGTTTCGCAGAGTGAATAGCACATGGTACCATCGAGCAGACTATCCCATCCATAAGGATGAAAGTTATTTTTCTGTGGATCATAGCACGAAACACCGGCAGAAGTTGCCACCCAAAGACAGCCATAGCGATCTGGCATCATTGCAAGGATCCAGTTGTTATGGAGTATACCATGAACAGGATCAACATCTGTCGATAGGTAGTTATGGGAGGAGTGATTCCGGGGATTGAATATGGTCAGCCCACGGGAATAGGTGGAGATGAACAAACTTCCGTGTCCGAGGTCACAGATACCGTTCAACTTCTCGCAAACAAATGATGCCTGATACTGAGACTGACCGGTAAGTGGGTTATAGGCATAGAGGGCTTCATCGGTGCATATCCAGTAGCGACCGTTCTTGTCACGATACATAATCTCCGGGGATGTTGGCGATGAAGGATGGGAAACGATATGGCCACGCTTGTCAAAGCCATAAACTCCATTTCCTTGGACGACACACCAGATGATGCCATGATCTCCACGACAGATGGATGTCACCGTCGAACTGACATGATAGCCTTGAGAAGAGAATCTCCAAGACGCAAACTGAGGTTGTACATGGGGGATGATAACCAAACCTTTCGACTGGCAACCTAACCACATATTACCAAAACGGTCTTCTTGGATACACCATATCTTGGCTGTATTAAAATCTATTCCATTGAGATTACACTCTACCCGAGTCAACTTCTTACTTCCTTTCTCTAACATGAAAAGACCGTCTCCTCGCGTACCTATATATATATTACCATTACGACTCTGATAGGCGCTACTGATGGATGTATTATTGCCTAATACGGAAAGGTCTATATCGCTATTCCCCATCTTGCCTTGATGATAGCTACTAATGCCATGCTGACAGATGACCAGTATATCGCCTGCTCTCTCTACAAGTTTCATCACGATACCTTGTCTCACAAAAAACGAATGTACCCCTTTGTAATCTTTCATCGTGATTTCCTCACCATAACCGCATTTCCAGAACCGTCCCCGACTGTCTTCCAACATCTGGTTGTAATACCAATTACCTGAAGGAGTGGTATATCCATCTTTAACCTTGTTCAAAATATTACCTGTAAGTCTGTAGAGTCCTCTTCCCGATGTTCCGACAAGGAGTTCTCCATTACGGCGTTGCAGCAAAGAGGTGACACGAGGGGTCTGCCCTGAACTAAAAGAATATGGTATGAAACGATCGGTAGCATAATCATAACGGGCTAATCCTGTGCGGAGCCCTACCCATAGCTGACCGTTATGGTCGCAGAACACCTTGGTCACAATGTTGCTGTTAAGGGAATGGGGATTATTAGACTGGTGTAGATACTGAGTAAAGCGATAGCCGTCAAACTTGTTGAGGCCATTTTCCGTGGCCACCCATATATAACCGTATTTGTCTTGACAGACATCATTGATGAGTCCACTTGAAAATCTTTCGGATGGTATATAGTATCCAGACTGACCGAAAAGTCTGAAACATACAGTAAGTAGGATGATTATAAAGGTTAAACGTCGCATATATTTAATTTGATATTTCCAAAAATCTATTTCCCCTCACTTTTGCAATAAGTGAAATATAGTTTTAGAATAATTTATTTAAGGCTGCCCTTGAAATAGCCTCTGTATATTCGTCACTCCTAACTTTTCAAAGGCGTGTCGTTTATAGAATTTAATGGAATCCAACGAACGACACATTCAGTCCGCAATTTCCACCATAGTAAGTCCTGCTGCCGACAACCGTAGCACTTCAATCTCTTCTTCTTTGAGCAATACACCCTTACATTCTTTCCACCAATGACTTTCAAAAGAATATCTCCAATAGTTGCAGAGCCCTTTTTTATGAAATTCAACATGCCCGACAGTTTTATACGAAGACAGCGATACGACACACATTCCAATCCATATTTTGCCCTCATCGTTTAAAAGAATAAGGGTAGACTGTTGGTTGACAAGTTTACTTCTTGCACCACTGTTCAGATGAAAGTGGTTACTCAACTCCACGAGCATTTTCTGCTCTTCTTCTGGCACGTGCTTCGAATAAAAACTATACCCCAGTTCCTTAACTTCCTTTGCCGTATGACCACAAAGGAACAAAGGATTATCTGATACATAAAGAAACTCCTGCTTATAATAGTCTATCAAGTAAACACTCTGATAGGTTACACGCGCAAAAGCCTCTACTGTATGAATCAAAGTGGAAAGCACTTTTGAATCATAATCCGGTGCATTACGTACAATATTCGACGCAATAAAGAAGTCTTTTACATCTGTCATTTGACGAATAATATTAGAAGCTTTACTCTAAGCTGTTAGCAAAGATATATTTTTTTTCGGAATGACATCAAAACATTACACAAAAATGTAAAAAACAAGGCTAAAAAGGTAAGTATGAGATATTCATGACAAATATCTATCAACTACCTAACATCGGAGACTGTTCCATGTGTTCCAGCAAGAGAGAAATTAAGAGTTTCTTTTCCAAATATGGTGAACTTTGCAAGGCTGCATGATCACACTTTTGTGTAATATTTAAGCCAACACATTAACTATTACACTTTTGTGTAGTAAAGATACTTAGAGAAACCAATATATTTGCAATATCGAAAAAAGAAAAGTTATCGGCATTATTATGATGTATGACTACAAAATTATATATATGAAAAGGAACTTTTCACTTTGCTTATGTGTGGCTGTTCTAGTGTTCTTGCAGCACAAACTACGGGAATAGTAGTAGATAAAAATAAATTCACGTACAGATAAAGAGGAAGTCGAAAATCTTCAAAAGAGTAGACGTTATTTATTTTTAATTCATGACTATGAAAACAAAAATTAATGTTAGAAGCAGTACTTGAACAAGTACAAGGTTTTGTTGTATTGAAAATATTATTGTGCAAAGAAAATTTAATTAACTAAAGTTTCGCAAGTGAATATGTATTCATTAAGCGACATTTAAATTGTACATTTTATACAATTTATGGAACTTTGGATTATCTTCAATAAGTGCGCTAAGCAACTCGCTGGCATCAGCAGATAC
>Ga0256407_10010989_pt1 | contig 12620 bp, 16 predicted proteins | sample RumenRJG_04DNA_FD_193489 | JGI IMG/M metagenome (GOLD analysis project Ga0256407, IMG submission 193489) | Bovine rumen microbial communities from Lethbridge, Alberta, Canada - RJG_04 | ecosystem: Host-associated > Mammals > Digestive system > Stomach > Rumen | place: Canada: Alberta... | reverse complement strand
ATACTTATCTTTTGGAGGAAATCGATTTATGTGCCACATCCACCACGCATTCATAATCAGTTTGGTTCTTTTTCCGCTTTTAGGAACAAACTTTTTAAGATTTTCACGTTTTGGATATTCGTCAACATGCGGCATAAATCTCATCGCCGCAACACTTTGTATTTCGTCACCGATATTAACAGAATTATATCCAAGAATCCCGTAAGAAAAATCTTCTTCAGTGTTCATATTAACCCTCAGCTACTCTTAATAACCATAACATAAAGAGTAACATAAAAATGAAAAATTTGATATAAAAAGAGAGCCGAATTTTGATATCGGCTCTCTTTTTTATTATGTATTTTATTAGTCATTCTTTTTTAGAAAATCTGGGACATCAGGAAAATCTCCACCCAAAGAAGGAGAAGATGATGAAGGCGATGTTGGAGATATTGAACTTGAACGACCGAAATATTCAGCCGCAGATATTTGTCTTGCGGATTTTTCTGCAAAGCCGGTCGCAATAACTGTTATCTGAATTTCATTTTGCAAAGATTCATTTATTGCAGTACCCAAAATTACATCCGCATCATCCTTAACAACATTATTAATAACGCTTTGAGCATCATTGATTTCATATAAAGACATATTTGAACTACCGGTGATGTTGACAATAATTCCGCTTGCCCCATCAATAGAAGATTCTAACAATTGAGAATTGATAGCCATTTCAGCAGCCTTTATTGCTCTACCGTCACCCTGTGCTCTACCGATACCCATTAATGCAGTACCGGAATTTTTTACAACTTTTCTGACATCAGCAAAGTCAATATTGATAGTACCCGGAATTGTAATAATATCAGATAACCCCTGAATACCTCTGAATAAAACTTCATCAGTAACACAGAAGGCATCTCTTACACCAATTTCGTGTTTTACAACCTGCAATAATTTGTCATTCGGAACAACCAAAATAGCATCTACATACTTTTTAAGTTTTTCAATACCGTCTTCAGCCTGCTGCATTCTCTTTTTACCTTCCCAAAAGAAAGGTTTAGTAACAAAAGCGATTGTCAAAATACCCAAATCCTGAGCAATTTGAGCAACAACAGGAGCCGCTCCGGTACCTGTTCCGCCGCCCATACCGGCAGTTATGAATAACATATCCGTATTATCCAAAGCCTTTGTAATTTGTTCTTTTACTTCCAAGGCTGCTCTTTCACCGACTGCAGGATCAGCACCGCAACCAAGACCGTTTGTTGTTTCAACGCCAAGTTGTAACTTATTTGGAACATTACTGCAACTTAATGCTTGCAAATCAGTATTCATCAGCCATAATTCAACATCAGCAAGTTTAGCCTGCAACATTCTGTTTACAGCATTTCCGCCACCGCCGCCGACGCCTACAACTTTTATCCTTGTCGGATTTATAACCGATCTGTTGCTGTTTTCGTAATTAGATATAATATTTTCCATTTTGCCTCCTGCAATTTATAATAATATATGATACATTATATAATAAAAAAATTTTTTTACACATTTGTTGATATTTTGTAATAATATATCTTCAAAATTGCAGGAAATCAAAATATTAAGCAGTCAAATCTAATTTTTTACCTGTTTTCTCGTTTTTAACAGCCTGCGCTCTCATTTTAATACTTTGAGCACTTTGCGCAACCTTATAATCTTGACCTGAAGGATCAGATGGGGCAAGAGCGGCTCTTATCACGATATTAGCGTGGTCTATCGTTTTTTGAGGATTGTTTTTGTCTAAAACCGGCATAGCAATAGGAACATGTCCTGATACGGGAATCCCGTTTGCATCCCGTTCAATAGATATTGCACCTGCAAATTGTCCGCCTGCAGATTTGTGCGCCAACTCATGATTATAAATATGATTATAATTTTTAGTTATCAACTCCTGTTTAGTCAAACCATTATACAAAATCATACACAACACCTCTGCTACTTTTGTAACATAAAATTATAATTTTGTCAATTGTACCAACATAAAACAGAGGTTTGCAACTCTGAATTAACTTCAATATATGCAAACCTCTGCTTAAAATTTACTGATTTATTATATTAATTATTAACCTAATTGGCTCATTACTTCTTCAGCAAAATTATCCTGGCGTTTTTCAAGACCTTCACCAAGTTCATATCTTGTGAAAGCAAGAACTTTCATTTTGCCTTCAATAAGTTGAGCAACAGTTTGATTAGGATCTTTAACAAATCCCTGATCTAAAAGGCATCTTTCAGCCATCAACTTATTGATACGACCTTCAACGATTTTGCCTCTGATTGCTTCAGGTTTTTTAAGCAAATCTTCTTTACCCATTTCAATTCTTGTTTCTTCATCAATAACAGATTGCGGAATCTGATCTCTTGAAACAAATTGAGGTGCACAAGAAGCAATATGCAAGCATAGGTCATTTGCTAATTCTTCGTTTTTAACATCAGTGTGCAATAAAACACCGATTTTTCCGTTGTGAATATATGTAGCAACATTGCCTTCGTATCTTACAAATCTTCTTACGGTAATTTTTTCTCCGATTGATGCAATTTTTTCTTTTAAAGCATCAGCAATAACTTTACCGCATTGCTTGCAAGTCATACCCAACAATGCATCAACATCAGCAGGTTTTTGTTCTTCAACATTTTGAGCGAGTCCTGAAGCCAAAGCCTTAAATTCATCATTTTTAGCAACAAAGTCTGTTTCGCAGTTTACTTCAATCATTGCACCGCCGTTTGCATCTACAAAAGATTCTACACGACCTTCAGCAGCGATTCTGCCCATTTTCTTATCGGCAGAAGCAATACCTTTTTGGCGTAAAATTTCAGATGCTTTTTCCATATCACCATCCGCTTCAACAAGTGCTTTCTTGGCATCCATCATACCTGCACCGGTTTTATCACGAAGTTCTTTTACCATTTGTGCTGTAACTGTCATTTTATATCTCTCCTATTTTGATAGTACTACTTATTAAAAGATTCTAATTTCCAAGGATATTAAGGCACTAAATATACTCTGAGTATCATAGTGCCTTAGTGCCTTAGTATCTTATTATTCTTCTATTTTTGCTTCTTCTGCGGTAACACCGGCATCTTCAGCAGAAATCTTTTTTATTTTCTTAGTTTCGTTTGCTTTATTTTCTCTTAGTTGTTTACCTTCCAAAACGGCATCAGCAAGTTTTGAAGTAATCAACTGAATAGAACGAATTGCATCATCGTTACCCGGAATAATTTTGTCAATTCCGTCAGGATTAGCATTAGTATCTGCCAAGCAAATAACAGGAATACCGAGTTTGTTTGCTTCTTTAATAGCAATATCTTCTTTTTCCTGATCGATAACAAAGATAAGTTCAGGTAAACCTCTCATTTCTTTGATACCACCAAGAGTTTTAGAAAGTTTTGCAACTTGTCTGTTAATTTGAGCAACTTCTTTTTTAGGAAGTTTGTCAGTATAACCGTTTGCTATAAATTCTTCTAATTCTTTTAATTTATTAACTCTGCCTCTGATAGTTTCAAAGTTAGTAAGCATACCGCCTAACCAGCGTCTGTTAATATAGTATGCACCGGATCTTTTTGCTTCTGCTTCTACAACCTCAGCTGCCTGTTTTTTTGTTCCGACAAAAAGAATATTTCTTCCTTTTGCAGCACAATCTCTGACTAATTCGTATGCTTCATCAAGCAATACTGTTGTTTTTCTTAAATCAATAACATAAATCCCGTTTCTTGCGCCGTAAATATACGGTTTCATTTTAGGGTTCCATCTTTGTGTTTGGTGTCCGAAATGTACACCTGATTCCAAAAGTTCAATCATTGAAGCGGTTGGCATCTTTTTTCTCCTTTTTGTTTAAATGTATTGTACTACGGGAAACACTGCTCCATCGGGTAAAAAATCCGACTAGGGCAAAACCTATCAAGCCAGTGTAACCAATTACAATATACTATAAACATAATATTATGCAAATGTTAAGTTAAAGAATATTAACCTTATTCATGAAATGTTGCAAAAAAAGTTTTTTTGAGTTTTAATATTTTTACTCACATCCTCAAATGAGTAGTTGCGGAGTCATTAACCGCACAATTTGAAAGGAAAGAAAATGGCAAATATTAAATCTGCTAAAAAAAGAGTATTAGTCGCTGAAAAAAACAGACTTAGAAATGTAGCATGGAAATCTTCTATCAAAACCGCAGTAAAAAAAGTTTTAGAACTTGCTAACGGTGAAGATAAAGATGCTTTAAACAATGCATTGTCTAAAGTTTACCAACTATGCGATAAGGCTGTTGTAAAAGGTATTTTGCATAAAAATACCGCTGCAAGAAAAAAATCAAGACTTGCTCTTGCTATCAAAAAACTTGCTAAATAATAGTTTTAGACAAGAAAATATGTGAGAAACGGGAAAGAAATAAATCTTTCCCGTTTTATTTTGCTCAAAATTTGATTATTAAAAATTTTGATAAAATTTTATATAACAATATAGGCTTAAATACCATTATACAATGGGTTTTAGAAATAAAAAATAGAAAATTTTTATCAAAAATTTTCAATAATTATATTAAAATTAGCCAATATTTATTTAGAAATGTGATTTTATATAAAAAAATACATCAAAATAACGATATTTTAAAAAATTTTTATTATAAAATAAAATAAAGTTTAGAAATGTTAAGGATTAAGACCCAATAATATATAGTATTTTGAACTTGTATAAAAATCACATATTGATTTATTTTTTAAAAGGTGTAATATAAAATTATAAAAAAGGAGGCACAAAACATGTTTACATCATCTAAAAAAGAAGCAAAAGAAATGCAACAACAAATTATTGAATCAGCCGGTAAAATTTACAATTATTTATCAAGCAAAGGTGAAGTTACTATCAATAAATTGAGAAAAGATATGGATTTGGATGACAATTTCACTTATATGGGCTTAGGCTGGTTATCAAGAGAAGATAAAATTACTTATACTCAAAAACCAAAATCAGTTACAGTTCAGTTAAGTTAATTTTATTAAAACTTTTATAAAAAATACCCTGTAAATAATTTTACAGGGTATTTTATTTTTTATGATTAAAATATTCAATAATTCCAACATGTGCAAGGGTTGATAAAGCCGTTAAAAAGGCTAAAATTTTATGCGATTTTATCTTGTGCCTGCAAGCCTGCACTACACAAGCACTGCCCAATGCCAAAGCACTGTATCCGCTTATTTTTACATAATTGTATTTGTAATTATTTTTAGTTTGAACATTATTAACAGGCTGAATACTCACAAAAATTATCCTTTACATTTTTAAAATATAATAGCAAAAAAAAATTTTTTATGTTTTAAAAACAAAGTAATATTTACAAACAGGGGTTAAAATGTTTACTATATTTTTTAAACCGGAGAATTACAAACAAATAGATAAGTACCTTTCGCGTTCTGCACAACCAACTTTAAAAGAATTAAAATGGTTGAAAAAACAGGGCGTAACAGATGTTGTTAATTTAAGAACAATGGAAGTTCCTGATATAGATTACAACGAAGCAGAAGCAGTAAAAAAACTTGGGATGAAATATCACAATATTCCATCCGTATCAATGTATCCCAAAAAAGAAAATGTCGGAAAGTTTTTAGATATTGTTGAGGGCGCAAAACAAAACGGCGGAAAGGTTCATGTTCATTGCAAACAAGGAGCAGACCGCACAGGAATGTTTTCTTATATTTACGAAAGACTAAATAATATCGGGACAATTAAAGAGAATTTACAGGAACTTATAGATCACCATTGGCATAAAAATAAATACCCGTATCTGAACGAGTGGGCAGAAACTTTCGTCGAAATGTTTAAGAAAAAATAACTACCTTACTTTATTTTCGTTTCCTGCAATAAGTCTTTTAATATTTTCCCTATGCAAATAAATAACATAAACTGCCGCAACCAAAGAATAAATTATATAAGCAGGTGGAGAATTTAAAAACCACATAATAACAGGCGCAAGCGCAAGTGCAACTATAGAACCTAAGGAAACATATTTTGATACCCATGTTGTTATTGCCCAAATTACAGCAATAATAAGTCCCGCCTGCCAATTTAACGCAAGCAAAGTACCAACACCTGATGCAACAGATTTTCCACCGGTAAAACCTAAAAATACAGATTTACTGTGACCGATTATTGCAAAAACAGATGCCAAAACAGGAAGTAAACCTATATTTGCAAAAGATTTTGTTAAAAAATAAGCAAGAAGAACAGGTAAAGCACCTTTAAATGCATCTAAAAGCAAAACAATAAAAAACCATTTTTTACCCATTACTCTTTTTACATTAGTAGCCCCTGTCGAGCCTGAACCGATATTTCTGATATCTTGTCCGGTAAAAAGTTTTACGACAATATATCCTGTCGGAATTGAGCCGATAACATAAGCACCAAGCACTACAAAAATTATTTCCAAAATCATTTTTATATCCATTTTTCTCTCCCTGCTTATCTTTGTAATTTTACCCCAAAATCATTTTAAATGCCAAATTTTCACAAATCGTAGTATCATTCATTGGCGGAGTTAATGTTGCCTGACGCTTTGCCGTTTCAACATGTTCCAAATCCTTCAATAATCTTTGGAATAAAATCTTATTTTCAAAATTATTTTTCATCAGCATAAACATATAATTTTCCATTTGTTCAAAAATTTCAACAGCACCGTCATTTTCAACAAGATTTAAAAGATTATTTTCAAAATCCAAAACATTATTGCGTTCGATATTCCAATAATTATTGAGCAAATTTTCTACAAGTTCATAGTTTTGCTCCGAAATAATTTTTGACGGAACAAAAAATGACTGCGCCCTTGAAACAACGGTTGAAATAACATCACTTTTATCATTTGTTAAAAATATAAATGTCGTATTTTGAGGAGGTTCTTCAAAAGTTTTTAATAACGCATTTGAAGTAACTTCCGGAAAATTTATTTTATTTAGCGGTAACAAATTTCCGTCTTCATCTCTGTCACAGAAAATATAAACCCTGTGATAATCACTTGTAACCGCAAGTTCAGAGATAATTCCTCTTGCCTGTGCTACATTAATATTTTTCTTTCCGCCTGAAGAACCTTCCTCATCTGAAATATTTTCAGAAGCCTCTTTATAATCAAGTCTTGTATAAATTTTTACGGCAGGATGAGTTTGTTCCCTAATCCACCTGCAATTTAAACACTCACAATCGTCATTACGGGATTCCCTGCAATTTAAAAGTCTTGCAATTTCAAGTGCAAGTTCGCATTGAGTTTGTATATCCGCCCCCCAAAACAAAATACAGTGAGAAATATTTTTGTTTTCATCCTCAATTCCTGACTTGAAATAATCAACAAGTTGCGGGAGTTTTTGAATTATATTTTTATCGTAATATTGCATATTCTATCTCCCTTTCAGGCGCAAGATTTGATTGTCCTGACTTGATTTTGTATTCAGCCTGAGTTAAATTTTCTTTTAAATTTACCAAATTTTTTAGCGGCACTTGTTTTAGTTTTTGGAGTTCAAGTTTGACTCTGTACGGATGCATATTTATTAATTTTGCAAGTTCATCTTGAGAATATCTGCTTCCGTTTGCTTTAATAAATATTTTCTCCCTCAGACTTGAATGTAATGTTGCAAGAATAGAGAGCGGATAACGGGTTGAAATAAGTTTGTTATATTGCTCTAATGCCTTTGATTTAGCCCCGACAACAACACTATCAATAAATGCGAACAAATCTTCATTACTTATGCAAATTTCTTTTACCATCTCTTTTGTTGCAGGTTTATCTTTTGAAAAAACTTTCAGTTTTTCAAGTTCGGAATCTAACATTCTCAAATTTGAACCGACCTGCAAAAGCAGCAAACTGACTGCGTCAGGATTAATTTTTAAATCATGTTTTTTAGCCTGATTTTTAATCCATGTTTCAAGTTCTGCGGTTTTATAAGCGGGAATTTGATTAAATTCCTGCGAATTATATTTTGAAAGAAGTTTAAAAATTTTTTTGCGTTTATCAATTGAAGTCTTTTTCTTTGAATCCGGAACAGCATAGGCTCTAAACACGATATCTAAATTTTCATTTACCATTTCAAGTGCATTTTCGATTTGTTTAATCTGTCCGTCATCAAAACCGCCTTCGCTATCTGTGTCTTTTTTCTTTGACTTGAAATAATTTATACAGTCAATAACAATAAGCATTTTGCCAAACATCATGGGTTGAGAGGATATTGCAACCATTAAATCCGGAAATTTCGGATTGTCAAATTCCTTATAACTCATTTCAAGAAAATTTTTATCAAGTTTTGATTTCAGTTTCTTGATTTCGGTAGAAATATTAAATTCCTCATCCCCATAGTAAAAATAAATCATGGTTAAATTTTATCATAATTACAAAACGATAAAAATTAAGTGTAAATTTTTATTAAAATATGCGCAAATTAATATTTTACCTTATTTAGAAACTTCATAATCAATTACGAAAGGAAAAATTATGAACGGTATTAAATTAGGTTTTAGTATGGTAGATTTGGCAAAATCTTGGGGAAGAGGAATCGGCAGCATAAGATTAAAAGACGGTTCAAGCGTTAAAATTTTGGGCGACCCCAATGATAAAGCCGTAGATTTTTTCAGAATAAAAAATGGCAGACTTTTAGCATCTAAAGGATACAGAGGTGAAAACGCAATGTATCAGGCGGCAAATGATGTCGGATATATAGAAGAAAAACTTGCTCTTGACCCTAAAGATGTAGATAAGGCTTGGGATGCTTGTTTTGATGTAGTAGTATAAGAGCATCAATAGCCATACATTATTCTACATTTTTATTTATAAATATTTTTAAATCATTAAAAAATGCATCTCGCTTTTTCATTTCATAAATTATTTATATTTGAAGATTAAAAAAGACCGATATTTTGTAAATATCGGTCTTTTATTAATTTATATATGATACATAAATTAGTCTTGAGCGTGTCCTGCAGTACCCAAAACATCACGCATTTTGTGCATAACCATTTCTTTAACTGCAGTTCTGCCAGGTCCCATATATTCTCTCGGGTCAAATTTTTCAGGATGTTCAATAAAGAACTCTCTGATTGTTGAAGTCATTGCAAGTCTCAAGTCTGTATCAATATTGATTTTTGCAACACCGTGTTTTGAAGCATAGTTAAGCATTTCTTCAGGAACACCCTGAGCATCAGGCAAGTTACCGCCAAATTTGTTGCATTTTTCAACAAATTCTTTAGGAACAGATGAAGAACCATGCAATACAATAGGATAATCGCCAAAACCTGCTTCTTTCAAAGCATCTTTGATTTCTTTCAATCTTTCAAAATCTAATTTTGCTTCGCCTTTGAATTTGTAAGCACCGTGAGAAGTACCGATAGCAATAGCCAAAGAATCACAACCTGTTTGTTTTACAAATTCAACTGCTTCTTTAACATTTGTATATTTAGCATCTTTATCAGATACATTAACATCATCTTCGACACCAGCAAGTTTGCCAAGTTCTGCTTCAACTGAAACTCCTCTTTCATGAGCATAATCAACAACTTGTTTTGTTACTCTGACATTTTCTTCAAACGGGAATCTTGAACCATCAATCATAACAGATGAGAAACCGCCATCAATACATGCTTTACAAATTTCAAAATCTGCACCGTGGTCTAAGTGCAAAGCGATAGGAACTGTTGTTGTTGCAAGTGCTGCTTCAACCAATTTGATAAGATATGTTTGATTAGCATATTTTCTTGCACCCGCAGATACCTGCAAAATGATAGGTGATTGAGTTTCTTCTGCTGCTTCTGCAATACCTTGTAAAATTTCCATGTTGTTAACATTGTAAGCACCAATAGCATAGCCGCCTGCAAGTGCTTTTTTGAACATTTCATTTGTTCCGACTAACTTTCTTTCAGCCATTTTGACTTTCTCCTTCTTTTTCTTTATTCCCCTCGCCCTCCGGGAGAGGGGGTAGGGGTGAGGGTAATCCTCACTTATACACTATTAACATTCATAATTTATAACAAACAAAACATTTATTCAAGATTTTATAAAAAATAGCAAAAAATTTTATTATGTGTTTTAAAACAAAAAAAAGGAGTTTATACATGAAAGTTTCAAACATTCAAAACAACAATCTATATTGTGCTAACAGTGTCTCTTTTAAAGCCGCAACAAATTTTGACAGAATTTTACCGTCAAACAAAGGAATAATATCAAAAAAATCGGTAAAATTGATTAACGAATTAAATTCTTGCATAGATAAAGAATGGAAAGATATTAAACAAGGGAAAAAGATAGCGGAAAAACCGATTTTCCAAATTTTAGACGGAAAGAAACATGTTACATTTGAACCGGTTTATGCCCAAAAATATCCTGCTTTGCTAATAGATATTAATGACGGCAAATACAATGAAAGAATCTTAATGAACAGGGATAACCCTAACAATTTCAGATATGAAAAGATGATTGAAACAGACCACGGAAGCGCAACTTTAAAAACTTACAGTTCAATAAACGGCGGGAATAGCGAAATTGACAAATTTGTAAATAATATTGTAGAAAATAATCTTGAAAAAATACTTTCAAACAAAATGTGGGACAGAATTTTAAACCGCATTGAAGAAGGTATTGATTAATATTTGGACTCAAATATTTTTACAGCCCTATCTAAAATTCCTAAGCAATATGAAATTGCTATGCCGTAATTTGTAATCGGTACGCCCGCTTTGTTTGCAATCAAAATTCTTGACAAAACTTCTCTACGGTTTGTCATGCAGGCACCACAATGAACTATGAGTTTGTAATCGGAAACATCAGGAAAATCATGTCCTGAAAAATGTTCTATTATCAAATTCTTGCCGGTCTTTTTTCTTAAAAGATTTGGAATTTTTACTTTGCCAATATCATCTTCTATTGCATGATGAGTACAACTTTCCAAAATCAAAACTTTATCGCCGTCTTTTAAGGTATCAATTGCTTCCGCGCCATGAATAAACGCACTTAAATCCCCTTTTAGCCTTGCAAAAAGAATTGAAAATGAAGTCAGCGCAATATTTTCAGGTACAATTTCATTCACTTTTTTAAAAGCCTGTGAATCAGTGATAACAAGCGACGGAGGAGTTTTCAAGTTATAAAGCGCATTTTTCAACTCGGTATCTCTTACAGCAAGAGCAAAACAACCACTGTCTAACAAATCTCTCAATGTCTGAACTTGCGGTAATATAATCCTGCCTTTAGGTGCCTCTTTATCAATAGGAATGACCATCACGACAGTAGAACCACTTGGCACAATATCTCCGACAATTTTTGGTGTATTTATGAAATCATCAGGTAAAAGTTCAATCAATAATGATTTAAATTTATAAACAATTTCCCTATCATCTTTTGCAGAAGTTATTAAAATATTTTGGGTGTGTTTTTTTATTACATTTAATTTTTCATCAGATATTTTTTCAACATCAGACTTATTTATAACCACAATAAAAGGAATTTTTAAATCCACGAATTTTTCAATAAGAGAAATATCAAAATCATCTATCCCTTTATAATCGCAGACCAAAACGGCAACATCCGTTCTGTTCAAAATTTTTAATGTTTTTTCAAGTCTTTGTTCGCCTAATTCTGTATTGTCATCTATACCTGCACTATCAAGAAAATTTACAGGTCCGACAGGCAAAAGTTCCATTGACTTTTCAACAACATCCGTCGTTGTACCCGCAATATCAGATACAATTGAAACATCCTGTCCTGTTATTCTGTTTAACAGAGAGGATTTACCGACATTAGTTTTACCAAAAATACCTATATGAAGCCTGTTTGACTTTAATGATTTCATAAATTTCCTCACCCCACCCCCTCTCCCGCTAAAATAACTCTGTAGGCGAGGGAAGTGAGTATATTAAAAAACCGACTTTTAAAAGTCGGTTTTTTGAGATTAACCTCTGATTTTTAACTTTTTAATCAAATCTCTGTATTCGTCAAGATTTTTAGATTTAACATAAGAAAGAAGTTTCTTTCTTTTACCTACCATCATCAAAAGACCTCTTTTTGTTGCGAAATCTTTTTTGTTTGATTTAAGGTGTTCGGTAAGTTGAGCAATTTTTGCAGTCATCATAGCAATTTGAACTGCTGAATTACCAGTATCTTTTTCATTTTTACCGAATTTCTTAGCGAATTCTTGTTTGTTTTCTAAGTTAATTGACATTGTGTTTTTCCTTTTCTTGTTGAGTGATTATTGGCGTAAGCACTCTACAAGAGGATGATAATACGCTAAAATTTAAAAATCAAGTGATTTTATAAAAATACATAAACAATATTATTGGTAGTTTTTGTTTTGTATAAACTACCTTGCCCCATTTCTTTGACCGCAAAAAAACTGGGTAAGAAACTCCCCGACCTAAACTTCGTAAAGGTCGTTATTCAAGCGCACGGCGTAGTTTTAGCCGTGCTAAGAGATTTTTGCCGATAGGTAAAAACACATATTACTGCGTTAGCAGTCTTATGCCGCCGTCAGGCGGTATTGTAATAAGCGAGTTTTTCTTCTTGGTTGTTCGCCTTAAATGTGACTTCGTGCCCTGCTTGTCTTGCTCCCGCAAGCCAACTCCGGCACTTCGCACTCTGCTCACAATCCGCTTTTT
>Ga0256407_10010986_pt1 | contig 12624 bp, 14 predicted proteins | sample RumenRJG_04DNA_FD_193489 | JGI IMG/M metagenome (GOLD analysis project Ga0256407, IMG submission 193489) | Bovine rumen microbial communities from Lethbridge, Alberta, Canada - RJG_04 | ecosystem: Host-associated > Mammals > Digestive system > Stomach > Rumen | place: Canada: Alberta... | reverse complement strand
GAGTCGCCTCATCCCGACTTTTGAAAACCTTACAGCGTGAATGAGTGGTTGCTTCGGCGCCACTTTTTCCTTTTTTATAGCCTCTTGATTTTCTCTTTTGGATTCCTCTGCAAAGATAATGAAATCATTCCATATTACCATCTTTTCCCTAGAAAGAATTATTTGATATGCATCAACAAAATGGTTGTGTGCGTACACAATTCTCCGAAAACGTTTGCGTAATCCAAAATATCGTCGTACCTTTGCACTGTCAAAAGAAAAAAGCGTATGCCAAGAGAGCTACGCAGCAGGATAACATTATAAAAAAAGTAGGAGCAAAGTTAACACTGCTCTGAGTAAAGAAAAGAAAGGGTAAAAAGATGAAAAAGATGATTTTGACATTAGTTGCAATGCTGAGTATGACAACCGCATTTGCAGAAGGTGAGATGGTAATGGGTGCAAACAATATGGAGGCTTACGAGCTGAATGTGAATATTAATAAGCTCTCCGAGGCACTTGATCTGGCCGATGATCAGAAAGAGGCAGTAGCCGATATCCATCACACATTCGCTTCTGAGCTGATGTTTGCTGCACAGTATGGTGAGAATGACCGCAAGAAGCTGGTGGCACGTGCTCTTGACAACGATGTTAAGTGGATGCGCTACGTACTGAACGACAAGCAGTTCCGTACTTACCTCTCACTGCTGAACTCTACGATGAACAATCGTGGACTGAACAAGTAAGAATAACCCATTAATCAAATGATTGAGGGTGTGCACTTCAGAAGTTGCACACCCTCGCTTGTTTTATTCCTTTGTCTCTGTACCCAGAGGATTACGCTTCAGTTCCTCAATCATATCGCTGATCTTGTGGAGCTCGCGTGTGATACGGATGCTCTGCGGACAGTGAGGCTCACACTGATGACAGCCGATGCAATGGTCTGGCTGACGTTCACGAGGTACAACCCGATCGAGAGAGATCAGATACTGACGACGATGACGGCGATATTCCGCATCGCCTACTCCCATTGGCAGGGAGCCTTCATTCTTACACTTGTTATAATGGATGAAGATGGCTGGTATATCGATACCATAAGGACAGGGCATACAATATTTGCAGTCATTACAAGGAATGTTCTCCAGACCTACGATCTTCTGGGCGATATCCCTATCCAGATAGCGTTGTTCTTCCTCTGTGAGTGGTACAAGCGGACAATATGAAAGCAGATTATCCTTCAAGTGTTCCATATAGGTCATTCCGCTGAGTACGGTGAGTACTCCCTCGGGGGTACCTGCATAACGGAAAGCCCACGAAGCTACACTCCGTTCAGGGGCATGACTCTTCAGTTCTGTTGCCAGATACTGTGGCAGATTTGCCAGACGTCCACCCAACAAAGGCTCCATAATCACTGAAGGAATGCTTCGCTTTTGGAGTTCTTCATAAAGATAGCTGGCATCTACATTGTTATTGCTGATCTCATTGGCAAAATCCCAGTCCAGGTAGTTAAGCTCTATCTGTACGAAGTCCCAATGATATTTTTCATGGAGGGCGATCACCTGATCGAACACTCCCTTTTTACCATGGAACGAGAAACCAAGGTTGCGGATACGGCCAGCCTCACGCTCTTTCAGCAGATAGTCCATAATGCCGTTGTCAACATAGCGACTATTAAACTCATCCATACTGCCACCCACGGCATGGAGCAGATAGTAGTCGAGATAGTCAACCTGCAACTCCTTCAGCGAGTTGTGGTACATTTCCTTTGCCTTATCTGCAGCCCAGTAGTCGCGATTGAAGTTCGAGAGTTTCGTTGCCACGAAATACTCACTGCGCTTATGGCGACTGAGGGCGATACCAGTACAATGCTCCGACTTGCCCTGACAATAGACAGGAGAGGTGTCGAAATAATTCATGCCATGTTCGATGGCATAGTCAACCTGCTTGTTGATCATATCCTGATCATACTCATCGCTGTTATCAACTTTCGTCGGCAGGCGCATCATACCATAACCTAAGATAGAAACCTTCTCTTTGGTCTTAGGATTCTCACGATATGTCATCTTACCCACAGGAGGCTCCACCTGATTCTTATATTCATTGGCGGCTTGCTCCTCTGCCTTATTGGCTTGTTTACATCCTGCCAACGTAGCTGCAGCACCGACGGTTCCTGCTCCAAACAGTTTCAAAAAAGAGCGGCGTGAAATATTCTTCTTTTCCATGATGTATCCTCCTTATTAAATATGTTTATGCACTTCATGCCCCTCAACGTAGATAGCCGAGAACGGACGCGACGGGCACACATACTCACAGGCACCACAACCGATACAGGCAGACTCGTTGATGGCAGGTACCATGGGAGACTCCTCGTTATCAGGATCGAGTGGCACCATCTCAACAGCCCCAGAAGGACAATGACGGGCACAGTTTCCACACTCCACCTCGTCAGTCAGTACCACACAATTCTTCTTGATCCATACGGCGTGACCAATCTGAATGGATGATTTCTCTGCTTTGTCAACCTTTATAATCGCCCCAGCAGGACATACCTCAGAACAGCTTGTACACTCGGGACGGCAATAACCGTGCTCATACGACATGGTTGGCTGCATCAGATGCATCAGATCTGAGGACGGACGAAGTACCTGATTCGGACATTCGGAAACACACAACTGACAACCCGTACAACGTGTTGAAAGATTCTGGAACGAGAGTGAACCAGGAGGAGTCAGTGGTGTCTGACGCTCAGGAGCCACTTTGTCTTCTATCTCTGCGATGCCACCATCCATCAGTTTCTCTTTCTTCTGAGCCATCGCGGCTGTTGTCATCAGAGCGGAAGCCAGAAGGAAAGAGCGCTTAGAGGTATCGACTGCATTAGAACTACTATCCTTGCTAGCATTAGTAGCCTGACGAGAATACTTCAAAGCCCCAAACTTGCAACTATCGATACAGTTACCACAAACCACGCAACGGCTATAATCTACGGTGTGGGTCTTGAAATCGATACAAGCAGCCTTGCAGTTCTTCGAGCAGAGCGAACAGTTTTTGCACTTATCAGCATCGAAATGAATCTTCAGCCATGAGAAACGGGCAAAGAAGGAGAGGATCGTGCCGACAGGGCAGATGGTGTTACAGTAAGTACGTCCACCTCGCCAGGCAAGAATAAAGAGCACTACCAGAGTCACCACTGCTATCACCAATACCGGCAAAGAGCGCATCCACGTATCCACACTGTAGAAAGCGTAGCTCTCCATACGTTCTGCCGCCATCGCCAACAGGTTGTTAGCAACTTTCCAGATAGGCTGGAATATCATGGTGGCAATACGTCCATACGCGCTGTAAGGTGCCAGCAACTGGAACAATGAGCCAATGCCAGCCACACCAGCCAGTACAAAAACCACCAAAACAGGATAGCGCAGCCATTTCACTTCCTTGGAATAGCTGTACTTGTTTTTCTTCCGATGGAATCGAGCCAGGACATCCTGGAAGATACCCAATGGACAGATAACGGAACAGTAGATTCGTCCGAAGAAGAGCGTCAGCACGACAAGTGCCACAACGACGATGACATTGAGTGCCATCACGGCAGGCAGGAACTGGATTTTAGCAAGCCATCCCAGCCAACAATGCACCGTCCCCGTGAAATCGAGGAAAAGCAGGGTAATCAGTATGAAAACCACTGCTGCGAGGATCGTTCTGATTTTCCTTAACATAGTTATCTCATATTTGTTTAGTTTTACTTCTTTATCCGTTTAATCTCACAATCAGGATGCTCAATTCATAAAGCAGCCATATCGGCAGAGCAACAACAAACAGCGTAAAGGCATCTGTCGTCGGCGTAATAACCGCAGCAGCCACGAGTATCGTCACGATAGCGTGTTTGCGCCATTTCTGCATCATTGAGGCATTGATCAGGCCTATCTTTCCCAAAAGCCAACTGACCACCGGTAACTCGAAGACGATGCCCATCATGAGGCACATCATCAGCAGCGTATCAATATACGACTGCAATGTCAGCATGTTGGCGACATCAGGACTCACCTGATAGGTTCCCAAGAACTTCACAGTCAAAGGGAAGATGATCAGGTAGTTGAGTACCGTGCCCAGCATAAACATCACATAGCCACTGCCCACAAGCAATGTGGCATATTTTTTCTCATTGTCATAGAGCGCTGGTGATACAAATCGGAAGAGTACATATAGTATATATGGCGAAGCCACTAACACCCCCGCATAGAAGGCAGTCTTCATATGGATCATAAACTGCTCCGTCAGCCCTGTGTTCATCAGATGAATACTGAACGGCTCGACTCCCATGAGCCTATAAGTGATAAAATCGCTGGTACGGGGTGCCAACACCACAGCAAACAACTCATCCTTCAGACAGAAAGCGAATGCTGCTACTAAAACAGTCACAATGAGAATCCGGATAAGAACCGAGCGCAGTTCATCGAGATGATCCCAAAAGGTCATTGATGGGACTTCACTCATCCTTTTTCTCTTCCTTCGTGACGTCTGTCACCTCATTCATGCCCTCCTTGAAATTCTTCACGCCCTTACCCAGTCCTTTCATCAGTTCCGGGATCTTCTTGCCACCAAAGAGAAGCAGGACAACCAATGCGATGATCAGAATCTCAGTGGGGCCTAAATTCATAAATAGTATTTGCGATCCAAACATAATCTTAAGCATTTAGTATACGTGGGCAAAGTTAATCAAAAAAACCGAATGCGCCAAACTTTACAGCGTTTTTTTGAAAACAACACCTTTTAGAACTCCAAATAGGGAGCAAGCCGGGCAATAATCTCAGGAGGGAAGTCGCGTGAGAGGCGAAGATCGTTGAGAGAATGCAAAGGTCCGTGCAGTCGGCGATAATCGGTAATATCCTTAGCACGATAGAAATTGATGTAAGGGTGACGTTTCAGTTCATTCAGTGTCAGTTTGTTGACATTCAACTTTTGGGGAGTAGCTTTTTCCACAACAAGGAAACGCTTGACCTCAGTAGGAAAATTCTCGATTTCATCAAGCTGATCCACACTCACATAGCCTCCCAGGCGCTGTCCATACTGCACAATCTTTCTGGCGAAATAAGGTCCGATACCAGGTATCTTCATCAGTTCTGTGGTATCTGCCGTATTAAGGACCACATGCGCTGTATCACTGATCTTCTGAGGATAATGCCTCACAATAGCAGTGTCATGATTTGCTGTAGCTATTCTTTCCTTTACCAACGTAGCTGCAGGCAGATAATCCGGAGAGATACGTATATAAGGCTCCAATTCGCGATATTCCTTCACCGTCAATCCATAAAGTCTGGCAAAATCCAAAGGCTTACGATAAATGCCGCCAGATGCCCTGAACTTGTAGATATTCCTGATTTGCCAATTCTGGAGTCCCAAGCGTTGCAATTGGGTGCTATCAGCCGTATTGGGGTCGAAGAAGAAACGTTCGACCTGCCGGGTGGGAAGAGGAGAGCTGATGGTATTTCTTGCGTAGCCAGATGCTCTAGAATTTCTGGAGGGAGTAGAGATATCAGGGCTACTAGTGAAGAAAATCACCCCTAAGGCTATCACTATTACAATCAATAAGGCGAGCACCACCTTACGGTCGGATTTCTGAAGATAGAAGAACTCGCGCATCATAAAATGCCAAACTGATGGAGGAATATCAGGATGATGCAGAGTGGTACGATAAAACGAATGGTGAATCGCCACACTCGGAAAAGAGAGACGCCAATCGTTCCTCCATTTGTAAACTCATCTCTTATCAGCTTTTCACTCACGAACCATCCCAGCATGATACTCGTCAGGAATGCACCAGCGGGCAGCATCAGTTGGGCAGTCAGGAAATCACAGAAGTCCATCAGCGACATGCCGAAAAGCTGTAACCCAGTATAAGCACCAACGGAGAAGGAGCAGAATATAGCCAGCAGCGCACAGACGGATGTCAGGATCCAGGCCGCACGTTGGCGTGAGATTTTCAGTTCCTCATGGAAAAAGACCGTACCGATCTCATGCATAGAGACTGTGGAGGTCAGAGCTGCAAAGACCAAAAGTGCATAAAACATAATAGAGATGACATAACCCACCACGGGCATCCCTCCAAATGCCTGTTGGAACACATTCGGTAGTGTGATAAAGATCAATGACGGACCACTGTCTGGTTGTACGCCTACAGAGAAGGCTGCAGGGAATATCATCAGACCAGCCAGAATGGCAATTCCAGAGTCGAGCAATGCGATCTGTGTGGCAGAACCCAACAAATAAGTATCGCGCTTAAAATATGAACTATAAGTACACAGACAAGCCGTACCCAGACTCAGTGAGAAGAAAGCCTGTCCCAAGGCCTCAAGAAACACATCCGTACTTACTTTAGAGAAGTCTGGTTTTAGCAAAAACGAGATTCCCTTTTCTGCACCAGGCAACAGACAAGAAGCCACAACAATGATGATCAACAACAGCAAGAGTAACGGCATCAGCAGTTTGGAAACCTGTTCTATGCCCTTATTCACGCCACGAGACACCACGAGATGTGTAATCAACACAAAACTCACAGCCCACAGACAAGGCCAGAACGGATCGCTTGAGAAAGACTTGAAGTAGTTGATGACATAAGCTGCATCACCATTCAGTTTCCCTGCAAACGAAGCAAACAGATACTGAAGACACCAGCCTGCCACAACGGCATAGAAGCCCAGGATAATCGTAGATGTCAGAATACCCAGATAGCCGATAAAGCGCCATCTTCGATGCCCCATACTCGCATAGGCACGAGCTGCATTCGACTGTGCATGGCGACCTATAATAAACTCGCTCACCATACCTGGAATACCCAGCAGTAATACACATCCGAAATAAACCAGGATAAAAGCCGCTCCCCCATTCTGACCTGTCATAAAGGGGAAACGCCACACATTACCCAAGCCTACTGCAGAACCTGCCGTAGCAAGGACTATGGCTATCTTACTGCCGAATACGCCTCTTCCCTCCATTTAAAGCAGTCCGAACTGATGCAGGAAAATAAACAAAATACAAATGGGGCACACGTATTTCACCAGGAAGAGGTAAATATGGAAGAGGCCGCCATTATCAAGTGTTCCCCTGTTGGTGAATTCATCACGCACAATCTTATGAGGTACGAACCAACCAATCAAGATGCAGGTCAGGAAGCCCACGATAGGCAACAGCAACTGTCCTGTTACAAAGTCAAACAGATTGAACAGTGACAAACCAAAGAAATGGTATTGTTCGACAGCACCAATAGAAAGGGAACAGAAGATACCTAAGAATATGCAACAGACGGTTACAATAAGCGCTGCTAATTTACGGGTAGTACCCAGCTCTTCCTCAATAAATGCCGTACTCACCTCATGAAGCGACATCAGTGATGTCAAAGCAGCCATAGACAATAGGATATAAAATAGTACTGATATGAAATAGCCGAGAGTAGGAATGGCACTAAAGGCTTGCTGGAACACATTGGGTAAAGTAATGAAAATCAATGAGGGGCCGCTGTCTGGATTCACGCCTACTGCGAAAGCTGCAGGGAAGATAACCAGTCCTGCAAGCAGTGCCACCAAAAAGTCGATGATACCAATCTGTATGGCAGAACCCGGCAGATTGGTATGCTTAGAGAAATAACTGGCATACGTACAGATACATCCCATGGCAATGCTGAGTGAGTAGAATGACTGTCCTAAAGCAGCTAGAAACACATCGCCATTTACCTTTGTAATATCCGGATTAAGCAAGAACTCAATACCTTTATTTGCATTGGGCAACATACAGGAGGCCACCACGATGATCAACAACAAGAAAAACAAGATAGGCATCATCAGCTTCGAAGCCTTCTCAATACCGTCACGTACGCCATTCTCAACAATCAGATAAGTGGCCAGAAGGATCAGGAATGTCCAGAACACAGGTTTGACAGGATCCTGAGAAAAGGTCTCAAAATAAGAATTGATATATGCAGGATCGCCTTGCAATTTACCCAAAAGAGAAGCCCATACGTATTCGAGGCACCATCCTGAAACTACTGCATAGTAACTTGAAATGAGGAAACCTGTCAACACGCCCATATAACCTATCAATGTCCAAGCAGAACCACCAGATATCTTGCTGAAAGCCCGTGCCGTATTACATTGTCCACTACGGCCAATGATAAACTCACTGATCATACAGGGGATGCCAAGCAACAATACACAGAAGATGTAGATGATAATAAACACAGCACCACCATTCTGGCCCGTCATAAAGGGGAAACGCCAAATATTACCCAAGCCAACAGCAGAACCTGCCGTTGCTAGAATTACACCAAGTTTACTCCCGAAACTTGCTCTTTCCAGTTTAGACATATGCACTTTTCTCATATTTCGTTGCAAAAGTATAAATTATTTCTTAATTTTGCAGCAAAAATTCAAATAATTATGCAATATTTGTTTCATTTGTTGAAAAAATACCCGTTTTCCACCTTCTGTATCACACTGATATGGATACTTTCCTTTGTTCCATTTTTCCCAGAAACCCCACTCGATGACGTGGACTTCATCGACAAATGGGTACACATTGTCATGTATGGTGGCACATTCCTTGTCGTCTGGATAGAATATATCAGGAAACACAAATCTCCCGACTACGAGAAACTCTTTTTCTGGGCATGGCTGATACCTGTCACCATGAGTGGCATCATCGAACTGCTACAAGAATACTGTACAGGAGGAACTAGAAGTGGAGAATGGCTTGATCTGGCAGCAAATAGCGCAGGCATTACCCTTGCCGCTGTCATCGGTCTGCTGCTGATTTGTTTTCTTCCCAGGAAATAAAGGGGCATTTAGTCAGATAGGCATTATAATAACGGTGGTCACCCGTGACCTCCTCTCCGATAAAATCGGGTTTTTCATAGGGTTCATCTTCTGACTGAAGCTCTACTTCTGCCATTACCAACCCTTCATTATCGCCATGAAACTCATCGACCTCGAAGGTATGTGAACCACTCTTCACCAGATAACGTACCTTGTCGATGCTGCCTGGTTCACAAAGTTTCATCAGTTCCTGAGCCTCATCGAGCGTTATCTCCTTCTCGAACTCATAACGGCTCATACCTTTCCCATCTGAAGGACCTTTGATGGTGAGGTATCCGCGGTTGTCACGGATACGCACCCTGACGGTACGTCCGTGACTACTGCAGATGTAACCTTGTTGGATGTGGCTGCTACTGAAAGCCTGCCTTTTGTAATCTGCATGACGGACAAGGAACTTACGTTCTATCTCCAGTCCGCTCATACTTTAAGCAACAATCCAGATAGAGTAGATCACAAACAGGATAGCCAGTACAATCAGTACACCGAAGATCCACTCCAGAATCTTCTTGCCACCTTCTTCCTGTTTCTTCTCATAAGCCACTTTCTTAGCGGTTGACTTTGATGCTTTTGCAATTTGTGCCATAATTATCTATTTTGTTTAATGTTTAACTTTCTTCGTCATTCACAGGGAACTCCATCAGGTATGCCTTGATAAACTCGTCGATCTTTCCATCCATCACGCCATCAACATCTGTTGTCTGATAGTTGGTACGATGATCCTTTACACGACGATCATCAAAGACGTAGGAACGAATCTGACTACCCCACTCGATCTTTTTCTTGCCAGCCTCGATCTTTGCCTGAGCCTCCAGACGCTTCTTCATGGCGCGATCATAGAGCTGCGACTTCAGCAACGTCATAGCACGCTCCTTATTCTTAGGCTGGTCACGAGTCTCCGTATTCTCAATGAGGATCTCTTCTTCCTCACCCGTATCAGGATCCGTGTACCAATAGCGCAGACGGACACCCGACTCTACCTTGTTCACATTCTGTCCACCAGCACCTGAGGAACGGAACGTATCCCAAGATAGTTTGGCAGGATCGACATACACCTCGATGGTATCGTCCACCAACGGGGACACAAACACTGAAGCAAAGGATGTCATACGCTTACCCTGAGCATTGAAAGGTGATACACGTACCAGACGATGCACGCCATTCTCCGATTTCAGATAACCATAGGCATAGTCACCACCTTCTATCTGCATCGTCACACTCTTGATACCAGCCTCATCGCCGTCGAGCAGGTTAGAGATCGTCACCTTATAGCCATGAGCCTCGGCCCAGCGCATATACATACGCATCAGCATCGAGGCCCAGTCCTGCGCCTCAGTACCACCAGCACCAGAGTTAATCTTCAGGACAGCCTCCATCGGGTCTTCCTTCTGTCGAAGCATATTCTTCAACTCCAGATCCTCGATAGCTTTGATGGCTTTGGCATAGTCGGCATCTACCTCTTCCTCTGTCACCATCTCGTCCTTATAGAAATCGAAAGCCAACTGCAGTTCGTCAGCCATCGTCCGTACTTCCTTATAGCCATCAAGCCATTTCTTGATGCCTTTCACTTTCTTCATCTGCTCCTCAGCACGCTGACGGTCTTCCCAGAAGTCAGGTGCCTGTGTACGGAGGTCTTCCTCCTCGTATTCTATCTTTTTCTTATCAATTTCCAGATAGCGGTGCAGCGCATCGGCGCGTTCCAGCACATCCTTCAGTTGGTCTTGTGTAATCATCTGTCAAATCTAAACTTTTAATTACTCTGCATACATCGCATCGATCTCCCTGGCGTAGTTCTGGTTCAATACACGACGCTTGATCTTCAGTGTGTTCGTCAGCTCACCACGCTCCATGGTAAAGTTATTGGGCAGCAAGGTAAAGCGTTTGATCTGCTCATAGTGAGCCAACTGCTGCTGCAGGGTATCGATACGCTCTTTCATCATCGCATTGATCTTCGGATCAGCACAGAGTTGCTCACGGGTCTTGAAGGGAATCTGATGCTCACGGGCATACTCCTCAAGCAATGAATAGACGGGGATAATCAATGCCGACACAAACTTACGCTGGTCTGCAATGATACAGATCTGGTCGATGTACTTATCAACCAAGAGCTTCGACTCAATCATCTGCGGAGCAATATACTTTCCGTTAGAAGTCTTATACAGATCCTTGATACGCTCCTTCAGGAAGAGCTCTCCATCCTTCAGATAGCCAGAGTCGCCCGTACGGAAATAACCGTCTTCCGTGAAGGCTTGTTTGGTCAGATCCTCACGGTTATAGTAGCCTCGGGTAATCGTCGGGCCCTTCAGCAGTACCTCTCCCTCGTCGCTGATCTTGATATCGATACCCTCAATGGGAATACCGACACCTCCGACAGTGAATGGCTCACCCAGGTGATTACAGCTCACGGTAGCCAGACTCTCTGTCAAGCCATAGCCCACAATCATATTCAGTCCGATGGCATGCACGAACTCCTCCACCTTCGGATTCACGGTGGCGCCAGCTGTCGGGAAGAAATGGGCATTCTCAAGGCCCAACTCCTTACGCACCAGTGAGAACACAGTGCGATTCAGCATCTCGTATTCCAGATGCAGGGCCAACGGCGGACGCTTGCCCTTCGACAGATAGTCGATATTATGTCTCTTACCTACGTTCAGGGCATGCTGGAAGAGCTTACGCTGTACAGCACTGGCACTCTCAATCTTCTCTAAGACACCCATATAGACCTTCTCCCAGAAACGGGGTACTGACGACATACAGGTGGGGTGCATCTCTTTCATCGACTGCTGCACCTCCTGAGGATAGGTGTTCACAATCAGACGAGCACCCTCAGTGAGACACAGAATCTTCCAGCCTTTCTCGAAGATATGGGTGAAGGGCAGGAAGTTCAACACCCTGTCATTTTCATCCACTGGTACACACTTACCATTAGCCACCATAGCGGCATAATACTGTCCACAGGTCAGGATCACGCCCTTTGAGTCGCCTGTTGTACCACTGGTATAAAGGATATTGGCAATATCATCCATCGATGCCTGCGCCTGCAACTGCTCCACTTCCGACTGACGTGGATAATTCTCGCCCAACTTCAGGAAGTCGTCGAAGTACATCGCATTGGTATCCTGAGCCGCGATCCTCACGTTATGATCAAAGACGATGATGCGCTCCAAAGTCTGACACATCGACACCACACGGCGTGCCTTGTCATACTGCTCCTGCTCACCCACGAAGAGGAATCTTATCTTCGCGTCGCTGATCATAAACTGGATCTGCTGTTCTGAGCTGGTGGCATAGAAGGGGATGGTGACAGCGCGGACACCCCACGCACCAAAGTCGCAGAAGAGATACTGAACAGAGTTCTGTGAGAACACGCCAATATTCTCCTGTACCTTCACGCCAAGGTTCAAGAGAGCATTAGATACCCTCTTCACCATATCCGAGAACTGATTCCAGGAATAGGATTTCCACTCCGACCCACCAAAGTCCTTATAAATCAGAACTTCGCGGTCGCCATATTTCTCCGCCTGATCATGGATCAAACGCGATAAGTGACTGTTCGTCTGCATATATACTTTCGTTAATCCGCTGCAAAAGTAAGTAAAATGATGCAGATAGCCAAATTATCTAAGGATTATTTTCATTTTAAGGCCGTCTGTTTAGCCTGATAGGTGCGATACACCAAATAAAGTCCGTCACCTTTCAACATAAAAGAATCACCTGCTGCCTCGTTGAGTGTGCCTTGCCACCACTGGCGATAAGGATAGGCTTGCCAAAGAAGTCCTTCGGAAGAGAG
>Ga0256407_10010985_pt1 | contig 12625 bp, 4 predicted proteins | sample RumenRJG_04DNA_FD_193489 | JGI IMG/M metagenome (GOLD analysis project Ga0256407, IMG submission 193489) | Bovine rumen microbial communities from Lethbridge, Alberta, Canada - RJG_04 | ecosystem: Host-associated > Mammals > Digestive system > Stomach > Rumen | place: Canada: Alberta | collected... | reverse complement strand
ATCACCATTATTCTTCTTGTTCTTGGTATAGGTCAGCGCAATGTTGGTCTCAATCTTAATGCGGTCGCTGACAAAATAGTCCAGGTTGACACGAGAACTGAAACGGTCCAGCTGCTGCTCGATGATAGAACCCGTCTCACGGTCGTAACCGGCACCGATACGGAAGTGTGCCTTCTCACCACCACCGCTTAAAGCGATGTAGTGGTTCTGGCGCCAACCAACCTTCTTGACTTCTTTCAACCAGTCGGTATTGTTGTTGTACATTTGATATTCAGAGAATGAGGGGTCGTAGTTCAGCTCAGGAATATTGCTGGCTACATCGCTCATCTGAGGATTGAAGTACTCTTCCTTCAACAGCATCGTGTATTCATCACCGTTCAGCATCTCGTAGCCCTTGGGCTGATAGGTGCCGGTCAGACGGAAACTGTAGCTGACGCGTGTCTTACCACGTGTACCACGCTTGGTCTTGATTTCAATGACACCATTAGAACCTTGAGAACCCCAGATGGCTGTAGCTGTAGCGTCTTTCAGCACACTGATGCTCTCGATGTCCTCGGGGTTGATGTTCAGCAATTGAGCGAATTTCTCTTCATTCATGTCGCCGTCAATCTGCTGACCGCCTGTCTGCCAAACGTTACCATCCACCACAATCAGAGGCTCGCTGGAACCGTTGATGGTAGAGACACCGCGCAGACGCATAGAAGTACCACTACCAAGGTTACCTGAATTAGCCACAATATCCAGACCGGCGATACGTCCCTGCAGTGCTTCGTCAACCGTTGTCAGTGACAAACCGTCAAACTCTGACATGCTGATGCTCTGCTGGGCTGTAGAGATTTCATCGACGGGAATGTTCAGTCCCGAACCGCCTGCGCGCTTCTTGGCTGTTACTACCACTTCCTGAATCTGGGTGGCATCCTCCATCTTGATGTTGAAATGAGTCTTGTTAATGGGAACAAGTACAGTCTTGTAACCCACAAAAGTAATACGCAGCTTGTCTTTTGGATTCTTCAGCTTAAACGAGAAGTTTCCGTTCATATCCGTTACTGTTGAAGCGACGATACGCTTGGCAGCGTCAATCTCCACAACATTGGCCATCATCACAGGTCCCATCTCATCATTAACTGTACCGCTAATGATGTCACCAGCCTGCTGGGCGTTCGCTGCAATCAAAAAATTAAAAAATGAAAATATAATTATAGTAAATCGTTTCATAATCTTAATACTTTTTATTTTTTAATTTTTTAATCACCATAAGCTAATGGACTGTCAATCAGATGTATTACAGCCGACGATGTAGTGTACAAGTTCGTTGCTGTAGTAGCATCTTTACTGTCATACAAATATTCACGAGCCTGAATATTATAGAGATCTTGCTTTATGCCATTATCATCGACGTATGTACTCTTATTTACCTTATGAGTTCCGCCAATGGCGTCTACCACTTCAATAGAATCGTCCTTAAGTGCAGACTTTAGCATGTAGAAGCGCTTGGTCTTGCTATTAATCAGAGAAGTCTCGAAGTCACCCGACTCTGTCTGGGCACCAATATAGAGGGCATTATCTTGAATATGATACTTCAAGAAGTTCACGATATTCAAAGAATCGCTAACAGCCTTTTCTGTATTGCCTTCCAGATGGTCTTGCTCTACCTGCTCCCATGAAGACAACTTGCCTTCCTTCTGCAGTTGCTCAATAGCTTCGTTACTTGGCACATATATGGTATAATGGTAGGTGTTGAACAAAGACACGTTTGTACCACCACATGCTTTGTTGTCATTTTCATTACCTGTACCTAAATTGTGGATTGCCTCAAACAGACCGCTACCTTCCATCAACTCGAGGAACTTTCCAAAATACTTGGGGTGGGCAGCCAGCTGATCCTTTACTGTCAGACGAGTACCCATGATGGGTTGGCCTTCAAGCACATAGCTCATACCATTACCACCGGCAACTTCCTTGCGTTGGTCGTAAACGCGGGTAATCTTTATGGGCGAGCCCTCGTACATTTGATAACTACCCTCCACGGTCATATTATCCTTGTCGTCAGGGTTGGTAACGCGGATGCCCGTACCGTTTTTGGTGCGGAAATAGGTGTTCTTACCTTCCCAAACCTTACCAATCACGATGTGGGTGTCCAGGATGTCTTGTAGACATCTTGTAATACGGTAACCGTTAGAAGCCATAGTGACTGTCTCAACTGAGTCACGTTCACCTGTTTCAGGGTTGTAGTTATAAACCACAGCGGAAACTCTTTCCTCGACGCGCTTGGTCTCGTCCCAGCGGAAACTCAACAACTGGAGGTTCTTCTTACCGTAAGAACAGGGGTCGATGTACTCCAACAATGCGTTGTTTGTGGGGATAAAGAAACTGTAGTCTGAACCAAGTGCATTCAGATAGACATTATACTTACACTGGGTAATAGCCCAGTCGATAATCTTCATCGTGCGATTGACCAATGCAGGGAATGATACACTGACGTATGCTGTCGGAGAGTAAACCTTGTTGGTCAGATAGACGGCACCGTTACAAGCCATATAGACCTCATCAACGTCTGCAACATTAACACCCATCGGGTCGTTGGCGTCGTTCAGAATAGCATCGAATTTTGAGGGTACTGACGAGGTGAATGAAGGCAGCATGTTTACATTTAAAAGCTTGATAATCACATCGTCCGGCACATCGTCCCATGATGCGTAGTTCTCGCTCAGCGGCTTGCCGAGTCCGTGCCAATAGGCTTCCATAGCATCATTGGTGGGAACCATCATCACTGCCATGTCGCGTTGTTCGGCAGCATTACCCTCTCCACTTGATTTGACACTGGCTGAATAGTATGAATTCCATTCAGGGTCATATACTAATTGGGCGGGTACACCACGTCCGTCAGGCGTCAGATAGACACCAACACCACTCTTGTCATTGAAGAAACGCTTGGTATATACGGTATCCACGGTGGTGTTGTACAAATAATTGTAACGCTCGGTCTTCGTAAGATCCTTGCTGTCAGGATATGGTGCGCAGAAACGCTCCAACAGTTTGTTGAACAAACTTACCTCAGGCTTTTTGGCTATCAGCTCAGCCATGTTTGGCAATGGGGTGACAACTTCTGATGTACGGTGAATAAAACCATTGGCACAGCGGATGTTGCTTTCCTCAACTTCAATACCATTGATACTGGCATCACCGGCCTTGCGGCTTGTCTTTCCGTTAAACAGGAAATTATAGTCTTCATTGGTGATGCGATTGTTCGATAACTGTGCCTCCAAGAACAGCAGCATGGGGACAGCACTTCCGTCTTCCATACAAACCATGTTTTTGCCGCTGTCGCGGTGACGTTTCCAATACTTGTTGTCGGGCATGTCCTGAGGACGAAGAATGGGCACGGTGTCATATTCTCCAAGTGCAGAGAAGCGACGCATGGCCTGACCTTCCTTCAAAGGATTTCCCTGAATAGTTGATAGACTGTTGAGCTGGATGGAGTTGTCGAGCATGTTGCCGAACAACAACATTTTCTTTTGTGGCTCAGTGAGTTCCTCGTAACGAGATACGCCAAAGACATTGTTTTTGTCGTTGAAAAATCTCTCATAAGCCGCGTCGTTGGCTACAAAGAGTGTTTTCGAACCCGTTTTGCCCAGCACTTCCTGATACTTCAGGTCATTGATCATTCGCACAGTGTTGGTGTAGTTGCCTTGCTCGTCGAGCCAGCTGTAAATGCTGTTTCCCCAACCTTCTGGAGATTTTTCGTCGAGGTCATATTCCTGACAGGACGTCAGGGCGACTCCGCCAACCAGTGCCATAGCCGCGGCTATCATCCAGCATCTGTTCCGACGTGGCCTGAAACCTTGGCATTGTTTCCAAAATTGCTTTCTGGTTTTCATACGTTAAATTTGGTTTTTTTGTTAGAAAATAATTTTTTTGCAAAGTTACGCATTTATTTAATATATTTATTATATATTTATCTCACAAGTTTGCTTTTTGTCTTTAATAAATATGAATTTTGTCTCAGCCGTTTTGTTTTTTGTTTCATGGTGGAATATGTGTCACCTTCAACAAAAACGAAAGCATCTGATACGTTTCGCTATTTATATTTAATATAATATACCTAACTTTGCCCCCAGATTTCGATTTTTCACCTATTAACTAATTAAAACATTAACAAACATGAAGAAAACTTACCAAATGTTTTTAGCACTTGTAGCTATGCTGCTATTTGGTGCAACAAATGTAAGTGCCGAAGAGATTTCCTTGCAGGAAGTCCCCTTCTGGCAACATGAAACGGACCTTTGGGGACTTGATGCTCCAAAGAACACGCCAGCCACTCCTGCATGGGTGATTGGTGAAGCTACCGGTCAGCCTTATGGCGACAGTTCGGTAAATAACTGGGCTGATTTGTCTAGCTTTGATCAGTTGGTGATTACTTACACTGAGGGTACTCCCCGTGTGATGATGAACCGCGATCAAAATGAGGGGCAGTTTAGTGCTACTGAGGGTGAATCTCACCTGATTGAGTATCCTAAGTGTTCTGGCTCTTGGGCCGGCAAGTACTTTACAGATCAGAATGGTGTTCTGACTGTTGACCTGAAGGCTATTGTCAATGACAAGGGTTATGCACATCTGCACGCTATCAAGGGTGCAAACTGGGCAAATGTCACAGTCGAGAGCATGGTTTTGGTCCGCAAGGGTAAAGAAAAGCAGGTCGGCTGGATTAACATCCTGACTAACAGTGACATGGAAGGTGACGACACAAGTTCGTTTGTTACAGTTCTCAATGGTGATGAAGGTGACGGTAACGTAACTTATCCTGCAGTTATTGAGGATGGTGTTGGTGTAAACAGCAGCCGTGGTCTTTCACTTAAGTCTATGGAGAATGCTCCTCAGACTTGGTCTACTCAGTTGTTCGTTTATCTCCCAGAGGTTCTGCCTATCGGTACAGAATGGCGTTTCTCTATGGATGTTACGTCTGGTCCTGATGCCAGTGTCAGTGTAGCTGGTCATGCTGCTCCACGTTCTTGGCAGTGTGGTGGTGGCGATGTCTCTTCTGATTTTGCTAACGGATTCACCACAACATCTGAATGGAAAACAATTACCGCAAAGGGTACTATTAGCGAAAGTCTGTTTGGCAAGGGCTTCCAGAGCATTGCATTCGACCTGAACAATGACAAGACAACTGCTACCCAGTATTATTTCGACAACATTAAGTTTGAAATATATAAATATGGTACGGCAGCTGAGTTCGTAGACGACAACATTAAGGTTGACTTCGGTTTTGAGACCAATATTCCTGAATTGTGCAAGGCTGCTGGTAAGAATCGTGTGATGTTCCCTGTTGAGAATGCTCAGGTTCTGGTAAATAACAAGGCAGTAGAAATTACCTCTGTAGAGGGCTTCGCTGATGGTCGCTTCTATATCTTCTTGGAGGAGACAGCTAGTGAAGGCGATGAAGTACGTGTTATCTACAACAACGCTGCTGGCGACCTGCAGCTGAAATATGCTGGTGGTCCTAACGCTGGTCAGGTGATTGGTAAGGTTGACGAGATTGCTGACTTCAATGGAGAACTCGTTAATGAGTACGATGATGTATATCCTTATACCATGTTGGCTCCAACTATCGTTGCTGCTGTTCCTGAGCAGGGCTCATTCAACATTAAGAACGACCTGAAGGAGTTCACTGTGAAGTTTGATAAGAAGGCTGACGCTTCTAAGATTGTTGCTAAGCTTGATGGCAAGGCTCTGACCGTTCGTCCTAATGAAGGTCTGGCTGAAGAGTTTACGCTGGTTTATGCTGGTGACAATTTGAAGGATGGTTTGCACACTATCAATATCTCTAAGATTTATCCTGAGGCTATCTTAAGTGATGAAATCTTCACCGATACAACTTATCAGTTCAGTGTTGGTGCTCCCGATCCTAACGATGTACCCATAGAGCTGATTCCGCTGAGCTACTTCAACAGCTGTGCTAACGGTTCAGTTCCTGAAGGTTTCAGACTCTTTGCCGATAATATGGAGGAGCGCGTTGCTGGCGGAAGCTATTCTGGTGGTGCCCGTCTGTTCAATGACTTTGCTGCTGGTGGTGACTTTACCAGTGCTCTCTATATGCGTACCAATTATCTGACTTACGGCTTCAACGACGATGAGCACAAGCTGACCATGGAAGCTGGTAAGCCTTACACCCTGACATTCAATGCTGCACGCTGGAAGTCAAGTGGTGAGTTCCTGAAGGTTCTGTTCCTCGATGCTGCAGGTAATGAATTGCTTTCTAAGACCGTAACTTGTAATCCTGACGTCAACGGTTCTAAGAATGCCGTGAAGGGTTCTTCTGCTTATAGCATTGATTTCACTCCTGTGGATGCTGGTGATTACGAGCTGCGTTTCGTGGTAGCTAACAACGCTGACGGTGAGGACGCTGGTGAGACCTGGCATGAGTTGCTGCTTGCTAACGTGAAGTTGGCTTATATCCCCAACAGCTTCGGTGTTGTTGAGACGCTTGCTGTTACTGAGGCTCTGGAGAAGGCTAAGAAGACTCAGGCTGACAATGCTGACGAGCGTTACGATGGTGCTGCTCAGACAGCCCTGAATGAGGCTATTATTAAGGTTGAGGCTGAGAAGGATGGCTACACATCTCCTTCTGAGTGCAATGGTGCTGTTGATCTTCTGAGCACTTGCAGTGCTGCTTTGATTGACCATGCTGCTCTCTGTAACAATTACGACAACTTGATTAAGGAAGGTAGTGATGTTGTTCGCCAGCACGCAAATGACAAGTTTGCTGCTTTGCAGATGTATGCTCAGTTGGTAGAGCTTGTTAACAAGTATCATGGTGTTTCTGTGATGCAGAACGACGGTACTGAGGAAGAGCCCAACTGGCAGAAGCACTACACCTTCGACGTACTGAAGGACGACGTTGCTCTGGAAACTGCTGTTGCTGAGCTGAATGACATTGTTAACACCACAGCTAAGCTGTTCACCACAGGTCAGTCTAAGAGAAACACCACTGGTGTTGCTGCTTTGGTTGAGCGTCTGCGCTTAGGTGCTGAGACATTGAAGAGCTTAGGTAAGGCTGAGGATTCTTATCCTGTTCTTCAGGCTCTCAATGCACTTGAGGACGATGACAATCTGGCTGAGGAAGTGAAGAACTATGTTAAGACTGAGGTTTATGGCCAGTTGAAGGATGCAAACAACACCCTGTTCGAAGGTACTTTTGATGACGATGGTAATGTAATTCCTAAGAGTTTAGACATGACCGTCTTCGTTAAGAACCCGAACCTCTATGCACTTGAGTACAGTCAGGATCTTCCTGGTTGGACCAATGTTTCAGGTAATGGTAACGCTTGGAGTAGCTGGGATGGTAACGTATCTCATAACAACAAGACTCCTTATGTTGAGGACTGCTGTCTGTATATGGGCTGGCATGCTTCTTGCATGACTGAGCAGACCATCACTGACCTGCCCGCAGGTGTTTACACCATTCAGTTCAGCGCTAACGACAACTCTGACACATCAGACGGTACTGTCGTCTATGTGAAGAAGTCTGACACGCCTGCTGTTGAGGAAGGTGGAGAACTGAATCCAGATGTCAACTTTGCTGCTTATGCTCAGGTTGATAACAGCGGTTGGGATAGAGCAATCGAAGGTGTCGTTGTTACCGATGGTATTCTGACTCTTGGTTTCAAGTCTGGTACGACCTCTCAGCCATTCCTGGAGGAAGTTCATCTCCTGATGACTGGTGCTGCTGCTGGTTTCAACTATGCAATGGCATATGAGTCAGCAGCTGCTGGCATCGAGACACTTGAGGGTACCCCTGCTGCTAAGGTTCGTGCTATCGAACTCTACGACATCAATGGTCGTCGTGTAGTTAAGGCTCAGAAGGGTCTGGTTATCATGAAGCAGGTTATGAGCGATGGTTCAATTCGCACTACAAAGGTTGTGAAGTAATTCACAGACTTTAGATATCCTTATTAAGGTGGCGGACTTCGGTTCGCCACTTTTTCTTTTCAAGCAAAACGGCCTTTCTCTTGATGAGAAACGGCGTTTTGCTATAAGAGAAATGCCGTTTCTCCTTAAGGGTAATTATTTTTTTCCTTAAGGGTAACATTTTTTCCCACTAAGGGGAATTATAAGCCAATTATTTTGTATCTTTGCAGCCGATATTGCAAATAACTTGAAAATGAAGGATAAACTGAAACTATTAAGTCCTGCCCTTGTTGTAGTGACGCTGCTGGCAACTGCCTGTTGCCTGCTCATCTTTGAGCGAGAAGTGCTGTGGAAGGTGCAGGAGATGAATCTTTTTTTGGACACACCGTTATTCTTGAAGCAGCAGATGGTGACTTCGGGCTGGCTACTGACGTGGCTGGGCAGTTATTTCACAGAGTTTTTCTATTATCCATGGCTGGGTGTACTGTTGCTTACCCTATGGTGGACGGCGCTTCTACTGGTCATTTGGCGTACTTTCCGCATACCAGTCAAGTGGACAGCCGTTTTGCTTGTACCTCTGGCAGCTATAATTATCATGAATGTTGACCTCGGCTATTGGGTTTATTACCTGAAGTTGCGTGGTCATTTCTTTGTTGCCGCTATGGGTACCACAGTGGCTGTTGCTGCTGTGTGGCTGTTCCGTAGACTCGCTTCTTACTGCTTACCTCATACTTCTTCCTTCTTCCTTCTTCCCTCTTACCTCTTTATTAGTACAGCAGTCCTTTATCCGTTGATTGGTTTTTACGGCTTGCTGGCTACACTACTGATGGGTGTGTTGCTGTGGCGCTTGGAGAAACAGATGATGACTCATCGTGTCATCGGCTCAGCAGTAGCCATCCTGTCTATTGCCTTCTGGCCCCTGTTCTATTATAATTATGTGTTCTGTCAGACCAATGTCCAAAACATCTGGTGGACAGGACTGCCGTTGTTCATTGTGGACAAGGAATTGCCCAACTACTATATTCCTTATTATATATTGGTGGCCTCGTTGGTCTTTATGGCTTTCATGTATGGACGATGGGAACGAGCTCCGAAAATGGAAGTAAGAGGGAAAAAGTCAGACGCCAGCCATCAGAAGTCAGGCATTGCCAAATGGCTTTGCATCCAGTTGGCTTTAGCCGTTGTGGCAGGTTTCAGCATCTACCATTTCTGGTATAAAGACCATAACTTCCACAAAGAATTCCGTATGCAGAAATGCATAGAGAACCTTGACTGGGAAGGTGTCCTGGCAGAAGAAGTCGGCGACGAAGAAGAGCCGACCCGTGCCATTGTCATGATGCGCAATCTGGCCTTGTTCCGATTAGGACGTCAGGGCGACGAGATGTATCATTATTTGGACGGTTCGAAACTTTGTGACTCACCTGTGCCCATCCGTATGATGCAGGTGGCTGGTTATAGCATGTATTATAACTATGGTTTGGCTAACTATTGTCATCGCTGGTGTCTGGAACAGGGTGTTGAGTTTGGTTTCCGTGCTGAATACCTGAAATATCTGATGCGCTGTGCTCTGGTGACTGGCGATGCCCAAGAGGCCCGCAAGTATGCGTCGATACTGAAACACACCCGTTTCCACAAGGCATGGGCTCAGAAATATGAACGCTTTATTGGGCAGACAAATCAGATGAAGGCTGAGGCAGAGTTCTCGCCCATTTTCCACCTGATGACCGATGATGATGTGCTGGCAAACGACAATATGATGGCCGAGAAGTTCCTGATGGAGCGATTCCTAAGAAGTAACAGTGACGACAAACTCTATAAGGAAATGTCGCTGATAGCGGCCTTATGGTATAAGGATATTCAGCTGTTCTGGCCCCGTTTCTTTGATTATGGACGTACCCATGCAGGGCAGAAAATGCCGATTCATTATCAGGAGGCAGCCTATTTGTTCGGCAATCTGGAGCATGGGGTTGATATCAGCAAGATGCCTTTCGACGAGCAGGTGAAGCGCGACTATGCGGAATTGATGGATTTGGCCAATAATGCGACGAGTGAGAGTGAAGACGAGATGCGCCCCATCTTCTACACGCGCTTTGGCCATACCTACTATTATGACTATTTCTTTGTTCATGACCTCTACTCATATTAATAGTATTAGCAATGAAAAAAGTATTTCTATATATGCTGGCCATGACGGCTTTGTTGACAGCCTGTCATAATGCCAAGGTGCCAGAGCAGTTTTCGGATATCAAAAAGGCTCCTCATATCTATCCGGATTATACGGACGTGACGATACCTGTCAATATCGCTCCTCTGACTTTTGAAATTGAGGATGCCTGCGACGAGGTGGTGGCACGCTTTACGGTGGGTGACCATCAGCTGGTGTGCGGAGGTGATGCCGTCCAGCCAGATATAGACGAGTGGCGCGATTTGGTCAATAAGGCTGTAGGCAAGGATATTAATGTCGAAGTGTTTGCCCGTACGGGTGAGGCTTGGGGACGATATCAGCCATTTCATATCACTGTTTCTGCTGACAGCATCGATCCTTATATCAGTTACCGTCTCATATCGCCCAGTTATGTGGCTTATGAGGAATTGACTCTGAACCAGCGATGTGTGGAGAACTACGACGAGCAGGTGATGGTGAACAACATGCTTTGTGGTGAGGAGATTTCTGGTCAGTGTGTCAATTGTCATAACTACCAGCAGTATAATCCACAGCGCATGCAGTTCCATGCCCGTCAGTTTCATGGGGGTACTGTGATAGCCTACGATGGTAAGTTGCGTAAGATTAATATGCGCAACGACTCTATTCTCTCTGCTGGTGTCTATCCGGCTTGGCATCCTTGGTTGCCGCTGATAGTCTATTCTACGAACAAGACCAGCCAGAGTTTCCATACACGTCACATGAATAAAATCGAGGTGTTCGATGCAGAGAGTGACCTGATAGCCTATGATGTGGCCAAGAACGAGGTAACCAATATCGAAAACGATGGTAGTGAGTTTGAGGTGTTCCCTGTATGGGCACCTGATGGCAAGACGCTCTATTATTGTAGTGCACATTTCGAATACCGCGATACAGTCAGCCATGGTGTTGAGGTAGTTCGCAGATACAGGGAAGTGAAATACAACATCTATAAGAAATCTTTCAATCCAGATACCTATCAGTTTGGACCGCGTGAACTGGTGTTCCAGGCTGACAGCCTGGACAAGAGTGCCACCTTGCCACGCGTATCGCCTGATGGACGTTTCCTGATGTTCACATTGGGCAACTATGGTGTTTTCCATATCTGGCATCGTGAGGCTGACCTCTATCTGTTGGATTTGACCAGTGGACAGGTTCGCGCGATGGATGAAATCAACTCACCTGAAACAGAAAGCTACCATGCCTGGTCGAGCAATGGCCGATGGGTGGTCTTCAGTAGCCGACGCGACGATGGCAGCTATACTCGTCCGTTCTTTGCACATATTGATGCTAACGGTAAAGGCAGTAAACCTTTCGAACTGCCACAGGCTGATCCTGACTATCATCGGCAGTTTTTAAAATGTTACAATATTCCTGAGTTCATGCGTGGTCCTATTGAGGTGACGCCTCAGGAGTTTGCCAGCGTACTGAAAGCCAGCGACGGAGAGGCTGTCAAATACGTTCCGGCATTAAGTAAGTGACAGGACAATCATATTCCTGAAAATGTTTCAGCATCTTGTGTTTTTTGTTACAAGATGCTGTTTTCTTTCTTGATGAGATGTTTTCCATTCTTCATGCAACGTTTTTCTATTGAAGATTCACCTTATTATATTATCTTTGCGCTCAAATAGTTATTAATCATAAGAGAGTATTTATTAATAGTTGGTTAAGTTAGATTGGGATATGGTACGTAGGGATTATGTGCCATATCCTTTACCAAAAAGAGTAGTGTTTTTGAGAAAATCATTGCCATTTGGAAATAAAGAGCTAACTTTGCAGCATTAAAAACTATGAAGATGATGAAAAGGGATCTTTTAGCATTGATGGTGGTACTGGCAACGATAGCCAGTACGGCTCAGCCAAAGTTCAGTATGCCTCACGGACTATACGACGAGCAGAGCATTAGCGTGACGATTACGCCTACGGATGCCAGTGCGGAGGTGTATTATACTACTGACGGCAGTACGCCAACGACAGCAAGCATACGCTATGCAAGTCCACTTACTTTGAGTAAGACAACACTGCTCAGGGCTATTGAGGTCGTAGGAGGAAATAGCTCGGCCATTACCACAGCCAGCTATGTCTTTGTAACGTCTGTGCTGAGCCAGCCAAACAATCCTGAGGGCTATCCTGCAGAATGGGGAAAGTACACCCAGGTTAGCGGTAGGGCTATTGCCGACTATGAGATGGATCCAGAGATGACAAATGATCCCGTCTTGCGCCCTAAAATTATTGAAGGCCTGAAGCAGATACCTATTCTCAGCGTGGTGACGGATAAGGATAACCTGTTTAGTCATGAGAACGACGAGAATACCGGTGGTATCTATATCTTTACTGGCCCTCCTGTAGGCGATAATACAGGTAACGGATGGACGCGTCAGTGCAGTGCTGAACTCTTTGGAGGTCCACAGAACCACAACTTCACTATTGACTGCGGTCTGAAACTGCATGGTGGTCATGGTCGCTTGGCAGAGAAGAATCCCAAGCACTCGTTCCGCCTGCAGTTTAAGAAGGCTTATGGTCCTGCTTCGCTGG
>Ga0256407_10010980_pt1 | contig 12630 bp, 10 predicted proteins | sample RumenRJG_04DNA_FD_193489 | JGI IMG/M metagenome (GOLD analysis project Ga0256407, IMG submission 193489) | Bovine rumen microbial communities from Lethbridge, Alberta, Canada - RJG_04 | ecosystem: Host-associated > Mammals > Digestive system > Stomach > Rumen | place: Canada: Alberta... | reverse complement strand
ATGATAGATGATTTCAGATGCCATTTCAGGATCAACAAGATTTATGATCAAAGGATCTTTAGAGGAAATACTTGAATAAATCTGGTTTAACTGCATTGATGAACTGTTTTTTGCATCAAAGAATTCAATTTTGGCATTCCTGTTCCTGGCATATGCCTTCAGACTGGCATTGAACCTGAGAATAAATTCAGAGTCGCCATTATAATAAAAGGAATAAATATCATCAGATGCAATAACGCTCTGAATCTGAAATAAAAAAAGAAAGCTCAGTACAAGCTGAAAGATTCTTCTCATAAAAAAACCATATATATGCTATTCGTTTAGTGGCTGTGCATTATAGACTTTAATTTTTGAAAATGCTCTATATGGGATAAAAATAGTTCTTCCATCCACCTTATACCAGACAACTTTCTGGAAATCGTCGTAAACATTAGTTTCAAAAATCATCATCATAACTCTGGTCAGAGCAGAATAATCGGCAATTGTGGTACCGGTCAGCATACCGGCTTCTACACTCTTTAAAGCCTCTGAAGTACCATCTATGCCAAACACTGGAATATGGTTATGCCCGCTGAAAAAAGAATAAGGCATATTGTATTTGATTTCATTTAATGCTTTGATTGCACCAAGCGCCATTGAATCGTTATTTGCGATAATCATCTCGATGTTCTCAATGCCATAGGTACGAATCTGATTCTTTAAATCCTCATAGGCAGTTGAGTAACTGTATTCATCATAATTATATGAAATAGGATTCAGATTAACTCCATACTTCTCAAGACTCTCAAGAATAATCCTGGTACGAACATTAGTGGCAAAATCCTGTTCCCTTCCCTGCATGAAGACCACATCTAAAGAACCATTTCCATTCTTGTCATAATCAGGATATTCATTGATGTATTTTTTGATCATGGAATACTGCTTGCGGGCAGAATCAAACATTTCAAAGCCCACATACCAGGCCTTGTCATAGGATGGAGAAATATTTGCGGTAGGCGAGGTTCCGAACAGTACAATCTTTACATCATGCTCCTCAGCCAAATCCATCATCTCAGAAAGATACTTTTCATCCTTAACACTGATGATCACAAAGTCACCAATGGAAACATTTTTCTTAAACTGCTCATACTGTCTTTTGGCCTCGCCCTTTGCATCATAGACCTTAAGTCTGTAACCTCGCTGTTTTGACATTTTCGCCATGGTGTTATGCACATGAGACATAAAATCTGTTTCCATAGAGAAAAAGAAAAGCTTGATTTCCTCTTTTGCATAAACAGAACAGGAACAGAACAGGAACAGAAAAACGAAGACTTTAAGGAAGATTTTCATAAAAACTCACCAACAATACCCTCATATATCTATTATGGGAAACAATTAGAGAGCTAAATAAAAAAAAACAAATAATTTTGTGATGAAGTAGGAATTATTTGAAGGATTATTGTTTAAGGAGAAACTCGTAAAAAAAAAATTTAGTTTTTTTTATAATAAAATCATATAGATAAAAATATTTTTAATTTTTTTTAATTTTTTTTGAACTTTTCTTAAAACCACCGCTCTAAGTAATATCAGTTAGATGTTTTTATGACAATGGCTGATGACTTTTTCATAATATATTTCCTAAAGCCCAGCGTTAAAAAAACGTTGGGTCTTTTTTTTATGCGCGCTCTATTTTCAGACGGTATCTCTGAGATGACACGCCCTCAAAAGCACCTTCTCTGGTTATGAACAGATAGCCAAAGCCAATTACTTTATCCGAGTCTTTTGCCCTGACAAGACAGATAGAATTTCTCTCCCAGGCAGGAACAGAGTACTCCGTGAAGAGTTTCTTCACCTCACGGCTATGGGCTCTTTTCTCTGGATGAAGTTTCATTGCCCCTGAGTAGTCAAAATCCAGAATTACTCTGTCACAGGCAAAGCCATCATCACAGGCTTCAAGATAATAGATATAATCATCTATTATAAGTTTTTGCCCTGCTTCAAGCTCATACTGACCGTGAGCATTGCATACTGAAGGTCTGACAATATAGAGGAAATTTCTAAACCGTCTTACCTCATAGCCATCCTCAAGAGGTATCACGGTATTCTGATCCGGTGAAATTCTGCAGAGGTTAAGCGCATCTAATACCGCATTGTACTCGGGGGTCATGATAAGCTTTTCATACAGGAAAAGTCTTAGAACACTCAGCATCAGAGGTTCATCACTGACCTCAAGCTTTGAGATATCCAGTCTGAGTCTGTCCCTGTCAAAGGCGCGCTCATAAGCTTCTCTGGCATAACGCATGGCAAGATCATGCTCATAGGCGCACAGTTTCGAGCTTCTGATAATAGATTTATCAATCCCGGGAAATCTTTCTCTGAGCAGAGGCAGAACCTTCAGGCGGATGAAATTTCTCTCAAACTTCATATAGGTGTTTGAAATATCAAACACATGGGAAAAGCCTAGGGATTCAATAATATCGATAATCTCTGACTTATGAAGCTCCAGAAGAGGTCTAATCAGAGTGCCTCTGTCGTCGCGGACCATAAATCTCATCCCCGACAGTCCATAAGGACCAGAACCACGCTTTAAGGCCAGAAGAAAGCTCTCAATCTGATCATCAGCCTGATGCCCAAGTAAAAGAGCACTGTGCTCATCCAGATTATCCAGAAGTGCCCTATAGCGTTCAGCTCTTGAGACTTCCTCAGGGGAACGGCCGTTGCCATAGACAATATTAAGCTTAGGAGTTCTGATTTCTACGCCAACACTTTCACATAACCTGTGACAGTGATTAAACCAAATAGGATCATCGGCATCAAGACCATGAATACAGTGAACTGCCAGAGCTGTGTATCTTGGATCAAGCTCAGTTACTTTTTTGGCAATCAGGAGAACTAAAGTAGAATCGGCCCCTCCAGATAGTCCTACGACCAGTTTGGATGGACCGATTGAAGAAATGATTTTTTGAGCAAGTTCAGTTACAACCTGCTCGGCTTTTTCTTTTAACAATATCCGTACTTCATTAAACGAGCGTAACGCTGCTCTAACAGGCTCTCGGCAGGCAGATTCTGCAGCTCTGCAAGATCAACCTCAAGACGCTGTTTCAGACTCTCAGCAACCTCATCGTAATTACGGTGAGCGCCTCCTAAAGGCTCGGTTACAACGTTATCAATTAAACCCAGATCCTTAATTCTGTGAGCAGTAATGTTCATAGCCTCAGCAGCTAACGAAGCCTTATCAGCAGACTTCCACAGAATAGAAGCACAGCCTTCTGGAGAGATAACTGAATAGGTTGAGTACTGAAGCATATTAACTCTGTCACCGACACCGATTGCCAGAGCACCGCCAGAACCACCTTCACCGATAACAGTACAGATTACGGGAACCTTAAGATCTGACATCAGCTTTAAGCTCTCTGCAATAGCGCCAGCCTGAGAACGTTCCTCAGCACCAACACCAGGATATGCACCTGGAGTATCAATAAAGGTAATTACAGGAATATTGAACTTCTCTGCAAGCTTCATAAGTCTCATAGCCTTGCGATAGCCTTCTGGGCGAGGCATACCGAAATTGCGCAGAGTACGTTCCTTGATATCACGGCCTTTCTGATGACCGATTACCATAACGCTCTGACCGTTAAGACGTGCAAGACCGCCGATAATAGCCTTGTCATCAGCAAAGGCACGGTCACCTGCAAGCTCGTGATAGTCAGTAAAAATTCTTTCAATGTAATCCATGGTATATGGACGCATTGGATGACGTGACAGCTGTGAAATCTGCCAGTCTGATAAAGAAGAGAAAATCTTCTTTGTCAGTTCTAGATTCTTTTTCTCTAACTGATTTAATTCAGTTGTTAAATCAACACTTGAGCTTGAGTCTGAGCTTAAGCGCTTTAACTCTTCAATGTGAGCCAGCAGATCGGCAATTGGCTGCTCAAACTCTAAATAATTAATGTTCATCACTACGATGTAAACCTCATTGGGTACTATTCAGATAGACTAATTGTAAATTTTACTACAAAAATCGATTTGCTCAAAATATTGATACAGATCAATTTAGTGAAAATTCATCCAGATCGTCATTTGCCATCAGAATTTTCTTAACAGGACCGTAGCTTTTACGATAGCAGTCAAGAAGAGGAAGTTTTTCTAAAAGCTCTAAATGGGCCTTGGTTGGGTAGCCCTTGTGTTTGGCAAACAGATACTGCGGATACTGTTTATCCAGCTCATACATCTGTCGATCACGCTCAACCTTGGCAAGAATTGATGCTGCGGCAATTTCAGCAACACGTGCATCGCCCTTCACCACGGCCTGTGTGTTTATTCCCATATTTCGTGGAACCTTATTGCCGTCAACCAGCATCAGATCACACTTTAAAGCCATATTCTCGTAGGCTCTGCGCATAGCTTCCAGAGATGCATTGAGAATATTCATTGTGTCAATTTCCTGAGGAGTGCACTGTCCAATGCCATAGGCAAGAGCTTTTTCCTTAATCAGAGGCTCCAGCGCATCACGCTTTTTTTCAGACAGCTGTTTTGAATCATTAAGACCTTCAATAGGGTTGGCAGGATCAAGCACAACACAGGCTGCTACAACATTACCCATCAGTGGACCACGACCGGCCTCATCAACCCCGCAGACTTTGAAAACCGCAGGATCAATTGGATAAACAAAAGGTTCTAATACTATTTTTGCCATTAGAAAGGAACTTCTTATTCTGATTTAGCTTCAGATGTCTCTTCAGTTGCAGAACCATCCGTCTGAAGGCTCTCTGAAATTTCAGGAGCAGAATACTCTGGAGTCTGCATAGAAGCTACACTCTCAAGATTTGGAGTGGAGTCATAAGTACGGTTGATGATTTTGAAAACAGCATCGCATGCCAGCTCATCAGAATTGCAGCGCATACTCTGATGAATATTTTCAAATTCTTTCTTCATCAGAATGTTATCGTAGACTAAAAGTTTGTACATCTCGTCGGCCAGTGCCTGTGGAGTACAATCATCCTGAATAAACTCCTTTACCACCTTTCGGCCTGCAATCAGGTTAGGTAGTGAAAACACATTGATTTTCAGAAGTTTTTTGGCAATCAGAGCTGATAAGGAGCTAACCTTGTACGCAACGGTAAAAGGAGTCTTTAGCAGCATGGTTTCAAGAGCAATGGTCCCGCAGGTTAAAAGCACAGCATCCGCTGAAGCAATTGCATCCTGGGTATTGCCCACATAAACCGTAATCGATAAATCAGGAGCAACCTCAAGCCATATATCCTTAACCATACTTGCCAGAGCATAATTCGGTACAGTACAGATAAATACGGTATCAGGAAGCTTCTTCTTGATTATTCTTGCAGTATGGGCGTAAATAGGCAGCATCCTTGAGATCATGCCTCTGCGTGATCCCGGAAGAATTGCCATAACCTTGTCTTTTACAGGTTCAACGCTAGTCTTCTGCAGACAGATCCTTTCGCGACAGACTTTAGGATCAATTGAAAGAGGAATGGAGTTTGCCAGAGTATGTCCAACATAGGTGCAAGGCATATTTCTCTGGGCATACCAAGGCTTCTCAAAAGGAAGCAGAGCAAGAATCTCATCACAGGCTTTCTTGATTTTATCTACACGTTTCTCTCGCCAGGCCCATACAGATGGACTTACGTAATGAACTGTTGGAATACCGGCCTGCTTTAATTTCATCTCCACATGAAGATTAAAATCAGGCAGATCGATACCGATAAAAATACAAGGTTTGGCCTTAAGCAGAATCCTGATGATTTTTTTTCTGATGCTCAGAATCTTTGGAAGCTTGGAGAGGACCTCAAAGAATCCCATCACTGACAGCTCATCCATTTTAAAGGATGTAACCAGTCCCTGATGAATCATCTTAGGACCGCCAATGCCGATAAACTGGGCCTGAGGGTCTCTGCGCTTGATTGCCATCATAAGACCCGCACCAAGAGTATCGCCGGAGCTTTCTCCGGCTAATAGTGCATACAGATGTGGATTCTCACTTACAGGCATTAGCGAACAATTCCTCTACCATGATCCTTCAGGAAGTCGACAAGAGGTTTTACTTCTGCAAACTCTTCTGCAATTTTCTCAATTTCAACAATAGCTTCTTCAAGAGGAAGATGTTTCTTGTACAGAAGCATATATGACTTGAAGATTGCAGAAATTGCCTCATCAGAGAAGCCTCTTCTCTGAAGACCACGCTTATTGATTCCGAAAGGCTTAGCGTAATGACCTGCAGCCATAACATATGGAGGAACATCCATATTCAGTGCAGCCATACCGCCAACCATAGCGTGACAGCCAACTCTACCGAACTGGTGAATTGCTGCAAGACCACCGAACACTACCCAGTCATCAATTACTACGTGACCAGCCAGAGTGGCATTGTTTGAGAAGATACAGTTATCTCCAATCACACAGTCGTGAGCTATATGAGTGTTGATCATGAACAGGTTATTAGAACCGACAGTAGTGGTTCCTCTGCCCTGAACAGTACCTCTGTGCATTGAAACATGCTCTCTGATGACATTATTGTCACCAATGGTCAGAGTTGTTGGCTCTCCGGCGTATTTAAGATCCTGACAGCCTTCACCAATGGAACAGAACTGGTAGAAATGATTTCCCTTTCCAATGGTGGTTGGACCTCTGATAATAGAAAAAGGCTCAAAAATACAATCATCGCCAATGGTAACGTTACCTTCGATGATTACATTTTCGCGTATAGTTACATTTTTACCTAAAACTACATCTGGACCAATTTTTGCGCTTGGGTCAATAATTCCAGTTGATTCAGTCAATGTAATACACCTTACTAAAAATTAGTGTCTTGCACACATCAGGTCTGCAGTACAAACCACCTTTCCATCAACAGTTGCAACACCGCTGAATGAGGCAATACCACGTCTCTCCTTGAAGTATTCAACGTCAAGAATCAGCTGATCACCAGGTACAACCGGACGCTTGAAACGAGCATTGTCAATTGCAGCAAAATAATATAATTCACCCTCTTTTGGCTTGCCAACCATTGTAAAAGCAAGAATACCTGTAGCCTGAGCCATAGCTTCAAGGATCAGAACACCAGGAAGAATTGGCTTACCAGGGAAGTGGCCCTGAAAGAATGGCTCATTAAATGAAACATTCTTTACTGCCTTAAGAGTCTTTCTTTCACCATCGATAGAATAGTCTAGAACTCTGTCAACCATCAGGAATGGATATCTGTGAGGTAACAGATTCATGATCTCTTCTACATTTAAGGTATGTGCACTTTCAACGATATCAGTCACTTTTTCCCCCAATAAATTTAATTATTTTTCTTCTTGTTCTGTTAAGGCCTTTAACTTAGCCTCAAGAGCTGCGATTCTATGGTACATATCATTGATATGCAAAAATCTTGATGTATTCAGACGCCATTCCTTGTTAGTTGTTGCAGGAATAACTGACGAATAAACACCTGGCTTGTCAATGCCTCTCATGCAGGCAGTACTGCCGGTCAGGGTAACCCCGTCACACAGTTCGATGTGACCGTTAATTACGGAGGTACCACCGATAATGCAGTATTTACCGATGGTTACTGAGCCTGCAATTGTGGTCTGACCAGCAATAGCGGTTCCATAACCGATTCTGTCGTTATGAGCAATCTGACACAGATTGTCAATAATTACATTGTCTGCAATCACAGTATCATCAATTGCGCCTCTGTCGATACAGGTGCAGGCACCTATTTCAACACGGTTGCCGATAATAACTCTGCCGGTCTGAGGGATCTTGATCCACTCTCCACGCTCATTAGCGTAACCGAAACCGTCAGATCCAATTACGGCTCCAGACTGAATAAGACAGTTTGCTCCGATCTGACAGTCATGATAGACACTTACATTTGGATAAATCTTGGTGTTATCACCTATCTTGGCATTAGGTCCGATGACAACATTTGCACCAAGCTGTACATTGTTACCGATAACGGCACCCTTCTGTACGTGAACACCAGGTCCTAATGCAACATTTTGACCAAGCACTGCAGTAGCATCAACAACTGCTGTTGGATGAATTCCTTCGCATACGGCAGGAGTTGAGTCCAAAAGCTGAGCAACCTTGGCAAATCCAACATAAGGATCATCCAGGACCAAAGCAGCACCCTTGGCATGTTCAACATCAGCCTGTTTTAGGATTACAGCACCAGCCTTACTCTCTGACAGAACAGCTCTGTATTTTGGATCTGAGAGAAAACTGATTTCATCTTCTTTTGCTGTCTTAAGGTTGGCTACAGCCTTGATGTCGATGTTGCCATCTCCAATAAGCTGTGCGCCAATCTTATCAGCGATATCTTTTAATAACATTAGGAAACCTATTTATGTAAATATTATTTCTTTACTGGCTTTAACTTTGAAGCGCGCTCTATAACTTCCTTAGAAATATTTACAGCATCAGTAGCGTATACAACAGTCTCGCCGCGAACAACTAAATCAATGCCACGCTCTTTAGCGATACGGTCAATAGCTTCCTGAACAATACGTCCTAACTGAACCTCAGCCTCTCTCTGTTTCTTCTGAGAGTCTTCCTGCAGAGCCTGAGCCTTCAGATCAAACTCTGACTTTAAAGAAGCAAGCTTACGATGAATCTCAGTAGCTCTTGAATCTTTAGCAGTCTTTAATTCCTGCTCCAGCTTTACGCCCTGCTCCTGAATCTTGTCTAATTCAGCCTTTCTTGGACCAAACTCTTTCTGTAGCTTTTCAGCCTCAACCTTAGCCTGAGGAAGTTCTGACATGATTAGAGGAACATTTACTACAGCGATTGAAATATTGTGAGACTCAGCTGCAGCAGGAGCCTTGTCTTCAGCAAATGAAACCTGGGTTAATGCAAAAGTAAGTGCAGTAGCAATAGCTAGTTTTTTTAACATTTTTATAATCTCCCTGTTTTAGAAGGTGCTACCAATATTGAAATTAAACTGTTGTGTATCGTCGCCGTCGTACTTCTTGATTGGCTTTGCAATGTTGAAGGATAGAGGGCCTAAAGGTGACATCCATACTAAAGAAATACCAGCAGAAGTTCTGTACTTGCTTGGTGATGAATAGTCATACGAATACATACTTGAACGTGAATCCCATAGAGAACCAGCATCAAAGAACAGTGAGGTTCTGATACTGTTCTTGTAGGCCTCTGCTACAAGAGGAGTTGGGAAAATAATTTCTGCAGTGGCAGCCCAGAAAGCGTTACCGCCGATAGAGTTGCTTGACTCATACCAGGCACCGGTTGTCTTGTTCTTGTAGATAGCACGAGGACCGATGGAATTACGCTTGAAGCCTCTTAGCCACTCAGAACCACCCAGTGAGAAGTTATCGAAGAAAGGCATAATTTCCTTGGTGCCGTTCTTGTCTCTGTAACCATTACCGTAACCGGTCTTACCTCTGAAGGAAAAAACATAGTCCTTATAGGTATTCAGAGGGAAGTAATGGAAGGTCTCAGCAGTTGCCTTGTAGTAATGAATATCTGAATTTGGAGTAGTGATCATTAAAGACAGAACCTGTCTTGAACCGTCAGTTGGGAATACCTTCTGATTCAGAGTATTACGGGTCAGATCAACACCTGCCTTGTAGTTAATAAAGTCTACAGCCTTCTGACCGTCCTTTCCGTACATATTGAAGAAAACATCACCCTGCTGGAAATCAAGGCCATTGTTCTTGATTCGGTTTCGCTCAATACCCAGGCTGTAGTTAATAGACAGTGTCTCTGACAGTGGGTAGCCGATATAGCCGAAAGCACCGATGGTCTTATTGGTATAGTCGATAACATCGGCGTCATCTGCACCGTAGTAGTTATCCAGGAATACCTTGCCACCTAAGCTTACATTATCAACGGTGAAGTAAGGATCGGTGTAGGAAACCTCCATGTGCTTGCGGTACTTGTTCTCATAGGCATTGATAGCGCCCTGAGTACCCCAGCCGAACAGATTGCTCTGAGAGATACCTGCCTGAATGGTCAGACCAGAGTCAGTACCGAAACCGATACCGCCGGAAATAGAACCAGTAGGTCTCTCTTTAATCTTGGTATTAACGTTTACAGTATCATCTGAGCCACCAACCTTCTCTGTGGTTAGCTCTGCTGACTCGAAGTAACCGGTTCTGTCCAGACGCTTCTTAGAAACATCCAGAGCTTCTGATGACAGCCATGAACCGTCCATCTGGCGCAGTTCACGTCTGATAACGGTATCATCGGTATTATCATTACCGCTGATAAATACCTGTGATACATGCACACGCTTGCCTGGCATTACATTGAACTGAAGCTCAACTGTCTTGTCCTTGTCATTGTATACAGGGAAAGCCTTAACCTCAGTATTTGCATAACCGTACTTACCCATGATTGAAGCAAGAGTCTTCTCATTCTCGGTAATCTTGCGCTGATTGTAGATTTCCCCCTGCTCAATGGTTACAGCCTTAACCAGCTCATCACCATACTTGAGAGTATCCCCTCTTACAGAGGTGCCGGAAATCTTGTACTGATCACCCTCGTTGATGGCAATAGTCAGATAGATACCCTTCTTGTCAGGAGTAAGTTCTACAGAGGTGGAATCAATCTTGAAGTTAACATAACCTCTGTCCATGTAGAAGGATTTTAGAGATTCAAGATCAGCTCGGAACTTCTGTCCGTTGTACTTGGTATTAGCCATGAAGTTCCACCATGGAACATCATCACGCAGTTCCATCTGAGCTAAAAGTACATCCTCAGGGAAGGAATTGTTACCCACAATGTTAATCTGCTGAATCTCGGCAGCCTTGCCTTCAATAATCTCAATCTTGATATCGGCACGGTTACGTGGCAGATGGGTAATTACAGCCTTTACAGAGGCCTGATACATACCTGATGAGTGGTAGAAATCCTCTAAAGACTTTTCAATGGTATTTAAAGCCTGATTATTCAGAGGCTCACCAATGCGGATGCCCTGATCTTCAATAACCTTCTGAAGATCATCTTTCTTGATGTTTACGTTACCTGAAAAATCAATCGCACCAACAGTAGGTCTTTCCTGAACGGTTACGATGAAGGTGTTACCGTCACGAGACAGCTTAACCTCATCAAATTCGCCTGTAGCATACAGTCTCTGCATGGCAAGAGCTGTATTCTCCTGAGACATGACATCACCTTCCTTAACAGGAAGAGCGAGCAGAACAGCGCCCTTGGTTACACGGTTCAGGCCCCTGACCTGAATATCGCTGATAACAGGATCACCGGCTGCAAATGCAGAGGATGAAACACCTAATACTGATGCTACTGCAAGACTTAGGCTTGCGATTTTTATAGATAAATGAGATCTCATCTTAAAACCATTGTGTTTGTTAAGAAAGTTATAAACCTTTTATGTCATTAAAGACTGCAAAAACTGTCAGGGTCAATAATACCGCTGCGCCTATTGAAGTTAGAAAAGCCTGAGTTCTGGCACTAGGCTCTCTGTGCATAATTGCCTCATAGGCTAAAAATAAAAGCTGACCGCCATCTAAAACTGGTATCGGAATTAAATTAAGGATACCTAAGTTTACACTAATAGCAGCCAAAAAACTTATAAAGATAATCAGGCCAAACTGAGCACTTTCCTGAGCACCTTTTGCAATGGCAATCGGACCGGAAATGTTGTCAGCAGAGATGCTTCCGTTAATCAGCTTATACGCAGACACGACAACCAGCTTTGACATGCTGGCAGCATCTTTTATGGCTTTCCCAAAAGCCTCCACTGGACCATATGATACCATGCGGCTCAGACCTTCAAGAGGTTCCACTTTTGCGGCTATACCTACAAATGGTTTGGCTTTTTTAGCTTTTGAGTTATTTTTTAATTCTGGGACAACGATCGCACTGTATTTTACACCGTCACGCTCAACCACAAGTTCCATTGGTCTGCATTCTGAATCGGCGATGCTTTCCTGAATTCTGAACCAGGAATCAACTTCCTGTCCGTCAATCAGTACAATTTTATCACCAACTTTAAGGCCTGCTTTATCTGCAGGAGAATTTTTAACCACTGCCCCTAGGGTATTGGTGATATTTCCAAAACAGATCTTAAGCCCTAAAACATCCAGAGGAGACTCATTACGATTGAGGGTAAAATCCTTTAAAGAAAGCGGCAGTGTACGGGCTGCCCCCTTTCCCATATCAGATTTGACAACAACATCAAGAATCTTGTTGGAACCAGTATATTCAACGAGGGTATATACAAAGTCTGACCAGGTCTCAATGCTCTTGCCTTCAACTGCCTCAATACGATCGAAAGTCTTAAAGCCAGCTTCCTGAGCGATAGACATAGGAGCAACATCTCCAACCACAGCATAACGCTCGGAAATACCTGACATATTGACGATGGTAAAAAGAATAACAGCCAGAGCAATGTTGAAGAAAGGTCCGGCAAAAATAATAATGGCTCTCTGCCATACAGGCTTTGCCTTAAAGGAATCAGGTGACAGACCTTCATTTGAAGGCATAAGTTTATCACCCTGAGCCGGATTGTTCTCGCCTTCCATCTTAACGTATCCGCCCAGAGGAATAGCGCTTACAGCATATTCACAGCCATCCTTTCCGGTTTTCTTGTAAATAACAGGACCAAAGCCCAGCGAAAAACGCAGGACCTTAACCTTACAGGCTCGAGCGGCCAGAAAATGACCA
>Ga0256407_10010979_pt1 | contig 12631 bp, 13 predicted proteins | sample RumenRJG_04DNA_FD_193489 | JGI IMG/M metagenome (GOLD analysis project Ga0256407, IMG submission 193489) | Bovine rumen microbial communities from Lethbridge, Alberta, Canada - RJG_04 | ecosystem: Host-associated > Mammals > Digestive system > Stomach > Rumen | place: Canada: Alberta... | reverse complement strand
GGGGAAGTCAACAGAGTGTGTGTAGCTTACGTCGGCACGTTGCTGTAGGGTGATGCGTTTGGCGCTATCAAGAGGTTGTTCGTAACTGGTTCCTAGGTTCCAGTTCCAGTTACCATCGATATTGTCCTGCATAAAAATGTATTCACCCGTAGTTGTGTTGTATAAGGTGCGAGTTCCGATAGACCTTTGTGTTAGCGAGGCATTGCTCCACAGACGGATGAAACGGCGGATGGAGTCGTTGTTGAACTGGAATCCGATATTCACGTTGTGTGTGAGCGTAGACTTCAGGTCGGGGTTGTTGACAGTGGTAACAAGAGGATTGGTGGTATCGCCTACTGGCATCAGCTCAGGAAGTCCGAGTCGGCTCATACTCATGCTGTAGCCTAGGCTGTTGAGGCCGTTCTTCTTACCCCATCGCGACCAGCTGATGCCTGATGAGACATCAATATAACTGCGATGGGCAACGGTGTCGAGTATAGAGAAGTCGTTGTACTTCAGCCTCTCATGCGGATTCCTGACAGATAAGTTAAGTGAGAAATAATCGTTATCGCCTGAGTGCATCACCTGAAATGAAGAACTGATGGTGCGACTCAGCAGTTGCTGCTCGTCGCAGTTATTATAGTCCATTGCGTTCAGCAGAGTTTGATGCGTTGAAGGCAGCCATTCCGTCTGGTATTTGTCTTCAGCGAGATAGTCCAGTCGGTAGCGCAGGTTATTGCTATTGCTTAACGACTGCGCATAGCTTACATCAACGCCCACAAACCATTTGTTGAGCAGTTGCAGATAATAGCCCATTTCTGCCTGATAGTTGTAGCTGTCGCTATGCGTGTCGGCATAGTTATGACGCAGGTCGGTAGAGTCTGCTTGTGCGAAGTAGGTACGAGTGATTGTCCAACTGTCGCTGGGCTTTTGACGTGTGTATGAACCTGACAGACTCGCTGTGATATAGTCGCCCCATGCGAACTTATGGTGGAAAGCGAGGTCGGCATTTAGGTTCAGTGTGCGATAGCGGGTCAGACCGTCGTTCATCGTGCGGTTGATGATTGCTTCACGGAAGGTGGAGTCCTGACTGCCGTTGGTACGGTCGCCGTTGCTATAGCTGGCACTGATGGAACCCCATATCGTGATGGGCTTCTTCAGTTGGAAATAGTCGTAGGCATTAAAACGGAAATCATTCTGTCGGCTCCACGACTCAGAACCGCCGATGATATTTCCTCCAGATGCAAAGCGTTCGTTAGAGGTGCGACTCAGGTTGTCGTTGTCGCTCCATTCAAAGGTGGCATCCATATTCGTTTCCCACACCTTGTCTTTATCCTCCGTCTCGATATGCAAGCCTGTCTGCTTAGTGGCTCTCAGTCCTTGCGGCATATTGCTGGGCGACCAGTCGCCTTCTGCTCCAGGGCGATGCGTCTCGTTCACATTGTTGGTGTTGCCAAAGATGCTGACGCGTGAGTGGTCATCGTAATAGAGTCCGAAGGCACGTCCCATGTAACGGTCATCTGTACCGTACCCCCCTTCGATATTACCCATATAGCCTCGATTATACTCACGCTTCAGTTGCACATCCATCACGTAGTCTTTCTTCTCTACGTCGTGACCAATGAGCTCACTCTGCTTGGTGCTCTTGTCAAAGACCTTCAGTTCCTTGACGGTGTAGTAGGGCAGGTTGTCGAGCATCACCTTGTTCTGACCCTTGAAGAAGTCCTTACCGTTGAGCGTCAAGTAGTCCACCTTCTTGCCGTTGATATAGATATCACCGTTGTCTTTGAGCTCTGCCCCAGGCATTTGACGGATCAGTCCGTCGAGCATAGAGCCTTCAGGCAAGTTGAAAGCCGAGGCGTTATACACCAATGTGTCGCCACGATAGGCCAGCTTTACTTTCGTGCCTGTGATGACCACGCCATTGAGTCCCACCTCTTTAAATATATCATCATCGCTGCGTTGCTTTTTCTTGATGAGGATACGAGGCAGTTCGAACCAGTTGTTGCGGGCTATATGGCGCAACTTATAGTTCATCGTGGTATCGTTGTAGCCCTCAGCAGAAGCCTTGATGATATAGTCGGCATTCTGAGCCGGCACCTTGAATTCATAATATGACGAAGTGCCCCATGTCCAGCAGGTCATAGAGTCCACAAACGTAGAGTCTGAGCGCATCAGCGTCATCAGGGCTTTTACTTTTGCTTTGGTGAACGAGTCATAGATCTCGCCCGACAGCTGTACGGTGCGCTCTTTCTTTTTCTTGACTGTCGTAGAGTCAGTTTGTGCCCAAAGTGCTAAGACCGCAGTCAAAGCAACGAGGGTGGTTAAGGCTCTTTTCATCCTATAGTTTTCCCTGATCGCCTAAATAAGAATCTTTGAATCCAAGGAAATAGAGCACGCCATCCAGTCCGATGGTGTTGATGCTCTGCTTAGCATTGGCCACCACACGCGGTTTTGCGTGGAAGGCAATACCCAAGCCGGCTTCCGAAATCATTGGCAGGTCGTTGGCACCATCACCTACGGCAATCGTTTGTGCCAGATTTACCTTCTCTACCTGGGCGATAAGCTTCAAAAGTTCTGCTTTGCGGTGTCCGTCAACAATCTCGCCCACATAGCGACCAGTCAGTTTTCCGTTCTCGTCAACCTCCAGTTCGTTGGCGTAGACATAGTCGATACCGTATTTCTTTTGCAGGTATTCGCCAAAATAGGTGAATCCACCACTCAGGATGGCAATCTTATAGCCGCAGGTCTTAAGGATAGACATCAGTCGGTCGGCACCCTCGGTGATGGGCAGATGCTCTGCAATATCTCGCATCACGCTGACATCGAGTCCTTTCAATAGTGATACGCGTCGAGTAAAACTCTCCTTAAAGTCAATCTCGCCACGCATGGCACTCTCTGTGATAGCTCTCACCTCAGCACCTACGCCAGCACGCTCTGCCAGTTCGTCGATACATTCGGTCTGAATGAGCGTAGAGTCCATATCGAAACAGATGAGGCGACGCATACGGCGGAACATATCATCCTTCTGGAACGAGAAGTCTATCTCCATTTGTTGCGACAGTTTCATTAGTTTCGATTGCATATCCTGACGATTGCGAGGCTCACCACGCAGGGAGAACTGGATGCAGGCACGTGTGTGCTTGTCCAGCTGTTTGATACTTTTACGTCCCGTCAGACGCAGGATAGAGTCGATATTCAATCCTTGGTCTGCCAGCACCTGGGTGGCTGCCTGTATCTGTTTAGCTTCCAACTGTCTTCCCATCACCGTCAAGATATAGCGGTTCTTGCCCTGATGACCTACCCAGTCTTCGTACTCATCATCGCTGATGGGGGCAAATCCGATGTTGACGCCCAGCTCTGTGGCTTTGAACAGCAGTTCTTTCATCGCCAGTCCTGACTTCATCTCGTCCATGCGAATCAGGATGCCCAAGGATAGGGTAGAATGGATGTCGGCCTGTCCGATATCCAGAATTTGCGCGTCGTATTTTGCAAGAATACCCATCACAGCTGCTGTCAGACCTGGACGGTCCTGACCAGTGATGCGTACCAATATTTGTTCTTCTTTGTTTGTCTGTTGCATATTGTTAAGTATCATTTATCTCTTTTCAGTTCTTCCATTAAGTCCGCGATCTTCTTCAGTTCTATTGGGATGCGAATCTTCTGTGGACAGGTCTTTACCTCAATACAATGGTTGCACATGATGCAGTGGTCAGGCTGACGATCCTTGGGGATGGCACGATCCATGCTGATGAGGTAGTTCCTGCGGTTCTTACGGTAGTTCTCGTCGCCCTGGTCATCAGGCAGGTTCTTTTCCACCACCCATTTATTATAATGTACGAAGATGCCTGGGATGTCGATGCCGTAGGGGCAGGGCATACAGTATTGACAGTTGTTGCAGGGAATTGTACCCATCTCCATCATCTGCTGTGCTATCTCCGTGTCGAGGAATCGCTGTTCCTCCTCAGTGAGAGGCACCAGCGGACAGTATGAAATCAGATTGTCCTTCAGATGCTCCATGAATGTCATGCCGCTCAACACGGTGAGCACACCCTTAGGGGTACCCGCATAGCGGAAGGCCCACGAGGCTATCGACTTCTGCGGGTCGCGCTGCTTCAGTTCGTTGATGGCGTATTGTGGCAGGTCCTTTACGAGGCGGCCACCCAACAATGGCTCCATGATAACAGCGGGTATGCCTCGTTTTTCCAGTTCTGTGTAGAGGTGCGATGCATCCACGTTGAAACTATTAATCTCGTTGGCGTAGTTCCAATCCAGATAGTTCAGCTCTATTTGTACGAAGTCCCAATGATATTGGTCTGTCATCGCCAGCACCTCATCAAACACCTCTTCCTGTCCGTGAAATGAAAAACCCAGGTTACGGATGCGGCCAGCCTCGCGTTCTGCCATGAGAAATTCGAGCATACCGTTGTCCACATAGCGCTTATTAAACTCCTCCATACTGCCACCGATGGCATGCAGCAGGTAGTAGTCGATATAGTCCATCTGCAACTCCTTGAACGAGTCTTGATACATCTTCATTGACCCTTCGCGCGAACTGTCGCCAAAGTTTGATAACTTGGTGGCCACAAGGTATTCCTCGCGCTTATGGCGACTCAGGGCGATGCCTGTGCAGCGCTCCGACAGACCACGACAATACACAGGCGATGTGTCGAAGTAGTTCACGCCATGCTCTATGGCATAGTCCACCTGCTGGTTAATCATCTCTTGGTCGAACTCCTCTGAATCAGGAATCTGTGGCAAGCGCATCATGCCGTAGCCCAGAATCGACACTTTTTCTCCGTTCTTAGGGTTCTCGCGATAGGTCATCTGCCCAACGGGTGGCTCGCCAATAGCGTCACCCTCGTTGCTTTTCTTGCCAGCGCAGGCTGCCAACGCAGCTGCTGACCCTAAACCCATATATTTTAGGAAATCTCTTCTATCCATAATTCTCAATTCTCAAATCTCAATTCTCAATTTTTATATGAGTTTGTGCACCTCGTGACCTTCCACGTGGATGGCTGATAGTGGGCGCACGGGGCACAGATGCTCGCAGGCACCACAACCGATACAGGCGCTCTCATTGACAGCGGGTACTGAGGGCGACAGGTCATCGTCAGGATCTGAGGGCACCATCTCAATGGCTCCTGCCGGACAATGGCGGGCACAGTTGCCGCATTCCGACTCGCCCTTGGCTGAGATACAGAAGTCGACAGCTACCACAGCATGACCAATCTGGATGCTTGACTTCTCTTCCTTGTCAATCAGTTTGATGGCACCAGCAGGACAAACCTCAGAACAGCGTGTGCATTCCGGACGACAATAACCCTTCTCGAACGACATCACGGGTTGCATCAATGATGTTAAATCGCCACTTGGCCTCAATACGTCGTTAGGACATTCTGATACACAGAGCTGACAGCCAGTGCAATGTTGCCTTATGTTCTTCAGTGAACGAGCACCTGGTGGTACCACGGGCGTATTCCTTTCTGGCGCTTTCTTCTCGATGATATCTGCCAGTCCACCATCTACGTGCTTGGCCTCCTGAGCCAAAGCAGCTGTTGAGGCAAGGGCGGTGGCTATCAGAAAAGAACGCTTGCTGGGGTCAATCTTTTCGGCCTTAGCATCCTCGTGGTGCTTGTTGTGCAGTCGGGTGTTATCGTACTTCAGTGCCCCGAACTTACAACTCTCTATGCAGTCGCCACACACCACACAGCGCGAATAGTCCACTTTGTGGTTCTTGAAATCAATACAGGCCGCCTTGCAGTTCTTGGTACACAGCGAACAGTTCTTACATTTGTCCTCGTCGAAGGTAATCTTCAGGAACGAGAAGCGAGCCAAGAACGAGAGTGCTGTGCCCACAGGACAAATCGTATTGCAGTAGGTGCGTCCGTTTCTCCAAGCCAGCACCGCCAACACAATCAGCGTCACAAGGGCAATGATGAATACAGGAAGTGACTTCATCCATACGTCAACACTATAGAACGCATAACTCTCGTAGTGCTCGGCGATGGCTGCCAGCACATTGTTGCCTGCCATATAGATGGGCTGCAGCAACATCGTACAGATACGACCAAAGGCAGAGTAGGGGGCCAGCAACTGGAATACCGAACCGATGCCAGCTATGAGGGCTGCCACAAATATGACGAGCACGCCATAGCGCAACCATGATAGGGCCTTTGAGTAAGTATAGCGATTCTTTTTCGCTTTCTTGCCCAGCCATCCGAAGATGTCTTGCAGCACGCCTAACGGACAGATGATAGAGCAATAGATGCGTCCGCATATCAGCGTTAGCACCACGAGGAAGGTGATAACGATGAAGTTGAGTGCCAGAACAGCCTCCAATGCTTGTATCTTCGCCAGCGAGCCCAACCAGTGGTGTAGCGTGCCGGTGAAGTCTAAAAACAGCAGTGTCAGTCCGATGAACATCACACTGCCCAGTGTGATTCTGATTTTTCTTAGCATATTAATTATTCGTAGTGTCTGATTCTAACTTCTATTCCTTCTTCCTTAAGCAGATTGGGAATGTTACTTATGTCCGTATTACCATAATGATACGGGAACAGTACCTTGGGTTTTACCGTCCTTGCTGCCTTTACAAGTTGTTCTGGAGTCATAGTGAACGGCTGATTGCAGGGTAAGAAAGCGATGTCAATATCTTTGATCCCTGCCATCTCAGGTATGTCCTCAGTATCACCTGCAATATATATTCTCAGTCCGTCAATGGTAAGGATAAAACCATTGTCACGTCCCTTAGGGTGGAACTGCTTGTTAGCCTCAGTTGTGTTATAAGCTGGTACGGCTTCTACGGCGAAATCGTCTGCAATTGCCTGCTTGTCGCCATTCTTCATCACTTTTCCATAACCCAACATATCGCTGCATCGCTGGTTGGTAATTAGTTGTGTGTTTTCTTTTGTCAGCACCTTAATAGCTTCCTTGTCGAAGTGGTCTTGATGCTCATGTGTCACGAAAATATAGTCAGCCTTGGGCATAGCTGTATAGTCGATAATCTTGTCACGCAGTTTCAGTACAGGATCAATCTCGATTTCTTTATTGTCGTATACCAATCTGATACAAGAGTGCATCAAGGCGTAGAACTTGATGGGCTTCCCGTTTTTCGTCTGGAAGAAATCAACCTCGTAAGATTCTTTCGTTACAGGCATATTAGCCTCTTGCCAAGCAATAATGCCACCCTTCAGGTTCACCAGCTTGTAGCCTTCCTTAGCTAAAAGGTCAGCAGCACCAGCAGAACGACGTCCGCTGCGACAATAGACTGCAATGGTTTTCTCTTTGGAAAGAGTTGCTTTTGACTTTTCAACGAAACCACTTTGTTTATAGTCTATGTTGATAGCACCTTCTATATGACCTTCTGCAAATTCTTCAGCTGTCCTAACGTCAAATATGACGACATTAGGGTTGGCTATGAGTTCTGCAAACCCATTTACATCCACGTCATTATAGTCTTTCTGTCCACATGCTGAACTTAACCCCAGCACGGCCAATAAGCAAGTCAAAATCTTCTTCATACTTCAAAAAATCTATATTTGGCTACAAATTTAATATAAATCTTCGAATTATTATCCTGTCGGGATAAAAATGTGAACAAATTGCCCCGAAAAGTTAGAAATCAAGGCTCACATATGCTCAATTTGCGCAAAAAAGTCGCGGTCAAGCATATTGCAAGGCGACGCTCAAAATATCGTTTTCTTGTGTTTTCTTGGGCAGAAAACGATGTTTTCTATGCTTGAAAACATTATTTTCTAACGCAGGAAACGGAGTATTCTCCAAAGCGGTTTCATTCTGAAACTCAGCCATCATGAGTGGCAAAAACAAAATTCTCGTCTGTTTTCCAATCACTTTCGCATTAATTTATGTCGGTTTTAGCTCGTTTTTGGAATTTTGCTGCCACCTGCTGCCACCTTACTGCCACCACTTTTTGCCCTAAAATAGGGCATTTCAGAAGATTGGTGGCAGAGTGGCAGCAACTTTGAACATTTTTTGTTGTACTTGATGCTTGTTAGAGGTCGAAGATGCGCTGGTCTATTAAGATGTCACTCTCCTGTCCCCTGGCATCGCACGAGGCATCGGTGTGATGTCTCGGCGGATATTCTTGTATTTCTCGGCAGTTGCAGGCTCAGTCGATGATGGTCTGCGCCCAGAGGGGGATGTCGTCGGTGTAGCACTTGAAGAGCTTGCCGTCGGTCATGCGGAATAGCAGGCGGGCCTCGGTGTCGTCTATAGAGTTGTCGTAAACATACACACGGTCGGCAATGGCTGCCACGCGCTTGCAGTTGAGTATCGACTTTTGGTAGCGCGAGATGATCTTGGGAATCGGCACGTCGTGACCGCCCTCCATTACTCGCTGAGCAATGCGTAATGCGTTGATAGTGGGGTGGCTGGTGGACACGAAGAACAGTCGAATGAAATAGCCTGCTTCATGAGCGCGCCAGATGAAGTCCACCTTTCCTTCGGAAGAAAGGACCGTCTCGAAGATAAGACTCCGACCGTTTTTCAGACACGCTTCACGCTGCTCTTCGCAGTATTGTGCAGCTTGGAGCACAGCCTGGGGTGAGTTCCAGTCGCCGAATCGGTCCTGTGCCACCTGGTCGGGATTGACGTAGAGTGCATCTTCAAGCCATTCATGGCGAAGAATCTTCGAGGTGATAGTGGTCTTGCCCGACCCGTTTGGACCGGCAATGACGATGAGCACCGGGCGATGTTTCTCTGTTAACATGATGCTGCAATCTTTTCAGATTCACGTTTCAGCTGTCCGAAGAAACGTGCCGTTGCTTCTGCTCTCTTCTGCTTTGCCTCTTCAGCGGCCTCACGCATCAGTTGCGAGAGCACTTCGTCGGTAGGCTCCTCCATGCTTGTCAGTTTGTACGTGTCGATGCTCATAATCTTCTTACGTTTTGTGATTATGGGGGCAAAGTTACTTAAAATATTTAAAAAACCTGCATTTGGGGAGGATATTAACACTATTTCTGTGCAGAATACTGTCCAATATGTCAAGACAAGCGTTATATTGGGGATGGGAATAGTCCCTTGTACGATGCGAAATGAAAGCGGCGCACCCATTGTGGATGCGCCGCCGCTAATTGTTGTCCTGAGATCAGGACTACTTGCCTTACGATGTTATTCTGTCAGTTGCCGTAACCCTTAGTTTGCGTCATCCCAGAGGTCACCGCTACTACTGCCATCGTAGCCTGGGTCGTCGTTATCCGTGCTGTTCTTGGACTGAATGCCTGTGTATGATGAACCGATGAGGAGCTGCTGACTGTGCTGCAATTGTACCACTGTCGTGGCGGGCTTCATATAATTTTTCTTTTTCATATCTGTGTTCTCCTTTCTTTATTTAATAATTACCTTGAGCTTTGCTCGAGCTCGTTCACGTTCGGAAATGCGAGCGAGCTCTCATTTCTCTCACTTAATCACGACCTTTTTGCCGTTCTGGATATAGACGCCTTTTTGTGTGGGCTGGCCTTGCAACTTGCGACCATCGAGGGTGTACCACTCCGTTGCGGTAGCAAATTCTTCACTCTTCACTCTTAACTCTTCACTTATCGAAGTGGTCTCGCCGTCGCCGAAGTTGATGACGAAGGCACGGGCGCCAGCTGCGTCATGCATCAGGAAGTAGCCGCGGAAGCCCTTCATGTTGCCCGCTGCGCTGGGGTGTACGAGGGTGCCGGAGGTGTTGAGGATGAGGATGTCCTTCGGGTCGTCTGTCACTGCGGTCTTGCCCAGTGTGGGGACGAAGTTGACGTAGGTGGTTGTGGTTGCCGTGGCTGTTGCGGCGTTGAGGTTAACGCCTGCGAACTCCTTGCCATCGGCGCTGAAATCGACGGTGGCGGCGGGCTTCACCAGGTAGGGCTGGCCGGCCACGATGCTCGTTGCATCCTCGAAGTTAAGGGTCAGGACGGTGCCATCCACCGACGTGGTGCTCAGCTGGCGCACCTTGGCTCCTGCGCCGAAGTATTTCGTCATGTCGCCTGCTGCGATGGCGAAGGGTGAGGCGAAGGTGTTCCACACATTGGCTGTCAGCGTGCGGTTGAGGAAGAAGTCGCTCTTCCCGCCGTAGGCTGCGATGTTTTCATCGAGGGTCTTCTCCTCATCGACCTTGTACCACAGTTCGGTGCTCACCTCCACGTCGTAGGCGGGCATGGAGAAGTCATATGTGCCGCCGCCATTGTCAGTCACGGCGATTTGTGCCCTTGCGCCCGTCATCGCCGTCAGCGCGACGAGCAAACTAAGAAATGTCTTTTTCATTGTTTGTTTATTTACTTTTTATATTTGTTTTTACTTTTATCCTATTGTCCTCCGACGATACTGAGACAAACGGAACCGCCGGGGCATCCTGTGCGGATGTCTCGGCGGATATTTTTATAATGAGGGGGAAAGTTGTGGCGCGTCAGAACAGGTCTGAGTGCGTGCCTGTTCGCAGGAACAGGAGCGTCAACTCCGTGTCGTTCTGATTCCAAGTCATCAGCCAGTCGGGCTCGATGTGGCATTCCCAGGTCTCAACGCGCTGGTTAACCAGTTTGTGAGGATGGTACTGGGCAGGCAGTGTTCCCGTCGTTCTGAGCAGAGCGATGGCATCATACAAATGCTGCATATCAAGCCCTCGCTTCAGACAGCGCTTCACGTCTTTGTCGAAACGCTTGGTGGTTTCGACACTATACATGACTGCTACGCAGTTTGCTGAATTCCTCTTCTCCCAATATGCTCCTGAACATGTCGTCCACGGAGTCATGGTGAGTTACTCTGCCGTGCTTCACGTCGTCCATTGCTTCTCGATAGCCGGCGGTCTTGGTGATGTCGTACACCTTTTTCTTTGCCGGCTGCAGCCTCCGTACCGATGCCACGCCAACTATCATCTTGCAGGCCTGTTTCACCTTCGAAACGAGGCTTTCGTCGGGGATTTGTAATACCAGTGTTGCCATAATCTATATTATTTCTTTGAATTGTCTGTTGTTGTCTGTCTGCCGTTTCGCAGCCTTTGGGCTGACAAGTCTGCGGTTGAGCGAGAGCAATGATGCTTGCATCAATTGCCGAGCGTGAGCAGACTCGCACGCTTTTGCGTGCAAAGGTACGAAAAATAATTCAAAAAAGCGCATTTGGGGAAGGATATTAACACTATTCCCACACTAAAGTGTGCGTTTTATCAAGAGAAACGCTATATTGAGAATGGGAATAGTCCCAAATAATCATTAGTTTGCTTTGGGAGGGAAAGAGAGGTTAAAATTACTTATCTTTGTAATGTTCCTCGGCTTGAACTACAAGCACCGTGACGCGGTCGTCGTAGATGTCGTATATGATGCGGTCGTGGGCTGTGATGTGGCGTGAATAGGTCACATCGTTTCCTCCGACAAGTGCTTCGGGGTGGCCCAGACCTGTGCGGGGATGCTGCATGATGTCCATCAGAATCTTCGTCGCCTTCTTGAAGAGCTGAGGGTTGGACTTCTTCCACTTGCGTAACGTCCGGTCAGCCTCCTTGGAGTACTCAATTGTGTAGGTCATAGGCTGTCGAAATATCGCTGCATCTCCTCCGGGGTGCTGCATTTGATGGTCTCACCCTTGGCATATTCGCGGCGAGCCTTGTTGATGGAGCGGCGCATGGCGGGGGTGATGGTGTGGTCATCACTGATGGTGGCGGTACGCACTGAGGCTATGCCGCGTATCATTTTCAGTGCCCGCTTGATGTCGGCCACGAGCGCATTGTCTTCCAGCGTCACTATTATTTGGGATGTCTGTGGTAATGTCATTGTTGCCATAATAAATACGTATTTAAGTGAAATTTCGGGGGCCAAAACTGCGGTTGAGCGAGAGCAATGATGCTTGCATCAATTGCCGAGCGTGAGCAGTTTCGCACGCTTTCGCGTGCAAAGGTACGAAAAATAATTCAAAAGACTGCATTTGGGGAAGATATTAACACGATTTCTGTGCAGAATACTGTTCAATTTGTATAGAAAGCGTTATATTGAGGATGGGAATAGTCCCGAACAACTTAATTCAATTACAAACGATGAACAGAAAAGCTTTGTTCTGGCCGTTGGCGGCGATGCTGCTGACGGCGTGTGAGAAAGGGCTCGTGGACGGCGTCGCGGATGTCGCTCCGGCGGATCAGGCTCCGGCGGTTCGGCGGGAGAAGAGGCGACGGTGGCGTACCCCTGATAGGTAAAATTATTTATGAAAAATAAGTGCCTTAGCCAGAAAACGACGAGGTAAAAACAACTTTTTTCTTTCAGAGAATAGATATTTATGCCCAAAATCAAGCGTGGGGGAAGTCAACTTTCGCAGGAAAAACGACCACTTTTTCAGTCGTAGAAGTCAACTTCTTCAGTACGGAAGGAGTTGCCCGTTAGCATAATCGCAAGGCAAAAGAAGGAGTTAAGTTGCTGTAAATGAGAATGGTAGGTCTTGTTGTCTTCCCTGTCAGGCTCGTATTCAGTATTCAGTTATTCAGTTATTCAGTTTCCCAAAACTACGGCAAGATTAGTATTATTATATTATATATATATTATATATATATAATATAATAATAACTTTTTTCCCACCCAAAATAGAAACTGAATAACTGAATACTGAATAACTGAACACAAAAAAAATCTGCGAAATAATTAGAAAATATTTCGCAAAATATTTGGACATTCTAAAA
>Ga0256407_10010976_pt1 | contig 12633 bp, 11 predicted proteins | sample RumenRJG_04DNA_FD_193489 | JGI IMG/M metagenome (GOLD analysis project Ga0256407, IMG submission 193489) | Bovine rumen microbial communities from Lethbridge, Alberta, Canada - RJG_04 | ecosystem: Host-associated > Mammals > Digestive system > Stomach > Rumen | place: Canada: Alberta... | reverse complement strand
TCCCCAATCCCCAATCCCCAAAATGAAGATAAATTTTAAAATTTAAATACACATTCTCTTTTATTTATAAAAAAATAATATTAAAAAATTTATTTACTTTTATATTTATTTTTCAATATATTTTTTAGATTATCTAATTTATAAATCTATATTTTATATTATTAATATAATTATAATATAATAAATATTAATTAAGTACTTTAGTAAATTAATTAAAAGTATATTTAAATTTTTTTAAATGTAAATAAATATTTAAAAAAAATTTATAATAAAACATAACACTCTATTTCCTTAATTGTGTGCTCTCTTTAATTGTGTCCCAAAAAAATTTTTAGTCTTACCTTAAAATTTTGAAATCTTAATTATGCCTATTACTCATAAAAAATTTAAATATAATAAAATTTATTAAAAAATGAATGAAAATTTTGCATATCTATTTTGAATAAAAAAATATTTATTTATTTTGAGTTACTTAATTGTGCTCCCTGACATTTTATAAATTCTAAAAATTTATATAAATTATCTTATTTTATATTGTTTTTTTTAATTTATATATTATTTTATATAATATTATATTATTATTATAATTTTGTTCCTTTTTTAATAGATTTTTTTTTTATTTATTTGGAGTTGTTTCTAATTGCTCTTTTATTTTTATTTTTTTTATTTTTTTATTTTTTACTCTTTGAGAACTTGATAAAGGTAATTTTATCATAGAATTATTTTCTTTTTTTCTTGATCTAGTAGAATGTTCTGGATAAATTTTAACAAAAGGAGTTTTTTTATATATATAATCATATTTAGGAGAATAATTTTTAACATCTTCTTGTTTTCTAATTTCCTAAAATAAAATTTAAAAATATCAATTTACTCTCAAATAATAAACTTTTGGTTTATAGACTTCTTTTTCTTTTTTTGGCCAAACTTTAATATTAAATATATCATCTTTTTTAAATTTATTAGGATCATTTTCAGTTAAATGAATAGTATGATAATATAAATTATTAAAATTAATATCTTGTCCATAACTAACTGGTCTTAATCTCAAAGTTTCATTTAATTTACTAATATAAGGAGAAATTGATTTCATATTATTAATATTATTTGCTCTAATTTATTATATAATAATTCAATTTACTTTTTTTTAAAATGAATTTTAAATATTTGATGTTTTAGAAATTGATCTCTTTTTTTCATTTTATTAATTATATACATTTCTTCTGGGTCATCATATTTTCTATTTGCTCTATCAATTTCATTTTGAGTTTGTTTATTTACTGCTTTAATTGTATTATTTACTCTTTTTATCATTTGATTAATTGTTGTTCCATTTGTAAAATCATTCTCACTTCTTTTATAATAATTTGAATATTTATCAGAAACATTTGTTAAAAATTCTATCATTATTTTTATTTTATTTTTTATTTTTAAAAACTGTAATTTACTATTTTTAATTTTTTTCTTTTGATTTATGTTTTAAAATTTTTAAATATTTTTAAAATATTTTATTTAAGATTGTTCAATTATTTTTTGATAATTTTTATTCTCTTCATTCAATTTTTTTTCTTGTTGTTCAATATAAGCCGATGCTTGGTTAATATTTTTTAACCATTTATCAATTTCCGATTTAGCTTTATTAACATCAGACAAATTTTTTCTTGGCTTAACTGATATAATTTTAACTTTTTTATTCATCATATCAACTCTTCCATTAATTAAATCTTTAGATATAAGTTCAAATAATAAAGTTTCTAATTCAAAATCTTCTTTAAGATTTAATTTCTCTTTTAAAAAATTATAATCTAAACATTTATTAGTTTTAGCATATTCTAAAATAGAAACAATTTTCAATTTTTTTATCATTTCAGGATTTAAATCAATATATTTTGATTTTTCTTTTTCATAATCAAGATAAACTAAATTTGAAAATAAATATAGAGTTTTATAATATTTATTATTTGGTCCAAGGGCTTTAATATTTTCACATAATAAAAAATCTGCTGTTATATAAATATCACTTGATAGAATTTGAGAAATTATAGTTTCTAATGCATTGCCTTTATTTTCTTTTATTAAATGCTCAAATTGTTGTTTCAATGAAATTGACATTTAATACTATTTAATAAAAAGAAATATTATTGAATTTAATATATAAAAAAAAATAATAAATATAATTTTTATTATTTTAAAAAAAAAAAATTGAATTTTAAAAAACGTTAATTTAACTAAGAGAAATTCATTCTGGAATTTCAGGATTTTTTTTATTTAATTCTTCATCATCATAATTAGCAAAAATATTATATTGATAAACTAAATGTGGAATACTTGGTTGAAAATTTTTCATTTCTAAATTAAGTAAATTTTTCAATTTATCTTTATTTTCTGCAATTGAACAAGCAATAATTTTACATTTATCATTACTTAAATATAAAGCAAAATTAGAAAATTTAGTCCAAGCTTCTTCAGTAATAAAAGGAGGATCAATAACTAAATAATCAAATGAATGTTTTAAATCAGGAAATTTCTCTTCATAATTACTTTCATTAAAATCATATCTTTTTCCATTTGGATGTTTTTTTGTTAATTTTTCATCAATATCAAATAAATATGATTTGTTTTGTATTTCTTTGGATACTGAAAAAAAAATTGAAGGTGTTGCAATAAAACCTATTTTTTCATTACCATATTTGTTTACTTGATTTACAAAAAATTCTATTGTTTTTTCACTAAACCAATATTGGTTATAATCTCCATTTTCTGGTGTTAATTTTAAAAATCTATTTTTTTTACTTTCAACTCTTTCCATAAATAAATAATTTTAAAAAACAATTTTAAATTAATAAAATTTAAATGAAAAAACATTATAAAATAAAAAATATATTAGATGCATCATTTGAATTTGAAAAATCTACTTTTTACCAAATTGAAATCAATTAATCATTAATTAATTCAAGTTTAATATTCTCAATTTTTAAAAGTGATTAATAATATAATTATTTAAATGAAGAAAGTAATTAATTTAGATTAAAAAAGTAATGGAATAATTTAACTTCGAATTTAATTTAAAGCAATTTCCAGAAAAATTTTATTTTTAAATTAGTTAATTCTATTTAATATATTCAGTATATATTTTTTAAGAGATTTTGTTGGAAAAAAATGTAACAACATAATATTATAATTTTAATGAAAAATTTATATGTGTTAATAATATTTTTTTTAAAGGTATTGAACTAATATAAATAAATTAAATATTATAATAATTAATATGACCTTTTTCCATTTTTTTTTAAAATTAGCTTAAAAATTTTTTAAATTCTTTAAATAATATATTATACAAAAGTTAAAAAGGAATTTAATTAATTTATTCTATTAGAAAGAATTAAAGTATTTAAAAATATATTTTTTATACTATTATTATTTATAAACATTAAATATATAAATATTAAATTATATATTTTTATTTTTGAACTGAAATATTTTGAAAAATCATTTATTTATATTAATAATAATTATCATAATCATTAAAAGGTGTAATTTTAGGGATACTATAAGAGATATTATGATCTAATATAATAGGTGGAAGTATTAAATCAAAATTATTATTATCATCTATTTCATTCTCATCATCATTATCATAATTCTTATCATCTAATTTATCATAATTTGACTCTTTTTGATTATAATTATATTTATTTAATACTTGTTTTTTATTATAATTATTATTATCTTCATCATGTTTTTTATAATAATAATATTTTTCAAAAGTATCATAGTATTTTTTCAATTTTAAAGCATCTTTTAAATCTTTAATTGATTTACCTAAATCAACATTATACATATTAGCATGAAAATTGTCATTTTTAATTGTTTCTAATTCATTACTTATTTTAGTATAATTCCATCTAAAATCATTACTTATTTGATAAATTGCACTTAACATTTGATAATTAAATTTTTCTAATGAATCTTTCTTTTGAATTAATAATTGATTAGTTGTCAATGATTTAGTTAATGGAGTTTGTTTATTCAATTTCTTTTTTCTTTTTCTTTTTAAATTTCCATTATATAATAAATTATTATTTTCTCTATCTTTTTTTGATATAACTTCCTGCCTTTTTTTATCTTCTTCAATTCTTCTTTTTTCTAACTCTTCTAAATCTTTTTTAATACGTAATTCTTCTTTTAAATCTTCTTCTTCTTTTTTTTTCTTTTCTAATAATTTTCTTTGTGCATCTTCTTCCATTTGTTTTCTTAAATCACAAGTAAATTATTTCGTCAAGTGTCAGGTTTAAATAAAAATATAGTAGAAGATGAAGATAATAATAATAAATTTTTTAAAATTCAAATTTTTTCACGTTTATCAAATCTTTATTCACTTCCATTATATTTTAATGGAGAAGAAATTGGAAAATGTCATATTAATATTACAATAGAAAATATTCCTTTAATAAGACAAATTATGAGTGGAGTTATAACAGAAAATGGATTTGAAGTAAATAGTATTCATTTATATAATATTAATATACCTAAAAATCAAAATGGAACTTTACCAAATGATTTAAAAAAATTAGTCGATTTTAAAAATAATTTAAATTCAGAATTAGTAAAATCAAAACAAATTCAATTAAGAGGAACTAATGATGTAAATAATAAATTATTAAAAATATTAAAAGAAATTAAAATTACTTTAAATAAAAGTATTGAAGATAAACATCGTTATTTATATTATGGTTATTCTAGTAATTCTGATTTATTTTATGGACAAAGTGTAATGTTGGATTTAGGAAAAATTTTAATTGATATTGTTGATAAATTTAATAAAGAACCAAAAGAAATTACAGTTCAAATTTTAAAAACAATTAATCAAAGAAGTGAATTTGATTTAGGTACTTTAACTACAAAATGGTTTCTTGATGATTATAAAATAAATGATGAAGTTATAAAAAGAAAATTAATTCAAAATTTTTTAGAATTTAATTATGAATGTTTAAGTTATTCATTAGATACTGTTTCAAGAGGAAAAACTGCAGATGAACAAAGTAAATTTTTTTCTGGTTTTTTTTTAAGTGTTGTATATTTTAGAATACCAATTTTTCGTAAAATATTTTTAGAAATTATATCACAAGGAGTAAATGAAGATAATGAATTATTTTATTCAAAAAAAAGAAAAAGTAGTATTTATCATTCATCAAAAGAATTAATGGAAATAGATCCAATTAATAATTTAATTTTATGGGAACATTTATTTTATGATAAATTAGATTTTTCTATTGAAAAAAAAGAAAAAAAAAATAATAATGATTATAATGAAATAAAAGAAAAAATAGATAAAATTGAAAATTTATTAAAATTAACTAAACAAGAAACAGGAAGAATTTCTTGGAAAGAACGTTTAAGTAAAAAAGATTTTACTTTTTTTACAATGGTAAATAATTTAATAGAATATATTTTATTTGAAGGTGAAGGAACAAATGAAGTTAATTGGTTAAATATTCCTGGATTTGATATTATATTTAATGCACTTTTACATGAAATTAATGTAAGACATGTTAAAGTTTTTCCAAAAGAATTAATTAATTTAATACCTTTATTAATTAATAATATTAATGTTGTAAATGAATTTATTAGAACAATTACTTATAAAACTAATGTTTATGATGTACAAGGAGTTTTTAATTTAATTGATATTATTGATTCTGTTTTTAAAAAATTTCATTCTCAAAATCCAAATTTAATATTTGCTAAATTTGATTATAATACTTTAAGTCAAGCTATGTTTGCAACTATTAAAACAGATCATTCATTATGTGTTTCAAAATTTATTTTATTATATTATAATAATGTTCATTTAATGCCAATGGAACATATTGGTCAAATTTGCAAAAGTGTTTTTATTTCTAAATTTTATGATTTATTCTTTCATTGGAGTTATGAAGTTAGAGATAAATTTTATTTTTTTATTTTATATATTATTGGTTTTAGATTAAGAAGTAAAAGTCCTTTTCAAGATATGGAAGATTTAGCTTTAATTTCAGGAACAAATTCATTAAGTGAAAATTATCATTTGAAAAAAAGTTTTGGTGATATTTTATTAAGAAATTTAACTGTTATTGAAGAAATACAAAATATTGTGAAAAATGAAAATTTTGATTTAGATTTTAATAATAAAATTAATCCTATTAAATTTGGGGATTTATTAAAAAATATCCCTCCTGAAAGATATAAAAATATTTTAGTTAGTTTGAATCAATATGATTCTATTTATAAAAATTATGATAAATGGATGAAATTAAATGCTAATAAAAAAGAAAATGAAGTTGAATATCCTGTTTTAATATTAATTCCACCTAAGGATGATGTTGTTGAATACGAAAAATAAATGATTATACTTCCATTAAAATTTGTTTTATGTTTGTTTATAGATGTTATATGTATAAGTTATATATCTTAGGGAATATAAGAATATTTTGTAAATTATTAAATTAGGTTTCATAATAGATTAAAAAGGATAATTAATATTAATTTTTTTATTTTAAAAATGATTAAAAAATAGAAATAAAACAATAAAATAAAGATTGATATTAAAATAAATATTGTTTTTTTTCTTTTCTTTATGAGTTATTATTTTGAAACACAATTATTTTTATTCTCTTTATTAATGATAATTCTTCTAAAATATTTTTAATTTTTGATCATTTATTTATCCATTTAATTTATTTAATAGTACCATAAATTAAATAATCCATAAAATTAGAATCAGTAATAAAAATAGGAGAAATCATATGAGGATTATTTCCAATATTTTCTTCAGAAATTATATCTAATAATTCACCATTAATATTATAACAATTAAACATATTTTTATTAGTGTAAAAGATAAATGAAGGAAGAGGTGATGATGATAGAAAAACATAATTTATTAATTTAAATGAATTATCAGAATATATTGATTTAATTAATTCAACTTTTGGCATTGTATAAATATTAATATAACAATCAGAAGAACAATCAATAAACATATTTAATCTTGAATTTGAGTGAATATGAATTATTGGTTTTGTATGATTATTTATTATTTTAAAAAATGAAATTGAATCATTATTTGATAATAAATTTTCATTTTTATATATTATTATACTTCCATTTTGTGTTCCTACATAAATAAATTCATCATCTTCATCTTTTGTAATACATGTTATTAATGAATTATCTTTTTTTGATATTAAAGGATTAGATAATCTAATTTCATTATATTGTTTTATTTCCTTTTTATTATCTTCATTTTTAATTAATAATATTGATCCATCTATAAAACCAGTAATAATAAAAATTGAATTATCTTTTATTGTTATAATTAATAAATCTCTATATAAAAATTTTGGATTTTGAATTATTGTTGGTAATACTTTATAATCAGATTTAATATTAATATATTTATTATTTTCATTTGAATTTATGTTTGTTTTAGTTTTTTCAAAAGATATTTGAATTTTTTGAAAATCACTTAATAAAACCATTAAATTTTCAATTCCAGTATTATTAGTTTTATCTTTAAAAGAAGAAATAAAAATAGGATCTTTAGTTAAATTATTAGTTCCATCATTAATTCCATTACAATTAGAATAAAAAAATTCAAATTTATATAATTTTTCATTTTTAATTTTTTTTTTTTCTTTCCTTTCTTTTTCACTTTTTAATATTTTAATAGGATGTACTCCTAATTCAAATAAGCATAAAATACATTTAACTTCATCAAATTGTTTATTTTTAATATAATTATCTAATCTTAAATTCATTACATTATCATAACAATAAGAACAAAATATATTTCCTATTTTTAAAGCTTCATTACCAAATTGATAAATTCCAAAAATTAAATTAACCCAATGATTAATTTTTAATCTTTCATCTTCTAAAATTTCTCTCATTTTCATTATAAAATAATTCTTATTATTTTTTGCCCAATTTGGTAATAAAACATCTTCAACTCTTAAATTTTCTTTATCTTTTTCTTTTTTAATATTATTATAATTATTTTCTATATTTTCATTTTCTTCTAAATCTTGTAAATATCCTAAATTTAATTTATTTAAATTTTCAAACATTTCAGGAAGACAAAAGAATTGAGGAATTAATTCTCTTACATCACATTTTTCAGATGAAACATTTTTAAAAGTCTTTCCTAAATTAATAAATAATCTATCTGCAGTATCAAAATTTTCAACTTGTATTTCAATTGATGTTAAAGAATAAGGAAATATTCTTAATAAATAATGAGAAACATAAGTTCCATTACTATAATGACTACAAAGTAATATGGTATTTTTTCATAATTTATTTTTGGATTATTATATAAACTTTCAATATCAATTCCATATGTTAATATATTATTTTTTTTCTTTGTTTCTATTTCATCTTCTTCTATATTATCTTCTTTTGTATTTTCTAATTTTTCTATATAATTTTGATTTAAATCTATTATTTTTTCTTGAATTAAATCTAATATCATTGATCTAAATACTTCTTTATATATTTCTTTTCTTTTTTTTCCTTCTTTATCAAAAGAAAATAAACCTATTGGACAATTAAAATCTCTTAAATAATTTTTAATTAAATAATTATTAATTCCATTTATATCTTCTTTTTCATTTTTTAATACTTCAATAAATTCATTTGTATTATTTAAATAATTATATTTAATTGTAATAATTATAGTTCATTCAAAATTGAAAATAATTTAAAAAATCAAAAGTTTATTGTTTTTATATTAAAACTTATAAAGGTAATTAAATATTATATTGAAAATAATTTATGGTTAAATGAAATATTTTATTTCTTATTAAATTTTGAATCATCAATATAAATTATTTATTTGAACCTGAAAATGATAATTTTAGGTAATTATAAATATATAATAATTAATTAGAAAAGGAAAAAAAAAAAAATATTTAGATCATTAAATTTTTATCGTTTATATTTTTAAATTTTTTAATCATTGATTGTTCACATTCCTCAAACAAAATATAATTTATAAAATATCTAGAAAAGAAATTCATTTTAATATTTTCTTCTAATTGTGTAACATTTTGTCTAATTTTATTTTCTAAATTATTTTTTGACAGTAATCCATTATTACATGTTTTTTGAATATTTTTTATTATTTTATATTTTAAATCTTCATTAATTTCAGTATTTACTTCTATTGTTTTTAATGCTTTCTTAAAACTGTCTTCTTCAATTTCAAATTCTGGTTTTAATTCTTTATTAATATTGTTTAATAAATCTGATGTATCAGTAAATTTAGATATTGATGATAAATATGAGTTTATTTTTGTAATCTTTGAGTTAAATTTTTGAAGAAAATCATTTTCTAGATATCGCTTATAAACATCTCCAACAATGCTAAATCTTGAAATTAATACTTTATTTATATCTATATTTTCTTTCAAAAATATCAATATATTATCATAAGTATAAATTGAATATATGTCAAAATATTTTCGAGACAATAAAATTAAATGTATTGCCATTTTATCACCTTTTTTGGCTAAATCCGATATAAATTTTTCATTTAATTTTTTTATTATTTGAGTATTTATAATAAAATAGTCTGAATTTGTCTCAAATTTTTCATCCTCCATTAAATATATATTTAATTTTATTTTATATGAATTTTTTAAATTCATTTTAAATAATGATTGAGCATCCTTCAATTTTTGATATACATTATTTGCAAATGATTCAAATTTATTATCAATTTCATTTTTAATTTTTAACATATCTATTATTCCATTTTTTAATCTAATAATATCAGTAAATTCATTAATATTCTCTTTTAATTCTTCTTTATTTTCACTATTAGTAATAATTGAATTCATTTTAAAAAAATCAGTATCTTTCAAATTCTCTGAATTTGTCCCAATATATAAAACACAATGATTAATATTTTCTTTTCTTAAATCTTTAAATAATGAATATAAATTTTTGACTTTTTCTTTTAAATTTCTTTTTGACTCACATAACTTAGTTAATATATCATTATGTTCTTCAATTTTATTTTCTATATCATATATATTTTGATTTTCATCTTTTAATACTTTTTCAAGTATTTCGAAAATAATTTTAAATAGTAAATATGGTCCATTTGTAATTATTAAAAAAATATTTTCTTTTGAAATGTCTTTTATATTAAAAGAATTCAAAATTTTTTGTAAATTTTGATTTTTATCAATTTTTTCATACCCCTCTTTTTTTTCGAATGTAATAATTTCGTCATTTTGACTTTCTGAATAATCATGAACATTTTTATTATCTGTATCATTTTTTTCACTATTATCATTATTGCCAAATATATTATTATCTTCTTTACTCTTTTTGTTAATATTTTCTCGAATAATTTTAAATTTCTTAAATATATCAAGATAATTATTTATTTGAGATTTTTTTTTATCGGATTGATAAATAAGATTTCTTGCTATTTCACCAATTATATTGAACTTATTACCAATTTTATCTAGATGCAATTCCTCAGTAAAATAAAAATTTTTTGGATAATTATTTATTAATTCATTAAAATCTGCTTTTTGGAAATCATTAATAATAATATCAATTTCACACCTTTCTATATTAAACTTTTTATTTTTTTCATAGCTCATTAAATACTGATCTAATCCTTTTAAATTAACACTTTTAGGATTATATATTATATAATTATCTTTCTTAATCATTAAAAACATTAAATATAATGTTCTTTTTGCATATTCTTCAAATTCTTTTCCTGTCATTTTTTCATTTTCATAAATTTCTAATAATTTTTTTGTATATCCTAATTTTAAAATATTTAAATCTTCCTTTGTTTTACTAATATTTTTAGATTTATTACTATTTTGACTAGAATTCATTGAATTTGCTCTATTTGAATTTCCAAATGTTTCATCCATTTTCTTTTCCAAAGATAAATAATAATCATCCATGTTAATTAAATGTTTGGTGATAATAAGATATTTTGTTTGATAATAAGATTTATTTTTCAAAATTGTTTCTATTGAGACTAATTTTTGATAATCATTTTGATAAATAGATAATTGTTTATCATTTTTATTTATTTCTAAATCAATTAGGTCTATATTTTGATTATCACTTTTATCATCATTAAAATTTAATAATTCTTCCCAATCTATGCTTTTATCTTTCATTAATTTAAATATTTTTTTTTATCAAACATATATATATTATATTTTTTTCAAAGATATCATAAAAAAATAATTGATTTTATAATTATTTTTATATAAATATTATTGAATTAATTATTTTTATAAATAATTTTTCTTATTAAATAAAAATATGAGGATTGAAGATTAGGTCTAATTCCAAATCCCCAAAACCTCATTCCAAAATCAATCCCTAATTTATTATTATATAGTTTATTAATTCTTCATCATCTTTTTTCCTTCTTCTTTTTTTTTCTCTTTTTCTTCACTTTTCTTGTTCTTCTTCAGGTTGTTTTCCTTCTTCTTTTTTATATTTAGGTTATGTTCTTTCTAATGTTTTCTATAAAAAATACACTAAATCATGTAATTATTCCTCCATCTGCACTTGAAAATATTCCTACACATAATAATATTATAAATAAGCCCCATCTTGCTTTGTGGTTTAATACAATTGTTGATTCAGGTGTTTTTTCTATCATCATAAATTATTTAAATAAAAATATTTTTTAAATATTACGTTTAAAAAATTTAATTAAAAAAATAAATCTTTATAAATAATTTTAATTTAATTATTTTTTTAATATTAGAAAAATTAAATGAATTTATCATTTAGATTATTTTGGTATTTAACAGTTTCTATAATAGGTGTAATTGCTTTAATTTTCAAAATAACAATTGAAAATATAGGATATGGATTAAAAAATTTTGAATATGTTTTTCTTGTTGGAACAATTGCATATACTTTATTTATGCATGTTAATTCAATATTATTAGCAAATACAAAGTCTGAAAATGAGTTAAATAAAAAAGCAAAAGCTTCAAATTTTTTTAGAGATACAGTATTTAAATTTCTTTTTGTTTTTATTATTGGTATTCTTTTTTTAAATCAAATACTTAATGATTTAGATACGAATTTTAAAACTAGTCCTTTTCAAAAAGATTCTTTAACTTGGCAAAAAAGACTATATGGAATTTATTTATATTATTGTTTACCATTATTTTATTTATTTGATTTATATTTTATATCAAGAAAAAGATGTCCAAATCCTATAATAGATGTTATGATTATTTTTATAATTTGTCTTGTTAATTTCCTTCTTGATTATCAAAATACTTCTTTATTTCCTAATCTTGGGTCAAATATAAGAAAATTTATTTTTAGTTTTAATGCCTATATTATTTATGATTATTGCTTATATAAAAAGAATGGAGGGGCTGCAAATTTTACTCTATTATATGCAAATTAATTAAAATTCAACAACATTTTATTTTTTATTATTGTTTTTAAAAATTAAAATTTTTATTAAATGAATATTTAAATAAATTTAAATATGGGGATTGGGGATTGGGGATTGGGGATTGGGGATTGGGGATTGGGCCCAATCCCCAATCCCCAATCCCCAATCCCCAAACCCCCATCCCC
>Ga0256407_10010975_pt1 | contig 12635 bp, 7 predicted proteins | sample RumenRJG_04DNA_FD_193489 | JGI IMG/M metagenome (GOLD analysis project Ga0256407, IMG submission 193489) | Bovine rumen microbial communities from Lethbridge, Alberta, Canada - RJG_04 | ecosystem: Host-associated > Mammals > Digestive system > Stomach > Rumen | place: Canada: Alberta | collected... | reverse complement strand
TATTCCGGCTCAGGCCGAAGCCGCTGATTCCGTAGATCAGGCCGAAATTCACCGCTTTGGCCCGGCTGCGCAGCTCCGGCGTGACCCATTCCGGCGGAACGTCAAAGATCTCGCTGGCTGTCCGCGCGTGGATATCCTCCCCCTTGCGGAAGGCGTCAATCAGCGCCGGATCCCCGGAGAAATGCGCCATCAGCCGCAGTTCGATCTGGCTGTAGTCCGCGTCCAGCAGCACCCATCCCTCCCGGGGAAGGAAAGCTTCCCGGATTTCCTTTCCCTCTTCCGTCCGGACGGGAATATTCTGGAGATTGGGTTCCGAGGAGGAGATCCGTCCCGTGGCGGTTGCGGTCTGGTCAAAGGTGGAATGCACCCTGCCCTTTCCGTCCACCAGCCGCAGCAGTCCCTCCACATAGGTGCTGTTCAGCTTGGTCAGCTGCCGGTAGCGCAGCAGGGGCTCTATGATTTCCGGCGCATCAAAGCGCAGCCCTTCCAGTACCTCCACGGAGGTGGAATAACCCTTGGAAGTTTTCTTGCCATGGGGAAGATTCAGTTCCTCAAACAGCACTTCCCCCAGCTGCTGGGTACTGTTCAGGTTGAAGGGATGACCCGCCGCCGCGATCACCTGTTCCCGTTTTTCGTCAATTTCCGCCGTATATTTGCTGCCCAGGTCCCGCAGGAATTCCGTATTGACGGTAAACCCGGCGCGTTCCATCCGGAACAGCACAAAGCTCAGCGGCTGTTCAATTTCCCGCATCAGCCGCATCATGCCGTCCTCTTCCACCCGGGCCTTCTGCCATACGGCCAGGGAACACAGCGTCCCCGCGTCCTCCGGCAGATCCGGGCACAGGGCGCCCAGCCGGTAGCTCTTCTCCTGCGGGTTCAGCAGGTAAGCCGCCAGCATCGTATCCCAGCCGAAGCTTTCCGGTTTTTCCAGGCCGCAGCGGTCCAGCATGTGCAGCAGCGCTTTGCCGTTATGAACCACCGCTTCTCCCTTTTTCAGCTCTCCTGCCAGGCTGCCCAGCACTTCCGCCGGATCCAGCCCGGGGCTGAGCAGATCCCCGCCAAGGCTGATTTCCGCGCGTTTTCCGCCCTCCCGGGCAAGGGAAACTGCCGTTTCCGATACATAGACGCACAGAGGCCCCGCGGTTTTCGTCTCCTCCAGCCAGGAACCGATCCCTTCCGCGGAATCCAGCTGAACCGTCGGTTCGAAAGCCAGTGCTTCGGGGCCTTTCCTTTCTGCGGCTTCCCCGTTGTTCTCCCCGCTGTCCAGCCGTTTGATGATGCTGTTCAGCTTCAGTTTTTCCAGCGCCGGGATTCCTTTTCTCAGATCCGGAAGCAGGCAGGAAGAAAGGGTAAACTCCACCGGCGCGTCCCGGCGGATCGTGGCCAGATCCTTGCTGAAACGGGCCTGATCGGCAAAGGTGACCAGCTTTTCACCCAGTTTGCCCTTGACCTTGTCCGCGTTTTCCAGCACGTTTTCCAGTGTGCCGTATTCCTGCAGCAGCTTCACGGCGGTCTTGTCGCCTACCCCCGGTACGCCGGGAATATTATCGCTGGAATCTCCGGCCAGACCCTTCCAGTCCGTCACCTGTTCCGGCGTAAAGCCGTATTCCTCATAAACCTTTGAGGGCGTAAAGCGGACTGTCTCCGATATTCCCTTCCGGGTAAACATCAGCTCTGTGCCGCCTCCTACCAGCTGCAGGGCGTCCCGGTCCCCGGTCAGCAGCAGGGGTGCGGCACCCGCGGCGGCACCCTTCAGGCTCAGCGTTCCCAGCAGGTCGTCCGCTTCCCAGCCCTGCAGGGAAAACCGGCGGATGCCCATATCATCCAGCAGGGACAGAATGGTGCCGAACTGCTGCCGCAGTTCCGGCGGCGTTTCCCTCCGTCCCGCCTTGTAATCCGCATAGACTGTATGGCGGAAGGTCGGTCCGTGCTCATCAAAGCAGACCGCCAGGTACTGTACGTTTTCCTCTTTAATCACCTTGAGCAGCATGCTCAGAAAACCGTATATCGCATTGGTGTACACGCCGTTGGCGTCCATCACCGGCAGGGCGTGGAAAGCCCGGTGCATGAGGCTGTTGCCGTCCACCAGCAGAAAGATATCCTTCAAGGAAGTCCCTCCGTTCATCTTCTCATTCAGTTTCTTCATTATAGTTGATGTCGCGCTTTCCTGTCCATTCCTTTTCAAACCGCCTGAAACATGGTATACTTCCATCTGTATACACCAATGTTTATGGGAGAGGAAGGGCGTTTCATGGCCTATTCTGTCGGAGCCGTTTCCCTGGGCTGCAACAAAAACCGCGTCGATACGGAAACAGCGCTTGGCCTGCTGAAGGAAAAGGGCTTTGTCATCACCAGTGATCCGGCGGAAGCGGATGTCCTGCTGGTCAATACCTGCGGGTTTATTGATCCTGCCAAGGAAGAGTCTGTCAACACCATCCTGGATATGGCGGAATACAAAAAGACCGGCCGCTGCCGGGTCCTGGTTGTCACCGGCTGTCTGAGCCAGCGCTATTCCGGGGATCTGCTGAAGGATATTCCCGAAATTGACGTCCTGCTCGGCGTCAACCAGTACGCGGAACTGCCGGCAGCCATTGAAAAGGCGCTCGGATCCGAACGGCCCTGCCTGTGCACCGATGACTTCAGCTATTATGAGCATGACCGGGTCCTGACCACACCGGGATACTCCGCCTATATCCGAATCGGAGAAGGCTGTTCCAACCGCTGCACCTTCTGTGCCATTCCGATGATCCGCGGACCCTACCGCAGCCGGGATGAAAAGGCTATTCTCCGGGAAATCAGTTCCCTGGCCGGTTCCGGCGTACGGGAACATATCCTGGTAGCCCAGGATACAACCCGCTACGGAACGGAAGACCATCCCCACACCACCCTTCCCGCGCTGATGCGGAAGGCCGCCGCGATTGACGGTGTTGACTGGCTCCGGGTTCTGTACTGTTATCCGGATGAAACGAATGACGAACTGCTGGACGTCCTCGCGGAAACAGACAATGTCTGTCCCTACCTGGATATCCCGGTTCAGCACATCAACGCGGAACTGCTCCGCCGGATGCACCGCCGGGGAACCCGGGAGGACATCCTTCGCAGCGTCCGCGGCGCCCGTGAACGGAACCTGACGCTGAGGACCTCCCTGATTGTCGGTTTCCCGGGAGAAACGGAAGACCAGTTCAGGGAACTCCTTGATTTTGTGGAGGAGACGGAATTTGACCGGCTCGGCGCCTTCGCCTATTCGCCGGAAGAAGGCACCCCTGCCGCCAGAATGCCTGACCAGATTCCCGAAGAAATCAAGCAGGAACGGCTGGACCGCCTGATGACCCTGCAGCAGAGAATTTCATTGAAGCGTAACCTGGCAAGGGTCGGTTCCGTGGAACAGGTTCTGGTGACAGATACAGACGGGAAAGGCAATGTGCTGGGCCGAAGCTGCCGTGAAGCTCCTGAAACGGACGGAGAAATCTATGTTTCCTGCGGGGATGCCCGTCCGCAGCCCGGACAGTTTATTCCTGTAAAGATCCTCTCCGCCGAAGAATATGATCTGAGAGGTAAAATGCTTTGAACCTTCCTAATAAACTGAGCGTCGCCCGGGTCCTGTGTATTCCGGCCGTTGTGACGCTGCTCCATTTTCAGTCTGACACCTGCCGGATCATTGCCGCCGTGCTGTTTATCCTCGGCTGCATCACAGACTTCCTGGACGGACGCATTGCCCGGAAACGGAACCTGGTAACGGATTTCGGCAAATTCATTGATCCCGTGGCTGACAAGCTGCTGGTGCTGACTACGCTGATTATGCTGGTTTACCTGAAAATGATGCCCGCCTGGATCGTCATTGTGATCCTCTGCCGGGAACTGGCGGTAGACGGACTGCGGATGGTTGCAGTCACCAAAGGCAACGTGATTGCCGCCGGACCGCTCGGAAAATGGAAAACCGCCTGCCAGATGGTTCTGATCAGCGCGATGCTGATCCTGAATCTTTCTGTTTATGAGTGCTGGCCGCTGGCTGTTCTTGCCGGCATCGTTGTGCTGCTGACCCTGGGTTCCGCTGTGGATTATTTTGTGCGGAATTCTTCTGTGCTGTCCGAAAAATAAGGGCATACAGGTTTCAACATCCACTTATCCCCAGCCCGGTGAATTCACTGAAAACTGTGGATTACCGCTCCGGTTTCACACAGTTCTGATCCGCCGGACCCGGCAGCGAACCCGGTAATCCCTGATCTGTCTTTCCTGATCCTTCCCAAAAAGAAGGATTTGACAGAGCAGGTATGGAATAATAACAGGAATACTGTTGATAACCGGCGAGTATATTCAAATTTTTTCCACCGCAGTAAATGAATGATTTCATTCCTTTACCGCGTTCTCCACAGTTTCCACATGTTCTATTACTACAACGACTTGTTCTTATATATCATAAGAGCATTCTGCGTTCTCAAACGAAAGAGGTTGAACCGAAATGATCCTATCCATGAATTCACAGGACCTGCTTGAAGGACTGAACATTGTCACCAGAGCGCTTTCTCCCCGTCCGGCAAAACAAATCCTGGAAGGTGTGCTGATTTCCGCTGAAGAGAATCGGGTAATGATGACCTGTTCCGACGGATCGCTGACCATCGAGTATACCAATGCCGCTTCCGTGCAGGAAGAAGGCCAGACGGTGCTGCCCGGACGTATTTTTGCGGAGATGATCCGTAAAATGCCTTCCGGTACCGTGACCATTACGGAGCAGGATCATCGTTCAGCCACAATCCGCTGTATGAAGAACCGCAGTTCACTGGCGGTCATGAATCCGGCAGAATATCCTGAAATCAATCCGATGAAAACAGGTTCTGCGGTGAAAATCCAGCAGAACAAGTGTAAGGATATGATTTCCCATGTGGTTTTTGCCATCGCTACCGATGAAAGCCGCCAGATCCTGACAGGCAGCCTTCTGGAAGTGAACCGCAGTGAAGCGCGGTTGGTTGCGCTGGACGGATTCCGCCTGGCTATGTATAAACTCTTCCAGCCCTTTGAACTTCCGGCAGGCGTTGAGGTTGTCAGCGCCGTGATTCCCGGTAAAGTGCTGAATGAACTGACCAAGATCCTTCCTGATGACGATGCTTTCTGCACGCTGCTGATTGATAAGGGAAGAATGCAGTGCACATTCGGCAATATCCGTCTTTCCAGCGTCCTGCTGGCAGGTGAATATATCGATTACCGCCGGATTCTTCCCTCTGATTTCAAAACGGAAGCGCTGGCCAACAAGAGCAATGTGCAGGACGCGATTGAGCGCGCCAGCCTGATGGCCCGTGAAGGCAAGAACAACCTGATCAAGATGAGTTTCCGGGATGACGTCCTGAAAATTTCCTCCAATGCCGAGCTGGGCGATGTGGAAGAAGAAATGGAAGCTTCCCTGAACGGCGAACCGATTGATATCGCCTTCAATGCGAGATACATCACGGATGTGATCCGGAATGTTCCGGATGAGGAGCTGTGCATGAAGTTCAATTCCAGCGTCAGCCCCTGTGTGGTGGTTCCTCAGAAAGGCAACGATTACCTCTACCTGATTCTGCCGGTGCGTGTTTTCCAGTAAGATAAAGGATATTATCTGAAAACGGCTGTCCGGATTCCGGATCATGCCGTTTTCTGTTTTAAAGAAGATGCTGATTGAAGAACTGAAACTGAAAAACTTCAGAAATTACAGTGAGCTGACGCTTCATCCCCATCCCGGCGTCAATCTGTTTTTCGGAAGGAACGGATCAGGCAAAACGAATCTGCTCGAAGCGATTCATTACTGTTCCCTCGGCCGTTCCCACAGAATTACAAATGACGCCAACGCGGTTAAAAACGGGGAAACGTTTGCTCTTTCTTCTGTCACCATTCAGAATACCCTCGGAAAGCGGGAGATTGCCGTCCGCTTTCATCCTGATGAAGCGCAGAAAAAATTCATCCTGATGGATGGCAAAAAGATTGCCAAGTTTTCCGATATGATGGGCTGCCTGCGCTGCGTTATTTTTTCTCCTGAAGATCTTGGACTGATCAAGGAAGGTCCGTCTGTCCGCAGGCGGTACCTGGATATGATGATCAGCCAGATCAACAGGGGATATTTTATCGCGCTTCAGCAATACAGGGCCTGCATGGATCAGCGGAATGCCCTGATCCGGAACCTGAAGGCCAATCCCTATTCAGATACTTCCATGCTGACCGCTTTTGAAGAAACAATGGCGGCACCCGCGGCCGTAATCATCCGCGAAAGAAGAAGAATTGTTTCACTGCTTTCCGATATTGCAACACAAACCTATCAGAGGGTATCCGATACCGATGAACAGTTCCGCCTCTCCTACCATTCTTCTGTGAAGGAAGATGATAAGATCGAGGATGTTCTCTGCAGGCTGTTCCGGGAAAACCGGGAAGATGATATCCGGATGGGTTTCACTTCCGTAGGTCCGCACAGGGACGATCTTGGACTGACGCTGAACAAAAACCAGATGAAACAGTTCGCAAGCCAGGGACAGATCCGGACAGCCGCGCTGAGCATGAAACTTTCCCAAATGAAGATCCTGCGGGATCTGAGCGGTGATGAACCCATCCTGCTGCTGGATGACGTAATGAGTGAACTGGACCGGAAACGCCGGGCCCGCCTGATCGGTGAAATCAGCAACTTCCAGACTTTTATCACCTGTGCGGACCGGAATGATGTGGACGATGAAAAAGTTGACAGGATCTGGAACGTATCCGCGGAAAACGGAGAAGCGAGCGTGAATGAAATTCACAATTCATAATTCACAATTCATAATTCATAATTATGTTTTGTGTACCAGTTAAATGTTTCACGTGAAACAATATTCTGAAACCATTGAAAAATATAGATTATCAACAGAATCCGTGAGATTGAAACATCTGGGTGATAGTATATATAATATGAATAAACATCGTCAGATGACATTGTTTCACGTGAAACAATACTTTGAAACCTTTAAATTATAACGATAATTGAGTAATACAGATTCACAGTTTAATGGATAAAGTATATATAATTATGAATTATGAATTGTGAATTATAAATTATAAAAAACGCCGGAGGTTTTTCACCGTGCCGCAATGGACTGAAGATCAGAAACGAGTCATTGATTCCTCTGCTCAGAGGCTGCTCTGTTCTGCTGCCGCCGGCAGCGGAAAGACGGCTGTCATGATCGAAAGAATCGTACGGCTGATTCGGGAGGGAGCCGATCCCTTTTCTTTTCTGGTGATCACGTTCACCAATGCGGCAGCGGCGGAGATGAAGGAAAAAATCCGAAAAAGATTGCTGACGGAAAGAAAAGATCCGATTATCGCTTCCGCGGCGGAAAAAGCGTCCGCCATGGAAATCTGCACTATTCATGCTTTCTGCCAGCATCTGATCCGTCAGGAATTCCAGATTGTCGGAGTGGATCCTTTTTTTCAGATCTGCACCGGCGCACAGCGGGAACAGCTGTTTGCCGACGCTTTCCGGCAAGCCTGCAACAAACTGCGGGATGAGAAGGATGAACAATATCTGTCCTTTATCCGACAGTATGAGCCGGGAGAGGCACAGAAAATCGTAACGACTGTCTGGAATTTCATCATGAGCCTTCCGGATCCTTTCGGCTGGCTGAAGGAAAAGACGGAAGACGTGCCCCTGTTTGTGGACCGGAATCATCCCTGGTTCAGGACCGTTTCCCGAATGGTCAATGAAAAGATTCTGAGACTCCGGATCATTCTGCGCCAGCAGGCGGACATGTTTGAGGAATATGAAAAACAGGAGGCATACCGTCCTGTTTTTATTGACGATCAGAAACGGGTGGACCTGATCTGCCGGTGGAAGAACGGCGAGGATGTCAGTCAGGAGGAACTGAAGAAGGATTTCTGCCGGATTCCGTCTCTGAAAAACCTGAATGACCGGGAAATTGACTGGAAAGACCGGTATCAGGAGTACAGGAAGCAGCTGAAAGACATCTGTTCCGGGTTATCCGGCTGGATGATGCTGGATGAAAGGAAAATCACCAGGGAGTTCACGGAAATCCGAAATTCCCTGCGCGGGCTGGCCAGAATTACGGAAGAGACTCACCTGGCCTATGAAAAAAACAAAGCCCGGGCCTGCGTGCTGGATTTTTCCGATCTGGAACATAAAGCCCTGGCCATCCTGCAGGACGAGGCTGTAAGGGAATCCGTCAGGAATCGCTATCTGCGGATTTTTGTGGATGAATGCCAGGATGTTTCCTCCGTGCAGGATGCCCTGATTCAGGCCCTGGCCGGGGAAAACAACACCCTGTTTATGGTCGGCGACGTGAAGCAGAGCATTTACCGCTTCCGCCAGGCTAATCCGAAGCTGTTCCTGTCCCGGATCACAGACCGGGGAGCGGATGCCGGCGAATGTATTTTCCTGCAGGAAAATTTCCGCTCTCGTCCGGAAGTGCTGGAAACGGCCAATACGATTTTCCGGGATGTGATGCGGAAGGAAGCCGCGGATCTGGAATACGCTCCGTCGGACGAACTGAAGGCAGGCCGGACGGATTGTGAAGGGTATGAGCCGGTAACCGTGGATCTGCTGGAGATCGGTGAAGACCAGACCCGCCTGGAAACCATTGCGAATCATACCGCAAGCCAGATCCGGGAACTGATTGAAGGAAAAAAATATCAGTATAAAGATATGATGATCCTGATGCCGGAAGTCAGCGCGGACGGACAGAAGCTGGCGGACCTGCTGAAGGAACGGGGGATCCCTGTCTTCTTTGACGGCAAAGGCGGGTTTTTTGAACAGCAGGAAGTGATTGTATTCCGGAACCTGCTGATGCTGGTGGATAATCCTCACCTGGATCTTCCCCTGCTGACCGCTTTGCTGAATCCTCCCTTTGATTTCCGGGAAGAGGAACTGAGCCATATCCGCATGAAGTACACCGGAAAGGGAAAACCGTTCTGGCAGGCGTTTGAAATGACGGCTGAGGAAGATTCAGAGCTGGGAAACAAATGCCGCAGGGTGAAAGAGCGGCTGGAGGGCTGGAGGTTCCTGGCGCCCCGGATCCAGCTGTCGGACTTCCTCTGGTATCTGCTGGAGGATACGCTGCTGTGCGCTGTTTACGGAGCAACGGATTACGGAAATGCCGCCCGGAAAAACCTGAGGAGTCTGTGCCTTCAGGCGGAACAGGCTGCAGACCGGGGAATCTACAGCCTGCGGGATTTCCTGAATTTCCTGTCGGAACAGGCTTCCGGCGGGGAAATGCAGGCAGCGTCCGCCCTGGGGGATGAGGATGACCTGGTCCGGATCATGACGATGCACAAGTCCAAGGGCCTCCAGTTCCCGGTTGTGTTCTGCCTCGGGCTGGATAAGGGACTGAAGGGAAAACCCGGGGACAAGGTTCAGCTGGATGAGGAACTGGGCCTGTGCCTGCGCTATAAGGTTCCCGAATGGCGGCTTTCCCGGAAAACAGCGGCGGATGAGATCTTTTCATGGAAAAAAGACCATGATGTGAAGGCGGAAAGAATCTGTCTGCTTTATGTGGCCATTACCCGGGCGCAGGAAAAATTATTCCTGATCGGAACGGGAAAAGAACGGCCGATCTGGTACATGCCTCCCGGGGACCACAGAACCCTGGCTGCCTCAGATTATCTGGATCTGATTTTGCCTGCACTGCTGGATGAAGAAAAGAAATCCACAAGCAATACACAGGCTTCAAAGCCTTGGAAAATAAGGATTCTTGACAGTATTCAACAGAAAACTGTGGAAACCCCGCGAGTTATCCACAGCCTGAAATCATGGGTTGAATCCTTGCTTTCTGCACAGCCTGTAGATGAACTGTGGAAGAATGATTCTGAAGAAACCGTGCTGCCGGAGGACGAAAACCGGCTGAAAAAATACTCCGTTACGACATTGCTCCGGAATGCGCGTAACCGAATCTTCCTGGAGAACGAGGAACAGACGCCGGAAGAGAAGCGTACGCCGGATTATGTGGAACGGATGCTCAGAAAGTATGAAAAAGGAAACCGGCCGTCCTTTACGGGTTCTGTCCGGGAGGCGGGAGGTGCAGCCCGCGGTACGGTTATTCACAGGTTCCTGTCCCTTGTGGATCTGGACGCTGTGCGGCAGGACGGCGGAAAGGATCTGGATCAGCTGATAGCCATCCGGGACGGGCTGGTCGGGGAACAGGTGTTCACACCGGAAGAGGCGGCCTGGATCCGGCCGGAAATCATCAGCCGGTTCTTTGTTTCGGAGATCGGCCGGCGGATGCTCGCCAGTCCGGAGGTTCACCGGGAATGGGATTTCAACCTGTATGTGGCGGAACGCGGCATGATTGTGCAGGGTATGATCGACTGTGCTTTCCGGGAAGAGGACGGCTGGATTCTGCTGGATTACAAAACCGATCATATAGAAGATGAAACGGCCTTTGTAGAGGAGTACCGTCCCCAGCTGGAATGGTATGCTGTCGCACTGCGGGAACTGACCGGCAAACCGGTGAAGGAGAGCTGGCTTTATGCACTGTCTGTGGATAAAGCCTACAAGCTTTAAAAGCCAAAGAGCGGAGACAGAAAAGCCCGGAATATATACACAGGTTATCCACAACCTGTAAATCCTTATATTCACGTACACAGAGAAAAGCCGATCCTCGAAAGTGAGTAAAATCAACGCTTCCGTGGATCGGCTTTTGAAATATACAAGCTTGGAAAAACTGTGGATAACTTGTGGAAAACAGGCCTGAAGCTATGAGATCATTCAGCTCCGGGGTCCAGGTCATCCTCCTCCGCAAGGGAGGCAAGGGGCAGATCGCTTTCCAGGAAAGGATCGTCTTCGGACAGCATGGTTTCCCCTTCGTCGAGAGGAAGCCCGGAACCGTCATCACCGGTGCCTTCCTCGGCGTTTTCGGTACGGTTTTCATCCTGCGGGAAGGAAACGTTCAGGTAATGGTCTTCATCGGCCTGGATGCGAAGCCTGTCTCCGTAGCCGGGCAGGGCGATGACCTCCGTCGTCCGGCAGCTGGCCGTACGGGCATAGTCCAGCGCGGTATCCGCCCGGCGGAAGTAATGCATCGGAATCAGGATCCGGGGTTTGACGCTGAGAATAAAAAAGTTCGCGCCGGCGTCAAACATGGCGCCCTGCCGGGGATCCACCGGGAAGAAGGCCACGTCGATCTTTTCCTTTTCAAGCGGTTTGACCGCCTTCCGGAATTCAGCGTCCGCCTCTTCAATTTCCTGCATGGTGGATTCATCCCGCCAGTGCCAGAAGTTCAGGTCTCCCGCGTGGAAAAACCGGATGCCGCAGAAATCGGCCAGGAAACTGACACCGAGATCGGTGGAATCAAACGCGGTGACAGAAAGCTCGTCAGACAGCTTCAGCGTATCGCCGGGGGCCATTCTTTTGCCCCGGGTTCCCACCGGCATGTCTGAGGAGACAATATAGGAGACGTTTCCGGTTTCACTCCAGGTGAAAACAATCGGGTCCAGATGGTCAATGTGTTCATGGCTGATGAACACAAACACGTTTTCAAACTGCTTCAGCAGTTCAGTGGTGATCTGCTTTTCCGGTTTCAGTTCACCGTTTTCCCCGCGCCAATAGTCAAAAACCACAAGCGTCCGTTCGCTCGCGACGGAAAAACCGCTGTGGTAATAATGGGTGATTAACAGATTTTGCTCCACGCAGACGCGCACCTCCACGGCATTGCAAATAGCATCCTTCGTCTTTCCGGCTAAAGGGTGTGTAAGACAAAACATCTATCTAAAAGCCGCCTGAGGACAAGAGGCAGCGAATCTAACTGAGGAAAAGTTTAACACTGTTTCCCACTGTTGTCAAATTATGGCGGTTGTATCTCCACATCACAACCTCATTTATGCGATAATTGATCATTATTTGGCACAAAATCCCCACTGAAAAAGAAATTTCCAAACATAAATCCCACTGAAGAATGTATACAACAGAGAATGGCCAGGACTGTGAGATGTCTGTCCGGGAGAAAGTATATAGCATTGTTCATTATTCATTTTTAATTGTTCATTGCCAAAAACAGAAAAAGACCGCCGAAGCGGTCTTTTTCTGTTTTTGGCTTATGCCCAGGGATTCTCTGTGGGATAGGGCAGATTCTTGGGCTGGTTCCAGGCGATATCCTTCACGCCCAGATACTTGAACACTTCGAACAGGAGCTTTCCGCAGTGAGCGAACGCGACGGCGCCGTGATGCGGATAACGCTTCTGCACCAGCACGTGGCGGTAGAAGCGGCCCATTTCCTTGACGGCAAAGATACCGATGCCGCCGAAGGACTGGGTGGCTACGGGCAGCACTTCGCCTTCAGCCAGGTAGGCGCGTACTTCGCCTTCGCTGTCGCACTGCAGGCGGTAGAAGGTGATGGGGCCGGCAGCGATATCGCCTTCCAGCGTGCCGCGGGTGAAGTCCGGTTCGCTTCCTTCGGGCTCCAGCAGACGGTGCTGAATCAGCTGATACTTGATCGCGCGGCTGTCGCACATCTTGCAGCTGGGGGTGTTGCCGCAGTGGAAGCCCATGAAGGTGTCATGCAGTTCGTAGTCGAACTTGCCCTTGATGTCCTTGTCGTAGATATATTCCGGAACGCTGTTGTTGATGTCCAGCAGGGTCACGGCGTCGCCGGTCAGGCAGGCACCGATGTACTCGCTCAGGGCACCGTAGATATCCA